>Ga0079224_100000445_pt1 | contig 40289 bp, 34 predicted proteins | sample Stecom2015_FD_80414 | JGI IMG/M metagenome (GOLD analysis project Ga0079224, IMG submission 80414) | Agricultural soil microbial communities from Utah to study Nitrogen management - Steer compost 2015 | ecosystem: Environmental > Terrestrial > Soil > Agricultural land | place: USA: Utah... | reverse complement strand
TAGCCGGGCTTCCAGACGAATTCCAGCCAGCGGCTGCGGTTCTCGAGGAATTCCATCATCTCCGGGGCCTTGGCCACATAGGCGCGCAGCCGCTGCTCGGTGACCGTGCCCTCGGTGATGGTCTTCAGGTATTCGACCACCGCGTCGGGGTCGAGGCAGTAGCCGTCGCGGCGCTGGGCGGGCGCGTTGGGCACCCAGATGCCGCCGCCGGACAGGGCGGTGGAGCCGCCGTAGGTGTCGCCCTTCTCCACGACCAGCACCGACAGGCCCTCGGCCTCGGCCGCGAGTGCGGCGGTCAGTCCGCCGCCGCCGGAACCGGCGACGAGCACGTCGACCTCGATCTCGGTGGGCGTCTGCTCGGCCTTCTCGCCGACCGTCACCGGTTCCTCGTCGGTTGTCCGCTCGCCGGGCGTCCGCTCGGCGTTCCTGCCGGTTGTCACTGTGTCCTCCTCGGAGCGTCTGCGCCGCCGCCCGTCTCGGCCACGGCCGTGCGCACCGCGAAGCCGGCGATCAGGGCGGGCGCCGCGCGGTAATAGCGCACCGTGGTGCGATAGGGCCCCTGCTGGGCGAGGGCGGCGAAGGCGGCGATCCAGGTGCGCACCTCGTGGGCGGAATTGCCCGCCTCCTCGGTGATGCTGCTGTTGTCCCAGTGGTCGAAGGCGTCGAGTTCGCCGCGGTCGAGCAGGTCGAGAAGACGCTTGTCCCAGTCCGGGTTGAGGGCGCGTAGATCGCCTCGGCCCGAGGCGAATTCGCAGGCGGCCCGCACGACCGCGGTCTGCCGGGCGGTGCGCTGTTCGGCGGTCATGGTTCCGCCGTGTACGAGGCGCTCGCGCACCCGGCCGGAAGCGGTCGCCAGCCGTGGGACCGGCGGGTCGTGCGACAGCCCGCCCGAACCGATCACCAGCACCCGCTTGTCCAGCGTCGCCAGGTGTGCGCCGACCGCCGCGCCGAGCGCCCTGGCCCGGCGCAGCGGGCCGAGCGGCACCGCGACGGAGTTGACGAAGATCGGCACCACGGGCCGGGCGGTGGCCGAGCCGAGCAGCCGTTGCAGCGGCTGCACGGTGCCGTGGTCGACGTCCATGGCGACCGAGACCGCCACGTCGATGCCCGATTCCAACAGGGCTTCGGCGAGTTCGCCCGCGGCCTGCGCCGGCACGTCCAACGGACCTGCGTGGGTGCCGTAGTCGCCGACGCCGGAAGCCGCGGTGCCGACGCAGAAGGCGGGCATGGTGCGGTAGAAGAAGCCGTTGTAGTGGTCGGGGGCGAAGGTGACCACGAGTTCGGGGTCGAACGCGCGCACGAAATCGGCGGCCGTGCCGAGGGCGGCCTCGATATCGGCCACCAGCTCCGGCTCAGGGCCGGGCAGGTCGAGCAGAGGGCTGTGCGAGACGCAGCACAGAGCCAGCGGCATCGGGGCCTCCATTCGTCAGGGTGGCGCGGGTCGGGGCTCCATCGGTGATCGACAGGGCGCGCAGCAGGTCGGCGCTCAGTTCGGGGGCGAGCTGGGCGATGGTGGCACCGGCGATCGCGCGGTCGGGGCGCAGGAACAGCACGGAGTCGCGCTGGGCGTCGAACCAGGCCTTGAGCGCGCCGGTGCGGTCACCGACCACGAGCACGTCCTGGTGGTCCTGCCCGGTCCAGCGCAGCTGGCAGGCCGGGCGCGCGGCGACGAAGCGGGCGCCGAGCGCCTGCCAGCGGACGAAGGCCCGCTCGCCGAGGACGGCGCGCGGATCGTTGTTCCAGCACAGCACTGCGAACCAGGGGCCGAGCACGTCGTCGAGCAGCACGTCGGCGCGCTCGCGGGTGTCGACCCTCGGCTGGATGAACAGGGTGCCGACCGGGGAGGCCGGTGAGTGCGACCAGTGGTGGACCACCGCGCCGCGGTCGTATCGCGGCATGGGTTTGAACCGCATGCCCAGCACGTAGCGTTTGACCGGTGGGATGGCGGCCGCCGCGCGCACCAGCGCGTCACGCACGGCCACCACCCGCCGGTCGGTCGGGGTGATGACCTTGCCGACCGTGGTGGACAGGTCGATCATGGCGCGGGCGTGCTTGCGGCGCTCCTGGTCGTAGGTGTCGAGCAGGGCCTCGCCCGCGCGGCCGGAGGCGACGGCGGCCAGTTTCCAGCCGAGGTTGGCCGCGTCCCTGATGCCGCTGTTGTAGCCCTGGCCCTGCCAGACCGGCATGAGGTGGGCGGCGTCGCCGGCCAGCAGCAGTCTGCCCACGCGGAAGGCGCTCGCGATGCGGGAGTGATGGGTGTAGACCCGCTTGCGGATGACCTCGAGGCGGTCGGGGAACGGCACCAGCGGAGCGACCAGCTTCCGCACGAACTCCGGGGATTCGGCCAGCTCGTCGGATTCCTCGTCGTGGATCATGAACTCGAAGCGGCGGATGCCGTGCGCGATGGAGACCGAGACATTCGGGCGGCGCGGGTCGGCGGCGACCTCGATGTTCGGGTGGCCGAGCGGGTCGGCGGCCAGGTCGACGACCAGCCAGCGGGTCGGGGAGGTGGTGCCGTCGAAGCTCACGCCCATCTGCTTGCGGGTGGCGCTGCGGCCGCCGTCGCAGCCGACCAGGTAGCGGGCGCGCACGGTCTGCGCGCCCGCGACGGTGGCGAGGTCGACCTCGACGTGCTCGCCGGTGTCGCGGCAGGCGGTCATGGCCGTGCCCCAGCGCACCTCGACGCTGTCGAACCGGTCGAGCGCGTCGAGCAGCTCGGCGTCGACCAGCGGTTGCACGAAGCCGTTGCGCTTGGGCCAGCCGAACGAGGTGTCGGTGGGGGCGATCTCGGCCAGCAGGCGGCGGTCGGCGTCGACGAAGCGCATGATCTGGTTCGGGGTCGTGTGCGGCAGCACGCGGTCGATCACGCCGATGGACTGGAAGGTGCGCAGCGATTCGTCGTCGATGCCGACGCCGCGCGGGTAGTCGATCAGCGTCGGGCGTTCCTCCACCACCAGGGTGCGCACGCCGTGCAGGCCGAGGGTGTTGGCCAGGGTGAGGCCGACCGGACCCGCGCCGACCAGCAGGACATCGACATCTGCTGTCGCGCCGTGGCTTTCGGATTTCATGCCGTGTTCGGAAAGCGCGCCGTGTTCAGAGATCGCGCCGTGTTCAGGCATCGCGCCCCTCCAGCAGGAAGCCCAGGTGCAGGGCGTCGAAGGTCTTGGCGTCCTCGTACTGCGGCCAGTGGCCGCAGCCGGTCATGAGCTCGAAGCGCGCGCCGGGAATCATCGAGGCGATCCGCCTGCCCTCGGCGACATCGGCGGTCGGGTCGTCGCTGGTCCACAGCACCAGCGTGGGAGCGGTGATGCGGCCGTAGTCCTCGGCGCCGAGCAGATTGCGCGCGCGGATCACCGGGTCCTGCAAGGCCATGATGTCGCGCATGGCGTCGACGAAGCCCGGCTGCCGGTAGATGCGCTGCCTGCTGGCGACGATGTCGTCGTAGCCCTTGGACTTGTCGGCCATCAGCCATCTGATCCTGGCCCGCACCGTCTCCCAGGTGGGTTCGGCGGCCGCGGCCATGGACAGGGTGAGGATGCGCCGCATGACCTCCGGGTCGGCCTGGGAGCCGCCGGCGGTGTTGAGCACCAGCCGGTCGACGCGGCCGGGATGGTCGACGGCGGCGCGGGCGGCGACCCAGCCGCCGAGCGATTCGCCGCTCAGACAGACTTTCTCGGCGCCGATGGCGTCGAGGAAGGCGGTCAGGTGAGCGACGTAGTGGGTGATCTCTAGCGGGTGGCCTGGCCTGCCGGTGTAACCGTGGCCGAGCATGTCGATCGCCCAGGTGGAGAAGTGCTCGGCGTGCGTGGCCAGGTTGCGCACGTAGGCTTCGGCGTGCCCGCCGGAGCCGTGCAGCAGCACCAGCGTCGGCAGTTCTGCCGAACCCGCGTGCAGGTATCTGGTGCGCACCCCTCCGGCGTCCAGATATCCCTGCTCGAAGGCCACGCCCTGCAGGTCGGTCCATATGCTCTCGTACTCGGGGGTTCGTGCTCCGGCCACCGTCTCGATCCGTCCTCGCTCGTGTTCGTCGGTCAGGAGTCCAGCGATTTGCCGGTGGCGGCGGTGTGGCCTGCCCGCAGGCCCCACACCATGGCGGGCCCGATGGTGCCGCCCGCGCCGCCGTAGGCCCGGCCGGTCACGCCCGCCATCGCGTTGCCCGCGGCGAACAGGCCGGGGATGAGCGAGCCGTCGACGTGCCGCACCCGGCCGTCCCGGTCGGTGCGCGGGCCGCCCTTGGTGCCCATGGCGCCCACCGTGACCGGGACCGCGAAGTAGGGGGCGGTGGTGAGCGGACCGAGGGTCTTGCCCGCGAGGGTGTCGGCGTCCTGGTCGCCCCAGTAGCCGTCGTAGGCGCTGGCGCCCCGGCCGTAGTCGGGGTCGGCGCCCCGCTCCACGTTGCGGTTCCACCGGTCGACGGTGGCGCTCAGGCCGTCGGGGTCGATGCCCACCGTGTCGGCCAGCGCGCGCAGGCTCGCCGACTCGTTGAACCAGTCCGGCGCCTCGCCGCCCGGCTCGACGCCGAGGAATCCGTACCGGCGCAGGTGGATCGCGTCGAACACCATCCAGGCCGGGTCGTTGACATAGCCGTGTGCGGGGTCGAGGTAGTGGAAGGCGCCGGCCATCGAGTTGTATTCGCCCGCCTCGTTGACGAAGCGGCGCCCCGCCCGGTTCACCATGATGCTGCGCGGGCGGGTGCGTTCCAGCCGCACGCTGCGGCTGCGCGGGTGCCCGGCGATGGTGTCGCCGGGGATGCGCACCACCGGCACCCACCACGCCTCGCTCATGGTGCCCAGCTCCGCGCCGTGCGCCATCGCCATTCGCAGGCCGTCGCCGGTGTTGCCGGGCGGGGAGACCGGACCGCGCATCGGCCCGCGCAGATAGGTCTGCACCAGGGTCTCGTCCCATTCGAAGCCGCCGGTGGCCAGCACGACGCCGTTGCGCGCGCGGACGCGCAGTTCGCCCGCGGCCGTGGCGATCCGCACGCCGGTGATCACGCGGCCGTCGGCCAGCAGCTCCACCGCGCGGGCGCCGGTGACGGGCGTGACACCGTGGTCGAGTACGCCGCGCAGCAGCCCGGCGATCAGCGCGGCGCCCGCCACGCAGGGATCTTCGGCGTCGTCACCGATGGTGGCCTTGAGCCGGGCGCGGGTCTCGGCGTCGAAGCCGACATTGCTCCAGTCGGCGGGGAAGGTGGTGATGCGCTCGCGCCACTGGCCCAGGCTCGCGAGATCGACCGCGGCCGGGCCGAGCGAACGGCCGCCGCCTGGTCTGCCACCGGGCAGTTCCGGCTTGTAGTCGGGGAAGCCGTCGGCGATCGCGAAGCGGACCGCGCTGTGCGCCTCCACGAAATCGAGCATCGCGGGGCCGGTTTCGACGAAGGTGCGCACCAGCGCCTCGTCCATCACCCCGTGCGACTGCGCCCGCAGGTAGGCCATCGCGTCCTCGACCGGCAGCGGTTCGGCGGCGCGGTCGTGGGCCGGGATCCAGGCGATGCCGCCGGAGACGGCGCTGGTGCCGCCGACGGTGTCCGCCTTCTCGTATACCGCGACGCTCGCCCCGCGTACGGCGGCGGTCAGCGCGGCGGTCAGACCGGCCGCGCCGCTTCCGAGCACCACCACGTCGACGGCGGAATCCCACTGCCCCACGGAATCCCACTGCTCAGGCACTGCACGCTCCTTACCGCCGCACCGGCCCGGACCCGCCGAGCGACAGAACCACCTGCGAGATTTTCATTGTCCAATAGAGAGAATGTTATTCTCTGAAACTGGGTGTCGCAATGGAACGACGACAATCGCCGGCAACGCCGCACCGAGACCGGACGCGGCACCGCGCCGACGATCTCGCCGGAACAGGCGCCGGACACCGCCGCCTCGGCGGCGACGACGAGCAGCGGGGCGAGCACCTCCTCGGCCCCGCCCGCGCCGTTCTCGCCGCCGCAACGGAGGGCGCCGGCGCGACGCGCACACTGTTCGCCGGGAACAGGTCGCCGCACGGCCGACTTCGCGCACATCACCTGACGGGAATGCCGTTCTCGACGATGACGCAGGCAGATTCGGACATTTTCGACTGAGAGGGAGTTCGGTTTCCTTGCGAGCCCACCAAGCGGAGAGTACCGTTCTCATTCAACGCAAGGATTGTTCTTGTGGAGGATTTTCCGAAGGAAGGAGCAGCTGTGGGACGTGTGGAGGGCAAGGTCGCGTTCATCACCGGCGCGGCGCGCGGGCAGGGCCGCAGTCACGCAGTGCGACTCGCCGAGGAAGGCGCCGACATCATCGCCGTCGACCTGTGCGAGAACATCGACACCGTCGGCTACGCGCTGGCCACGCCGGAGGACCTGGAGGAGACCGCGAAACTCGTCGCCGAGGCGGGCAGACGCGTCTACACCGCCAAGGCCGACGTGCGTGCGGCAGACCAGCTGAAGACCGCGCTGGAGGCGGGCATCGCCGAGCTCGGCAAGCTCGACATCGTGGTGGCGCAGGCAGGCATCGCGGGCATGAAGGGCGAACCCGCCCTGCAGGCCTGGACCGATGTCATCAACACCAATCTGATCGGCACGATCAACGCCATCCAGGTGTCGCTGCCGCACCTGACCGAGGGCGCATCGATCATCGCCACCGGCTCGACCGCCTCCCTGATCGACATCAACAAGGTCGACCAGCCGGGCAAAGACCCGGGCGGCATGGCCTACGTGCACTCCAAGCGCGCCCTCACCGCCTACGTCTACGAGCTCGGCCGCCAGCTCGCCCCGCGCGGCATCCGCGCCAATGTGGTGCACCCGACCAACTGCAACACCCCGATGCTGCAGAGCGAGCCGATGTACCGCTCCTTCCGCCCCGACCTCGAGCACCCGACCCGCGCCGACGCCGAGCCGGTGTTCGCCGTGCAGCAGGCCATGCCGATCCGCTACGTCGAGCCCGAGGACATCAGCAACGCGATCGTCTTCCTCGCCTCCGACGAAGCCCGCTACGTCACCGGCCTTCAGGTCCGGGTCGACGGCGGCGGCTATCTGAAGTGGTACGACTACCACATCTGATCGGCTTCCCCACCGACCGCGGCGCGCCGGACGCCTGCCCGCCCGGTCCCCCAGCCGCTTCCGGCGCCGCCGCTCCCCTCTTTCGTGAAGGAAACTCCCGTGAAGGTCAGAGTCGATCCGCAACGCTGCCAGGGCCACACCCTCTGCGCCATCAACGCGCCCGATGCCTTCGAACTCAGCGACATCGACGGCCACGCCACCCCGGCGTCCGAGGATGTCGCGCCCGGTCAGGAGGAGAAGGTGCGCGAGGCAGCCCGCTCCTGCCCCGAACGCGCGATCACCCTGCTCGAGCAGAGCTGACACGGCTGCTCGAGCCGGCAACGCGCGCCGAATCCCCCAGCCCAGAGGAACAGATGCCGTGACCACCGACGACCGGGTCGCCGACCAGGACCAGAAGAACAGTCTCGCCTACCACTTCGACCGGCACACCCCCGAATACCGGGAACGGTTCGAGGAGATCACCCAGGAGATGCACGCCAAGTGCCCGCTCGCCTGGACCGACACCTACGACGGCCACTGGGTTGCCGCGGGCGCGGACGTGGTCTTCGAGCTGGCCCGCAGTCCGCACGTCTCCAACGACCACGACGTCAACGGAGTCCGCAAGGGCTACAAGGGCATCTCCATCCCGACGGCGCAACGGGCCGCGCTGGTGCGCGGCGGCATGCTGGAGATGGACGATCCCGAGCACCGCCAGTACCGCGCGGTGCTCAATCCCTATCTCTCCCCCGCGGCCGTGCGCCGGTGGGTGCCGTTCATCGACGAGGTGACCCGCGCGGCCCTGGACGAGAAGATCGAGTCGGGGCACATCGATTTCGTCGACGACCTGGCCAATGTGGTGCCCGCGGTGCTCACCCTGGCCATGCTCGGCATCCCGCTGGAGAAGTGGTCGCTCTACAGCGAGCCGGTGCACGCGGCGGTCTACACCCCGGAGAGCTCGCCGGACGCGCCACGGGTCGCCGAGATGCACCGGCAGATGGGGCTCGACCTGCTGACCACCCTGGTGGAGGTCAAGGAACGGCCGCGGCCCGGTCTGGTGAAGGCGCTGGTGGATCTGCGCATCGACGGCGAGCCCGCGCCCGATCTGGAACTGCTCGGCATGCTCGGGCTCATCATCGGCGGCGGCTTCGACACCACCACCGCGTTGACCGCGCACTCGCTGGAGTGGCTGTCACAGCATCCCGACCAGCGCGAGCTGCTCAGCGCGGAGCGGGACTGGCTGCTGGACCAGGCGACCGAGGAATTCCTGCGCTATTTCACCCCCGCTCCGGGCGACGGCCGCACCATCGCCGCCGAATGCCCGGTCAACGGGGTGGTGCTGCACGAGGGCGAACGGCTGTGGCTGTCGTGGGCCATGGCCAATCGCGATCCGTCGGTCTTCCCCGACCCGAACGACATCGTGCTGGACCGCAAGGGCAACCGGCACTTCAGTTTCGGGCTCGGCGTGCACCGGTGCATCGGCTCCAATGTGGCGCGCACGGTGTTCAAGTCGATGGTCACCGCGGTGCTCGACCGGATGCCGGACTACGCGTGCGATCCCGAGGGCACGGTGCACTACGACACCATCGGCGTCATCCAGGGCATGCGGAAGCTGCCTGCCACCTTCACCCCGGGTGAGCGGCGGGGCCCCGGGCTGGACGAGACGCTGGAGAAGTTGCAGCGCGCCTGCGACGAGCATGGGCTGGCCGCGCCGGTGACCGAGCGGCCCGAGATCGCCCGCATCGACTGATGAGGACGCATCCCGACGGCACGCGGACGCCCGTCGTCGACGCCAGCGTGCACATCTTCTTCGCCTCCAACCGCGACATGCGCGGCTTCCTGCGGGAGCCGTTCGCCAGCCGCGGCATCCCGGACGCCGAGATGGACTGGTACGGCGCGCCCGGTGGCGAGTACGCCGCCGGGACGCGCGGGCCGGGCAAACGCTGCCCGGGCAGCGACCCGTCGTTCACCGGCGACCAGTTGTTCGGCGAGCGCGGTGTCGACGTGGCGGTCCTGCATCCGATGACGCGCGGCATCCTGCCGGACCGGCACCTGACCTCGGCGGTGCTGGCCGCGCACAACGACATGCTGGTGACGCGATGGCTGGAGCACGACGAGTACGGCGCGCGGTATCGCGGCACCATCCGGGTCAACCCAGAGGACATCCAGGGCGCGCTGCGCGAGATCGAGCGCTGGGGCGATCACCCGAGGGTGGTGCAGCTCGGCGTGCCCTTGCAGGCGCGCGAGCTGTACGGAAAGCCGCAGTTCTGGCCGCTGTGGGAGGCGGCCGCGGCGGCGGGGCTGCCGGTGGCCGCGCACGTCGAGACCGGCGAGTCCATCGCCTTCCCGCCGACGCCGTCGGGGCACACCCGCGGCTACGAGCAGTACTTCGGCTTCATGTCGCTCAACTATCTCTACCACCTGATGAACATGTTGGCCGAGGGCGTGTTCGAGCGTTTCGAGCGGTTGCGGTTCGTCTGGGCCGACGGCGGCGCGGATCTGCTCACCCCGTTCACCTGGCGGATGGACACCTTCGGCCGCCCGCACCTCGAACAGACCCCGTGGGCGCCGAGGATGCCCAGCGACTATCTGCCCGGGCACGTGTACTTCGTGCACAACAGCGTCGACGGTCCGGGCGAGGCCGAATTCGCCGCGGAATGGCTGGATTTCACCGGCAAACAGGACATGGTCATGTTCGGCTCCAGCTATCCGCACTGGCACTGCGCCGATGTCGACGCGCTGCCCGCCGCGCTGACGCCGCAGCAGCGCGACAAGCTGTGCTGGGGCAATGCCGCGCGCCTGTACGGGATCGATGTCCCCATCGCGAAACGAGGACGGCCATGCTGACCCATGAACAGCACCGCTCCCCCGCGCCCGAGCAGATCGCGGTGCGCGTGGTGGACTCCGACGTCCATCCCGTGCCGAGGCGCGGGGAACTGGTCGAACACATCCCCGAGCCGTACCGCAGCGCGTATTTCCGCAGTCACCGGGTGGGCGAGATCATCATCTACGACGCCCCCGACTACGCCCACTCCTATGCGATGCGCGTCGACTCCTTCCCCGAGGACGGCGAATTCCCGGGCAGTTCACCGGAATTGGCGTTTCGGCAGCTGATCGTGGAGGCGGGCTCGGACATCGCGATCCTGGAACCGACCGTGAAGGCGGCCAGGATTGCCGAGGCGACCCAGGCCATGGCCACCGGCATCAACCACTGGCTGGCCGGCCACTGGCTGGACTCGAAGAACAATTGGCACCAGCGCTGGCGCGGCTCCATCTGCGCGGCGGTGGACGACCCGGCGGGCGCGGTCCGTGAGATCGAGTACTGGGCGGGGCATCCGTACATGTCGCAGATCCTGATCAAGGCCGAGCCGCGCCCGGCCTGGGGCGACCCGAAGTACTACCCGATCTGGGAGGCCGCGACCCGCCACGACATCGTGGTCAGCTGCCATCTCGGGCGCGGCGCCTACGAGACCATGCCCATGCCCCCGGTCGGATTCCCCAGCTACAACCACGACTTCATGGTCACCTATTCGCTGCTGGCGGCGAACCAGATCATGAGCCTGATCTTCGACGGCGTCTTCGACCGCTTCCCCACGCTGCGAATCGTGTTCGTCGAGCACGCCTTCACCTGGATTCTGCCGTTGATGTGGCGGATGGACGCCGTCTACGCCGCGCGCAAGCAGTGGATGACCATCAAGCGCAAGCCGTCGGAGTACGTCAAGGAGCACATCAGGTTCACCACCCAGCCGCTGGACTACCCGGAGGACAAGACCGAACTCACCCGGGCGTTCGAGTGGATGGAGGCGGACAAGATCCTGCTGTACTCCTCGGATTACCCGCACTGGACCTTCGACGACCCGCGCTGGCTGGTCAAGCACCTCCCGGTCGCGGCGCGGGACAAGGTCATGTATCGGAACGGCATCGAGACCTATCACCTGCCGGAGACGGTGCCGGCGATTCCCGGCCAGCGGCGGGTGCTCTGATGTGCGGATCGGAGCAGGCCCGGCCCGCCTCGGCCGCCACGCAGGGCGGGGGCGCGACGTCGCCGGGGACGGCGGCCAAGGACGGCCAGGCGCGGCTGGCGCAGGGTCGCGAGCACGTGGTGGCGCGGGTGGACGAGATCCCGCCCGGCGAGCACAAGGTGGTGCCGATCGGCAGGCACGGCGTCGGCGTCTACAACGTGGGCGGCGCCTTCTACGCCATCGCCAACTACTGCCCGCACGAGGGTGGGCCGTTGTGTGCCGGCCGCACCAGGGGCCGCACCGTGGTGGACGAGTCCGTGCCGGGCGACGCGGTGATGGTGCGCGACAAGGAGTTCGTCCACTGCCCATGGCACCAGTGGGGTTTCGAGCTGGCGACCGGGACGACGGCGGTCAAGCCGGAGTGGAGCATCCGCACCTACCCGGTGCGGGTCGTCGGCGACAGCGTCGTCGTGCAGGCCTGAGGAGCGCCGATGCCCGCACTGTCGATCAATGGCGGCGAGGTCGTCTACGAGATCCTCGGTGACAGCGGCGAACTCGTCGTGCTCACCCCCGGTGGCCGATATGGGATGGACATCCCGGGGCTGCGCCCGCTGGCGGAGGCCCTGGTGGCGGGTGGGCGCCGGGTGCTGCTGTGGGACCGGCCCAACTGCGGCGCCTCCGACGTCCAGTTCTACGGACGCACCGAATCGCACATGCGCGCCGAGACCCTGGCCGGTCTGCTCACCGGACTCGGTCTCGGCCCGTGCGTGCTGGCGGGCGGCTCCGGCGGGGCGCGCGACTCGATCGTCACCGCCATCGAGTACCCGCGGCTGGTGACCAAGCTGGTGCTCTGGAACATCGTCGGCGGCACCTACGGGACCTTCAATCTGGGCGCCCACTACATCCTGCCCAGCCTCCAGGTGGTGCGCGGCGCGGGTGTGGCCGGACTGCTGCGGCTACGGGAATGGCGCGAGCGCATAGCCGCCAATCCCGCCAACGAGCAGCGGCTGCTGGCCCTGGACGCCGACGAGTTCGTCAAGCTGTCGCTGCGCTGGCTCGACGCCTACGTGCCGAAACCCGGCCAGACCATTCCCGGTGTCGACGATCACGCGTTCGACCGGATCACCGTGCCGACCCTGATCATCCGGGGTGGGGCGAACGATCTCGACCATCCGAAACGCACCTCGCTGGAGATCTCCTGCCTGATCGCGGGCGCCACGCTGATCGACCCGCCCTGGCCGGAGGACGCCTGGGAGCGGGCGATGCGCGATCGCGCGCTGGGACGGGTGCGGCGGTTCAACATGTTCGACACCTGGGTGCAGGCCGCGCCCGCCATCCTGGAGTTCCTCGACCGATGAGCGGCAGGGGCGCCCGGCGGGCCGGATCAGGCGATGTGGAGGCGGACCTCGCAGTTGAGCGCGGCCTCCAGCGCGGTGTGGACGCGGCTGTCCGGCACCCGGCGCAGGTCGGCGGCGCGCAGACGGACGTGCACGATGTCGAAACCCTCCTCGTCGAGCGTGCGGGTGACCTCGCCGCACAGCCCGAAGCCCGCGAGCACGCCGTGCGCGTCCTCGTCGGTGCCCCGGCTGACATGGGTGACGACGCCGGGCGCGGGCGCGGTGCCGAAGACGCGCGCGCACACCCGTACCAGGGCGGCCAGCGCGGCGTCCGCGTCGTCGGTGTCGAGCAGAATCTGCACCTCACGCGGCGGTTCGGACGCGTTCACGTCGCCAAGCAATTGTGCGCCCCGCGCCGCGAGTTCGGCCCGCAGCGCGGCGAACCCACCGGCCCGCCGGGCGGCGGTGAGCTCGCTCGCCGGGTCGACGTCGATACGCAGCACCGCGGTCCTCATGCCGGAGACACTAACGCTCCGCACGTGCCGGTCCGGCCGATTCGGCCCGTCTCGGCCGGGATCATCGAAAGGGTTGCCATGCATCATGATTCCGCGCCGTCCGGCGCACCGAGGACGGGTGTCGCTCCCGGTGTCACGCCGCGGCTGCTGCGCACGATCGACGGCGTGGAGGATCTCGACGCCTATCGCGCCGACGGCGGATACCGCGCGCTCGCCCGCACCGACGCGCTGCTGAGCGAGGTCAGCGCCTCCGGCCTGCGCGGGCGCGGCGGGGCGGGCTTCCCGGCCGCGATCAAACTGTCCGGCGTGCGGGCGGCCGCGCGGGCGGGATCGCCCACGGTGGCCGTCGCCAACGGCGAGGAAGGCGAACCGGCCTCGGTCAAGGACAGGTGGCTGATGCGGCGTCGTCCGCACCTGGTGCTCGACGGTCTCCGCCTGGCGGCGGCCGTGGCCGGCGCGCGGCGCGCCGTCGTCTACCTCTCCGACACCGAGTCCGCGCGTTCGGTGGACCGGGCGCTGACCGAACTGGACAGCGCGGGCCTCGTCGAGGTGCCGATCGAACTGGTGGTGGTCGATCCCGGCTATGTGGCGGGTGAGGAGACCGCCGCCGTGCGCGCCATCAGCGGCGGGCCCGCCAGACCGACGGACAAACCGCCCCGCCCCTTCGAGTGCGGCGTGGACGGGCTGCCCACTCTGGTGAGCAATGTCGAGACCCTGGCGAACCTGCCGTGGATCCACGCCAACGGCGGCGCGGCCTTCCGCGCGGCGGGCACCGAGGGTTCACCCGGCACGTTCCTGGCCACGGTGACCGGTGGCGGGCGCGAGCCGGGACTGTACGAGGTCGCCCACGGTACGCCCGTGCGGACGCTGCTCGACCTGCACGGCGTCCCGGCCTCGGCGGTGCGGGGCGCGATGGCCGGCGGCTACTTCTCCGGGCTGACCGGCCCCCGGATACTCGACGCCACCCTGGACCACGAATCCCTCGGCGCGCTGGGCGGCGGCCTCGGTTGCGGCGCCATCGCCCTGCTGACCGAGGAATGCCCGGTCGCCGTCGCCGCCGCCGTGCTCGCCTACTTCGATCGCGAGAACGCCGGACAGTGCGGCTCCTGCTTCAACGGCACCGCCGCCATGGCCGCCGCCGCCACCGCCCTCTACGAACAGCGCGCCCGGGCGGGCGCGGTGGCCGATCTGCGCCGCTGGTCCACCGTACTGCGCGGCCGGGGCGCCTGCGGCACCCTCGACGCCGCGACCGGCACGGCCGCCGGCCTGCTCGCCGAATTCCCCGGCCGGGTGGCCGCCCACCTGGCGGGACGCTGCGCCGAGTGCGCCGACCCGGCGCCGCTGCCCGTGCGCCCGTTCGCGGCCGAAACGGCGGTGCTCGCATGAGAATCCGCTTCGACCGCACCCTGTGCGACGGATTCGGCTACTGCGCCCGCCACGCCCCCGCGCATTTCCCCCTCGACGAATGGGGTTATGCCGTGCTCGCCGGTGACGGCAGGATCGCTCCCGAGGATCGGGACAATGTGACGCGCGCCCTGCTCGACTGCCCGGCACATGCGATCATCGCCATGTCCGAACCCGAAGATCCGCCGACCGAAGCATCGGCATCGCTCGAACAGCACGAAGGGACCGCCCTGTGAAGACCAACCTCTCCTGCCCCTGCGGCGAGCTCATCACCGGCACCGACGAAGACGACCTGGTCGAGAAGGTCAACGCGCACCTGGCCGCCAACCATCCCGGCCACGAGTACACCCGCGACCAGATCCTCATGATCGCCTACTGACCTCCCGGTCCGCGCACGACCACAGCCCGCCGCCGGTCTCACCGGGGCGGGCCGTCGGCTGTCCGGGACCGGCCGCGATTCCCTTCCGTTCGCCGGGGTACCCGGCAGCGACATCGCAGGCTCCCGGAATCGGACAGAAGGAACGCGGCATGGCCACACCAGATCGGACAACATCAGCCGACCGGACAGCGGCACCCGCCCCCGCCATCCGGCTCCCCGGCATCGTCCTCGGCATCGGTCTCGGTGGCTTCGTCGACGGCATCCTGCTGCATCAGCTGCTCCAGTGGCACCACATGCTGACCAGCACCGGCACCGACAACATCGGCCTCGATCCCTACCCCGCCGACACGGTGCACGGTCTGGAGATCAACACTCTCTGGGACGGGCTGTTCCACACCTTCACCTGGCTGGCGGTCCTGTTCGGGCTCTGGCTGCTGTACTCCCGCGTCGTCGAGGCGCGCGGCCGGGTCTGGGCATCCAGGGCGTTGTGGGGCTGGATGCTGGTCGGCTGGGGGCTGTTCAATCTGGTCGAGGGCGTGATCGACCACCACATTCTCGGCATCCACCACGTGCGCGGCGGTGCGCACCAGCTCTGGTGGGATCTCGGGTTCCTCGCACTCGGCGCGGTCCTCGTCGTCGCGGGCTGGTTCCTGCAACGCGGCGCCCAGCCGATCGGCCGGGGCGCCGAGGCCCGGCTCGCGCGGTGACAATTTCCGCGCACGGCTCCCACGGCCCCGGCCCCGGCCCCGGACTCGCGACCGCGCTGATGCTGCTCGCGCTCGCGGTGATCGCCGCGATCTATCTGGTGTTCGCGATCCGCCGGGCACGCGAGCCGCGCGGGTGGAGTCCGTGGCGGACCGCGAGCTTCCTCACCGGCGTCGCCCTGCTCGTTGTGGCGGTGACCCCGGCACTGTCCCCATTCCCAGCGGACGACTTCCGCGACCACATGTTCCGGCACCTGCTGCTGGGGATGTACGCGCCGCTGGGGCTGGTCCTCGGGGCACCGGTGACGCTGCTGCTGCGGTCGGTTACCCCGGCGCGCGGTCGGCTCGTGGGGCGGGTGTTGCGTTCGCGGCCCGCCCACCTCATCGCCCACCCCTTCGTGGCGCTGGTGCTCACCATCGGCGGCATGGCCGTCCTCTACTTCACGCCCCTGTACGTCGCGACCACCACCCGTCCCGGCCTGCACCTGTTCGTGCACCTGCACTTCGTGGTCGCCGGATATCTGTTCGCCTGGGTCGTCGCCGGACCGGATCCCGCACCCGACCGGCCCTCGGTTCCGGTCCGGCTGGTCGTGCTCGGTCTCGCCGTCGCCGGGCACGCGGTGATCTCCCAACTGCTCTACGCCGGGCTCTTCGTGCGGATTCCGGTGCCGGCCGCAGAGCGGCAAGGGGCAGGGGAACTCATGTACTACCTCGGCGACATCGCCGAATTACTGATCGCGCTCGCCCTGCTGGCGAATTGGCGGCCGCGCCGCAGGGCGGCCGGTCCACGGGCGGACACCGCGGTCGCGTCGGCCCGCTGAGTCCGCACCACGTCGCACGGCCGGGCAGGCCGACGCACCGGCGACCAAGGTTGCCGGGCGCACGCCGAGGTCGCTCGGACGACCGCGGGAAGCGAAAAGGGCTCCCGCGGAATGTGGTCCACGTCGAACGACGGACCGGCACCATCCACACTTCAAGTACCGATGAGTCGGTTTCCACATCCGCGGTGACGCGCACCCGGACCGTGCGTGAACAGCGCACACTCCGCATCATCCCGCATCGCGATCCGATGACCCCGCCGCGGAGTCGCCCGGCACGAGGCTTCCCACCGGCGACCCGGATCCGACTCGTTTCCGCTGCGGTACATCATTGTTTCACCGATATTGCGGACATCCGATTAACCGATCGATAGCCGTTGCCGCGCACCGCGATCACGCCTGGGACTCCTATTGCGGCACCCACGACCTCGGTGTACAAGTTGGAATGAAGCGAGACGAATAACAGGGCAACGCCCCGGCACCCCGGGGCTTCGCATGCGAGCCCTGCGTCGCCGCTGCCGACGGCAACGACGCCGACACACTCGGTCGCACTGGTTTCCCTGTGCGGCAACAGGATTGACAACGGTACCCGCCCCCCGCCGACGCCGACGGGGCGATGGCGCGCGGGCTGTGTAGGCGAGGGTTGATGTGGCACGGGAAATCGAGATGAGAACCGCCGAGGACGTGACACAGACGGTCTGCGCACTTTTCCGAAACAGTCTCCGAATTTCGGAAATCGACGTGGAAAAGCCATTGCTGGATTACGGTCTGGATTCCATCAGATCGGCGGAGACGATCATCGAACTCGAGCGCGAATTCGCGGTCGATATTTCCGACGAACAGGCCGCCTGCCTGCTCACCGCGCGAGACGTGATCGAGTTCGTCCGCGCGGAACTGGCACGGCGCAGCGAGGTCGGGGCGTAGTCACGTGACATCCGCAGTGCTCCACGGCGCCGCGGCCGGGGCAGTCGACCCGGCCGACTCCACGCGCGCCCTGTTCGACCGGTTCGCCGACCACAACCGGCCCGGCCTCGCCCGCCTGTTGCGCGCCTGCCACCTCGATGTGGTCTACACCCGCGCCGACGGCGACCACCTGATCCGCGCCGACGGCGCCAGAGTGCTCGACCTGGTCGGCGGGTTCGGCGCCGCCCTGTTCGGCCACAACCACCCCACCCTGGTCCGTGTGGCGCGGGCGCACCTCGACGCGCAGGTCCCGTTCGTGTCCCAGGGCAGCATCCGGCCCGCGGCGGCCGAGCTGTCGGCCACCCTGTCGCAGACGGTCGGCGCCGCCACCGGCCGTGAATACGTCGTCACCCTCGGATCGACCGGCGCCGACGCGGTGGAGGCCGCCATGCGCCACGCCGCCGTCGCCCACGCCCGCCGCCTGGCCGACCTGCGGGTGGAACTGGAGCGCACCCTGCGACGGCTGCGCCGCGACGGACTGCACGACGTGCTGCCCTGCGGCGCGGCCGATTCCGGCGAGACCAGGAGCGCCGGGCAGATCGTCGCGGAATCGCTGCGCGTGATCGAGAGCGTCGCCGCGCGCGGGCCGGTCTATGTGAGCCTGTCCAACGCCTTCCACGGCAAGTCCGCCGGCGCGTTCACCCTCACCGACCAGGCCGACACCCCGGACGACCTGGTGGTGCCCGGGCCGGAGCAGCTGCGGCTCACCGACTGGGACCCACAGGCCGTCGTCACGGCGTTCGCCGGGGAACTGCGCGCCGTCGGGCGGATCACCGTCGACGGCACCGGCAGGCCGCAGGCATCGACGGTGCACGTCTCCCCGGTGGCGGCGGTCTTCGCCGAACCGATCCAAGGCGAAGGCGGTGTGCGCGAAGTTCCCGCCGACACGCTGCGCGCCCTGCGGAGCCTGGCCGACCGGCATGCGGCGGCACTGGTCTTCGACGAGATCCAGTGTGGCATGGGCCGCACCGGGACCTTCCTGGCCTCCTCGGCCGCCGAGGTGGTCGCCGACTACTACCTGCTGTCCAAATCACTGGGCGGCGGCCTGGTGAAGATCTCGGCGCTGCTGGTCGACCGGGAGCACTCGGTCGCGGACTTCGGCCGGTACCACACCTCCACCTTCGCCGACGACGCGCTGTCCTGCGTGGTCGCACAGTCGGCGCTGAAACTGCTGCGCGAGAACCAGCTCCGCATCTGCGACACCGGGTCCAGGCTGCGCGCCCGCCTGGACGCGATCGCCGCCCGGCGGCCGGCGGCGGTGGCGGACGTGCGCGGGCGCGGGCTGCTCCAGGGCGTCGAACTCGTCGTCCCCACACCGAAATCGGCGCTGCTGCGCGAGCTCTGCGATCCCGACATGTTCGGCTACGTGGTGGCCGGGTACCTGCTGCACACCCACCACATCCGCGTGCTGCCCACGCTGTCGGCGCCGACCACCCTGCGCATCCAGCCCTCGGCGTTCCTGTCCGACGCCGACCTCGACCACATCGAGAAAGCCTTCGACGAGCTGGCGGAACTGCTGTCACGTGGCGATCTGGCCACACTGCTGGCGCACCTGACGGTGCCGCCGAGCACCGGAGCGGTACTGCCGGAGCGGGTGAAGCTGACGCGCCGCAGACCGAACCCGCCCACCAGGGCGTGGGACGCCCCGCGCCGGGTGGCCTTCCTCGCCAACCTGCCCGAGGCCGCCGACCTGCGCAACTTCGCGCCGGAACTCGGCAGCTGGTCCGACGAGCAGTTCGCGGCGCTGTTCGAACGGCTGCACGGGGTGGCCGAGCCGTTCGAGACGAGCAGGCAGCTGCTCACCTCGCCGACCGGCGCCACCGTCGAGGTCTGCGTCATCGCCGTCCCCGTCTCGGCCGAGCAGATCGTCGCGGGCCAGCGCGCCGGACACCGGGCGTGGCTGCGCGATCTCGTCCTGGAGGGGGTCGAGCGGGCCGTCGCGCTCGGCGCGAGCGTCATCGGCCTCGGCGGCTACACCTCCATCGTCACCGACGCCTCCCGCGACGTGATCGAGGACGCGGTCACGGTCACCTCGGGCAATTCGCTGACCGCCGCCTGCGCTCACGAGGTGATCCGCGCCGAGCTGGCCCGCCGGTCGCCGGGCGCGCGCCGGGTCGGCATCCTCGGCGCGCTGGGCAATATCGGTGCGGTGATGGCCGAATTGCTGGCCCCGCACGCGGATTCGATGGTGCTGGTCGGCCGGGCGGGATCCGAACGCAGGCTGCGCCGGGTGGCCGACCGGCTGACCGCGGGCACCGGGATCACCCCGCAGGTGAGCGAGGAACTCACGGCGCTGCGGGAATGCGACATCGTGCTCACCGCCACCAATGCGGCGCTGCCGCCACTGACCCCGGACCTGCTCGCCACCGATCGCCCGGTGCTGGTGTGCGATCTGGCCGTCCCCGGCGACGCCGATCCCGCGATCGCCGGGCTGCCGAACGTCACCCTGGTACGCGGCGGCCGGATGGCTCTGCCCACCGGCCACGCCAGGACGTTCCCCGAGACCGGCCTGCCCGCCGGTGTCGTCTACGCGTGCATGGCCGAGACCCTGCTGCTCGGCTTCGAGCCGGGCACCGCGAGCCCCTCCTACGGCGGGCTGACCGTCGAAGGGGTGCGGGCGGCGCGCGAACTCGCGGCCCGTCACGACGTCCGTCCCGTCCTGCTTCCGACAGGAGCCTCCACCGTGTCCGACCATCCCGCCCCGTCCGGCCACCCGGCCACCGGCCCCATGTTCCTCGGCGCCGCCGACTTCGATCCCGCCCGCGCGGGCGGCAAGGCCGCGACGCTGCACGAGCTGACCGCCGCGGGCTTCGAGGTGCCGCCCGGTTTCGTGCTGCCCGCCGAGTTCGATCTCGACGCCGTCTCCGACGACGACCTGACCGAATGGGTCAGCACCCTCGGCGGTTTCCCGGTCGCCGCCCGCTCCAGCGGCGTGCTCGAGGATCTCGACGACGCCAGCTTCGCCGGCCAGTACGAGTCCTATCTCGACATCACCGACGCGGCCGCGCTGCGCACGCGCATCGCCGAGTGCAGGCGCTCGGTGGACAACGAGCGGGTGCGCACCTACCTGGCCAGGAACGGATACGCCGACGCGAAGGCGTCGGTCGCGGTGCTGGTGCAGCGGATGGTCGACGCCGAGTACGCGGGCGTCGGCTTCAGCATCGACGCCATGAGCGGCATCGAGGACCACGCCCTGGTCGAGTGCTGCACGGGCCTGGGCGAGCGCCTGGTCTCCGGGCACGTGACCCCGACCCGGTACACGCTGCGGCTGCGCGACGGCGACGTGGTGGAGCGCGACCCGGGCGGCGAGAACGTCGAACTCGCGGAGGCGACGACCGCAGCCCTGGCCGCGCTGCTGCTGGAGGTGCAGGCCTTCCGGCACCGGCCACAGGACATCGAGTGGGCGGTCGACCGCGACGGCACGCTGTGGCTGTTGCAGTCGCGGGCGATCACCGCCATCTCCTGGCGCACCGACATCGACCAGTTCTCCGACGCCGACCTGCGCGACGGCGGCGTCTCGGCGCGGGTCTGCACGCCGATGATGTTCTCGCTGTACGACAACGCCTTCCAGTTCTCCATGCAGGCGTTCTTCGAGCGGCTCAAGCTGGCGGAGCCTGGCGTGACGCAGGACTGGATGGCCATGTACTACGGCCGCGCCTACTGGAACGTGAGCGCGGTCAAGCAGTGCTTCTTCAAGATCCCCGGCTTCGACGAACAGCATTTCGACGACGACCTCGGCGTGCTCAACGACTACGGTCCCGAGGGCCCGCACCGCACCCCGACCAACGTCGGGACCATCGCCAGGGCGCTGCCCGCCGCGCTGGCCGTGGAGAAGAGCTACCGCGACCAACTCGCCACCGTGGACGCCTTCGCCGCCGCCTGGCCCGCCACGCACGCGCTGTGGCGGGAGCGCGTGCGCGATCTCGCGAGCACCGACGAGGCCGGCTTCGCCGCCGAACTCGCCGAATGCCTGCTGGACTTCCACGCGCACACCGAGCGCACCTACTTCACGACGATCTACCACAACTCCAGCGTCCAAACCGATTTCAAGCAGACCCTGGACAAGGTCGACGCCGCCACCGGCGGCGCGACATCGGCGATCGACCTGATGGGCGGCCTGGCCGACATCAGCCACATGGCGCTGCAACGGGCGATCCTCGGGCTGCACGCCACCGCGCGCGAACACGGCCTCGACAGCCCGGCATGGGACGCCGCGCTGGCGGAGTTCCTCGCCGAGCAGGGCTTCCACGCCGACGCCGAACTCGATCTCACCTGCCCGCGCTGGTCGGAGGCGCCCGAGCGGGTCAGGGCGATGATCGCCGCCATGCTCGAGCACGGCACCCCGCCCGCCGACCCCGACGTGACCCTGGTCGAGCAGCGCAGACGCTACGAGGACGAGCTGGCCGCCGTGCGGGCCAGGGTGCGCGCCACCCCGCTGACCCGGTGGAAGTTCGCCAAGGCGGTCGACAAGCACGTCGACCGGATGCGGCGCTACCTGGTGGCCAGGGAACGGATGCGCGAGTTCTCCTCCCAGTGCTATGCCGTCGTGCGGGCCTACGTAGTGGAGGCGGGCGCGCGGCTGGCCGCGGCGGGTGTCCTCGACGACGCCGACGACGTCTTCCAGCTGACCATCCACGAACTCACCGACCTGGTGGCCGGGCGCGTCGGCATCGCCGATCTGAGCGGCGAGATCGCCTACCGGCGGGCCATGTACCAGGGTTACCGCGACCTGACCCCGCCGCACGAGCTGGGCGGCGGCGTGACCGTCGGCGCGGTCCGCGAGATCGGCGAGGGTGACCTGAGCGGGCTCGGGTGCAGCCCCGGCGTGGCCGAGGGCGTGGCCAGGGTCATCACCTCGCTCGCCGACATCGACCGGCTGCGCGAGGGCGACATCCTGGTCACCCGCTTCACCGATCCCGGCTGGACGCCGGCCCTCGGGCTGGTCGCCGCCGTGGTCACCGAGGTCGGCGGAATGCTCTCGCACGCGGCGGTGATCGGGCGCGAGTACGGGATCCCCGCCGTGCTCAACGTCGCCGGGGCCACCTCCGCCATCCGATCCGGGCAGCGCATCCGCGTCGACGGGTCGACCGGTGTGGTCACCGTCCTGTCGCCTGCCGACGAAACCGCCCAGGAGGCAGCGGCTTCCGGCGCGGAAACCGAACCGACGCCCGCGCGGCGCCCCGCACCGAAAGGCGATGATCCCCTGACCGCACGCAAACGCCTGATCTGCATCGCGGGAGGCGACGGCTCGGGCAAGACGACGCAGGTGGCGCGGATCGCCGCCGAATTCGAGGCCCGCGGCCAGTCCGTGGCCGCGGTGACCATCTGGGACGCCTTCCTCGACCCGAAGGTGTCCTCGAAGCTGCCGTGGCGCGAGCCCTCGGAGATCTACGGCTACCTGAGCATGCTCACGCCGCTGAGCCGGGCGCACTTCCTGTTCCACGCCATGCAGTTGTCGCTGGATCTGGCCGCGGCCCGCGGCGCGGACATCGTGCTGGCCAACGCCTACTGGTACAAGTACTACGCCACCGAGGTCGCCCACGGCGGCGACCCGGCCGTGCTGCGGCAGCTGACCGCGGGCTTCCCCGAGCCGGACCGCACCTTCTACCTGGCCGTCTCCCCGGCCGACGCGCTGGGCCGCAAGCGGATGCGCAGCGACTACGAGAGCGGCTACGGCGACGAACAGGCGTTCCTGGACTTCCAGCAGCGCAGCCACGAGGCGCTGGACGCGCTGTCGCACGAGCTGGGCTGGGTGCGCCTCGACGGCACCGCGCCGCCCGCCGACCTGACCTCGGCCGTGCTGGCCCAACTGCGGGAGGACGACCGATGACCCACCGGGTGGCCGTGGTCGGCATCGACGGCGCGGGCAAGTCCTCGGTCATGGCGCGGCTGCGCGAACTCGCCCCCGCGGCCGGGCCGAGCGCGTTCGCGTCCATGACCTGCCCCGATTTCCACAACACCAGGGATGTCCCGCTGACCGACCTGTCCAGGCAGCTCAAGGCGTTCAGTGTGGGGTGCGACGAGATCTCCAGCGTGGAGATGAAGGCCACCGCCATGTACCTGCAGATGACGCTGTTCGGACCGGTGGAACGGCACTTCCTGGACACCTGGGACCCGGATGTGCTGATCTTCGAACGACATCCGCTGATCGAGCTGCTCGTCTACGGCCCGCTCTACGTGGCGCTGGCCGGGCCGGAGTGGGACGGCCACCAGCGCGAGCACGAGATCGCCGCGGTGCTGGAGCGGCACGAGCCGGGCACCTTCGACACCATCCTGGCCTGGCAGCGCGCACAGGCGGACCGCCTGGGCAGCGACCCGGACATCTGGAAGCTGCTGTCGGAGATCGCCGACCTGGTCGGCCGGGAGGTGACCGACTCGATCGCGGGGTTCGCCGCCCGATTCCGCACCACGCTGCCGGACGCGGTGCTGTGGCTGGACACCCCACCGGAGCAGGCAGCGGCCCGCTGCGCGGCCCGTTCCGGGACCGGTCCGACCGAGGCCCACGAGACCGCCGACCGCCTGGCCGCGCTGCGCGCGGGCTACCTGCGGGTGCGCGAGACCCTCGCGGTCGCCTTCCCCGAGGTGGGATTCCACCGCATCGACACCGGTGACGGGGTCGATCTGGAGGATTCGGTGCGCGCCTGCATCAGCGAAGGGAAGTTGTTCGGATGACGCCGGATATCCGCTCCGTCACGGAGATCGAGTCGCGGGTGCGCGCGATCGTCGGCGAGGTGCTGTGGGTGGCGGCCGACGAGATCGACCCGGCCACCCGAATGATCGACTACGGCCTCGACTCGCCGACCGCCATCGAATTGACCATCCAGCTCGAGCGCGCGTTCGGGATCGACATCCCCGAGGACGCCGCGGCGGGCCTGAACACCGTCGCCGACATCGTCGCCTACCTCAGGGAGGAACTGTGACCCCCGCGCTGCCCGTTCCACACCCGAGCATCGTGCACGCGCTGCTCGTCCACGCCGAGCGCGGGTCCGACGCCGCGGCCACGATCTTCGTCCCTGATCGTGGCGCCGATCCCGACGACGCCGACATCCGGTGGCGTCACGACGATCTCGTTCCCGCCGCCTGCCGCGCGGCCACCGTGCTCGCCGAGGCGGGTGTCGGCGAGGGTGACCGGGTGCTGTTGGGGCTGCCCACCTCCCCGGATTTCCTGACCGCCTTCTTCGGCGCGCTGGTGCTCGGCGCGATCCCGACGGCCACCGCGCCGCCGGGCGGCTTCGGGTCGGCGGAGGTCTTCCACGGGCGGGTCAGGGCGCTGCTGGGCTACCTGCGGCCCGCCGCCGTCATCGCCCCCGGCGCGGTGTCGGCCGCGGCGGAACTGCCCGCCGGGGTCGCCGCGATCGACGGCGCCGTGCTGCACGCCGCGGCCACCGACCCGGCCACCCCCGCCCGCGCGCCCCGGCTGCCCGACCCCTCGGACACGGCGTTCATCCAGGCCACCTCCGGGTCGACAGGAACACCGAAGGGGGTGCGGGTCACGCACGCGAACCTGGCCGCCAACTGCGCGCAGATCGGGCACGCGGCGTCGATGCGACCGGGCGAGACCTGGGTGGGCTGGCTGCCGCTGCACCACGACATGGGCCTGATCGGCGGCTTCCTCAACCCCATGTACCACGGCAACGACGCGGTGCTCATGCCGCCGAACCGGTTCCTGCGCCGTCCCGGCGACTGGCTGCGCGCGGTGCACACCTATCGCGGCTCCTTCACCGCGGCGCCGAACTTCGCCTACGGTTACACCGCCGCCAGGGTCACCGACGCCGAGCTCGACGGCGTCGACCTGTCCAGCTGGCGGTTCCTGTTCTGCGGGGCCGAGCCCATCCACCCGCCGACGGTGCAACGTTTCGTCGACCGGTTCCGCGCGTACGGCCTGCCCGGTGACGCGCTGGTGCCCTGCTACGGGATGGCGGAGGCCTCGCTGGCGGTGACGGTCGCGCGCCCGCACGCCCCGGTGGCCTACGATTCTGTCTCCCGGCAGGCGCTCACCACGACGGGGAAGGTCGTCGACGTGCCCGACGGCGACGCCGACGCGCTCCAGATCGCCGACTGCGGCGCGCCGGTGCTCGGCACCGAGGTGCGGATCGTGGACGCCGACGGCTTGAAGTGCGGCGACGACGTGACCGGGCGCATCCAGTTCCGCGGCCCGTCGACCACCCCGGGTTACTTCGAGCTGCCCGAGATCACCGCGCAGGCGCGCGACGGGGACTGGTGGGACACCGGCGACATCGGCTACCTGCGCGCGGGCAGGCTGCGCATCACCGGAAGGCAGAAGGATCTGATCATCATCCGCGGGGCCAACCATCCGCCGACGGACTTCGAGATCGCCGCCGAGGCGGTGCCGGGGGTGCGGCCGGGTGGCGTCGCCGCGGTCGGCAGGCCCGACGCCGACGGCGCTTCCGAGGAGCTGCACGTGGTGGTCGAGACCGCCCTGGCGGAGGGCGAATACGAGGCGCTGCGGCGCGCGGTGCGGGTGGCGGTGAGCAAGCGCACCGGCATCCTGCCCGCCGAGGTCGTGGTGGTGCCGCCGCGCAGCATTCCCAAGACCACCAGCGGCAAGGTGCAGCGCGCGCTCACCAGGCAACTGTTCGTCGAGCCCGCGATGCGCGAACTGGCGCAGACCGGGGGCGCGGCATGAGCGGGCGGATTCTGGCCGGGCCAGGCGTGCGCAACCCGCTCGGCTTCTATCCGGCCTACCGTCGCGACCCGCTGACCCTGTTCTACGAGCAGGCGGTCGCCCACGGCGGCAGCGTGCGGCTGCGCCTGGTGCATCAGCACCTGCATCTGCTGGTGGAGCCCGAGCACATCAACCAGGTGCTGGTGACCAATGCCGCCGCCTACGCGAAGGGCATCAGCTATCAGAGCCTGAACCACATGCTCGGTCCCGGACTGCTGACCAGCGGCGGCGAGCTGTGGAAACGCCAGCGCGCCCTGATCAAACCGGCTTTCGCGCGCAGGCACGTGGAGACCGAGGTGCCGCTCATGCTGGCCTGCGGTGAGCGCATGCTCGCCCGTCTCGACGCGCACGCCGCGTCGGGGGCCGCGTTCGACCTGGTGCCGGAGCTGATGGGGTTCGCCGCGGACGTGGTGTGCCGGGCGGTGATGGGCGCCGACATCGACGGGGTGCTGCCGCAGATCGAGGACGACGTTCGCGAGGGCGTGGACTGGGTGATGCGGCACATGGCCGCGCCGGTCCAGATCCCGCCGTCGGTGCCGACCCCGGCCAACAGGCGCTTCCGCGCGGCGCTCGCCCGTCTGCACCGGGTGGTGGACGAGGTGATCGCCGGGCACAGGGCCGCCGACGACGGCCGTTCGCTGTTGAGCAGGCTGCTGGCGGCTCGGGACGACGCCGGTCACGCCATGGACGACGAGCAGTTGCGCCACGAGGTGCTGACCTTCCTGCTGGCCGGGCACGAGACCACCGGTGGCGCGCTGGCGTGGACGGTCTACGAGCTGTGCCGCAATCCCGCTGTGCTGGAACGGGTCCGCGCCGAGATCGACACCGCCCTGGTCTCGGGTGATCTGGCCTCGGGTGATCTGGCATCGGTGCTGTCGTCGCTCGAGCTGACCGGCCGCGCCGTCGACGAGGCCATGCGACTGCACCCGCCCGCCTGGGCGTTCAGCCGGACCGCGCTGCGCGCCGACAGCTTCGACCGCTTCGATCTGGAGCCCGGCGCGATCGTGGTGATCAGCCCGTTCGTCAACCACCGGTTCCCCGACTTCTGGTCCTCGCCGTTGACCTTCGATCCCGACCGGTTCATCGGGGAACGCAACCGCAAGCGCCCGCCGTTCCACTACTTTCCGTTCGGCTGGGGCGCGCACCTGTGCGTCGGCCGGCACATGGCGCTGGTGGAGGTGCGGGTCGGTCTGGCCCTGCTGCTGGCCCGCTACGACATCGAACTGGTCAACGGGTTGCGGGTGCGGGAGAACCCGGAGATCTCCAACACCCCCGACCCGGTGCTGGTGCGGCTCACCAGACGCGCGCCCGCCCCGTCCGGCGCGGCCGTTCTCGCGGAGGCGGCGCGATGAGCCGGGCACAGAAACCGCGGGGCGGGTCCACCCCGGCGCGGGCCGGGGCCGTCGTCCTCGCCGACACCCTGGCCGCGCAGCCCCCGCGCCCGGAGAGCTACGGCGCCAAGGCGGCCAATCTCGGGGCGCTGCTCGCCGCCGGCTATCGCGTCCCGCCGTTCGCGGTGGTGACGGCTTCGGCGTGCGCGCAGATCCTCGCCCCCGTCGCCGAGGACATCGGCCGCGCGCTGGCGGGGCTGCACCACACCGACTCCGACGCGCTGCGCGCGGTGTCGGCACAGATCCGTGCGTTGATCCGCGGGCTCGAACTGCCGGGGTCGGTCGCGGCGGAACTGGCCGCCGCTGTCGACGCCCTGGCGAGCGTGAAGCCGGCCGCGGCCACCGGCGAGCACTCCCGGAGCTCTTCCGCCTCGGACTTCGCACCGGCCGGGGACACGATCCGGCTGGCGGTACGCTCCTCGGTGAGCGGCGAGGACTCGGCCACCGATTCCTTCGCCGGACAACTGGACACGATTCTCAACGTCGCGCCCGGCGATGTCCCGGCCGCCCTGCTGGACGTGCTGGCCTCCGCCTTCTCGGAGCGCTCGCTGTTCTACCGCGCCCACCGCGGGCTCGACAACGCGGCCGTTGACTGCGCCGTACTGGTGCAGGTGCTGGTCGACAGCGCTGTCTCGGGGGTGGTGTTCAGCTGCAATCCGCAGTCCGGCGACCCGGCCGAGTCGGTGGTCTCGGCGGCGCCCGGCCTGGGTGAGGGCGTCGTCGCCGGCCTGGTCGAGTGCGACACCTATTTCGTCGACAACGCCTCCGGCCGGATCGTCTCGCGCGTGGTCGCCGACAAGCGCGGCCGAGTGGAGCCGGACGCCGCCACCGGCACCGCCGTGGTGCCCATCGAGGGCGGCGACAGCACCCCCGCGCTCACCGACGAGCGGATCGGCGAACTGGTCGGCATCGCCGCCGCGCTGGCCGGACGGCTGGGCGGACCGCAGGACGTGGAGTGGACCTACGACCGGTCGGGCGTGCTGCACCTGTTGCAGGCGCGGCCGGTCACCGCGACAGGGGCGCGCGAGACGATCTTCGACAACGTCAATGTCGCCGAATCCTATCCCGGCCTGTCCAGCCCGCTGACCTTCTCCATCCTGCGCGCCGCCTACGAGCAGGTGTTCCGCGCCTGCCACCGGGATTTCGGCGCGACGAAGCAGATCGTGGCCCGCAACAACGCGAGCCTCTACCCGTACCTGGTCGGCACCGCGCACGGGCGGATCTACTACAACATCAGCAACTGGTACCGGCTGTTCCTCCAGATCCCCGGCATGGAGTTCGCCATCGAGGGCTGGGAAGCCGCGCTCAACATCGAGAACCGCTACCGCAGGCCCGCCGTCCCGAAACGCGGCCTGGCCAAGCTGCGCACGCACGTGCTGCGGGCGCGGGTGATCGCCGTCATCGCCGTCGGCTGGCTGCGCCTGCCCCGGCGGTTGCGCAGGTTCTTCGACGAACTCGCCGTGTTCACCGCCGATCTCGATCGCCGCCTCGCGCCGGAGACCCCGAGCCGGGAGCGCGATCCCGAGGCGCTGGTGCAGTGGCTGGAACGGCTGCTCGGGCAGCTGGTCCCGGTGTACTCGGTGCAGATCTTCAACGACTTCCTCGCCCAGCAGCTGTTCCACGTGGTCGGTCTGTTGCTCGAACGCAGGGGCCTCGACGAGCAGCAGGCGCTCACACTGCGCAACGAGCTGTTCTGCGGCGAGGAGGGCGTGGACAGCGTCGATCCGGTGCGCTCCGCGCTCGCGCTGACGGCGACCATCCGCGCCGACGAGGGGTTGCGCGCCCTGTTCGAGGGCCCGCTGGACACCGAGGCGGTGTGGAAGACGCTGGCGCAGAAGGAGTTCGCCGGCTTCCGCGACGACTGCCTGCGCCACATCGCGCTGTTCGGCGACCGCACCGTGGACGAGCTCAAGCTGGAGACCGACCCGCTGGGCGAGCATCCCGAACGCCTGGTGCCCATGCTGCGCAACTACCTGCGCGGCGGCCAGAACATCGACGACATGGCCGAACGGGAGAAGCGCATCCGGCGCGAGGCCGAGCAGACCGCCCGAACGCTGTTCCGCGGCAGCCGGGCCGAGCGGCTGGCCTTCCGGTTCGCCCTCGCCCGCGCCCGCGAGCACGTCAAGCAGCGCGAGAACATGCGCCTGGGACGCAGCCGCTCGTTCGGCCTGATCAAACGCGTGGTCCGCGAGTGCGGCAGGCACATGCACGAGGCAGGCCTGCTCGCCGAGCCACGCGACATCTTCTGGCTGACCTGGGAGGAGATCGTCGCGCTCGTCCGCGGCACCGCCGTCGACACCGATGTGGTCCGCACCGTGGCCACCCGCAAGGCGGACCACGAGCGCTGGCGCGACACCCCCGTGCCCACGCGCATCGTCACCACCGGCATCGCCGCCGCCACCATCGCCGACCCGGCCCTGGAGGCCCCCGCCACCGTCGACGACTCCGCGACCGTGCTGCACGGCATCGGCTGCGCGCCCGGCCGGGTGGAGGCCCCCGCCCTGGTGCTGGGCACGCCCGACCCGGACGTGGCGATCGACGGGCAGATCCTGGTCGCCGCCACCACCGACCCCGGCTGGGTGTTCCTCATGGTGGCGGCGGGCGGGCTGGTCAGCGAGAAGGGCAGCGTGCTCTCCCACACCGCCATCATCGGCCGCGAACTCGGCATACCCACCGTGGTCGGCGTTCCCGGCGTCACCCAGCGCATCCGCACCGGCGACCGCGTCGCACTCGACGGCCGGGCGGGCACCGCCACGATCGTGCACGAGGACACCCCATGACCGCATCAACCGCACCCACCGGACACGGCGAGAACTTCAGCCTGGAGCACTATCTCGACGCCTCCGCGCACACCTTCCAGCAACGCTTCGACGACTTCCGGCCGTTCGTCACCAACGGCAGGGCCACCGGTTTCGTGCTGCGGGAGATCACCGGACCCGCCGGGCCGGTGGTGCAGGTGCGCGACCCCGACGGCGGTGAGATCCGTGAGCTGATCATGTTCGGCTCCAACAACTATCTCGGCCTGGCAGACGAACCGGAGATCATCGAGGCCGCCGTGGCGGCCACCCGCGAATTCGGCGTCGGCTGCGGCGGCCCGCCCCTGCTCAACGGCACCACCTCGCTGCACATGCGGCTCGAGCAGCGGCTCGCCGAATCCAAGGGCTGCGAGTCGGCGCTGCTGTTCTCCTCCGGCTACGCCGCCAATGTCGGCTGGGTGACCGGCCTGCTGCGCGGCGGAGACATCCTCGTCTACGACGAGCAGAGCCACGCCAGCCTCTACGACGGCATCCAGCTCGGCCGGGTGCGTTCGATGGCCTTCGACCACAACGATCTCACCCACCTGCGGCATCGGCTGATGCAGGTGCGCTGGCGCAATCCCGGCGCGAACGTGGTGGTCGCGGTGGAGGGCGTGTACTCGATGGACGGCGACATCGCGCCGCTGCCGGAGATCAGGGCGCTGTGCGACTCCTTCGGGGCGTGGCTGGCCGTCGACGACGCGCACGGCACCGGGGTGCTCGGCGAGCGCGGCCACGGCACCGCCGAGCACTTCGGCCTGCCCGACGGCTCGGTCGAGCTGTCCATGGGCACCTTCTCCAAGGTGTTCGCCACCACCGGCGGTTTCGTGGCGGGTTCGCGCGACGCGGTGGACACCCTGCGGTTCTTCGCCCGCTCCCACATGTTCTCGGCCTCGCTGTCCCCCGCCGTGGTGGCCTCGGTGCTGGCCTCGCTCGACTTCATCGACGCCAACCCCGAGCGGGTGCGGCAACTGCACGACAACACCGCCTATTTCGCCGCCGAGCTGCGCGGACTCGGCTTCGCCGTCGACCCGCAGACCGCGATCATCCCGATCCTGGTGCCCCCGCACCTGGCCGTCGGCGAGGTGGTGTCGGCGCTGCACCGGGAGGGCGTGTTCGTCAACGGCGTCAAATTCCCCGCCGTGCCACGCGAACAGCAGCGCCTGCGGGTGTCGATGATGGCCACCCACACCCGCGACCATCTGGACTTCGCTCTGGAGCGCATCGCCGCGGTGGCCCGCCGATTCGGATTCCACCCCGAACAGGAAGGAAGCCGGGCATGACGACCGGGACCACAGGAATCGCCGAGGGCGCCACGGCGGCCGAGCGCACGCTGGTGCTCGCCGCGCTCGCGGCGCCGAGCGCGACAGAACGCACCGAGCTGATCGACTCGGCCAAGGAGGTCACCGACTGGGCGGGCTTGCTCGATCTCGCCCGCCGCAACGCCACCGTCCCGCTGGTGCAGCGCAGGCTGGCGGCCGAGGGCCTGTTCGACCTGGTGCCCGCGCCGGTGCGCTCCGGCTTCGCCGCGGTGACCGACCGGATCGCCGAGGTCAACGACCGCCGCCTCGCCGCCGCCCTCGAGGTGCTGCGCCGCTTCGACGAGCGGGGCGTACGGTGCGTGGTGCTCAAGGGCATGCTGTTCTCCACCGAGATCTACCACGATCCGCGCTACAAGCGGATGAACGATCTGGACATCCTCGTCGAGGTGGATCAGATCGACACCGTGCTCGAGATCTACCGGGAACTCGGTCTGTTCGCCACCTCGGAACTGCTCGGCAAGGCGCCGAAGGTGCGCACCCGCCGCTCCCACCACCTGCCGTCGTTCGTCTCCCGCGACGGCGCGCTGGTGATCGGCACGCACTGGGGGCTGATCACCCCGCTGGCGCCCTACACCATCGACTACGACGGCATCTGGTCGCGCGTGCGACGCATCGACTTCTACGGCGTGCCCGCCTGGGCGATGGCGCACGAGGACAATCTGCACCACCTCGGCGTGCACCTGCCGTACTACAAGACCGGCGTCCGAGAACTCGGCGACATCTGGAACCTGGCCCGCCACGCCGCCGATCTCGACTACGACCTGTTGATCCGGGAGATGCGCACGGCCGGTTCGGAACCGCTGATGTACCACGCGCTGTCGCTGGCGCACCGCCTGGTGCCGGTGCCGCCGTTCGCGGAGGTGATCGAGGCGGCGCGACCGCGCGCCGGCCGGTTCGTCCGCTACGACACCGCCCGCAAGACCGCCGACGTCCACACCCTGCTGCGCAGCCGCTCCACCCACACCTCGCGGATCGAGAAGGCCTACACCGAGTTCAACATGACCACCCGCGCGGCGGAGAAGCGCGAATGTTTCGCCAGGCTGTGGTCGGGACTGCTGCTGGTGCCCGCCGAGGAGGCGCGGCGCATGAGTTCGCTGCGCGAGCCGTCGGCACTGTCGCTGCTCGGCGCGCGGGTGGCCGCACCCTACCGGCTGACCAGGGTGTTCCAACGCGACCTCGGCACATGGCTGTTCCCCGCTGCGCTGGCCAAGACCGTCGCCGACCTCGCCGCCGCCTACGCGGGCGAGGCACTGCGCCGCACCGGCCGCGGCGGACCCGAGCGGCCCGGCATCGAGGAATGCGCCGCCCGCCTCGGCCTGACCCGCCAGGACCTGCAAGCCGTCCTGGACAGCCAGGAATGAGCGCGGCCCCCTCGGGCCGGACGGTGCTGTGGGATCTGGACGGCACCCTGGTCGGCGTGCGCGGCCGGGCCGTCAAGACCCTCATGCCGGTGCTGGCCGCCCGTTCTTTCCGATCCACCGGTCCGCACCGCTTCCTGCGCGAACTACCGGGTGTGCTGCGGGCGGTGCGCGCCAACGACACCGAACTGACCAACACCGACTACATGGTCGGCCTGCTCGCGGAGCGTTTCGCGCTCACCCCGGCGGAGGCCGAGCAGCGGCTGCGCCACCTGGCCGAGGTCGAATTCCCGCGCCTGCGCTCCTGTTTCCCGCCGCTGCCGATCGCGGTCGACACCGTGCGGGCGCTACGCGCGGCGGGCGACACCCAGGTGGTCGCCACCAATCCGCTGTGGCCCGCGAGCACCGCCATCACCAGGTTGCGCTGGGGCGGGCACGACCCGTCCGCCTTCGCGTTCATCACCAGCGGGGAGACGATGCGCCGCTCGAAGCCGAGGGTGGAGTTCTATCACGAACTGCTGGAACGGCTTTCGCTGCGACCCGGTGAGTGCGTGATGGTCGGCAACGACGCCGCCAACGACGCGCCCGCCGCGCTGGCGGGCATTCCGGTGTTCCTGCTCGGCGCCGGGCACGCGGTTCCGGCGGCGTGCGCGCGCACCGGGCGGGTCACCACCGGCCACTGGCCCCGGCTGCGGGAGTGGCTGGGTATCGAGGAGAAGTCATGCACGTCGTCCTGAATCCGCGATCCAACGCGGGCACCGCGCCGCGCCGCTGGGAGCCGGTGGAAAGAGCGCTGCGACAGTCGCATCCGGGGATGACCGTGGAGATTCCCGAGGATGCCTGCCGGGCCGCCGACCTGGTGCGCAAGTACGTGGAGAACCGGGCGGGGGCGGGCGAGCCCGCCGTGGTGGTCGCCGCGGGCGGCGACGGCATGGTGAACCTCGTGCTCAATGCCGTCATGGACCCCGAGACCGACCGGCCGAGGGGCGGCACCGACGCCGTCGTGCTCGGCGCGGTCGGGCTCGGCAGCTCCAACGACTTCCACAAGCCGGTGCCCGACGGGGCCACCGTCGCCGACGTGCCGGTCCGGGTGGACGCCGATCGGGCCGAGGCGGTCGACGTGGGCAAGGCGACGCTGCGGCTCCCCGACGGCACCCGCCGGATCAGCTACTTCCTGCTCAACGCCAGCATGGGCCTGGTCGCGGCGGGCAACGACTCGTTCAACCGCGCGACCGGGGCGATGGCCTGGCTCAAGGCGAAGAACGTGGAGGCCGCCATCGTGGCGACCGCGCTGAGTAATATCGCCACCCACCGGCCGCTGCCGGTGCGGGTGCGCGGCGGCGACTGGGAGCATCACGGCCCGATCACCAATATCGGCGTGCTCAAGAGCGTCCACTTCGCGGGCGGCATGTACTACGACACCCCCGTCACCCGCGACGACGGCTGTTTCGACATCAACATCTGGGCGCCCTCGGGCCGGTTGCGCATCCTCGGTCTGATCGCCGGGCTCTACCGTGGCCGGTTCTCCGCCTCCCCGCTGGCGGTCTGCCACCGGGACCGGGCGGTCGACCTGCACCCCGAACGGCCCGTCCCGCTGGAACTGGACGGTGAGATCACCGTGGTCGCCTCGGCGCGCCTCGAGGTGCTGCCACGGGTGCTGAAGGTGGCCGCCGCATGAGCGAGGTCGTGCTCGTCACCGGGGTCGCGACCGGCATGGGCGCGGCCACCCTGGACCGGCTCACCCGCGCCGGCTACACCGTCGAGGGCTGCGATGTGGTGCCCGGCGAGGGCTACGCCACCGTGGACGTGCGCGACACCGAGGCCGTCGAGGCCTGGGTGAAGCAGGTGAGCGCCCGGCACGGCCGCATCGACGCCGTGGTCACCTTCGCCGCCGCGGGCCTGGTCGGGGCCATCGAGGAGACCGACCCGACGGAGGCGGCCGCCGTGTTCGACATCAACGTCCTCGGCACCCACCGGGTCATCCGCGCCGCCCTGCCCGCCATGCGCGCCCGCGGCCGCGGCCGGGTGATCGTGGTGAGCTCCGGCGCCGCCGCCATCGCCGAGCCGTACGGCGGCTGGTATTCGGTCACCAAGGCCGCCATCGAGCGCCTCGGCGAATCCCTGCGCCTGGAACTCGCCCGGTTCGGGATCTCGGTGTCCATCCTGGCGCCCGGTTGGACGGTCACCCCGATCATCGAATCCTCGCCGCACGTCGGCACCCCCATCGCCGACTACGACCAGGACCGCGCCGCCGTCCTCGACCGGGTGCGCGGCTATCTCGCCCGCGGCCAGCAGGCCGCCGCCGTCGCCGACAAGACGCTGGCCGTCCTCACCGCCGCCCGCCCCCGCCGCATCTACCTCTGCGGCCGCGACGTGCGCACCTCCTTCTGGACCCGCCGCCTGCTGCCCGACGGCCTCTACCAGCGCCTCGTCCGCGACTACTACGGTCTGTGACTTTCGGCGTTCCCGCCGGGGCGGCGGGATCGGCTACAGTCTGACTGTTTTGTCGGCAGCTACCTTCGGCGGACCCACGATGCTCGGAATCGGATCGACGGCAATCGTCGTGGCGGAGACCGTCGCCGTGCTCGTGCTCGCGGCGCTGCTCGCCCACACCAGGATTCAGCTGACCCGCACCGGAAAGGCCCTGCGACGCGCCGAGTCCGCGTTGGCCAGGAGCCGGCGCGAGCTCGCCGAACTGGAGCGCCGTGTCGACACCCGCCGCCAGTTGGTGGCCAGCGGCCGCGAGGCGGTCAGAACCGTCTGGGAGACAGCCAATCTCGTGCGCGAGAAGGGTCTGCGCCGGGTCATGCTCGGCTCCATCGAGGAACTCGCGGGCTGGGCCCAGGTGGAGCGCCCCGACCTGGCGCGGCTGGTCCCCGACGGTCACGTGGCCATCGTCTTCTCCGACATCGAGGGCTCCACCGCCCTCAACGAGCGCATCGGCGACGCCGCCTGGGTCAAGCTGCTCGACCGCCACGAGAAGCTGGTCCGAAAACTCGTCGCCGCCCACGGCGGGCACGTGGTCAAGAACCAGGGCGACGGTTTCATGATCGCCTTCGCCGAAGCCGCCCAGGCCGTGCGGTGCAGCCTCGACATGCAACGCTCCCTCGGCAAACTCGCCACCAAGGCCACCGGCCCCGGCGGGGTCCGCGTGCGCATCGGCATCCACATTGGCAAGTCGGTCCGCCGCGGCGACGACCTGTTCGGGCGCAATGTCGCCATGGCGGCGCGGGTGGCCGGGCAGGCCGACGGGGGGGAGATCCTGGCCAGCGAGGACGTGCGGTGCGCGGTGGCGGGTGAGCCCGGGATCGTGCTCATCCCGGCGCGAGAGGTCGAGTTGAAGGGCTTCACCGGAACCCACCGCCTCTACGCCGTCCAGACCGCCGACGAGTCGAAAGCGGTCTCCTGACACCCAGGGAATTTCAGCGCGCGGCTGGTCCTCCGGGCGCCCGGGGCGGGCACGGTCCCGGCTCGCTCACCAACGGTCGCGGTGGATCACCGTTTCCGGCTCGTGGCGGCGGACCGGCCCGAACCGGCCGCGCGGGTAGCCGACCGGGATGATCGCGAAGGTGTGCACCCGGCGCGGAATGCCCAGCGCCTTCTTGAATTCCGGCTCCATCATCAGGTGCCAGGTGGTCAACGTGGCGCCCAGCCCGAGAGCGCGGGCGGTGAGCAGCAGGTTCTGGACGCTGGGATAGATGCTCGCGGCCTCGGCCATCTCGGCGGTGCGACGGAGCAGGCGCGTCATGGTCAGGACCCGACTGGGGCCGAGACCCATGGTGGCCCTGGCGATATCGCGGGCCTGGGTACGCAGCCGCGCGAAGTAGGGGCCGGAGTCGTAGCAGGCGACGATCACGGCGGGGGTCTCGTGGAAGTGGTCGCGCTGGTAGCGCAGTGCGGCACGCAGCTTCTCGTGCTGCTCCTCGGTGGAGCCCGGCGGGACGGCCCGCGCGATCCCGGCGATGTAGAAATCGGCCACGACGCGCCACAACTCGGCGAGCGCCGCGATCCGCTCCCGGTCGGTGACCACCACGAACTGATAGCCCTGCGCGTTGCTGCCGCTGGGCGCCCAGGTCGCCGACCGGACGAGCTGGGTGAGCAGCTCGTCGGGCACCGGCTCCGGCGAGAGCCTGCGCATGGCGCGCATGGTCGACATGATGTCCAGCAGCGGCGCGTCCGAGCCGAGCGCGGGGCGGCTCACGCGATGCCCCCCGGACAGACTGTTGCTGGTGTGTGCGACGACATCGGCAGTACCTCCACGGCTGTATGGCCGGGCACGTCAGGTCACGCACCCGGCCACTCGATGAGATGTTCGATTGTAATGTCTCTCATCACCTCGACCCCGTTCGCGTCGCCCCGCCCGCCAACCGGCCGACGGCGATTCCCGAGGCCCCAGGACCACGGTCGTCACAGCACCTGGAGGTACATGCGCACCGACGGGTCCGCCGAGCTCGCCAATTCCGCAAGCGTTCCCGCGGCGAGCACCCGCCCGCCGCTCATGACCACCACCCGGTCGGCATACCCGGTCGCGGTCAACAGCGGGATGTCGTGCGTGATCACCAGGCAGGCGACGCCCGCGTCGGCGCACGCCCGCAGCGTCTGCCACAGCGCGTACGCCGTGCCCTGATCGAGCGAGGCCGTCGGCCCGTCGGCGACGAGCACATCGGGATCGGTCAGCAGCGCGGCCGCCAGTGCCGCGCGCTGGATCTGTCCCGTGGAGTTCTGCCCTGGCAGCAGATCCAGCGCCTCGAGCGGGTAACAGGCCGCAGCACAAACCTCCTCCAGCGCGCGTCCGCGGTGCGCGGCTTCGATCTCCCGCAACTGCGCACCGACGGTCCGTTCCCGTGCGAACGCCGTGATGCCGTCCTGCGGGACATACCCGACCGCGCCGTCGACCACGACCTCCCCTGACATCCGCGCCGATCCCGGCAGGTTGCCGGTGAGCGCGTAGGCGGTCATCGTCTTGCCGTCCCCTGGGCCACCGAGCAGCGCGGTGATCTGCCCGGCCGGGACGGTCAGATCCACCGCGTCGAGAACGACACCCCGCCAACGTGGTGTCTCGATCTCGACCGTGAGGGAACGCAGTCGGGCTGGCACGGTTCCCAGTCTGCTCGATCGACCGCGCCGCCGGCCGGGAATCCGGCGGCGGCGGGTGATCGTCACGCGCTCGTCACGACGTGGCGGTCCGCGCCTCGCTCTGCGAGTCCGGTTCTGGTTCCGGCGACCCGGCCGGCTCCGCCGCGCGCGGGAGCAGCGCGTAGCCGAGGCAGACCAGGCCGAAGAACAGGTAGCCGAGGGCGACCTGTGGGGCCGCGGCCCAGTCCACTTCGGCCGCGTGGATGAGGCCGATCCAGCTGAGCACAGCGCCCACCCCGGAGGCGACGGCGGCGGCGACGAACTTCTTGTCCAGGACGAAGGTGACGATGGCGCCGAGGACCAGACCCGCCAGCACGGCGCCGGAGCCGAGGGTCTTCAGGCCCTCGTAGACGACGCCCGCCTGGCCGAGGGCTTCGGCGCCGACCTGCTCGGCCGAGGTTCCTGCCGCGCTGAGCGCGTTGTCGATCAGCCCGACCGCCCATTCGGCCAGATTGGGCAGCAGAGCCGCGACCACGGCGACGGCGTGCAGACGCGGGACGGCCTGGAAGGCCTGGGCGCCGATGAGCAGGCCGATGTAGAGCAGGATCGGCACGATGGCGGGGATCGGCAGCAGGGTGGCGAGCAGGCCGAACAGGCCGAGCAGGCACATCAGGCCGATGACCGCGCCGCTGGCCAGCGAGTAGCCGGTGCGGCCGCCCGCGTCCTTCCAGCCGGGGTGACCGATGTAGACCGCGGGCGGGAAGGGCGAGCCGAAGCCGGAGCCGATGACGGCGCCGAGGCCGTCGGCCAGCAGGACACTGCGCAGGTTGTAGTTGTCGCCCGCGGCGGCGGCGCTCTCCACATTGCTCATGGCCTCGGTGAAGTTGTAGACGCCGAGCGGGATGGCGGTCGCCAGCAGCGGGGCCAGATTGCTCAGGCCGTCGAAGAGCAGGTCCAGGCGCAGGTCGGGCAGCCCGAGGGCGATGTCGCGGGCGGCCTCGGCGACGTCGGGGGCCGACATGAAGCCGCCGATCCAACCGATGGCGGTGCCGACGAGCAGGGCGACCAGGCCGACGGGGATGTTGCCCGGCAGCTTGGCGTCGGTGAAGAAGCCGATCAGGATGATCGCCAGCACGGGCAGACCGATCCAGGCCGCCTCCCACATCTGTGCGGCGGGGCGCATGGCGATGAAGGTGACGGAAATGCCTGCCAGGGTGCCGAGCATGGCCGCGCGCGGGGTGATCCGGCGGATGAACGGGCCGACGAAGGCGCCGATCATCACGATGATGCCGATCATGAACGCCCAGGCCAGACCGGCCGACCAGGCTCGCAGCGCGTCGCCGGTCTTCAGGTAGATGGGCAGCATCACCACGAAGACGACGATGAACATGTGCGGGACGCTGGGCCCGTAGGGCAGGGCGGTGACGGTGTCGCGGTTCTCGCGCCGGGCGAGCCTGCGCGCCAGCAGCATGTAGTAGAGGTTGCCCAGGACCAGGGCCAGGCCGAGGGCGGGCAGCACGGTGCCGAGGACGTCGCCGCTGGGGATGTGCACCACGGCGATCGACAGCGTGGTGAGGGTCAGGACATTGACGAGGATGTTGAACGACAACCCGAAGAAGGCATTGGTGTCGCCCCTGGTCCACCACGGCAGCGACAGCCGGGTGACGGGGCTGGATTCGTCGGGGAGTTTCGTGTCGACGGACATGGGCTTTCCTTGCGCGCGGGGGTGGCCGGACTATGCGGAGGTGCTGGTCGGGGTGGCGGCGGCGAATGCGTCGATGACGGCGGCCGAGTCGGCCACCCAGCCGAAGATCCCGCCCTGGGCGGCGATCATGTCGAGGCCGACGCGCTGGAACTCCGGGAAGTAGGAGCCGACGCAGTCGGAGACGACCAGGCATTCGTAGCCACGGTCGTTGGCCTCGCGCACCGTGGTGTGCACGCACACCTCGGTGGTCACGCCGGTGACGATCAGCGAGGCGATGGCGTCGCGCTCGAGGACCTCGGTCAGTTCGGTGGCGTAGAACGCGCCCTTGCCCGGCTTGTCGATGACCACCTCGCCGGGCAGCGGGGCGAGTTCGTCGACGATGTCGTGGCCGTACTCGCCGCGGATCAGAATGCGCCCGAACCGGCCGGGGTCGCCGATGCGCTGGGCGGGGTTGCCGCGCTTGTGCTTCGCGGGCGGGCAGTCGGACAGGTCGGGCAGGTGGCCCTCGCGGGTGTGGATGACCGGGATGCCCGCGGCCCGCGCCGCGGCCATCAGTCGCGACAGCGGGTCGATCACAGTGCGCAGCATCGCGACGTCGTTGCCGAGGCTCTCGCCGAATCCGCCGGGGAGCAGGAAGTCGCGTTGCATGTCGATCACCAGCAGGGCCGTGGTGCTCGGGTCGAAGACGTAGGGGGCCGGGGCGGCCGGAACGTGCTGTGGTGCGCTCATCGTCGTTCTTTCTGTGTGAGCCGGACATCCGAATGCGCCTCGAGGGCGCGTGGTTCGTCGAGCATCCGGGCGGCCGCGGCGAGCACGGTGTCGTCGGACAGGGCCGGGCCGAAGACCATGGCCGAGACCGGTCGGC
>Ga0079224_100000444_pt1 | contig 40290 bp, 42 predicted proteins | sample Stecom2015_FD_80414 | JGI IMG/M metagenome (GOLD analysis project Ga0079224, IMG submission 80414) | Agricultural soil microbial communities from Utah to study Nitrogen management - Steer compost 2015 | ecosystem: Environmental > Terrestrial > Soil > Agricultural land | place: USA: Utah... | reverse complement strand
CTCGAACAAGATCGGTTCGACGCGGCAGTAGTAGTACCCTTCATCGAACACCACCTCGGGGAGACTCAAGTCCGGCCCGCGCTCGACCGTCGTAGGGAGCACGCCGTGATCGCCACAGGCAGAGAGCACGAGGAACGCTCCCACCAGCCAGGCCGCACCCACGAGCCGTGCACCGTGCGTCACGTCGAAAAACCCTACACCGTTCGGCGCGTGGGTGGCGAGCCCCGCGATCGGGGTTTCCTCAAAGTTCCCGCGGGGTTGGGTAGGTGCTACAGCCACCAACGGTCGCTGGTGTCGGCCGCCGGCACACCCGCTCCGCCCATCTTTACCTACATAAATAACTGCTCACCCGACGAGGTGCTTGAACGCGCCGTCACGCCTCGCTAACTGTTGCCCCGTCGCGACTCTTTGTAGCATATGAACCTACACGTTCCTACATGCACTCGGCTTGGGGCGTGGCCGATTGGGTCCGACAATCAGGAGAAACGAACCGCATGAAGATCAACCCTTGGTACCTGGCGACGCCGGCCCCACTCGCGCTCCTCTGGGCGAACGAGGCACTCGGCGCCCAGCTCGTCGTGCTCGGCGTCACACTCGGGATTTTCTTCGCTACTCTTTCGCTCCGGCGTCCCGCACCCAAAGACGCCACGACCTCGCACCACTGACCCAGAACGAACCGGAGCCGCCGCGCTCCACAGAGCGCATCTCGACGCTGCCGCACGCCCCGCGGTTGAAGCGGCTGGAGGACTTCACCCTTCAGGACATCGAGGCGATTCGCCTGATCCTGACGGGCACCTCCGTCATCGACTGGTACCGGCTCAACCTGACCGACGTCGCCCGCGCACGCCGGTTCGTCGAAAACCACGAGCTTTACTTGGACGTGCCGGGGGATCGCGCGTTCATCCAGCAGGTCCAGCGGGAGGCGGTGAGCTATCTCCGCCGGCACTTCAACTTCAAGATCCCGAAGCCGCTGGAGAACGCCGCGATCGAGGACCTGCTTCAGATCGCGTCCGGCAAGGGGCATCGCCAGGTCTGCGCCTGCACCATCCTCAAGGTGGTGCAGATCATCAATCACATGGCCGGCCGCGAGCTCCTGTTCCGGCTGCCGGTGAGCGACCGCGACCTGTTCCACCTCGTCGAGGAGAAGGTGTACCGCATCGTCGGGACGATGCTGAGCGAGGGCTTCCCGATCACCGAGTTCATCGGCGGCCGGAAGAACCTCGACTCGACGTACACGAAGCTGCTCTCCCGACCGGAAGCAACGGCCGCGGCGCTGTACGACAAGCTTCGCTTCCGGATCGTGACGCGCACCCGCGAGGACGTCCTCCCCGTGCTGCTCTATCTGACCGAGCAGCTCTTCCCGTTCAACTACGTCGTCCCGAAGCAGAGCACGAACACCATCTTCGACCTGCGCCAGCTCTTCGAGAGGCACGCGAACTGGGCGGCCGTGCGCGACAAGCTGCAGCGAAAGCTCGACGAGTCGATGGCCCCCACGGACAACCGCTTCACCGCGCCGAGCTATCGCGTGGTGCAGTTCGTCACCGACGTGCCCGTCCGCGTGCCCCCTCACCTGATGGAGCTCGCCCCGGCCGGCTCGGAGAGCCTGGGGCCCATCGTCTACGTCCTGTGCGAGTTCCAGATTCTCGACGTGGAGAGCGAGGCCATCAACGAGACCGGCGACGCGAGCCACGACCGATACAAGCAGCGCCAGCGGGCGGCGGTGTTCCGCCGCCTCCGCTCCGGGCCCAAGTGCCCGACATCCTGAGAGAAATCACTCGCTCCCGGGGCCTCGAGCGACACGGCGGAAAAATGACCGAGCCGCGGCGGGCGGGTATTCGTCGGCATTTTCTGCAGCAGACCCTCGAGGCGGCATGGCTCCGAGCGGGCAAAATGGAGTACTGAAACTCCCATGCGCCTCTACAGCGCCAAGATTCCGAAGCTCGCCCACGAGATCGTCACCGCCATCGTACGGGACGGAGACATCGAGGCCCCCGCGCCCAAAGAGGTCGAGCTCGACGTGGAAGCCGTGCTCAACCAGTACTTGCGCGACGAGCAAGACGTCACCGACCGCGCCAAGACGTTGCTCGCCCAGCGCGGGCTGCCGCAGTCGGAGTTCGGCCGCATCAAGAAGCTCGTCGCCGACGAGCGCAAGCTAAAGATCGGCGAGGACGGGATCGACTACATCCTCGATCAGCTCGTCGAGATGCTGATGCACTCGGCGAACGTCGAGGAAGTGTTCGCCGAAGACTACGTGCTCCGGCGCAAGATGCGCGAGCCGCTCCGGCGTGAGGCCGCGGAGGAGCAGGAGCTCCAGGCGGAGGTCCGGGCGCAGCTCAAGCACGTCCAGGAAGGCACCTCGATGTGGGAGGTCGAGTATCGGCGCATGATGGACGATCTGAAGCGCAGAAAGGGGCTATAGACCCGACGATGCGCAGCATGACCGGATTCGGTGCCGGCCAGGCGCATTTCGGCGACGCGCGGATCTCCGTGGAGCTCCGCGCTCTGAACCATCGCCACACCGAAGTGCGCGTCCGGCTGCCGAACGAGCTCCTCGATCAGGGCGCCTACCTCGAGCAGCTCGCGCGCGAACGCCTCGGGCGCGGCCGGTTCGACATCGGCGTGCGCGTGCTCGGGTCGGCCCTGCCCGGCGCGCGGTTCTCGCGCGAGCGGGCCCGGAGCTTGTACGCCGCCCTGGTCGAGCTCCGTGACGAGCTCGCTCCCGGGGCCGAGGTCCCGTTCACCGCGATCACGGCGATGCCCGAGGTCATCACGGCGCCCAACGCGCTCGACTCGGAGGAGCTCCGGCGCGCCCTCGGGGCCGCGTTCGACACGGCCGCCTCGGCGCTCGCCGCGATGCGGGAGAGCGAGGGCCGCGCGCTGCTCGCGGACGTGAAGCGACGGCACGAACGCTGCCGCGCTCTCGTTTCCGCCTTGCACACGCGCGCTGGACGTCTCGTCGAGAGCTATCGTGACAAGCTCCGCGAACGGCTCGCGCGCCTGCTCGCGGAGACCCACGTGGAGCTCGACACGGGCCGGCTCGAGCACGAGGTGGCGCTGCTGGCAGACCGCGCCGACGTCGCCGAGGAGCTCGCGCGTCTCGAGAGCCACCTCGACTACTTCGCGACCACGCTCGGAGAGGCCGGCCCCGTCGGTCGAAAGCTCGAGTTCGTTCTGCAGGAAATCGGGCGCGAGGCGAACACGATCGCCGCCAAGGCCCAGGACGCCACCGCCGCGCAGCTGGTCGTCGAGCTAAAAGCCGAGATAGAACGCCTCCGAGAACAGGTACAGAATGTCGAGTAGTCCGCCCCTGCAGCTCATCGTCTCTTCTCCCTCGGGCGCCGGAAAGACGACCCTCACGGGGAGGCTCTTGGAGCTCGTGCCGGGGCTCACCTTCAGCATCTCGCACACGACGCGGAGCCCGCGCCCCGGAGAGCAGGACGGTCGCGAGTACCATTTCGTCAGCCGCAGCGAGTTCGAGCGGCTGATCCGCGCCGACGCGTTCCTCGAGTGGGCCGAGGTGCACGGCAATCTCTACGGGACGGCCCGGGCGGAGATCGAGCGCTCGCGCGGCGCCCGCGGCATCATCTTCGACATCGATCACCAGGGCGCGCGCCAAATAAAGAGCTCCGAGCCCGACGCCGTCGCGGTGTTCATCCTGCCGCCCAGCATGGAAAAGCTCCTGCAGCGGCTGCGCGGGCGGCGCAGCGAGGACGAGGAGAGCCTTCGGCGACGGTTCCTCGCGGCGCGCGAGGAGATCGCCCACTACGGCCTCTTCGACTACGTGCTCGTGAACGACGACCTCAGCGAGGCGACGACGCAGCTCGTGTCGATCTTCCGTGCCGAGGAGTGCCGGCGGCGGCGAGCCGCGCGCTGGGCAGAGCGACTGCTCGCCGAAGGGCGGGGATTCGGCGGAACCGAGCCCCCGCCGCGAAGCTGATTGAGGAGAGCCCCATGTTGAACGACTCGAAGAACCGCGCCGCGCCGCTCGTCATCGTCGGATCCGTTGCATTCGACGACCTCGAGCTCCCTACTGGAGCCTTCCGCGACGTGGTGGGCGGCTCTGCCGTCTACGCGGCCCACGCCGCCAGCCTGTTCACGGTGCCGCGCGTCGTCGGCGTGGTCGGCGACGATTTTCCCGAGAGCGCGGTGTCCGAGCTCGTCCAGCGCGGCGTGGACACCGAGGGCCTCGAGCGCCGACCGGGCACGAAGACGTTCCGCTGGGCGGGCCGGTACACCGAAAATCTCGGGAGCCGGACCACGCTCGACACGCAGCTCAACGTGTTCGCCGAGTTTCGTCCGACCCTGCCGGAGTCGTACCGAAGGACGCCGTTCGTGATGCTCGGCAACATCCAGCCGGCGCTGCAGCTGGAGGTGCTCGCTCAGGCCGCCTCGCCCCGGCTCGTCGCGGCGGACACCATGAACTTCTGGATCTCGGGCGAACGGCAGTCGTTGCTCGAGGTGCTCAAGCGCCTCGACCTGCTCGTGATCAACGACGAGGAGTTGTTGCAGCTCGCCGAGGACCACAACGTCAAGCGCGCGGCGCGCGCCGTGCTCGCGCTCGGCCCGAGGCGGCTGATCGTGAAGCGCGGGGAGCACGGAGCGCTGCTCTTCGACGCGGACTCGACGTTCTACGCGCCCGCCTATCCGCTCGAGAGCGAGATCGATCCGACCGGCGCCGGCGACACGTTCGCCGGCGCGTTGATGGGGTACCTCGCGAGCCAACGCGACCTCGACCAGAACACCCTGCGCCGGGCGGTGATGATCGCCGCGACGGTGGCGTCGTTCTGCATCGAAGACGTTGGCCCGCGCCGTGTTTGCGGGCTCACGCTCGCCGATGTGGCCGCGCGACTCGAGGAGCTCCAGGCCCTCGTGCGCGTGTAGCGGTTCCCCGAGCCGGTCGTCGCCCGATCACGCGGCGAGCGTCGCCGGATCGACGGTGACTTCGCCCGTGGCTGGCCCGTCCGCCGCGGCTCGCTCGGCGGCAACGAGGTCCAGGAGCTCGCGGGCTTCTGCGAGCCCCGATTCCATGAGCGCGCGCATGTAGCCGTCGATCGCACCGCTCGCCCGGGAGAGGCGGGAACCGGATCCCTCACCGCGCAGCCGCAGGGCCTCCCGGATCATCCCCCGCAGCGCCTCCAGCATTTCGGCCTTCGTCTTTTTTGCCATGACCGTGGTCTCTCCAAGAGCCCGATTCGCGGCTCTCCCCACTCTGGTAAATGGATCTCGGGACCCCGGCCAAGTTCCGGGCTTTGCGCCCTGCCGGGGGGTGGTCGTGGCCTTTGACGGGCCTCGGCGGTCGCCCTATGGTTCTCGGGTCCGACAGGTGGACCCGTACTCGGACGGGCCGCCATGGCGCGACGCAGCAGGGCGCTCGTGAAGCTCAACATGTTCAAATCCAAGATCCATGGCGCCACGGTGACGCACGCGGATCTGGCTTACGAAGGCAGCGTCACCATCGACCTGGACCTCCTCGAGGCGGCGGGCATCCTGCCGCACGAGGCCGTGCACATCTGGAACGTCACGCGCGGCACTCGCCTCGTGACCTATGCGCTGGAAGGCCCGCGCGGCAGCGGTGCGGTGTGCGTGAACGGCGCCGCCGCTCACCTCAATCAGCCGGGCGATCGCGTGATCCTCGCCACGTTCGCCGACATGACGCCAGAAGAGGCACGGCGGCACGTGCCGGTGGTCGTGCGCGTCGATGGCAAGAACCGCGCGTTGAACACGGATCCCGAACAGCCGGGACCGCTGCTCGACTCGATCGGCGTCGCCTAGTGTCCCGCTCGCCCGCAGCCGACGCATGAACCCTGGGTTTGCCGCGGCGGCGCTGGTGCGCGAGCTCGGGGAGCATCCGAAGCTGCCCGCGTTGGCGAGCACCGTGCGCACCGCGGCGCTCGACGCGTGGCTCGCGCGGCATGGCCGTCGTGGCGCGACGGCGCGGTTCAGCCTGCCCTCGGTGCCCCCGTCGGTGCCGCCCGGAAGCCCCGCGATCGCTCCCCTCACGCGCGACGACGCCGACACGAGCTACGGCAACGTGCTCGATGTGCTCGAGGTCGGCGCCGATCTCCCGGAGGAGCGCGCGCTGCTCGGAGCGCTGCTCGCCTTGTCGCTGCGTGAACGGCCGCCGCTCAGCGCCACCGAGTCCGCCGAGCTCGCCTATGAGCTCGTGTGGCTCGCCGCGCACACCCAGTGTGACGCGCTCGCCGTGCTCGATCTCGTGCTCGGTCCGAACGCGAACCCCGTGTGGCAGGGCGTGGGCGCGATCGTGCTCAATCCCGAGCTCTCACCGCCGGATTTCGGGCGCACGGAGATCCTGATTGCCGCCGCAGCCCTCGGCGCCTCGAGCTCGAACGAGGCCGCTCGGTTGCGGACCGAAGCGGCGCGACGAGCCGCCGATCCGGCGGTGGCCGCCCTCCTGCTCGCCCCGAGCGTCGGCGGCGGCCGACGCGACCGCGTTTCCGAGCGTCCCAAACCGAGTGAGCCTCCGAGTGAGGCTCAGGGCGAGCCCGCGCGAGACGCGCACGCACCCGCGGGGGAAGCGCCGGACCCTCGGAAATCAGGCGCTCCGGAGGCGGTGTCCGCCGAAGAGCGCGGGGGCGACGGCGTCGCGCCCGCCGCGGCGGAGCCCCGCGCCGCGCCGACCTCCGCGCCGCCCGCGACCTCGGAGCCCCCGGCGACTTCGGAAGAAGGAGCGGAGCAGGTCGTCGTGGATTCCGCGCCCACGACCGCGTCGCCCAGCCCCGAAGCTCCGGCCGCTGCAAAGACCGAAACCTCGCCGCCCGCCGCAGCCGATCCCAGCCCGGTGCCCGCTCCGGCTGCCCCCACCGAGTCCCCGCCGGCTGCCGACACCGCCGCTGCTCCACGCGCTGCCGACGCCGAGCCCGAGCTCGAGGGGCACACGGCGCCCGCACCGGAGCTCACCACCGACGCCGAGCCCGACGCCGAGGCGCACACGGCGCCCGCACCGGAGCTCACCACCGACGCCGAGCCCGACGCCGAGGCGCACACGGCGTCCGCACCGGAGCTCACCACCGACGCCGAGCCCGACGCCGAGGCGCACACGGCGTCCGAGCCGAAGCGCGCTGCCGACGCCGAGCCCGCGCCCGAGTCCGAGGTGCCGTCCGAGCCCAAGCGCACTGCCAAGCGCGCGCCGGTGAAACGAACGCCGTCCGAGCCGAAATCCGCGACCCAGCGCTCCACACCCGTGCCGCAGCTCGCCGCCGACGAGCTCGCGGGCGAGCTGGTTTCCGTGCAGAGCCCGTGGGTGACCGTCCTCCTCACGATGACGCTGCTCTTGGTGCCCGTCGTCGTGGTGCGCGGGCTCCTCCGCTACGTCCTCCTCTATCGCCGTCCCGCTTCGCTCCGCATGACGCCGCACGGGCTGGAGCTGTCGCAGCAAACGCTCCTGCTCGGCCACGTGCTGCGGCGCCGTTCCACCGTCGTGCCGCTGTCTGGTCTGGTTCGCATCACCCGCGAGGTCCGCTACGCGGGCGCAGCGTTGTACGCGGGGCTGTTCGCTCTCACCCTCGGCACGTACGTCGGAACGCGCCGCTTCCTCGAGGGGCTCCAGGTCGCCGGAGGGTCGTTGGACTTGTTCGCCTTCGCCGCGCTCGCGCTGCTGCTCGGCGTCAGCCTGGATTTCTTCTTGTCGAGCGTCGCGCACTCCACGCGCGGGCGCTGCCGCGTGATCGTCGTCCCCACTCGTGGACGCGCGTTCGGCATCGGCTCCGTCGACGCCCAGCGCGCGGACGCCCTGCTCACGCGCGTTTCCAGACAGGTGCGCGCGCTGTCCGAGCGGCGCGCTCCCGCGCGCGTCTCCGAGCCGGCGTGAGTCGACCGAGGCGGCGCGACGTCGCGACGGCGTTCTCCGCGGTCCGACGCACGCTGGTCCGTGTCGCGGGAGCCACGCGCGTGCGTCGCTTCGAACACGACTCGGCTCACCGTGAACCGCCCCCGCACGGTCTTTTCGATCGCGGCGCGCGTGGTACGTTGCTCGCATCGTGAGCGTCGAAAAGCCGTGCCGAGAAGTGGCCGGCGCGCTCACGCCGTGAAAATAGGAAATCACTCGATGCCGCCACGCATCCTGCCTCGTGCTTCCTTGGCGCTGCTGGTCGGGTGCGCACTCGCCGGATGCGAGCGCGAGCCCGCGCCGCAACCCACGCCGCCCCCGAGCCGAGCCTCGCAGGCGACGGCTCCGGAGCCGACCGCGGACACGCCGCCGCCCGCCCCGGCCCAGACCGCCGAGGTCGAAGCTCCGGAGCCGGAGCCCGTTCCGACGACCTGGTCCGTCATTCCGACCTTCCCCCCCGACTACTCCGGAGCGTGGTTCGCGGTAACGACCCACAGCGCCGGCGTGTACGAAGAGCCCAGCATGGCATCGACGAAGCTCGGCTACGTCCGCATGGGCGGCCGCGTCCCCGTCGAGGCCACGCCGGTGTCGCAGGAGGGCTGCGAGCAGGGCTGGTACGCGCTGCGCTCCGGCGGCTTCATCTGCGGCAATTTCGGCACGACGAACCTGGAGCACCCCGAAGTCAAATTCGGGGTGAGCATGCCGAAGCTCGACGACGTCCTCCCCTACGCGTACGCGCGCAACGCGAAGCACGGCACGCCGCTCTACCACACGGTGCCTTCGCGCAAGCAGATGGAGAAGTACGAGCCCTACCTCGTAAAGAAGAAGGAGCCGCCGAAGAAGGAGCCCGCGTACCTCCCCGCTTCCGACACGGTCTCGGCGTCGCTCCCGCCGAACCCGTCGTTGCCCCTCGCGGGGGATCTGCTCGCGGCTTCGGCGACGGTGGAGCCGGAGGTGCCTTGGTGGCAGCAGGAAAACATCAAGGAGCGCCTGCACGAAGTGAAGCTCGCCGAGCTCGAAGCGGAAGCGGATGGCGTCCTCGCAAAACGTTTGGTGACCGGCTTCTACGTGGCGGTCGACCACGAGTTTTCCTGGAACGACCGCACCTGGTTCAAGACGACGAAGGGCTTCGTCGCGCCGAGCGACCGCTTCTGGAAGACCGAAGGCTCGAAGTTCCGCGGCGTCGAGCTCGACGGCGAGCACTGGAAGCTGCCGATCGCCTGGGTCTACGGCGGTCGAAAGAACAGCGTGCTCTACGAGATCGATCCCGAGAAGAAGACGGTCAAACGGGCGGGAACGGTGGAGCGTTTCGTCGCGCTGCCGCTCACCGGGCGCTCGGTGGTGATCGGCCAGCACGGCTACGAGGAGCTCCGCGACGGCACCTGGATCCGCCAGGCGCACGTGCGCGTGACGCGCCCGGGCCCGCTGCCGAAAGACCTCGCGCCGAACGAGCGCTGGATCGACGTAAACCTCGCGACGCAGACGGTCGTCGCGTTCGTGGGGGAAACCCCCGTCTATGCGACGCTGATCTCGAGCGGACGGGAGTCGAAGATCAAGGAGAAGGATCACCGAACGCCGGTCGGCGAGTGGCGCATCGGCGTGAAGCACGTGACCACGACGATGGACGGCGACGGCACCGCCGCGGGCGATCTCCCCTACAGCATCGAAGACGTGCCCTACGCGATGTACTACTACAAGGCGTACGCGCTCCACGGCGCGTTCTGGCACGACAACTACGGCACGCAGCGAAGCCACGGCTGCGTGAACCTGTCGCCGCTCGACTCGAAGTACCTGTTCTTCTTCGCCGACCCGCCGGTCCCGCCGGGGTTCCACGGCGCGTGGGCGACCGTGGAGCGTCCCGGGAGCCGGGTGGTCGTTCACGAGTGACGAAATCGCGCCGCGCCGCGTTGGCGCGCGAAGAGCCGGCCGGACGGCCTCCTGCACCGCGCGACGCGCGCCGCGGGTTGGGGGCGGGCCGGACGCAGGGCGCGTCCGAGCGGATGGATTTGACAGCGCCCCGTCATCAGGACCATCACCTTCGAGCCATGGACCAGTTCTCGGCGCATCTCGATCGCGGGTGGGATCTCGTACAACGCGGAGATCCCCGCGGGGCCGAGGTCTCGGCGAGGCGTGCGCTCGAAATCGACAGCCAGTCCCCCGAAGCCTACAACCTGCTCGGGTACGTCGCGGCGCTGAAGGGGGAGTACGAGGAGGCGATCGATCACTATCGTCAGGCGATCGCGCTCGACGACACCTACCTCGAAGCCATGTTGAACGCGGCGGAGGTGTACATCCATCCGCTCGGCGAGTTCGACGAAGCCATCAGCATGTGCGATCAGGCGCTCGAGCTCGCCGACACCGACGACGAGGTGGTGGACGCGCTGCTGCTCAAGTTCGACGCCCTGCTCGGCAAGGGGGAGCTCGAGGAAGCGGCGACGGTGTGCGAGCGGTTCCCACCCGGGCCGTTCGAGAACCCGAACCACGTCTTCCTCGTGGGGCGCGCCTACTACGAGATCGGCGACATCACGCGCGCCGAACCGCTGATCGAAGAGTCGGCCAAGCTGAACCCGAAGAACCCCGAGAGCCACTACTACCTCGGCCTCGTGCGGGACGAGCGCGGCGATGCGCGTGGAGCGACGAAGGCGTTCCTGCGCTCGCGCGAGCTCGATCTCGAGGTCCCGCCCCCGCCCTGGAGCCTCTCGCGAGAGACCTTCGAAGTGACGGCCAAGCGCGCGCTCGCCACGCTCGAGGACGCGCTGCGCGCTTATCTCCAGGACGCCGAGCTCTACGTGGCGGACGTCCCCGGTGTGGAGATCGTCGTGGACGGCGTCGATCCGCGCGCGCTCCTGCTCATCGACGGCGTCGGCACGGCGGGCTCATCCATGACGGTGCGCGTGTTCGTCTACCAGCGCAACGTCGAACGCCTCGCCGGCTCGCTCGATCAGGTCGAACGCGAGATCCGCCTCGCTCTCGAGCGCGAAATCACGGCGACCTTCCTCGAGCCCGAGCAAGAGAGCCGCCCGAACCGCGCCCTAAACTGAGCCTGGAGCTCGGAGCTTCCAGTCGGCGAAAATCGATCCCTCCGGCGTCGGCCCGAGTCGAGGCCGTCGGAGGAATGGGAGGGGGAATGCGGGGCGTGGCCGAGCGTCAGGACGCGCGAGAGACCAGCTCCGTCGCGACGCGCTCCAGCACGAGCCGGGCGGGAGTCGGGGGCAGCCCGGCGAGCGCGTCGAGACCGGCCCGCGTGCACTCGCGGGCCCGCTCGCGGACCACGTCACAGGCGCCGCTCTCCCGCACGACACGGCTGACGAACGCCACCGGCTCGGCGTCGCCGGCGTGGATGCGGCGCAGGGCCACGACGAGCTCGGGGTGCTTGGCCACGGCGAGCACGAGCGGCAGCGTCAGCTTTCCTTCGCGCAGGTCGATGAGGAGGGTCTTGCCCGTCCCCTCGCCGGCATAGTCGATCACGTCGTCCACGAGCTGAAAGGCGATACCGAGGCGCTCGCCAAAGCGCGCCAGGAGCTCCTGCTGATGCGGCGTGGCCCCCGCGACGCGCGCGCCCGTTCGCGTGGCCCAGGCGAACAACGACGCGGTCTTGTCGCGCAGAATGCGCTCGTACGTGGACTCCGAAACATCGAGCTCGGTGCGCCCGCGGAGCTGAACGATCTCTCCATCGACGAGGGAGCGCAGCGTGCTCACGAGATCCGGCATCGCGTCCGGAGCCAGGCGCGCCGTCCGCTCGAGCGCGTGGACGAGCAGCAAATCGCCGGCGAGCACGCTGACCGCGTTGCCCCACACCTTGCGCGCCGCCGGAACACCACGGCGCGCGTCGCCGTCGTCGATCACGTCGTCGTGAAGCAGCGTCGCCGAATGAACGAGCTCGGCGACCACCGCGAGCTCGCGCGCCACCGGGGGCACCACGCCGAAGCACGCCGCGCTCAGCAGCAGCGCGATCGGCCGGATGCGCTTCCCCCCACTCGAGAGCAGATGCCGCGCTGCCGCCGAGCCCGGTGCGGGGCCCTCGGAGGAGACAGCGCCCAGCGTCGCTTCTATCCAGGCGAGGTCATCGGCGAGCAAGGCCTGCACCGCCGCGAGGCGGTCGGCGACCGGAGGCGCGGCCTGCATGCGCTCAGCGGCCTCGAGAAGCGAGCCCGCAGCGAAATCCAGCGCCAGGGGCGAAGTCTCTTCTAATTTCTGAGCTTTCAAATTCTTGTGAAAGCACTATGGGGGAGCCTCCGCCCGGGGTCAACGCGAGACCACTCACCCCGACACACACCGGCGGTCGGACCGGCGGCCGGCGGGCAGCCGCGAATCCGGGTCGGGGGGAGCATTCGTGCGAGTCGGATTTGACGAGCCACGAGAGCGTGGGCAAATGCGCGCCATGCGCCCCGACGCCCTCGCCCCCGTTGCCCGGCTCGGAAGGCGCCTCGGCATCGTGGCATTCGCCGTGCTCGTCGCCTCCGTCACGGCGACATGGTCCTTGCAGATCCTCGACCAGGTGTTCTGGACAGAGGGTCCGCCCAGCGACGTGTCGTGCCGTGATGGCCTGCTCGAGCTCGAGCGGGCCATCACTCGGGCGCGCACGGCAGCCGCCTTCGAAGCGCGCGGCGAACGAGCCGCGCTGGCGCGCTTCCGGGGCGCGCTCGAGCCCGAGTGGGAACGCCGCGATGCCGTGGCACGGGCGTGCCGCGAGGACGCGCTCGGCCGGGCGGCGCTCTCGGAGATCGACGCCCTGCGCTATGCGGAAGAGCATGCAGTGCGGTATGAGGCGGGCGCTGTTGCCGCGCAGCGCCGCCGAGCGGAGGCCATCCTGCGCGAGCTTCGCGGCTCCCCTTAGCCGGTGAATCGAGACATCGATGGATGCTGCATCCGAACCTTCGAGCCCGCCCACTTTCGACGTAATCCCGCTTTCGGCAGAGGTTCGCCGCGCGGTGGACGACCTGGGCTACGTCCACCCGACGCCAGTTCAGCGCGCCGTGTTCGAGCCGGCGACGCGCGGGCTCGATCTCGTGGTGCAGGCGCGGACGGGCACTGGCAAGACCGCCGCCTTCGGGCTCCCGCTCGTCGATAGCATCGTCCGCAAGCGGGACGCGGTGGTGCAAGCGCTCGTGCTCTGTCCGACGCGGGAGCTCGCGCTGCAGGTCACGCGCGAGCTCGAGGCGCTCGCGAAGCACAAGTCGACCCGGGTCGTGCCCGTCTACGGCGGCGCGCCGATGCCACGACAGATCGACCAGATCCGCTCGGGCGCTCAGATCGTCGTCGGCACCCCGGGGCGCGTGCTCGATCACCTCTCGCGCGGCACCTTCGAGGCGGGCTCGGTGCGGACGCTCGTCCTCGACGAGAGCGACGAGATGCTCTCGATGGGCTTCTTGCCGCAGATCACCGACATTCTGTCGTACTTGCCGGAATCGCGGCAAACGCTGCTCTTCAGCGCCACGCTTCCGCCCGACATCAAGCGCATCGCCGAGACACGCCTGCGCAAACCCGAGTTCATCACGCTGAGCGGCGATCAGGTCGGTGCGCTCGAGATCCGTCACTTCGTCTACTTGAGCCGAGGCGACAAGCTGACCGAGCTCCTCGAGATCATCGAGACGGAAGATCCCGAGAGCGCCGTGATCTTCACGAACACGCGGGACGAGACGAAGCGCGTCGCGGCCGCGCTCGCGCAAGAGGGGTATGCGGCGGATTGGCTGAACGCGGATCTCGCTCAGCACGATCGCGAAAAGGTGATGGCAGCGACTCGCGAGGGACGCCTGCGCTTCCTCGTCGCCACGGACGTCGCGGCCCGCGGGATCGACATCTCGCACCTCACGCACGTCATCAACTTCGACTTTCCCGAAAGCGCGGAGGCGTACGTGCACCGCACCGGCCGCACCGGGCGCGCCGGACGCACGGGGACGGCGATCTCGCTCGTCGAGCCGAGCGACATCGGCAACCTGTACCTCTTGCGCCTCACGTACAAGCTCAAGCCCATCGAGCGGAACCTCCCGACGCGGACGGAGCGCAAGACCCGCGCCGAAACGGATCTCGTGCGCTGGTTCGTCGAAGGCTTCGCAGCGCGTCCCGTGCACCCGGACGACCTGGCGCTCGCGCGGCGGCTGCTCAGTCACGAACGCGCCGAAGCCGTGGTGGCAGGGCTCTTGCGCGACCACCTCGGGGCCCGCGCCGAGGCACAGGAAGAGGCGACCGCTGCCCGGCGCTCGCGCGCGACGCGCGTTGCAGAAGAAGCCGAGCGCGGCTCGCGACCGCGCGCCGAGGCCGTCGTCGCGCGCGAGCCCGTCGAGAAGAAAGCTCCCAAGCCCCGCGCGGCGCCAGCACCGCACGGAGCAGAAGACGCCTCGGAGCCGGTCTCCGAACGCGCGGTCCAAGAGGCCAAAGAGAGCCCGCGAAAGCCGGCAGAGGGACCGGAGCTCGAGCGCGGCGAAGCGCTCGACGAGGAGAGCAGCGTCGAGCTCTATGCGAGCGTCGGGCGGCGACAGGGGGCGCGCCCGGGTGACTACGAGCGCCTTCTCCTCGATTCCGGTATTCCAGCACAGGCCATCGCCTACATCCGAGTTCGGCACCGCAATACATTCGTGGGTGTCGCTCCCGAAACGGTGGACCTTGCCCTCCAGGCGCTGGACGGCAAAGTCGTGGCCGGCAATCGTGTCAAGGCCGAGCTTTCGCGAGGACGCACGAAAGCTCCTCTCGAGGGCGAAGACGTCGAGGCCGCCCGCGACGAGCCCTGATTTCCTCGTTGCCCCGCGTCCTCGGATTCTATTCCCTCCGAACGAACGCCAACTCCGATCGAAACCACCGGGCGAATCCCGCGTGAGTAGCACGTTGTGTGCCAGGATCGACTCCGGCAAACGACGAGAAGCACTGCGGAATTCGTTCTCGGATGCGTTGAAAAGTCGTCCGGCTCGATGAGAATAGGAGCAAGCATGCTCGAGCTCGAACGACTGGTCGGTGATGTCGAATGGGCGAAGGCGCATCGCCTGCCCCCTCGCGAGCTCGTGCCCATGCTCAGGCGACTCGTCGCGGTCGCCCCCGCGGGCTCGCCGGAAGGCCGCACCGCTCGGCGTGACCTCGCCGAGCTGCTCGTCACGACGCGCCCGTGGCTCGCGGCGCGGCTCGCGACCGAAGTGCTGAAGGGCGGCGCGGACGACCGCGCGTACGGCGTGCTCGGGCTCGCGCACACGGTGCTCGGGAACTACCGCTGCGCGGCGCGCGCGTACCGAGCGGCGCTGGCGATCGCGCCGGGCACGGCCGAATACGAACACAACCTCGGCCATCTGCTCGACGTCGCCTTCGATCGGCCGGAGCGGGCGCTCGTCCACCTGCGCCGCGCGTTCGCGGCGTTCCCGGGGGAGACGGAGGTCGCGAGCTCCCTCGCGCACGCGCTCTTGCGAGCGGGCCACGAGCAGGAAGCCCGAACGGTTCTCGAGTCCGCCTTCGACGGCGATCTCGAGCGCGTTCGCGCCACGCTCGCGCGCTGGGTGTAGCCCCACTCCGAACCCGAGCCGTGGTATGCGGGGCAGCGATGCCGAAGCGCTGCTTCTCCGTGCTGCTGCCGGTCGCCTGCGCCGCAGCGGCCTCGCTCGCCAACGCTCAACCCGCGCCGCAGGCCCCCGCCACACCGCAGGCCCCCGCCACGCCGGCCGAGCCCCCGCCAGCCGCGCCCGCACAGCAGGCGGCCCCGTCGACGCCCGCGACGCCGGCCGCACCCGCTAGCCAGGCGGAGCCGCGCCTCCCCGAGGTGTCCGATCCATTGCTGGCGCCGCCGCCAGCGCCGAAGAACGTGCTGCGCACGTGGCAAGAAGCGCTCGCGCTCATCCGCAAGCAGTCGTCCGCGCTGCAGACGATTCGGGCGCAAGTGCAGCAGGCGGAGGCGCAGATGCGCATCGCCCTCGCGCCTGCCCTACCCGAGCTGACCGCCACCGGCGCGCTCTCGCATCACTTGCTCACCGGCGAGGGGCTTCGAAATACCGACCCGCCGAGCATCGGCACCATCCCCGACCCCCGCACCACGTGGAGCGCCGATCTCGGCCTCCGCGTTCCGCTGCTCGCGCCCACGGCGTGGTACGCGCGCGGGACCGCGAGCGAAGCGGCGGAAGCGGCGCGGCTCGACGCGCGCGAGGTCGAGCGCCAGCAGGTGGCGGCGGTGGCCAATGCCATCGTCACGACCGTCACGGCGGAGCGGCTCGCGGAAGTGAGCCGCGTGTCGTTGCAAAGCGCCCTCTCCACGCTCGAGCTCAACAAGCGGCGCGCCGCGCTCGGCGCTGCGAGCTCGATCGACGTCTTGCGCACCGAGCAGGAAGTGTCGCTTTCGCGCTCGCAGGTGGTGGCCGCGGACGAGAGCGTGATGCGCGCCCGCGAGGCCCTCGGGCTCGCGCTCGGCAGCAACGAGCCGTGGGGCATCACGCCTTCGATCCGGCTCGATCAGCTCGCGCTCGACGCCCGCACGAGCTGCACGCCCGAGAACCGTATCGAGGCACGGCCCGACGTGCGCGCGGCCGAAGCCGACGTCCGCGTGGCGGAGCGCGAGGTGAAGGCCGTGGACTACACCTACTGGCCCACGCTGGAGGCGGTCTCCAACGTGACCTACTGGTCCAACGATCGCGCGACCGCGAACGGCGAGAACCTGACCTGGACCATCGGCGGGCTCCTCACCTTCCGGCTCTACGACGGAGGGCTGCGGTACGCGACGCGGGACTTCAATCAGGCGACGCTCGCCGCCCGGCGCGCCGAGCTCGCCGAGGTGCGCCGGCAGGCCGCCGTCGAGGTCTCTCGGGCGTTGCGCGGGGTGCGGGTGGCCGAGGCCAACCTCGAGGTCACGGCCCGAAGCCGCGAAATTGCCAGAGAAACCGCGCGGCTCACCCGGGTCGCCTACCTGAACGGCAGCGGAACCAGCTTCGATCTCGTCGATGCGGCCCGGCGCCTGCGCGAGACCGAGCTCCAGTTCGCCATCGATGAGTTCGAGGTGCTCCGCGCACGGGTGGCGGCCCTCCTCGCGCTCGCGACGTGCAAGGTGTGACCGCGTCGCCTTGATGCTACCCTGCGGCCATGCGTGACCGAGCCTTCGAGGTGCTCCTCGCAGTCACGGCGGCCCTATTTTTCTACCTGATCGCGCACGTCTTTCTGGCAACACCGCCGGCACAGCTCGCAGCCGGCGGCATCGCCCAGAAGATCCTCTACTTCCACGCGCCCGCCGGATACGCGATGTACCTCTCCGGCGTCGCCTGCGGCATCGCGAGCGCGCTCTACCTGTTTCGCCCGAGCGATCGCCGCGACGCGTGGGCGCGCGCGGGCGCGGAGTGCGCCGTCGCGTTCGGGCTCATGATGCTCGTGAGCGGTCCGCTCTGGGGCAAGAAGGCCTGGGGCGTGTACTGGACGTGGGATCCGAGGCTCACGACGACGCTGCTCAGCGTCCTCGTCTACGTGGCGATCGTCGTGCTCCGCGCCTTCAGCGGCGGCGGCGACGCAGAGCGACGTTTCGCCGCCGCGCTCGGCGTGCTCGGCACGGTGAACCTCCCCATCATCCACTACTCGGTGCGTCTCTGGGGCGGAAACCACCCGACCGTGATCACGGGCCAGGGTGGCGGCCTGAAGCACCCGGCGATGGTGCAATCCCTCGTCCTCGGCTTCGTCGCGATGACGCTGCTCGCGGCGATTCTCCTCATCTTGCGCTCCCGTGTCGCGCTCGCGAGCACGCGCCTCGTCCGGCTGGAGGAAGCGGCCGCGGCGCGTGGAGCGCTCGACACGTAAGCAACCCGGAACCTCAGTGATGCAAGGCACCGAAACGACAACGCCGAGCGAACGCTCCACGGAGTTCGTCCCCGTCGAAGGCGGCCCCGAAACCACGAGCGCGGAAGCCCTCCTCGTGGCCGCTTATCTTCTGATGTGGGCGATCCTGCTCACGTTCGTGCTTCTTTCCTGGCTCAGGCAAAAACGCCTCGATCGGCGCGTCGCCGAGCTCGAGCGGGCACTCGGCACCGCCCGCCCATGACGTTCGAGCACGTCATCTACATTCCTGGCGTACTGTTGATCGGCCTGACCATCGGCTACTTGCTCGGCGCTCGAGCCGTGCGCGCCGAGGTTGAGCGGATGCGAAAACGTGCCAAGGAGTGACCCATGCTCGATTTCTCATTGTCGGACGAGCAGAAGGCTTTGATCGAAACCGCGCGGCGCTTCGCGCGCGAGCGGATCCTGCCGGTCGCCGCCGAGTGCGATCGGGAAGCGCGCTTTCCGCGCGACGTGTTCGAGGCCGCTCACGAGATCGGCCTCGTCAACATGACGGTCCCCCCGGAGTACGGGGGTGCCGGCCTCGGCGAGCTCGAGAACGCGCTCGTCGCCGAACAGCTCGCCTGGGCCTGCACCGGCATTCAGACGAGCCTGCTCGCCAACACGCTCGCGCTCACGCCCATCAAGCTCGCTGGCAACGAGGAGCAGAAGAAAAAGTACCTCGGGATGCTCACCGCGGAGCCGCGCTTCGCGAGCTACTGCACGACCGAGCCGAGCGGCGGCAGCGACGTCGCCGGCCTCCGTACGCGGTTCACGGCGCACGGCGACGAGTTCGTCCTGAACGGTGAAAAGTCGTGGATCACGAACGCGACCCTGGCGAGCTTCTACGTCGTCTTCGCCACGTCGGATCCCGAGAAGCGGCACCGCGGCATCGCCGCGTTCATCGTGGATAGAGACACGCCAGGGGTCCGCGTCGGCAAGCACGAGGACAAGCTCGGGCAGCGGGCGAGCGACACCGCGGTCGTGCACTTCGAAGAGGTCCGCGTCCCGAAGCAGAACCTGCTCGCGCCCGAAGGACAGGGCTTCCGGCTCGCGATGGAGACCTTCAATCAGACACGGCCCGACATCGGCGCGATGGCCGCGGGTCTGATGCAGCGCTGCCTCGACGAGTGTCTCGTGTACGCGCGCGAACGAAAGACGTTCGGAGTTCCGATCGGCGAGCACCAGCTCGTCCAGGCGATGTTGGCCGAGATGGCGATCGGCGTCGAAGCGACGCGCCTCCTCTACATGAAGGCGGCCTGGAACCTCGAGCACGGCGTCCGCGACCCCGTCGTGTCGAGCTGCGCCAAGGCGTTCGGCGCCGATCGGGCCATGCAAACCGCAACCGATGCGGTGCAGATTTTCGGCGGCAACGGCTACGTCCGCGACTACCCCGTCGAAAAGCTGATGCGCGACGCCAAGGTCCTGCAGATCTACGAGGGAACGAGCCAAATCCAGCGCCTGGTGATCGCCCGGAACCTGCTCGCCTCGGCTTAGATTTCGGACTTTTCGGTCGGGGAAGGCGGATCCCCTCGCGTCCCGCCCCCCAGGGGTCTCTTGCGCTCGAGGGGTGGCGCGCCGCCCCTCGAGCGCCCCCGCCCCTCGAGCGCCCCGAGGCGCCACCCCCGCTCGCACCTCGCCCGGAAGCGTCGCGGCTCGCGCTTCGGGGGCGCCCTGTTGCCCGCGTGGGGCATCGACGCTAGTTTCCGAGCGTGTTCGGCCTCTCCTTCAGCGAGCTCGTGGTGATTGGCGTGGTGGCGCTGGTCGCCGTGGGTCCGCAGAAGCTGCCGGGCATGCTCCGCACCCTGGGCCACTGGCTGCGAAAGCTGCGAATCATGACCCAGGAGGTCCGCAACCAGACGGGGATTGACGAGCTGTTGCGAGCCGAGGGGCTGCACGGAGGGCTCACCGAGCTCCGCTCGCTGATTCGGGGCCAGGCGCCGGCCTACACGCCCCCCTATGTCCCTCCGCCACCGCCCCCCGCGCCCGCGGCGCCCGAGCCGGCGGCTCTGGCCGACGATCCGTACGCGAACGTCGAGGTAGACCCGACCCGCGAGTACCCGCCGGAAGGACCGGATGCTTACGGAGCCCTGCCCGATGACCTCCTCGAGTCGCTCGAGGAGCCGGCGCTCGCGGTCCCCGAAGCTCGGAGCGAGAACGGCGCCATGGGAGCCAGCGCGGAGAACGGCGGAGGCGCCATGGGAGCCAGCGCGGAGAACGGCGGGGGCCCCGTGGGAGCCAGCGAGGCCGCTCGCGAGGAACGCGAACGCACGGAAGCCTCCCCCGAGTGGCCTCAATGACTCGTTGGCGTCGCCGGCGGTGAGGCTGCCGCCTCCCGCGGCTGCGGCTCACCCTTCTCGGGCGTAGGGCTCGCCGCGCGCGATGGTGAAGGCGCGATAGAGCTGCTCGACGAGAATCAGCCGCGCGAGCCGATGCGGCAGGGTGAGCGGCGACAAGCTCAGGCGAACGTCCGCACGCTCGGAGAGCGCCCGAGGAAGCCCCTCGGCGCCCCCAATCGCGAACGCCACCACCCCTTTGCCGCGCGTCATCCAGCGCTCGAGCCGCTTCGAGAGCTCGACGCTCGAGACGGCCTCGCCGTCCACCTCGAGCGCGATCAACGTGGCGTCTGCCGGCACCGCGCGCGAGAGCTCGGCGGGGCCTCCGAGCTCGAGCTCCTCGCACCGCGCGTAGCGCCGAATGCGCTTCAGGTAGTCGTCGACCAGCCCCCGCAGGGCGCGATCCTTGAGCTTGCCCTCGGCGAGGATGACGAGCTTCAAGCCGGGCCGCTCTGCGCCTCGGGCACCTCGACCCGCCGCGCATCCATCCAGAGCCCGTCGAGGTCGTAGAGCGCGCGCGAACGCTCCTGAAACACGTGCACCACGACGTCCACGAAGTCGATGAGCACCCACTCGCCGCGCGGCAAACCCTCGATGGAGATGCTCCGGAATCCCCGCTTCGCGAGCGTAGAATCCACGGCTTCCGCGATCGCCGCCACGTGCCGATCGCTGTTGCCGGTCATCAACACGAGGTAATCGGCGTAATCGACCTTACCGGTCACGTCGATGATCTCGATCTCCGTGGCCTTCTTGTCGAGACCGGCTTCGGCCACGCACAGGGCCATTCGCTTGGCATCTCCGGCCTGTCCGCGCTGCGCCGGACGCGGCGCGGCGTTCCGCGTGCGCCCGGCGGCAGGTCGCGCGACCTTCGCGCGCTTCTTCAATGGACACCTCGTCGGTGAGTCACTCGCCTCGCGAGCCGTGCGTACCGGGCCGTCACGCGCGCTCCTGCCCTTCCCCGAGCACGATCCACTTCTCCGTCGTGAGGCTCTCGAGACCCATGGGGCCGTACGCGTGCAGCTTGGAGGTCGAAATCCCGATCTCGCAGCCCAGGCCGAGCTCGCCGCCGTCGTTGAACCGCGTCGAGGCGTTCACGATGACGCAGCTCGCGTCGACCTCCCGCTGCCAACGCCGCGCGTTCGTGTAGTTCTCGGTGCAGATGGCCTCCGTATGATTCGAACCATAGCGCTGGACGTGCTCGAGCGCTTCCGAGAGGTCGGCCACGACCCGAACCGCGATGACGAGATCGAGATACTCCCGTCCCCAATCGTCGTCGGACGCCGCGACGACGGAGGGCACGAGCGCGCGCGTGCGCGGGCAGCCGCGGATCTCGACGCCCGCGTCGGCGAGCGCCGAAAGGACCGGCGGCAGGAGTCGTTCCGCGTCGGCGGCGTGCACCAGCAAGCACTCGAGCGCGTTGCACGTCGAGGGGCGCTGCGCTTTGCCGTTCACGGCGAGGCGCTTGGCTTTCTCGAGATCCGCGCCGGCATCCAAGAACAAGTGATTGACGCCCTTGTAGTGCTGAATCACCGGCACGCGGGCGTTCTCGGCGACGAACCGCACGAGCCCTTCGCCCCCACGCGGAATCACGAGATCGATGAGCCCGTTGAGCCCGAGCAGCTCCCGCACCGACTCGCGGTCTCCCGCGGGCACGATCTGCACGGCTTCCCGGGGCAGCCCCGCCTGAACGAGCGCGTCCCCGAGGATACTGCCGAGCACGGCGTTCGTGCTCGCCGCCTCCTTGCCGCCCCGCAGGAGAACCGCGTTCCCCGACTTGAGGCACAGCGCGGCCGCATCGACGGTCACGTTCGGGCGTGACTCGTAGATCATCGCGATGACGCCGAGCGGAACGCGCTCACGGCCCACCAGGAGCCCGTTCGGGCGGCGCTCCATCGCGCTCTGGCTGCCCACGGGATCCGGCAAGGCGCGGACCTGTTCGACACCGCGCGCGGTGGCCTCGGTGATCTTCGGGTCCATGCGCAAGCGGTCGAGCAGGGCGGCAGAGAGCCCGGCGGCGCGCGCCGACTCGAGATCGCGCGCGTTGTGCTCCGCGATCGCTCCGGCCTGCTCCCGGAGCCGCGCCGCGATGCACTCGAGCGCTCGATCCTTCTGCCCGCGCGAGAGGGTGCGCAGCACCCGCGCGGCGCGACGCGCGCCCCCGGCGAGCTCGACGATGGGAGATTGCATTGCCCTATTTTGCCCGAGTGGCGCCCGGGGACCAGATCCCGCGCGCCTCAGGGGCCGCCGCCCACTCCGGCGCTGACCCCGCTACCGGCCGCTCCCCCGGCGCCGCCCGATCCGCCCCGGCCGCCCGAGCCGCCGGCTCCGGGGACACCGCCCGAGTCGAGCGGCGCGCCGGAAGCGCCAGCGTTCCCCCCTGCCCCGCGTTCCTCCACCGGAGGCTCGGGTGCCTCCACCGGGCCCGCGGGCTCCGGCGCGGAGAACGTCGGCACCACGGGCGGCTCGTACTCGGGCGGCGGGAGCCCCGGAGGGACCTTCCGAGCGCCACAGCCGAACAGGACGAGCACCAGCACGAACAATCGAACGGCGATCATAGCGGCACACTCTCCGAATCCGGCGGCTCGGTGGACGCTTCGCCGCCCGCGCCGGACTCGGGGAACGCGTCGGGAACGCCGTGCGGCGCTCCGCGGCGCTGGCGGTGGCGACCGGTGGGCTGCGGCTCGGGAATCGTCGGAGCGGCATCGGTTCCGGCGGCGAGCGCGCCGAGCGCCCCGGGCGGCGCGCGCGGCACCTCGTCCCGCGACGGCGGGGGCGGCGGATCCGGCGTCGGGCCTCGACAGGCGGCGAGGGCAACCCCGAAGGCGAGCGCGAGCCGCCGAGAGTCAGACCCAGCGCTCATCGTCCACCGCTGAAAGCGTCGAGAAGAGGTCGTGCGCCGGAGCGTAGTCGAGCACCGTGCGCGCACGCGAGTCGTCCACCATGCACACGTACCGGATGTAGTCGAGCTCGGGCGCGGGAAAGGACGTCACTCGCCAGCGAAACATTCGCTCGAGCGCAGCGCCAGCGAGGGCGTGCGGCACGGGCATCGCCTTGCGACCGAGCAAGGCGATCGCCCGCGAGAGCGCCACCGGAGGCGGCCCCGCGAGGTTGAAGATGCCGCGCCGGCCAGGGACGAGCGCGAGCAGGATGGCACGCACCACGTCGTCCTGGTGGATGACCTGCACCATCGGATCGAAGCCGAGCAAGGTCGGCACGCGCTTCAACCGGAGATAGTTGCTGGGCGCGTTGCGCACGGTTCCGAGGATGTGCGTCGGGCGCAAGATCACGGTCTCCGTGTCGGGGCTCCGCCAGAAGAAGCTCTGGGTCGCGAGATCGAGCTCGACGAGATCGCGGATGCCGCTGAACCGCCCCGCGGCGAGCAGCGGCGCGTCTTCGTTCAAGAGCTGCGGATTGTCGGGACGCGGGCCGTAGACGTTCGCGCTCGAGAGGAGCACGACTTTGCGCACGCCGTACTGCTCCACGGATTCGAGCAAGCGCTTGAGCGCGAGCACGTTCCAGGCGTGGTGCCGCTCCTTTTGGGCGTGCGGATCGTGAACGACCCCGAGGTGCACGAGCGCGCCGACTCCGGGTCGCTTGAAGACCTCGCGCATGCGCTTGCTGGCGAGGTCTACGGTGTGGTGCTCCACGTCCGCGGGGCGCCTCGGGAAATCGCGGTGATCGACGGCGATCACGCGCGTTCGACGGTGCAGCGCGCGCACCAGGCGCCGACCCAGGCGCCCACAGGCCCCGGTGACGATCACCGCGTGCTCGGGATCGAGTTGCGGCGCCGCCATCAGAAGAAGACGCTCCTTCTCGCGGCGAGCCCGCGCGCGAGCAAGTGTTGGATGCTCTGCCGCACGAGCCAGACCTTGTCCGCGATGATGGTGTCGTCGTCGTCGGGATCGCCGTGGAAGCGCATCGGTTCGCCGAAATGCAAGCGATACTTGGTCGGCAACGGGAGCTGCCCGCCCGGGACGAAGACCTGCGGCACCAAGGGGAACACGGGAAAATTCAGCGCGCGCGCGGCCCAGCGCACGTTGCCGAGACTCACGTACTGTTCCTCGGCGCCGATCACCGCGACCGGGACGATCGGCGTCGCGGTTTCGATCGCGATGCGCATGAAGCCGAGCCCGAACTCTTCGAGCTGGTAGCGCCGGGAAAACGGCTTGACCACGCCGCGTGTTCCCTCGGGGAACACGAGCAAGAGCTCTCCCATCTCGAGCAGCCGCCGCGCGTTTTCGGGCACGCCGACGACCTGACCCACGCGGTTGAAGAATGCCGAAACGAACGGGAGCGTCGCCGTCCATTTATCGACGAGCGCGCGCATCACGCGGGGCGGATTCGCGTCGAAGAACATCGCGGCGCCGATGATCGCCGCGTCGATCGGGATCTGCCCCGAATGATTCGCGACCAGCAGCACCCGCCCCTCTGGCACGTGCTCGATGCCGAACACCTCGGTTCGGAAATAGACGCGATGAAAAAAGGCGGACACGGCCGCGGCGCGCCGCGCCATCTCCGGATCGAATCCGAACGGATCGCGCACGGTCCGGTACCGTTCCGAGAGGACCCGAACGCGGTCGTCGAAGTCCGGCCCGAGCAGCCTCTGGCCCACTTCCTCGGCGGCGTGCCGCGCGCCGTGCACGATCCGCGAAAGAAGACCCCCTCCGGGTGCGCCTCTATCGCCGATCCGCACGAGAGCTGTCTTCGGGTCCATGCGCCCCGGGACCGTAGCAGCTCCCATTCCCCCCAAGGAATCGAACCGAGCCGAGCGCGTCCTGGCGGGCGCACCGCCCGGCTTGTGGGTCGAAGCGGGCCCGAAAGCGGCTGCTGACGCCGTGCGCGCGGCGAGATTCCGCGAACGGCGCTACCGTGGAACGCGGTGCTCTCCACCTTCGTCGTCCCGCCGCCCCTTCGTCCCGGAGACCGGATCCGCATCATCGCCCCATCGAGCCCCTTCGACCGTACGCTCTTTTTCAGAGGGCTGGGCTTCTTGTCGGAGCGCTATCACGTGGAGCTCGGCGCGGGCGTCCTCGACCGCCGCGGGTTCCTCGCGGGGGACGACGAGACGCGTTTGGCGTCCCTAAAAGCGGCGCTCGCCGACGACGGCGTGCGCGCCGTGCTGGCCGCTCGGGGCGGGTACGGCGCGGGCCGCATCGTCCACCGCGTCCGTTGGGACGCGCTCCGCAGCGCGCCCAAATGGATCATCGGCTTCTCCGACGTCACGGCGTTGCACGTCGAGGCGCAGGGGGTCGGTGTTTGCTCGATGCACGCCGAGAACGCGGCCGGGCTCGGGCGGGGCGACGCCGTCGCGCGCGCCCACTGGATCGACGCGCTCGAGCGTCCCACCGCCGTTCGCACGTTTCCTGGACTCACGGTCTGGGCCTCCGGGAGCGCCCGCGGGCCGCTCGTCGGGGGCAACCTCACCGTGCTGTTCACCGCACACGCCGCGGGCCGCCTGCGATTGCCCGAGGGATGCATCCTCGCGCTCGAGGACGTGACCGAGGCGTCGTACCGCATCGATCGCATGCTGACGGCGCTCCTCGTGTCCCGCGCGCTCGACCGCGTCGCGGGCGTCGTGCTCGGTGATTTCACCGACTGCAGCGCCGGCGTTCATCGCGTGGCCGTCGAGGCCGTGCTCGCCGAACGGCTCGGAACGCTCGGGGTGCCCGTGCTCACGGGGCTCCCGTTCGGCCACGGACGCCCGAACGTTCCTTTGCCCCTCGGCATGCCCGCGCACCTCGACGCCAACGCGGGCAGCGTCGTCATCGGTTCGGCGAGCGCCTGAGCGGAAGGGACGCCGAGCGGTGTGGCGCTCGGCGTCTTCGCCGCGTTCCGGATTCGCCCTCGCGCTAGCGCGGGTTGTCCTCGAAGAGCTCGTCGTCGTCGACGTCGAGAGCGGGCTCTTCGTCGTCGTGCAGCTCGGCCGCGGGCGCCGCGCCCGGCGCTCCGCCCGCACGCCGGACCGGTGCGGCCTTCTGCGCGCCCGCCGGGAAGTTCGCGCGCGTGCCGCTGCCGGGGCTCGCCCTACCCTCCGGCGAGGGCGGCACGCGCACCTCGGAGGCCGGAGGATGGCGCCCGTCCAGCGCCGCGTCGTCCTCGTCGGCGGGCTCGCCCGAGCCGTCCTCGCGCTCCTCGAGCACGCGCGGTTCGGCGGGTGCCTCGGCGAGCGCGGCTCCCGGTGCCGGCGCGGGATCGGTGACCCCGTTCGCCCCTTCGTCGCTCTCCTCCGGAGCAACGCTCTCCGCGATGGCTTCGGCGACCTGCGCCGGCGTCCCCGGGATCGTCTCCTCCTCGGGTTCCTGGGCGCGCGCGGGCTTCGGTGCCGGAGCGGGACGCTCCGCCGGCTCCCCTTTCGCGGCCTCGTTCGACCGCGCCTTGAGCATGGCAGCCTTGGCGCGCTCGAGGCCCTCCGTCGCCTCGGGATCCCCCGACTTCATCCGCAGCACGCGCCGCCACGCATCGGCGGCCTCGCGCGGGTCGTGGAGCTGCTCCTCCCAGAGTCGCGCGACCTTGCGCGCGAGCTCGGCTCGGCTCGCCGGATCCTTTCAGCGCAAGATCTGGTCTTCGTAGAGGGTGACCATCCCGCGGTAATCCTTGAGCTCCGTGTAGAGCGCCGAGAGCTCCTCCACCACGTGCATGTCCGACGGGGAGAGGTCGTGCAGGCGCTTCAGATCGGCGGCCGCCCCGGTCGGGTCCGAGAGATGCGTGCGCCGCAGCGCCGCGCGGCGCGCGAGCAGCTTGCGCACGAGCGGTCCGTCGAAGACCTCTTCGAGCGCGCGCGACAGCACCGTTTCGGCGCGCTTCGGCTGCCCCACCTCCGAGGCGAGCGCCTCGAGCGCGTCGAGTCGATTCTCGTCGACGTGAGCGACGATCGCGTCGCCCAGCCAAGAGAAGGCCTGGTCCACGTCGCCGAGCTCGCGGCGAGCGAGCTCGGCCGCGCGCCCGAGCAGCGCGCTGCGCGTCCGGCCGCCGTCGCGCGAGCCCTGTCCCCCAGCGGCGAGCGCCTCGGCGAGCGTGCGCTTCAGCCGCTCGATCTTGCTCGCTTCATCGCCCGTCGCGGCGGCGCGCTCGAGCAGGAGCAACGTCTCTTCCTGAACGCTCCCGCTGAGCGCGATGTCGAAGAACTGCCGCGCGCGGTCGAACTTCTCGTAGCGCGCGGCCACCTGAGCAGCGCGCGCGAGCGCCTGGAGTCGATCCGGCGGGGCCTTGCAGCGAGTCACCTGGCGCTCGTAGAGCTCGACGACCGCGTCGGGCTCCTTCGCGATCTGCGCGAGGCGCTCGAGCAGCGGCTCCGCCTCGCTGGCGGGCACGCTCGGAAGGCCCTGCTCGCCGTGCTGCACCGCTTCGGCGGCTTCCACGCCGGCCTCCGCCAGCACCTCGGCCTGACGCACGAGCTCCTCGGCGCGCGGGGGCCCCGAGAGCTCCTGCACGAGCAGGTTGTGAGCAACCGCCAGCGCGTCGAGGTCCTTCAGGCGAATGGCGATGGACTCGAGCTTGCCTGCGAGCTCCGCGTCGGCGCCGCGGGTGCGGGCGAGCTCCATGGCCACGCTCGCCGCGTCCGCCTCGCGCCCCACTTCGAGGAAGCGATCGAACGCGCCTCGCAGCGCCTCGTTGCGCGAAGGCCCGATCGGCGCCTGCGCGTACCACTCCACGAGCTTGCTCGCGACGAGCCCCTTCCAGCCGAGCTCGTCGCCGAGGCGCACGTACTCCTCGCGGCACGGCTCGTCGCCCGTGTCGGCGACCTGCATCAGCGCGGCGAGCGCCTCGTCGCCCTTCCCCACCTTCTCGTGGAGGATTTCGGCGATCCGGCGGGTCATCTTGCTGACCTCTTCCTCGTCGCCCTCGACCTCGATCAAGAGCCCGAGCAGCTCGGCGACGCGCGCCCACTCGCCGAGGCGCTCACAGAGCTCGCACAGCCGTTGGACGGCGTCGTAGTTCTCCGGCTCGAGCCGGCGCAACACGTCGAGCACGCGCACTGCGTCGTGAGGCGCGTCGAGCGGTCCCTCGTACAAGCGCGAGAGCCGCTCCGCGGTCTCGATCTTCGCCTCGCCGTCCGGCAAGAGCCCGAGGCACTTCTCGAGCGCGTTCGCGGTGCCGCTCGGGTTTTCGCGCCGCTCCTCGAGGTCGGCGATGCGCACGAGCGCGCCGATGTGTTGGGGATCGAGATCCGTAAGGATGCGCTCGTAACGCGCGATCGCGCCCTCGATGTCGTCGAGCTTCTCGGCGATCAAAGCCGCCTCGCGCAGCGCGAACTCGAGCTTGTCCGCCGGCTCTTCGACGAGGGAAACGAGGCGCGCGAGGTAGCCCACGGCCTCGCCGAACTCCGCCGTCTGCTCGGCGTCGTCGGCGAGCCACACGAGCGCGTCGCGGTCGTCGCCGTCGTCGAGGATCGCGCGCATCGTCTCGCGCGCCCCGTCGAGATCCTGGAGCGGCCCGCCCTGCAGGTCGGCAGCGCGCTTGCGGAGCGCGACCCGCGTGGCGCGGTCCGAGAGGCGGCTCGCGCGTTGGATGAGGAACGTCGCGAGCTCGGGCTGTCGCCCTTCGGCTTCGTAGAACTCCTCGAGCTTGCGCGCGTACTCGTCGTTCTCGGGCTCGAGATCCGTCGCGCGCTCGAGCCGTGCGACGGCGTTCGGCTCGTCCCCCGCGCGGAGGAGATACTCCGCCGCCGTCGCGGACAGAGCCGCCTTCTCGGAGGCCGAGGCGGCGAGCTCGCCGCGCTCGTCGGCGGCCGTGGCGGCCTGCGCGAACGCGGAGGCCTCGACGAACGCGCGTTCGGCGGCCTCCCAGAGCTTCATCGAGCGGATCAGCGACGCGCCCTCGGCGTAGGCTTCGCCAGCGCCGTACTGGTCGCCCACGGCGAGGCGCAGCTCACCGAGCTTCTCGAGCAGCGACGCTCGCGTGGTGTCGCTCGAAATCGACTGCAGGTTGTCCGAGATCACGCGCGCCGCGAGCTCGGGGCGCTCCCCGAGCTCGAAGTGGCGAACCGCCGTGAGGATGGCCTCCTCGTCGTCCGGCGCGAGCGCCGCGATGCGCGCCCACGTCTCTCCGGTGGCGATGGGGTCCTTGCGCCGCTGCTCGTGCAGCTTCGCGAGCGCCTTCTCGAGCGAGATGCGCGCTTCGACGTCCGTGGTCTGCTCGGCCTCTTCCCTGAGGACATCGGCGAGCGCGTCCCACTCGCCGGCCTTCTCGAGCGCGCGCTTCAGCTGACTGCGCGCCGGCTCGTCCTCGGGATCGAGCGTGACGATTTCCTGGAGCGCGGTGATCGCGCGCGCCGGCTCGCGCAGCTGCGACTCGCAGAGCGTCGCGACCTCCTTGAGCCACGCCTTGCGCTGATCGACGTCCACTTCCTCGCTGCGGCTCGCGGCGAGCAGCATGTCGCGGAGCTCCGGGAGCTTGCGCTCCTTCCTGAGGTGCGGCTCCAAGAAGCCGATTGCGTCGAGGTTGTCGGAGTCGAGCTCGAGCACCTCGAAGTAGCGAGCCGCCGCGTCGTTGCGCTTGCCCTTGCGCGCGAGGGCCTGGGCGACGTCGAGCAAAGCCTGAATCTGCTCTTCCCTCGGGGCGTCGGGCGGCGGGCGGAGCGCGTCGAGCAGGGTGTCGTCCCCGCCGAGCTCCATCGCTTGCGTGACCACGCGGCGCGCGTCCGCGGCGAGCGGACCATGCGGGTTGGCGCGGAGATACGCCGCCGCCTTGGGCGCCGCCTCGTTCACGCGTCCGAGCTGCTCACCGTAGTAGATGGCGAGCTGGACCGCGCGATCGATGGACGGGGCGAGCTCCAGCGCGCACACCGAATAGGAGAACCCGTGTTCTCCCGGGTACTCCTCCGCGAGCTCGACGAAGAGCGCCGCGCCCTCGTCGAGCTCGGGCTGCGGCACGTTCTCGCCGCCCTGGAGCCGCTCGAGAATGCACGCCGCCACCTGCTGCTTCAGCCCGGGATCCTGGCCGCCCTCCTGGGCGCGGGCGTTCCGGAGCGCTTGCGTCGCGCCGAGCAGATCGCCTGCCGTGCGCCGGACGTCTGCCTCGTCCTGATAGAGGGCGATGCTGCGCTCGACATCGGTGACGAGACGCTGCTCCGCCTCGAACAACGGAATCGCCTCGTTCCACTGACCCTGGGCCTTGAGGAGCTCGCGCAGCGAGTAGATCGCGTATTGGTTGTTCGGGTCGGCGTCGATGGCCCGTCGGTAGTTGTCGATGGCCTTCCTCGGCTGCGACAGCGGCGGCTCCGACCAGAGCCGGCCGAGCTCTTCGTGGATCGTCGCCAGTTGCTCGCGAAGCCCCGGATCCCGGGAAAGCAGCCCGGTGAGCGCCTTGGCACGCCGCTCGAGCAGGGCCACGAGCGCCTTGGTATCGCCCTTCTCGCGATACAACTCGGCGAGTCGTTCCGCGGGGGTCGGCTGCGTCGGATCTCGATCGATCGCGATCATCAGGGCCCGCGCCGCGCGATGTGCGTCGCCGAGAGCCTGAGTCCACACATTGGCTGCTTCCGTGAGCCAATGGCTCGCGAACGCGGGGTCGCTGGTCGCGGTACCGACCTTTTCCAGCAACATCGCATATGCTCGCGGGTCCGACTGACCCGCTTGGTGGGCGCGGAGGACAGCGTCCTGGTCGTGTGGGTTTTGGACCAAGCGCTGAACGAGCGCCTCCATCTCCCGGGGATCCATGTTGCAGTCACGCTATCATTTCGTCTCGCGACGCTGCAATGCGCCCAACCCCAAATCTGCGCGCATTGCGGCGCGTCACCTCGCCTGACCTGCCGCCGGGCCGGTGAGGGAACTCCCGCTTCCTGTCAACACTCGTGGATTCGTCCTCTGAGACCGTATAGTTCCATGGTGAACAGCGGTGCCTCCCCGCGAACGAACTCGACCGCCGTGGTCGCGTTCGCGGCGAGCGTCGCGAGCTTCGTCTGCCTGTGGGGGATCGGCGGCGTTCTGGGCATCGTGCTCGGCCTGCTCGCGCGCGGGCAGATCGAACGCGCGGGACGCCTCGAGCGCGGGGCACGCCTCGCGACGGCGGCGATCGTGCTCGGTGTCGTTCACCTCGCGTGTTGGATCGTTGCCGTCGGCGTGACGCTCGCGTTGATGTTTCGTCCCGAGCCCCCGATCGCGCTCTTGCCGCACGGCTCGCCGCCGAGCGCGACGGCCGCGCCCCCCGGAGTCGCGTGGCCGCCTCGTGGCGTTCGGAGCGGACCGCGCGTCTCGTCCGAGCGTCGATTCGGCTCGGTCACGCTCGTCGAGATCGGGAGCGAGAGCGGCCCCTTGCGCGCGGTGCTCGACGCCGAGTGGCGCAAGGCGCGCGCGAGCGGCGCACCCGCCATCGCGTTCATCGTCACCTCCGATTGTCCACCGTGCGCCGCCGTTCGTGCGTCCCTCCGCGACGAGCGCTTGCAAGCCGCGCTCGGCTCGACTCGCCTCTTGGAGCTCGACGCGTATCAGTTCGGCTCCGAGCTCGAGCTCCTCGGGATACCGACGGAGAGCGTCCCCGGATTCGCGCTGCTCACGGAGGGAGCGCGCCCGGTCGACTACCTCCATGGTGGCGAGTGGGACGCCGACGTTCCCGAGAACATCGCGCCGGTTCTGCGCGACTTCGTGCGCGGCAGTCGTCGAGCGCGTCGCTATCCCTGGCGCGGCATCCCTCGCCCCGACGAAACCACCTTGTGACCGTGGCGCCGTTGGCCGAGAGCATCCCAACTCCACACACAGCGGAGTATTCCGACACGAGTGAGGCAAGCGGACGTTCGGTGTGCGTGCGTGGGGAAAGGTCCTTCCGTCTCGACTGGAAGCGGTTCCCGCGTGCAAAGCATTCTTTGCTAGTATCGGCGGCCTGAATGACGAGCACGCAGCAACACCTGGTCACGCCTCTTCCAGTCGGCACGGCGATCCTGCCGGGTACCCTGCGCGCCCGTATCGAGGAGCTCCGCGGGCGTGGGACGCGATTGAACTACCGTCAGGCGACGGGACTCTGCGTACAAATCTGCGTGCAGGCGGCGGAGCTGCATCGCGCGGGGCATCTCTTCTTCTTGCACCCCTCGAGTCTCGTCGAGGGCAATAGCGGCCTCTTTCAGATCTCGCTCGAGCTCGCGAAGTCCCCTCCCATCTTGCCGCGCGACAAGGCCTGCGCGGCACCCGAGCAACGGGGCGGTCGCCCGGGGAACGCACGCGCGAGCGTGTTCGCCATCGGAGCGATTCTGTACGAGCTCTTGAGCGATCAGTCCGTGGGCCCCGGGATGCGACGTCCCAGCGAGCTCGTGAGCGGGCTTCCGCCGGAGCTCGAGACCGTGCTCGCGAAAGCCCTCGTCTCCGACCCGGCACATCGCCCGGACGACCTGCTCGCGCTCGCGCAGGCGCTCCACCAGCACACGCATCCCGGGACCGTCCCGCCTCCCCCGCCGGCCGATCCGAGCCATTTGGATCACGACGGGTCGTTCGAGGTGGACGTCTCGATGTCGATGCTGCCGCCCGCGCCGATGAACGCGGTCCCGATCTCACAGGCGAATCCCGTGGCGAGCTCGCGCCGCGGGCCGGCGAAGCCCGACGCCACGACCGAGCTCGCTTCGCTGAAGGCACGGCTCGAGAGCGATCCGCGCCCGCGCTACGTGGTCGTCAAAGACGGGATGGACCACGGCCCGTTCAACGCGGTCGAGCTGCTGCAGCAGATCGCGAACCACACCTTCTCGGAGTCCGACGTGGTCCGCGACTCGCTGAGCAACGACGAGCGCGCGATCAAGGACTGGGACGAGTTCGCGCCGTTCGCCGAGCACGCCAAGCTCCACCGCGAGATCCGCGCCGAAAAAGAGGCGATCCACCGCGTCGTCGTCCAGGAGGCGCGCAGCACGCGCAGCAAGGCGCTGCTCGGGGTGCTGCTCGTCGGCGGCGTGCTCATCGCCGGCGGCGTGTGGTTCCTCACCGCTCGTGGGACGGGCAGCGACGAAATCGACGTCCACGGCGAGAGCGCGCAGAACGTCGAGGTCGAGAGCGAGCTCGACACGTCGAAGGTGAACAAGCGCAAGCGACGGCGCACCGGGGGCAAGGGCGTCCCGAGCCTGAGCGGCGGGATGAGCTGCGAGGCGGCACAGGCGGCCTACGTGGAGGAGATGAACGTCGGCGGCCCCCGCGGGCAAGCCGACATCACGGCGGGCCAGTACGGGTCGGTGCTGAACCGCGGCTCGTACTTCGCGCACTGCGGGATCCCCGACTCGATGAGTCTCAACATTTGCGCCGCCGTCCAGAACGGCCGCGCAGTCGGCGTCACGGTCACCACCAAGCCGCGCGATCGCCGGGCCGAGTCCTGCGTGGCGGCCGCCGTGCGCGGCTTGCGCTTTCCGAGCCACCCGAAGCTCGACGTGACGCGCACGCAGTTCTGATCGTATCCTCGGCGCCGCTTTGGCCCTCGAGGAACGGCGCCACGGACGAGTTGGGGGTCGGAACGGCCGCCGCCGAGGCGTTTCGCGAGGCGTGCCTTCGCTGCTCCTCGCGGCGCTGCTCGCCCTCGCGTGCAGCGTCCCGGTCGCCGCGAACCTCGACGAAGCCGACGCGAACCGCGCGATCGTCGTGCTGGAGCGCGGAGGGATCGGCGCCTCCAAAGAACGCGATCCGGAACAGGAGGGCCGCTTTCGCGTGACCGTCGCGGGAGGCGACGCGTCGGCAGCCATCGGCTTGCTCGCGCGCGAAGAGCTGCCCCCGCGCCGCAGCCCCGGAGTGCTCGAGGCCCTGGGAGACGGCTCGATCGTGCCGAGCCGCCTCGCCGAGCACGCGCGCTGGAGCCTCGGAGTCGCCGGCGAGCTCGAGCGCTCGCTGCGCGCGGTGGACGGCGTCTTGACGGCTCGCGTGCACCTCGCGGTGCCGCCGCGCGACACCCTCGCCCCCGAGCCGGCCCCCGAGCGTCCGAGCGCCGCGGTGCTCGTGCGCCATCGCGGCGCCACCCCTCCGGTAGCGCTCGCGGAGGTGCAGCGCCTCGTCGCGGGCGCGGTGCCCGGGCTCTCCCCCGAGCACGTCTCGGTGGTGATGGCGCCGAGCACGGCTCCCGCGGGGGCCGGACGCGAGCTCATGCACCTCGGTCCGATCACGGTGACCCGCGGCTCGGCGCCGGTCGTGCGCTTGCTGTTCGCGGGGGCCGTCGTGCTCAACCTCGCGTTGCTCGGCGCCCTCCTCTTCCTGTGGACTCGGTTGCGGCGCGCCGAAGCGTCGCTCACCGAGCTCCGGCTCGCCGGCGAGGGCGAGCGCGCCGGCACGCGTTGATCGAGCTCCAAGGCGTTCGAAAGCAGTTCCGAAACCCGGTGCTGACCGGGCTCGAGCTCCACGTCGCGCGCGGCTGCCTCTATGGCCTCCTCGGTCCGCCCGCGTCGGGCAAGACGCTCGTCCTCAAGCTCATCGCGGGGCTCGTTCGCCCCGACGCGGGGCGCGTCCGCGTCAACGGCCGCGAGCTCGAGCGCCTCTCGGAGCTCGAGCTCGGCGAGCACCGCCGCTCGATCGGCATGGTCTTCCAGAACAACGCCCTCTTCGACGCCTGGACCGTCGCGGAGAACGTCGCGTTTCCCCTGCGGCGCACGACCGATCTCACCGAGTCGGAGATCCGCGAGCGCGTCGCGGAACGGCTCGCGCGGGTCGGCCTCGCCGACCTCGGCGAGCGCCTCCCGACCCAGTTGAGCGGCGGACAGAAGAAGCGCGTCGGGATCGCGCGAGCCACCGCAGCCCGCGCTCCGCTCGTGCTCTACGACGAGCCCACGGCGGGACTCGACCCGGTAACGAGCCGCCGGATCTTCGACCTTCTACGGAGCGAGCAGCGTGCGGCGCAGGCGACGGCCGTGATGGTGTCGACGGAGGTCGACCTCTTGCTCGACGTCGTCGATCGCGTGGGCATGCTGCACGAGGGTCGTCTCGTGTTCGATGGAACCCCGGAAGAAGCGCGCGCGAGCCGCGAGCCGGCCCTGCGCCAGTTCTTGCGGGGCTCCGAGCACGGCCCGCTGTGAGCTCAGCCGCTCCCGGCGCGCCGCGAGCCGTTGCGAACGAGCTCGCCGTGCACGCGGCGAAAGCCTTCCACGTCGATGGGCAGCTCGAGCGGCCGCTCGAGCAAGCTCGACCAGGTGATCGCATTGGCGAGCTCGACCGCGGCCCGCGCCTGCTCGGCCGGCGCGAGCAAGCGCGCCTCGCCCCGCACCGCGGCCACGAAGTTCTGGACGATGGCGACGCCCGTGGGCCCGGACGGAGGAAAGGCCAGGCGGTCGCTGTCGACCGCGGGGCGTCCGCTCGCTTGCCGACGCCGGTATACGCTCGCGGGCTCGCGGTTCTTGTGGAAGACGAGCTCCGGGCCCTCCAAGACGACCCGGCCCCGATCCCCCGAAATTTCGAGGCGCGACGTGCCCGGCGCCTCTCCGGTGCCGAGCACCACGAGCGCGCTGAATCCCGCCGCGAACTCGAGGTGCGCGGTGACGTCGTCCTCCACCTCGATCGCGTGGTAGCGACCGAACCGACAGATTCCGAGCACGCGGCGCGGCACGCCGAACCAGTGCACGAGCAAGTCGAGCACGTGCGGCGCCTGATTCACCAAGAGGCCGCCGCCTTCCCCCGCGAAGGTTCCGCGCCAATCGCTCTCCGCGTAGTAGGCCTCGGTACGGAAGAAGTCCGTGGCTTGCCAGACCACGCGCTCGATGCGCCCGAGCTCGCCGCGGCGGAGCATCGCGCCGAGCCAGCGAAACCGCGGCTCCGCCCGATAGTCGTGCACGACGCCGAACAGCGGCGCGCGCGGCCCGAGCCCCGCATGCTCGGCCAAGAGCGCGTCGCAGTCGGCGGCGAGCACGCCGAGCGGCTTTTCTACGAGCACGTGCCGCCCCGCGCGGAGCGCGAGGCCCGCCATCGCGAGGTGCGCTGGATGGGGCGTCGCGACGATCACCGCGTCGACGCTCGGTCGGACGAGCATCTCGGCCGGATCCGGCGTGGCCGGGACGCCGAAGCCCGCACGGCGTTCCGGCTTCGGATCGCACACGAACTCCAGGCGCGCGCCCGGCACGTCTCCGCGCGCCAGCGCACGCGCATGCCGGCTGCCCGCATGGCCGAGGCCGATCACGCCGATGCCGAGGGTGCGCTGCACGGGCGGCGGACCCTACACCCGGACCCGCCCCGAGCGGAAGCGTCCGCGCACCCCGAGGAATCCGGAAGGCGCCGCTCGCGCGACGAACAGCCTGGATTTCGGCCTGCCGCGGCTCGGAAGCCCGAAACCCAAGGTATAGTCTCCGCACATGTTGGATGCCGAGAGCGGCGCACTGGAGCAGGCTCGCTCGGCGTCGGAGGCCCCCTTACGCCTCGCCGGCCGCCTCGCCTTGCTGCTCGCCGCCATCGCCCGCGCCGTCGCGGACGGTGAGCTCGATCGGCGAATGCTCGTGAAGAGCCTGTACGAGACCGGCGTCCGCAGCCTGCCCATCGTCGTGCTCACCGCCTTGTTCACGGGTGGGATCATGGTCGTTCAGGCGGCGCCGATCGTGGAGCGTTACGGGGCGCACGGACTGCTCGGCTGGGGCGCGGGGTTCGGCACGCTCCGAGAGATCGGGCCGTTGCTCACCGCGTTGATGATCTCGGGACGCGTCGGCGCCAACAACACGGCCGAGCTCGGCACGATGGTCGTCACCGAGCAGCTCGACGCGCTGCGCGCGCTGGCCATCGATCCGGTGGGATTCTTGGTCGCCCCGCGCTTCCTCGCGATCGTGACGACGCTGCTGCTCGCGACGCTCTTCGCCGACGCCCTCGCGCTGGTCGGCGCGGCGTACGTCGGCGCCGCGCTGCTCGGCGTCGACCCCACGGTGTTTTACTCGGGGCTCACCTCGGGGCTGCTCGGTTTCGGCGACGTCGCGCACGGGCTCGTGAAGAGCCTCGTCTTCGGCGGGGTGATCGCCTCGTCGAGCTGCCACTACGGGCTCACCACGACCGGGGGCGCGCCGGGCGTGGGCCGCTCCGTCAATGCCGCCGTCGTGGTGAGCGCGGCGGGCGTGTTCTTGTGCGACTTCTTCGTTTCGTTCCTGATCGCATGAGCGAGGCACCGGTCGTCAGCGAGCCGCGGAGACGAGTGCTGGGCGCCCTGGGCGAGGCGGGCCTCGAGACCACGCGCACGGTCAGCTCCGCGTACGGGGTGTTCGTGCGCACGCTCTACTACCTCGTGCGCGGCCGGCACGAGCCAGGCGCCATCGCGCGCCAAATGTACGAGATCGGCAATCGCTCGCTCGTGTTCGTCTCGCTCGTGATGGGCTTCGTCGGGGTGATCCTGGTTTACCAGGGCGGCATTCAGACCCAGCGCGTTCTGCCGGATTTGTCGCAGCTCGGGGCGACGTTCCTCGAGCTCCTCGTGCGCGACCTCGCTCCCTCCCTCGCCGCGCTCATGGTGGCGACGCGCGTCGGGGCGGGGATCGCCGCCGAGCTCGGGTCCATGGCCGTCACCGAGCAGCTCGACGCGCTCCGGCTCTCCGCGGCCGATCCGGTCGATTACCTCGTCAAGCCCCGGTTCGTCGCCAGCGTCGTGATGCTGTTCGTGCTCACGATCGTCTCCGGAACCGTGGCGTACGCGTGCGGCCTCGTCGGCGCGCAGGTGTTCTTCGAGCTGTCACCGCGCTCGTTCGTGGACCTGAGCCTCGTCGATGCCGTCTACCTCGGGAGCGGCCTCGCGAAGTGCCTGGCGTACGGCGCGGCGATCCCCATCTTGAGCGCGCACGCGGGGCTCACCGCCCAGGGCGGCTCCAACGCGGTCGGCGCCGCCACGACGCGCGCCGTGGTCCACTCGTCGCTCGCGGTGATCGCCCTCGATTTCGCGATCAGCTTCGGCGCCCACGCGCTCTTCGGAGACTTTTCGCGATGATTTCGTTCCGCGAGGTCTCGAAGCGCTTCGGCTCGAAGGTGGTCCTCGACGGAGTGACCTTCGACGTCCCGCGCGGCGAGATCTCGTTCATCATCGGCGCTTCGGGGGCCGGAAAGAGCGTGCTGATCAAGCACGTGACCGGGTTCGTGCGGCCCGATGGCGGCGAAATCTGGCTCGACGGCGTCGAGGTGAGCCGACTCGACGAGCGCGCGCTCGCGTCCGTCCGCAAGCGGTGCGCGCTCGTCTTCCAACACGCGACCTTGTTCGACTCGCAGAGCTGCCTCGAGAACGTGGCACTGCCGCTCGAAAAACACGGCCGGAGCCGCCCGCGCGGCGAGATCCTCGCACGCGCCCGGGACTTGCTCACCCGCGTCCACATGGAAGCGTTCGCGGACCGGTTCCCCTCCGAGCTCGGAGAAGGCATGAAGAAGCGGGTCGCGATCGCGCGGGCGCTCGCGCTCGAGCCCGAGTACGTCTTGTTCGACGAACCGACGACGGGCCTCGATCCCGTGAACGCGCGGCGCGTGGATCGGCTGATTCAGACGCTCTCCCGCGAAGGCGGCGTGACGAGCCTCGTCGTCTCCCACGACCTCACCTCGATCTTCGGAATCGCGGACCGCATCGTCATGCTGTACAAGGGAAGGGTGCGGCTCATCGGCTCCCCGGACGACTTTCGCCAGAGCGACGACCCGGTCGTCCGCCAGTTCGTGCGGGGCGAAGCCGAGGGGCCGATGGACGCGTGACGGCGGTGGCACCGTGAGCACCGGAGACGCAGGGAGGCGCAGCCAAGGGCTGAAATCCGCGGGCGTCGCGGACGCTCGGCCTTCGAAGACAAAGGGAAGCTCCTGATGAGCCAGCGGTCGATCGAGGTAAAAGTCGGGGCGCTCATCCTGGTCGCCATCGGGTTGCTCGCCGCGTTCATCGTCGTGATGGGCGGCCTCACCCTGGAGCCCACGTTCACCGTGCACGTGAGCTTCCACAACCCCGGAGGGCTGCAGTCCGGCGCTCCCGTGCGGATCTCGGGGGTGAAGGTGGGGCGCGTGCAAGCGATCGAGTTTCGCGGCGGACGCGTGGACGCCGAGGGGCGGCCCGAGCCGCTGATCCGCGCCGTGGCGGAGATCGAGGAGCGCTATCACGAGGCGGTGCGCGAAGGGTCGCGCTGGTTCGTGACGAGCCAGGGCGTGCTCGGCGAGCCGTTCCTCGCCGTCGAGCCCGGGCCCCCCGATCGGCCGCCGCTCGAGGATGGTGCGGTCGTAGTGGGCGTGAGCCCGCCGCGGCTCGATCTGCTGCTCGCGGAGAGCTACGAGCTCCTCCATCGCGCGTACCTCGGGATCACGACCAACGAGCAGAAGATCACCGAGACGTTCGACGGGCTGCACAAGACCCTGCGCGCGAGCGGCGACTTCTTCGAGCGCAACGGGCCGAAGCTCGACGCGCTCGTCGACGACCTCGGCGGCCTGAGCCAGGACGCGCGCGGCGCCGTGCAGGCGGCGCGCGAGCGGTACGTGGACGGCCCGCAAATCGCCCGCATCCTGAACGACCTCGAGCGGAGCGCGGCGGCCCTCGAGGAGAACTTGGGCCCGTTGCTCGTCGACGGGCGCGGGTTCGTCTCCGATGCGCACAAGCTCTCCTCCGCGCTGGCGAGCGACGAGCAGCTCCGCCGCTACTCGGCGATCACGCGCGATCTCAGCGAGGCGGCGGCTTCCGCGAAAATCGCCGCAGCAGAAGCGCGGGCGATCGCCGGACACGTGCAGAGCGGCAAGGGCACGATCGGCGCGCTCGCCATGGACGAGGCCGTGTACGACGATTTGCAGGAGCTCTTGCGCGACCTCAAGCACAACCCCTGGAAGTTCTTCTGGCGCGAGTAGCGAAGTCGCGGGCGCGCTCGTGCGCCGAAACCGAAGCGACGAAGCGCGGCTCAGCCCGAAGCGCCGCCCGCCCCGCCGTCGCTCTCCGATGGCTGCGGCGAGGTGCCCGACGTTCCTGCGGTGGAAGGAGCCCCCGCGGTTCCCGCCGTGCTCGCGGGCGCTCCCGCGTCCCCCTCGACCGGCGTGGACGGGACCCCGCCCTGGCCGGGCAGCGCGGGATTTTCCTGCGCGAAGAGGCCGCGCACGTCCGTGGTGCACAGGCGCGGTGCGCCCTCGATGCTCGCGCAGACGGTGCCGTAGGCGCAGTCGGCGTCGCGGCGACAGCTCGCGCCCGCGCCCCCGCGCTCGGTAGGGCCTCCACACGCGACGACAGCAACCAGTCCGAAGGCGCAGCCAAGGGCTATCTTGCCCATGACGCTTCAGGCTAGGTGAGCCCGTCCTCGGATTCAAGCGGGGGCACAGCCCCCGCTCCGCCGGAATGAATCCGGCGGAGCCTCACCCGGCCCCCGGCCCCCGGCCCCTGGCCCCACGCCCCCGGCCCCCCCCCCCCCCCCGGGTTTGGGGCCCCCGCCCCAAACAAAACGCCTGCGGGCCCGGGCCGCTGGCCTCCGCGTTCGTGGCGGGAGGCCCGCCGGCGTAGCCCCGG
>Ga0079224_100000443_pt1 | contig 40326 bp, 35 predicted proteins | sample Stecom2015_FD_80414 | JGI IMG/M metagenome (GOLD analysis project Ga0079224, IMG submission 80414) | Agricultural soil microbial communities from Utah to study Nitrogen management - Steer compost 2015 | ecosystem: Environmental > Terrestrial > Soil > Agricultural land | place: USA: Utah... | reverse complement strand
CGTAGAGGAGCTTCGCCCCGTGCAGGATGATGCCCCGGTGCTCCTGCTCGACGCCCGGGAGGAATCCCGGCACGTCCACGAAGGTGACGATGGGGATGTTGAAGCAGTCGCAGAAGCGGACGAAACGCGCGGCCTTCACGCTCGCGTCGATGTCGAGCACGCCGGCGAGCACGAGCGGCTGATTGGCGACCACGCCGACGACGCGGCCACCGATGCGCGCGAATCCGACGACGATGTTCTTCGCGAAATCGTGGTGCACCTCGAGGAAGTGACCGTCGTCGACGACGCGCCGCACGATCTCGAGCATGTCGTACGGCTTGTAGCTCTCGTCCGGCACGAGCCCGTCGAGCTCCGGAACGTCGCGATCGACGGGATCGCGCGTCGCGCCCTGAGGCGGGTCCTCGGCATTGTTCGAGGGCAGATACGAGAGGAGCTCGCGCACCATGAACAGGCAGCTCCGGTCGTCCGGCGCCACGAAGTGGCAGACGCCGCTCTTCGACGCGTGCGCCGCGGCGCCCCCGAGCGCTTCCTTCGTCACGGTCTCGTGCGTGACCGCGCGGATCACGTCGGGACCCGTGATGAACATGTAGCTCGTACCCTCGACCATGAACACGAAGTCGGTGAGCGCGGGGGAATAGACGGCGCCGCCCGCGCACGGACCGAGGATGCAGCTTATCTGCGGCACGACGCCGCTCGCGAGCGTGTTTCTGAGGAAGAGATCGGCGTAGCCGCCGAGGCTCTCGACGCCCTCTTGAATGCGCGCGCCGCCCGAGTCGCAGAGCCCGATCACCGGCGCGCCCACGCGGATCGCGTGGTCCATCAGCTTGACGATCTTCTGCGCGTGCGCGGCGCCGAGCGATCCCCCGAACACCGTGAAGTCCTGCGCGTAGACGCACACCGGTCGGCCGTCGATGGTGCCGTGCCCGGTCACCACGCCATCACCCAGCGGACGCTCCTTCGCCATGCCGAACTCCGTCGCTCGGTGCGTGACGAAGCGCCCCATTTCCACGAAGCTGTCCGCGTCGAGCAACGCGTCGATGCGTTCGCGCGCGGTGAGCTTGCCTTGGGCGTGCTGCTTGTCGATGCGCGCCTGGCCGCCGCCCGCGAGGGCTTCCGCGTCGCGGCGCTCGAGCTCCTCCATCGAGCTCCGAGGTCGGGTGTTGCTCATGGCTCCATGCTCCCTCGTCGCAGAAGGAGCTCAGGCGCTCGCCGGCGCGGAGAGCTCCGCCACGATCTCTTCGTGGAAGAAGTGGAAGGCGGACTCCTCGGGCCACCGAGGAGCCGAGGCGATCAGCGCCCGAGCGCGCTCGGGCTCGCGATGATCGATGTGCGCGATGGCCGCCGCATAGCGCATCGCCCAGTGCACGAGCGGGCTCTTGTGCGCCGCACGCTCCAAAAGCCGTGCATCGTCCGGCGTCGACGTCCGCGCGAACGCTCGCGCCAGCGCGACGAGCGCGTGGCGGAGCAGGAGCACGCGGGCACGCAAGAAGGGGCTCGCCGTGGGCAGCGGCAAGCAGTGGATTTCTTCGGCGCGCTCGAGCGCGCGCTGTCGCTCGCCTTCGAAGGCATCGAGCAGCGTTTCGACGAAGAGGCGCTGCTCCACCGCCGAGTCCCAGGCCTGCCCACGAACCGAACGCGCCAGCGCTCTGCGCGCGCGCTCGGTCATCCCGTTCGCCGCGAACGCCGTGGCGATGAACAGCGGTCCCATCGTTTCCCGATTGGGCAGTCGGCTGAGCGCGGCCTCCCAGACCCCGAGCACCGCGTGGATATCGCCCGAGGCGAGCAGCCGCCGCACGCGACGGCGCACCCGGAGCTCCGAGATCGCGAGGGCCGCGGCAAATGCCCCGAGCACCGCACCGGCGAGCGGCCGTGAGATCGAAAGCTCGATCACGAGGGCCACCGCGGCGGCCGAGAGGACGAAGGGCATCCAGGCGAGGAGGCGCGAGCCGAGTGACGGCGAGGAGAAGTGGCTCATTCGGAAGGAATCGAGAGCGGTTCCCTTTACAGGGGATCGATCCGCTGCTACGAGCCTACCCGTCCGCGCACGGGTCCGCCAACAGCGCGGCTTGAACCCCGCCAGGCCCGGAAGGGAGCAACGGTAGAGACAAGCGGGTGTGGCGGACCCTCCAATCCCTCTCTCGGGAGCGCAGCTCCCGCGCGCGCGGCGCGCTCGGGCGGCGTCAGACCCCGAACATCTCGATGACGGCGCCGTTGTGGGCGAGCGGGGCGTCGAGGGCGAAGAAGGCGAGCGTGCGCGCGACGTCTTCGGTGGTCATGCGCGGGGGGAAGCCGCTGCCCTCGAGCATCCGCGTCGGCACCGAGCCGGGCAGGACGGCGCACGTCATCAGGCCCGTGCCGCTGATCTCCTCGGCGAGGCTCTTCATGAAGCCGATGATGCCCCACTTGCTCGCGCAGTACGCGGAGAGGTGCGGCGTCCCGAGCGTTCCGGAGATGCTGCCGACGAACAGGATGCGGCCGCGTCCGGCGGCGCGGAGCGCTGGCAGAAACGCACGCGTGAGCGCGTACGGCGCTCCGAGGTTCACGTCGAGCTGTTCGCGGAAGAGCTCGAGCTCGAGCTCCTCCACGGCGACGCGATGCACGACGCCCGCGTTGTGGATGACGATGTCCGGCGCCCCGAGCTCGCCGAGGACGGCCGCGCCGGCACGCGCCGTCGCCTCGAGGTCGCGGAGGTCGGCCGGAAAGAACCGCAACTCGGGAGCCCCGGCTTCGGTGCACTCGGGAATCACGGAGTCGAGCTCGTCGGAGGCCCGGCCGATGAGCGCGAGGCGCGTTCGGCGCGCGGCGAGCGCGAGCGCCGTGGCGCGGCCGATGCCGCGGCTCGCTCCCGTCACCACGGCGAGCGGGGGGGATGCCGTCATTGCGCGCGGACCCGCACTTCGCCCGATCCTCGAAGCTCTCCCTCGAGCGCCGCGGGATCGGAAAACGTGCCCGCGCGAGCAACCGTGACCAGCCGGGCCTCGGGTTGGCGCGCGCCGCGCGTCGCGAGGCACGTGTGCACGAGCTCGAGGCGACAGACGGCAGCGCGTGCGCCCACCGTGCCCACGAGCGCGCGCACCACGCGCTCGCCGATGGACTCCTGGAGCGTGAGGCGCCGTGCGGCCGCGTCGACGAGCCGCGCCAGCGTGCCGAGCCCGACCAGGCGCGCGCCGGGCTCGTAGGCGATCAGGGCCGTGCCGAGCCCCGGCAAGAGATGGTGCGGGCAGATGGTGCTCACCCGAATGTCGCGCACGACGACCAGGCCCGAGGGACCGGGAGCGGGATTGGAGCCTTCCTCGAGCAACGCCTCGAGGTCGACGGTTTCCCCGGTGAGGAGCTCGGTTGCGAACGCCTCGACCACGCGCGCTGGAGTCTTCGCGAAGAGCGGATCGTCGAGGTCGTAGCCGAGCGCGCGCAAGAACGTCGAAATGCCCTGCTCGGCTGCCACACGGTCGACCGACTTCATGCTGGCAGAGCATCCCCCTGCCCCCTGCTCGGTTCAACCCAGAATTCGCGCTCACGCCGGAGGCATCCACCCTCTCCGACGCCTCTCCGACGAGGAACCCCGAAATCCGGGTTCGAGTCAGTTCAAGAGATGCCGACGAATATCGGCGCGAATCGGGCGGCGCCCGCCATAGCCCGCGTCGAGCTCGTGGTAGTAGCCGAGCGAGTCTTCACCATAGCGCCAGCACAGCCACACGAGCCGGCCCTCGACACGCCCGAAGAAGTCCACGAGACCAATCTGCGGATCTTTGACGATGCCGCCGAGCGCACGGACGCGCTGCCAGCCGCTCTCGTAACGCCGAATGCGCTCGCGGAGCTCGTGCTTGAGACGGCGCACGTCGGGCACGTCGGTACTCGACGATTCGAGCGTCTCGGGAGTGCGCCCGATGCGCTGTGTGAGCTCGGCCAGCCGCTGCTCGATCTCGCTCTGTTCGTGGAGCTGCTGAGCGACGATCAGATTCAGCGTCGGAATCAACGCGTTGACTTCGGGAATGGTGAACATCGGCGGACCTTCCGGGAAATCGACGCTTCTCAGCGACGAAGATCCCAGAGCACGGTCGCTGCCGGCGGGAGATCGCCGGCGTCCAGCATGGTTCGACATTCGCTGCAGCTCTCCGGAAAGAGATGGGTATCCGTGCAGTTTTCGCACGGCTTGATGGCGCGTCGCGCCGCGACGAGGTCCTCCCGCAGCCGCTCGAGCAAGCGAATGCGGTCGGACACCTGCTGTGCGCGCGATTCGAGCTCCTCGACGAGCTCTCGCGCGGCAGAGCGACCGGAGGCGTTCCGGTGCTTGACCTCGAAGAGACTCCGAATCTCGTCCAACGAGAAGCCGGCTTGCCGGAGCTCGCTCGCGAGCTTCAGCTTGTCGAGCTCTCGTCGTTGAAAAAGCCGCTGTCCTCCGGCGTCGCGCGGTTCTGGCGTGAGCAGCCCTGCTTCTTCGTAAAAGCGTACGGTGCGCAGGGTGCTATTCGACAGTCGAGCCATGTCTCCAGTGGTCAACATGGTTCCGTTCCCGTTGGGCGGTCGGCGATCTTCCCTTCCGTCGGACAAGCGCGTTGAGCTTAGGAAGCAGATCGAACTCGGTCAAGTCGACCACCCTCCACGACGCTCCGTAGGAGCTCCGATTCGCGCGCTGGACGAAACCCTCGTGATGCACGATTTCTGTAGCGTGGGCGAAACGGGCGGCACGGGCCCGACTCACGAAGTCGGCCAGAGCAGAATGGCAAGCTTCGTGAGAAAAAAGTCTGCAACGAGGATGGCGATCGAGATCACGACCACCGTCCGTGTGGTACTGTTCCCGACTCCTGCGGTACCGCCGGTCGTCGTCATCCCGAAGTGACAGCCGACCAGCGCGATGATGGCGCCGAAAAACGGAGTCTTCGCCATCCCGCTCACGACGTCGGCCATCGTCACCGTGCCGAGCGCGGTGCGAAGGAAAAACGACGACGGAATGTCGAACTGTAGGTCCGTGATCAGCATCGCGCCCGTGAAGCCGAGCACGAGCGCGAACGTGGCGAGGACCGGCATCACCAGGACTGACGCGACGAGACGAGGCCAAACGAGCTTCTTCAGCGGATCGGCGCCGAGCGCGCGGATCGCGTCGATTTGCTCGGTGACGTTCATCGAGCCCACCTCGGCTGCCATCCCCGAGCCGATTCGACCGCCGACGATCACGGCCGTGAGCGTCGGGGCGAGCTCGCGCGCGAAGGAGAGGGCGACGACGCGCCCCGTGTACTCCATGCCCCCGAACTTGCGGAGCCCGAACGCGAACTGGACGGCCATCACCATCCCGATGAAAACGCTCGTGACGGTGACGATGCCCACCGAAGCGACGCCGAGCGCCTCGAGCTGCGCGATGATCGCCTTGCCCTCGAAGGGCCGTTTGAAGCCGGCGCGCACTGCGCGCACCGTCATCTCCGAGAGCAGTCCTAAGTGACGGAGGAGCCCGAGGACGCTCTCGGTCCAGCGCGCGAGAAGCGTCGGGGGCGGGGGCGGCACGAGCGTCGTGCGGCTGCCGCGGCTGATCGGTCCTTCGCTCGCGTCCGGCGTGCTCGTGGTCACACTCGCCCCTCAAACCTCTGTCGAAAACCCACGCACGAAGCGCTCGAAGTCGGAAAGACCGGCGCGTCCCTCCCGGCCGCCGATCCACATGAAGTCGTAGACGCAGCCGTCCTTCTTCAAGACGTAAACGACGAAGCGTCGCGGGACGCCGTCGAGCTCGGCGACGAGCTCCGTCCGGAGTGCCTCGCGACCATCGAGGTCGAGCGGCTGCTGCGAGACGATCTCCCGATCGGTGAAATGCAAGAAGAGGTGATGCGTCAGTGCCTCGAGCGGGACGTCGTCCCCGTCGAGACCGCAGCGTCCGTTCACCGCGACGGTCGCGGCGCGCGTGTCGTCTCGAAACGCGAGCAGCGCGCCTTCGACCTCGACGGCACGCCACGCGGGAGACACCGGCCCGACGCGGAACTCCAGGTCGTCGCCGCGGTACACGCTCCCGTCGAATGCGGCCTTGCCGCACGACCCGAGCGCGAGCCCGGCTAACAAGCCAAGCAACGAAAGCGGAAGACGCATCCGAGTGCGCACGTTAGCACGCCCGTTCCCGCGTGCCGTTCCGCCCCTCGGCGCCGAAACGCCGCACGAGCGTGGCGCCGGGTGCAGGGCAACCGTGGAGAGCAGGTGGGTGCTACGCTGAAAACGGCATGCTGCCGATCGGCGACCAGAATCCCACACGCGGAACACCGTTCGTGAACTACCTGCTCCTGTTCGCGAACATCGCGGCGTTCGTCTGGCAGTACCTGCTGATTTCGGCCGGCGGCGAGGCCTGGGTCATCCCCGGCTACGGCCTCGTGCCGACGCGGTTCGTGGCCGATCCGACGGGCGAAGCGTTCACGATCCTGACGAGCATGTTCATGCACGGGGGCTTCGGGCACCTCGCCGGCAACATGCTCTACCTCTACATCTTCGGCGACAACGTCGAGGACGCGATGGGCCACTTCCGCTACCTCGCGTTCTATCTGCTGTGCGGGATCGGCGCGGGGCTCGCCCAGGTCGCCATCGGGCCGGACAGCACCATCCCCATGGTCGGGGCCTCGGGGGCGATCGCCGGCACGCTCGGGGGCTACATGGTCCTCTACCCGCGGGCCCCCATCACGCTGCTCAACCCGGTGCCGCTTCTCTGGCTCTTTTTCGGCCTGTTCATCGTGCTGCCGGCCTGGCTCGTGATCGGGATGTGGTTCATCTGGAACCTCCTCAGCGGCGTCGGACAGCTCGGCATGGCCGACGCGGGCGGGGTCGCGTTCTTCGCCCACGTGGGCGGCTTCATCGCCGGCATGCTGCTCGTGCGCAGCATGGTGGTGCGGCGCATCGAGCGGGGCCGTTGGACCGGGTGGCGGCCGCCGCCGCGCGGGGATTCACCCTGGGCGTCCCGCTCCCCGCGTTCGTATCGGTGAGGTAAAAGGGGGGGGCCGGGCGCGGGGTCGCCGCGCATGCACCGGACCGAAGGAGCCCATGGCCGTTCGTCTGTACAACACGCTCACCCGCCGCGTCGAAGAGCTCGTCCCCCGGGATCCCGGTCGGGTCGGCGTGTACTGCTGCGGTCCCACCGTGTACGACGTGCCGCATGCGGGTCACGCGCGCGCGGCCTTGGTTCCGGACTTGCTCGTTCGGCGCCTGCGCTCGCTCGGGCTCGCGGTCACGTACGTCCGCAACATCACGGACGTCGACGACAAGATCCTGATGCGCGCGAAGGAGAACGGGGAGCCGCCGCTCGAGCTGTCGCGCAGGATGACCGCGGTGTACCAGGAGCAGATGCGCGCGCTCGGGTGCCTCGACCCGGACGTCGAGCCGCGCGTGAGCGAGCACCTCGAGCCCGTGTATACGCTGATCCGCGAGCTGCTCGAGGCGAACGCCGCCTACTTCGTCGAGCGCCCCGACGGCACGCGTGACGTCTACTTCTCGGTTCGCAGCTTCGAGGGCTACGGCAAGCTCTCACGCCGCAACATCGACGAGCTCGTCGCGGGGGCGCGCGTCGATCGCGACGAGGCGAAACGCGATCCTCTCGATTTCGCGCTCTGGAAAGGCGCGAAGCCCGACGAGTGGGGCTGGGACGGCCCGTTCGGGCGCGGGCGCCCCGGCTGGCACATCGAGTGCTCGGCGATGAGCACGACGTACCTCGGCCATGGCTTCGACGTGCACGCGGGCGGCATGGACCTCATCTTCCCGCACCACGAGAACGAGATCGCGCAGAGCGAGGCCGCACGTCCGAACGCCGGCCCGTTCGCGCGCGTGTGGCTGCACAACGGCTTCGTGAACGTGGACAAGGAGAAGATGAGCAAGTCGCTCGGCAACTTCGTCACGATCACGGACGTGCTCGAGCGCAACGATCCGGAGGCGTTCCGGTGGTTCCTGCTCGGCGCGCAGTATCGGGGGCCGATTCAGTTCGAGGTCGAGCGCCTCGATGACGGCCGCGTGGTGTTCCCGAACATCGACGAAGCGGAGCGCCGCGTCGACCACCTCTACGGCGTGCTCGAGCGCCTCGAGGAGATCGCGAGCCGCGAAGCGCCTGCCGCGAGCGCTCCCGAGCTCGAGCCGATGCTCGCCATGGCGGCGCGCGCCGAAGAAGAGGTCGGCCGCGCGCTCGACGACGATCTGAACACCCCGGTGGCCCTCGCCGCGCTCGGCGAGATCGCCCGCGCGGGCGGAGAGCTCGCCGAGCTCGTGCACAAGCGAAGAAAGGACGAGCGCATCCAAGCCGCCGCGCCCAGCGCGGCTCGCCGCGTGCTCGAGTCGCTGCGCCGCGCTGCGTCCTTGCTCGGCGTGCTGGTCGCCGCCCCCGGCGAGTACCGCGAACGGACGCGCGCGCGCCGCTTGCGCGTGCGCGGACTCACGAAGGAAGCCATCGACGCCCGCGTCGAGGAGCGCACCGCGGCGCGCAAGGCGAAGGACTTCGCCCGCGGCGACCAGATTCGCAACGAGCTCACGGCGCTCGGGGTAGCCGTGCACGACGGTCCCGCCGGAACGACGTGGTCCGTGCTCCCGTGAGCCCAGGCCGAGTCGGGGATCAGACCCCGATGAACAGACGGTGCGCGAAGTTGCGTTCGAGCTTGGCGCGGAGGACCTTTTCGGCGGCGAGCTCGATGTCGTACTCGACGCGCTTGAACTCGAAGCGGCGCTTCTCCGTGTCGAACACCGTGTAGCTCGCGCGATTGTCGTAGTCGCGTGGCTGGCCCACGGAGCCGACGCTCACGATGTACTTCTTGTCGGGGAGCAGCTCGAAATCGACCGGAGGCAGCTCTTCGACGGAGTGGGGCGTGAGCGCGAAGACCTTACAGAGATGCGAGTGCCCGATCACGGTCAAGGCGCCGAGCTCGCCGTAGATCGGCAGGCACTCTCGCGCTTGCTCCGGCGCGAAGATGTACTCGAACTCCTCGAGCCGAACGGGTGAGCCATGACAGAGCAGCACGCCGTGGTCTTCGAGGCGCAGCTGATAGGGCAGCCCCTTGAGCCACGCCATGTTGCCGGGCGTGAGCACTTGCGCGTGCAGGTCGAGCGCGTGCCGGGCAGCCTCGTAGTAGTACGAGTAGTCCATGCGGCCGGCCACGGCCGCGTCGTGATTGCCGAGGATCGTGGCGCGCACCAAGTCGCGCACGACGTCCGAGCACTCGTTCGGTGAGCCGCCGTAGCCGACGGTATCCCCGAGGCAGTAGTACTCGTCGATGCTCTCGTGGCGGTACGCTTCGACGACGGCGCTCAGCGCTTCGTAGTTTGCGTGAATGTCGCTCAGGATGCCGAGGCGCATGGGCCAGCCGAAACCAGGGTAACACGCCCACGACCTGCCTCCCGATGCAAGTGCCACCCGCCACGCAGCACGAAATGGCTCGCGGACCGGGCCCCGGGGACGGGCCGTGCGGCGCGCCGCGGCTGCGATAGGCTCCGTCGTATGACCGTGGAGCGCCCGCCGGAGGCCATCGAGGAGCTGGTCGTCAATTGCCTGGACTACGTGCGGCGGGCGTCGGGGGTCGAGCTCGACTTCACCCCCGAAACGCTGAGCGTGCTCGACCATTACGCTGCGACGGCACGCGCCGCGTCGTCCAAGAATCCGGCGCTCGGGCCGCTCGTCGCCCCGGCGCTCGGGGCCTACTTCGGGGAGGTGATCCGCACACATTTCGGAGCGTTCTGGGTCGTTCCGGGGCGCAACGTGCACGACTGGGCCGTGTGTTGGCGTGTGGCGTACCTCGCCCTCAATCCGATCGGCGTGGGCTTCGACGCCCTGTACGGCGGTGCGGAGCACGACGGCCCGAGCTCGGCGCTGCGCGTCGCGGCCGAGGACCGCGAGTACCTCGATCGTCGGCTCGCCGCCCTCCCCGAGGTTCCCGAAGACGAGTTCCACCTCTTCACGACGCGCTTCGAGGTGCTCGAGGTCGCCACCGAGGCGCTCCTCGCCAAGATGGAGGAGGAGGGGTACGGCGGCACGGAGTTCACCGAGGCCGACTACGGCGTCGGCTGATCGGAGCGACGCCCGAGCGGGAGAAACCGGGGAGCGCCGACCCCGCGAGAGGTACGGCGCTCCAACGACCCCAGCGCCGAGAGCTCGACGAACGGGCGCACCTCGCGAGCCGTCGCTATTGGTACTTGACGGTGCAGCCGTACGCCTTCGTCTCGGCCGTGGCCACGGCGCGCTTCTCTTTCACGGCCGCGAGCGCCTCCTCGACGTAGCGCACGAGCGTTCCCGACGTGGGAGACTCGCCCTCGCCGTCGGGGGAGTTGTCGATCGCTCCGCGATAGACGAGCACGCCGTTCGGATCGATCACGTACATGTGCGGCGTGCGCTCGGCGCCGTAGAGCTTGCCCACCGTGCCCGATTCATCGAGCAGGACCGGGTACGAAAATCCGAAGCGCTGTTTCCCGGCGAGGCTGTTCTCGCGTCCCGAGCCTTGCTTTCCTGCTGCGCCCGAGTTGATGGCCAACCAGACCACGCCCTCTTTCGTGTAGCGATCGCCCGTGCCTTTGAGCGAGCCCTTCGTGTGCGACGCTTGCACGAAGGGACAGCCAGGATTGAACCACTCGAGCACCACCGTCTTGCCGCGGAACGAGCTGAGCTGCACGGTGTTGCCGTCGAGGTCCGGAAGCGTGAAGTCGGGCGCGGGCTTTCCGATCGCGGCGCTCTCCGGCTGCGCCGCGGGCGTCGCTGCAGGGGTCGGAGCCGCGGCGGGGGCGTCGGCTTTCGCGGGAACGGCAGAGTGTGCCGACACGCTCGAGGGCTCACTTCCCCCAGCGCTTTTACACCCGAGCGCGAGCAGCGCGATGATCGGCCATACCGTGCAGGTTCGAGCCATTCACTTTCCTCCTCGTGGGCGGCCATGATGGAGGGGACGCTCGCTCGGCTCAACCCAGATTTCGAGCAGCGGGGCACGGCGCCCCGCCGCCGAAGCGACCGAGCGGAGCCACGCTCCAAGCAGTGGGCGCGGTGAGATCAGGCGCGGGCGCTCGGCGGGCGGGCGCTCGTGGGCACCGAGCCCGGCACCACACTGATCCGATCCTCGAAGCCCTTCCGCGCGCGGCGCACCACGCGCACGACCGTGTGCACGAGCAGGGCGAGCATTCCGCTGACGACGAGCGCGTTTCCGATCAGCAAGGGGAATGCGCCGTGTCGCAGCAGCCGCCCGCCCCAGTGCACGAGCTCGTGCAGCTGCGACAGATCGGGCTTCATGGAGAACTGGTGCTCCGAGAGCAACCAGGGATTCATGCGGAAGTCGAGCCACGCGTAGACGAGAAGCCCCACCGCCAGGACGAGCCAGAGGAGGAGAAAACCGCGTGCCGAGTCCACCTTCGAGTCTAGCACGCGTGATTTCCTGAGCCTCGATTTCGGCTCCTTCGACTTCGGTCCTTTTCGCCTCGGGGAAGAGCGTCTCGGAGACGCCGCCGCCCTCGAGTGGGGTGAGGCTCGTTCGCGGCCGCGCGCGGCGTCACCTTCGTTGCGCGGTGCGCGGAGTCATTCCTCTTTTCGTCGCGTCGGGACGGTCTTCCGCCGCGACGGGAAGGTTCGAGAGCCAATCGACGAGAAACGGGACATCGACTTTGCCCGAGAGCTCGGCGAGGGCGACCACGATGTGCTGCCGGCTCGCGTCGGGCGGGATCCCGATCGTCGCCCACGTGGCCTCCGCGCCGCGCGCGAAGTCGCGGCCCTGATGCACGCGGAGACCGCGCAGACGCGGGTAGAGGGTCACGTCCACGTTCGGGCGGAGCACGTCGAGAACGCGCAGGGCGAACGCGAGCCGATCGAAGCGTTCCGGGTCCCGCCACTCGAACCGCCGCTCCTCGTCAACGAATTGGAAGACCGATCGCCGTTCGGCCACGGGCCACAGTGTGGCCCTTCGCGCGCCGGGCGTCCCGGCTTTTCGGTGTTCTCGACGCCCAGGGCGCGGCCCTGCGCGCGCAAGGCGCTTGTCCCACCCTGGCGCCACCGAACGCGCCTCGGGGCTCTTGCAACCCGAGGGTTGACGCGGTGCGCCCGACTTGACCACCCTTCCTCCTGGACGTCACGATCGGTCTCTCGATGGGCGCGCGCATTCTGGTTGTCGACGACAGTCCCACCATCCGCAAGGTCGTCGCTTCCATCCTGGCGGAAGGAGCGTTCGAGCCGCTGCTCGCGGGCGACGGCCAGGAGGCGCTCGAGCTGCTCTCGGTGGAAGCGGTGGACCTGGTCTTGCTCGACTTCGTGATGCCGAGGATGAACGGCTACCAGTTTTGCCGTGAAATCCGCGCCGTCCCGAACCTGCGCCACCTGCCGGTGGTGCTGATGAGCGCGAAGGGCGACCGAATTCGAGGCCAGTTCGTCAGCCAGACGGGCGCCCTCGACGCGATCACGAAGCCCTTCGACCGGCGCGGGCTCCTCGCGGTCGTGGACGCCGCGTTGAAAAAGCACGCAGACGGCCGCGAGCCGCCGATTCCGGAGCCGGACGCGATGCCCGCCGACGAGGCGGCGCTGGAGAGCCTGCGTCCGAGCCGGAATCTGAGCGGGGATCCGAAGCTCCGCCGGCTTCAAGCCGCGCAGGAGTTCGCCCAGGCGGTCGCGCGCCTGGTGGTGCCGGAGCTCAAGCGGCTGGATACGGCGAGTCTCCGCGCGGTGGCGCCCGATCGGCTGGAGAGTGCGTTCCAGCGCGCGCTCGGACCGGAGGCGATCGACGCGCTCGCGTCGTTCGTGAGCGCGGGCGGCTTCGGTCGGGATCCGCGTGAGGTGCTCTCGGGAGAGCTCTCGGCGATTTCGATCGCCGAGGTCCTGCAGCTGCTCGATCTGCAACAACAGTCCGGCGCCCTGATCGTCCGCACGCCGAAGGAGGAGGTGACGCTCTTCCTGCGCGGCGGCGCCGTGGATTTCGCCCGCTACGAGGGCCAGCGCGAAGAATTCCGAATCGGTCGATACCTCGTCGAAGACGGAGCCGTGAGCCGGGCCGACTGCGAGCGTGTGCTCTCCGAAGGAGAAGCGGGGCTGTTCGGTGAGCGGCTCATCGGGCAGGGGCTCTCGAACGAGACGGCCGTTCGCCGCGCGCTCGAACGGCAGACCTCGGAGCTGGTGTACGAGGTGGTGCGCTGGAAGTCGGGTCAGTTCTCGTTCGCTCCGGGGGTCGAGGACCCCGTGGCCGCCAAGGCGAGCCTGAGCCTCGAGTCGGGCTCGCTCGTGATGGAGGGGTTCCGCCGCGTGGACGAGTGGCGCCTCATCGAAGGCAGCTTCGATTTCGACGAGGTGCTCTACCCGGATCCCGTCGCCATCGAGCGGCTCGGGAGCGAGGCCAACCTGACGAAGCAAGAGCAGGCAGTGCTCGACGCGATCGACGGCGAGCACACCATCCGCGAGATCGTGGACGCGATGGGCGGCAGCTCGTTCGAGCTCTGCAAGATCGTGTTCCAGTTCCTGAACTCTCGTCTGGTGCGGCGCCGAGCGGCCTGACCTCCACCGCACCGGATGGCTCCGATCGTCCTCGCCGAACCGGTCGACTTCGAGGGGGTGCGCGCGCTCGCTGCGCGTGAGGGGAGCGCGTTCGATCCCGCGGCGGAGGTCGAGCGGCATTTCGCGCGCCTGTGGGTCGCGCGCGGCGAAGCGACGCACGAGGTGTTGGGCTTTCTGCTCGCCTGGGACGTCGCCGACGAGGTGCACCTGCTCGACCTCGTGGTCGCGCCCCAAGCGCGTCGGCGAGGTCTCGGCAAACGGCTGCTCGGAGCGCTGCTCGAGCACGCCGCGACGTCGCGGGCGCGCCGGGTGCTGCTCGAGGTCCGTCGAGGCAACACGCCCGCGCTCGCGCTCTACGAGGCAGCGGGGTTCGAGCACGTGGGAGAGCGCTCGGGCTACTACGCCGACGGCGAAGACGCGCTGCTCATGACGCGGGAGCGTCCCGCGTGCTAATTGGCGGAGGGTGAGCCTTCGCGCCGCAGCGTGGATCCGCGTCGCGCTCTGTGCCGCGCTGCTCGCGTGCGAGCCCCGAGCCACGACCGAGCGCGCCCCGGACACGACGGAGCCGAGTCCGAACGCGAGCATCCTTCCGGCGCCGCTCGCGAGCGATATCGAGCGGCGTCCGAGCCCTTCGCGCGATGCCGCGCTGCCCGAAGGGAGCTCGGCCGCGAGCGGGACCCCGCGCCCATTGCACGATGGGGTGGAGCTCCCCGCGGATGCTCCCCCGCGTGAAACCTCCGGGCTCAGACTGCGCGCGCGCTTCTCGTGGCTCGACCTGCCTCCGTTCCCGCGGCTGCCCGAGGCGAACGTGGAGGCTGCGGAGCGCCTGCGCCGTGAGCTCGCGCTCGGTCTCGTCCTCGAAGCGTCCCCGGCCGGGCGCCTGCGCGTCGTGCTCGACTCCGATGCCTTCGTGCTGCCGCGGGGTGCCGAGCTGCGCGCGCGGCTCGACTTCCTCGGGCACGTCTTGCTCTATCGGGATCGATACACGCTCCTTCCGGCGGGGACGTTGCGGGCCGTGCTCACGGAGCGGCGCGCGGATGCCGCCCCGTTGCTCGAGCCGCGCGTGACGACGGGCGAGGGCGGCCGTCTGCTGGGTCTGCCGACGGAGCGCGCCGAGCTCAGCACGGCGCTCGGGCGGCTGGTGCTCGAGCAAGCAGTGCTGCCGAGCGCTGGCGAGGGCGGCGTGCTCGTGTGCCGGTTGCTCGGCGAGCTCGTGACGGCGAACCCCACGAACACCGTGTGCCGGCGCGGGCGGCTGCCGCTCCGGGCGGAGCTCTTCTCTGCCGGTGGGGGCCACCTCTTGTTCGAGGTAATGCGCCTCGAGCGCGAGCAGCCGCTCGCCGAGGAGGACCTGTCGACCACGCCGCCGCGCGCCGAGCTCGTTCGCAAGGAGCTGCCACCTGGCGGCTCGCCGCTCGTGCTCGCGCCGGGGCGGCTCCCCGAGCTTCGCCTGCGCGCGGCGCCGCGGAGCGAGAAGCCCGATCCGTCGGCGCCGCGGCAGGGGCTCCTGGTTCAGAACCGGACCGAGACGTTCCGCTACGTGCTGCTCGACGGCGTGGTGCTGGCCCGCGTCCCACCGCGCGCCGAAGTGCACGTGGATGGCTTGCTGCCGGGCAAGTACGGCCTCGTCACGCTCGACTTCCTGGGTGACGAGCCGACGCCGCTGCGCATCCTCGAGCTCCCGGCGCGCGTCGCCCTCGGGGAGGACGCGGCCGGGAGCGAGTAGCGCGGGCGCGCGCGAGCGCGTCGACTCAGCCTTCCTGAACGGTGCGAATGCGGAGCTCGGCGAGCTGCGTGGGCGCCACGGGGCTCGGCGCGTCGCTCATGAGATCGGTGCCCTTTTGCGTCTTCGGGAACGCGATCACGTCGCGGATGCTGTCCGTGCCCGAGAGCAGCATGCTCAAGCGATCCATGCCGAGCGCGATCCCGCCGTGCGGCGGCGCGCCGTACCGAAGCGCGGAGAGCAGGAACCCGAACTTCTCCTGGGCCTCGGCGTCGCCGATTCCGAGCGCGCGGAACACCTTCGCTTGCACGTCGGGATCGTGCAGGCGGATCGAGCCGCCCGCGATCTCGAACCCGTTCAACACGAGGTCGTAGCGGTAACAGAGCACGCGACCGGGATCTCGTTCGATGAGCTCGACGTGCTCGTCGTGCGGGCGCGTGAAGGCGTGGTGCGCGGCCGCCCAGCGCTTGTGCTCTTCGTCGTACTCGAAGAGCGGGGGATCCACGACCCACGCGAACTTGAACTGGCCGCCGTGGCCCACCTCCGGAATGAGCCCGAGCTTCTTGCCGAGGTGGACGCGGAGATTGGCGAGCACCGTGTGGACGAGCGAGGCCCGGCCGAACTGGAAGATCAAGAGGTCGCCCTCGCGCGCGCCGGCCGCGGCGTTGATCGCGCGGCAGAGCTCCGGCGTGATGCTCTTGGCGAGCGGCGATTGCGTCCAGAGGCCGTCCGGGCCGACCTTGGCGCGCGCGAGCCCTCCGGCGCCCATGCTCTTCGCGAGCTGCTCGAGCTTGTCGGCCTCGGTGCGCGAGAGGTTCGCGCTCGCGGGCACGACGAGCGCCTTGACGATCTCGGCGGGCAAGTCGCGCCGGTACGCGCCGCTCCGGAACTTCTCCGCGATCGGCTGCCAGAACGGGACGCCGCCGCCTCCGTGCTCGATCACGAGATCGGTGAGATCCACGTGCGGCATGTCGAAGCGCAGGTCCGGCTTGTCGTTGCCGTACTTCAGCATGGCCTCGTCGAAGCGCATCCGCGGAAAGCGCCGGTCGGGGTAGTGCGCCGCGAGATCGAAGCCCGCGGCCTCCCAAATCGCGAAGATCAGCCCCTCGACGAGCGTGAACACGTCGTCCTGGTTCACGAAGCTGAGCTCGATGTCGATCTGCGTGAACTCGAGCTGGCGGTCCAGGCGGAGATCCTCGTCCCGAAAGCAGCGCACGATCTGGAAGTACTTTTCGAACCCCGCCACCATGAACAGCTGCTTGAACAGCTGGGGGCTCTCGGCGAGCGCGTAGAACTTCCCCGGATGCAGGCGCGCCGGGACGAGGAAGTTGCGCGCGCCGCCCGGCGTGTACTTCACGAGGAACGGCGTCTCGATCTCGAGGCAGCCCTGGCTGCTCAAGTAGCTGCGCGTCGCTTGATTCACGCTGTGGCGAAGGCGCAGCGCGCGCTGCAACGGCCCGCGGCGCAGGTCGAGGTAGCGGTACTCGAGCCGCACCTCCTCGCGCGTGTCGAGCGCGTCCTCGATCGGGAACGGCGGGGTCTCCGCCTTGTTGAAGATCGTGGCCTCGAGCACGCTCACCTCGATCTCGCCGGTGGCGAGGTTCGGGTTCGCGGCGCTCACGAGCTTGCCTTCTTTCTTGCTGAACTGCTCGCCGCGGGAGCGCACGACGCCGCGGATGCCGATGACCCACTCGGAGCGCAGCTGATCGGCGACCCGGTGCGCATCCGGGGACGTCTCGGGGTCGAAGACGACCTGCGTCACCCCTTCGCGGTCGCGGAGGTCGACGAACACGATGGAGCCGTGATCGCGGCGATTCTGGACCCATCCGAACAGCACGACTTCCTTGCCGATGTCCGCTGCGCGCAGCGCGCCACAGTCATGGGTCCGTTTGAGCTCGTCGATGAAGCGGGCCACGCTTTCCTCCGGGAAAGAAGGGCGCGTGCCCGACCGACCGCCCGGCGCGCGCCAGGGCCGGCCTTCTTAGCACGAAGCCCGCGTCCGGTGCTCGCTTCGCCGCAGAAAACTGGCCCACCGGGTGCCCCGCATGGCACCGCTCGGACGTGACGCCACCGCCCGAGCCGCGCTGCGCCGGAAGCGAGCGACTGCTGCACGCCGCGTGCCGCCTCCTCGCGTTCGCGCTGCCGGCCCTGCTCGGTGGGATGCGCGCGCCGCTCGCTCCGCACTGGGCCGACGATCTCGGCGTGGTGCGGGTGCTCGGCCGCGAGCCGCTCGGCTTCGAGGGCTACGTCTCGACAGCGCTGTTCGCGCTCGCGGATGCCGTGCCGGCCGGAACCCCGGTGGAGCGCGCCGCCTGGCTCGGGAGCGCGGCCACGGGCGTCGCGGCGCTCTCCCTCTACGCGCTCGGCCGGCGTTTGCTCCGGGCGCGTGGCGCTTCCCCGGTGTCCGCCTGTCTCACCGCCCTCGTCGGGACGCTCGCGCTCACCCTCGGGACGGCGTTTCAGCTCGCGGCCGTGGCGCCGGGCGGCGCGGCGCTCGGTGCGGCGCTCGCGCTGGTCGCGCTCGGGCTCGTGCTGGGTGCGGAGGCCAGCAGCGGCAAGGCGGCGTTCGCGCTGGGAGCGCTCTCGTTCGCGACGGCGGTCGAGTCGCGCTGGACGGGCCTCGCGCTGCTCACGACGCTGGTCGTCGCATTCCTCACGCGCCGAGTCCTCCCCGAGCCCCGGCGCGTCGCCCTGTTCGCCGCAGGGGCGCTCCTCCCCGTCGCGTACCCCGCCCTCTGCATCGCTCGGCGTGCGGCCGCCGCGCCAGGGGGGCTGCGGGAGGCGCTCCTGCCCCTCGGCGTGGAGGGGCGCTCCTTCTTCGAGTCGGGGACCGCGCTCGCGACGTGGATGAGCGACGCCGGCATCCTCGTCTTGGGTTTGTCGCTCGGGGGCTTCGCGCTCGGGGCGTTCGATCGGCGCAGCCGCGCCGTCGTGCTCCCGTTGCTCGCGCTCGCCCTCCTGGACGTCGCGTGCGGAGCGCCGCCGCGAGAGCTCGCTCTTGCCGACCCGCGCACCGGCGTGCGCCTGCTGGCGCTCGCCGCGCTCGCGCTCTCGTTCATGGTCGGCTTCGATGGCCTCCTTCGCGCGCTGTCGGGCGTGCGCGTTCCCCTGGCTCACTCGGCGCGCGCGATGCTCGCCGTGTACGGGCTCGCGCTTTCGTTCGTCGCCGTCGAGCGCTCGAGTGCCGCGTTCGCGACGCGCTCCGAGAGCCGTGCCGCGCTTTGGACCGAGCGCGTCCTCGACAGCGTGCCTCCGAAGAGCGCTCTGCTCGTCCGCTCGGCTGCCGCGTATCTGCGCCTGCGCGCCGCGGAGCTCACGGGCGAGGCCCGCTCGGACGTGCTGCTCGTGCCGACCGCATTCGTGCACGAGCCGAGCGTTCAACGGGAGCTCCTGGCGCTGGAGCCCGCGGCGTTCTCGGTGCTCCGAGATCTGCTCCTCACGGGGCGTCCCACCGAGCATTCCCTCTCCACGCTGGCCGACGCGCGGCCGACCTTCGTCGAGCTCGACCCGAGCTGGGACCCGCGGCTGTACAAGCACCTCGTCCCGCGCGCGTTCCTGAGCGAGTTCTCGCCGCATCCGCTCGGGCGCTCGGACCGCCGGATCGAAGCCGAGATCTCCGGGCGCGCTCCGGTGCAACCCGGCGACGCGCAGGGTTGGGGGCTCGAGCGCGACCCGGCGACCCGCGCGATGCTCCTCGCCGCGATGACCGAGCGAGCGCTGCTGCTCGGAGCGCTCGGGGATCGCGACGCCGCGCAACGCGCCACCGACGAGCTCCTCACCCTCGATCCGAACGCCGTCGTGGGGCGTCGCCTGAAGGCCCGCCTCGCCGAGCCGGAGTCGGGGCGCATCGACGTGCGCGAGCTCCTCGCCGCCCGCTGACCCGCTCGCGTACCCTTGCCGGAAACGTCCGGTTCGGGTGTAGCATCGGGCGCATGCTCGTCGCTCGCCCGCCTCGCCGCCTGCGCTCGCGGCTCGTTTCGCTCGCCGCCGGGGTCGCGCTCGCGAGCGGGTGCGGCGGCTCCTCCGGCACGGCCGCTCCGCCGGAGACAGCTCCCGCCGCGCCCGCGGTGGGCGAGCCCGACCCGACGTTTCCTGCGGCCGAGCCCGCCGAGCCTGCGTCTCGTCCGGCCGAGCCCGATCCGGCGGCAGCTCCCGATGCGGAGGCAAAAGCGCCCGAAAGCCCAGGGAGCCAGGCTGCTTCCGCGCCCAAGAAGCCCGACGCCTACGAGCTTTGTCAGAAGATGTGCGATCGGCTCGCGGAGCGGTGCTCGGCGTCGCTCGTCGAGCAGTGTCGGGCCAACTGCGATCAATGGGACGCGCCGCCGCCGGGCTGCGAAGGCGAAGTCCACGCGGCTCTCGAGTGCGCGAGCACCGCCGAGGATCTGCAGTGCGTGAACATCGTGCCGAGCAGCTGCACGCGGGCCTTTCGCCGCATCGATGCCTGTGCGAGCGGCAAGCCGCTGGCTCCCGAGGTCAACGCGCTCGGCGTTCCGGAGGGCTGGCGAGCGTTCGCCTCTGCCGACGACGGCTTCACGGTCCCCATGCCGCCGCAGGTGGAGCGAACCGTGGAAGGCTCCGAACGCCGCTACACCGCAACCGGCGACGACGGAGCGGCGTATTCGGTGCGTGTTCGCCCCGCGCCCACGGGGAAGCCCAAGGACATCACGGTCGCTCAGGAGGTCCTCGCCCCGTGCACGAAGGGGCTCAAGCTGACGGGGCTCATCGAGCGCCCGGAGCGGCGTTCGCTCGAGTTCCGCGCCGGGTGTCCCGAAGGACGCGCGGCGAGCGGCTTGCTGCTCACGGCATCGGGCAAGCTCTACGTCCTGTCGGTGATCGCGAAAACGGGTGCGACGACGCATCGGGACGCGTTCGTCTACAACTTCGCGCTCGCGTCCGGTCGGTAGCGGCACCGCCCCCACCAAACGAGGCTAGGGTTTCGGTGCCGCTTTCGAGACGAGCTCCGAAAGCATGAACGGGAGATCACCCAATGCGCGCGCTCCGCTACATCCTCTGTGACGTCTTCACCGACCGTCCCCTCGCGGGGAATCAGCTCGCAGTGTTCACGGACGCGCGCGGCCTCGACTCCGGGCTCATGCAGTCGATCGCGCGGGAGATGAACCTCGCCGAGACCGTGTTCGTTCAGGAGCCTCAGGCGGGGGGCCACGCGCGTCTCCGCATCTTCACGCCCACGCGGGAGCTGCCGTTCGCCGGCCATCCGACCCTCGGCAGCGCGTTCGTGCTCGGCGGGCCCCTGCAGCTCGAGCGGCTCGAGCTCGAGACCGGCGCCGGCACGGTTCCCGTCCGGCTCGAGCGCGAGGGGCCCCGTGTCGTGTTTGGTTGGATGGAGCAACCGCTCCCCACGTGGCGCGCCTACGACGACGCGCCGAAGCTGCTCGCGGCGCTCGGCCTCGCCGCGTCGGAGCTGCCGATCCTCGAGTACGACAACGGGCCGCGTCACGTGCTCGTCACCGCACCCGACGTGGACAGCGTGGCGGCGCTCGCTCCCGATTTGGGAGGGCTCGCGTCGTTCCTCGATGGCGGAGTGAGCGTGTTCACGAGCCGAGGTCCCGAGGTGCGGACGCGCATGTTCGCTCCCGCGCAGGGCGTGCCGGAAGACGCTGCGACGGGCTCCGCCGCCGGCCCGCTCGCGGTTCACCTCGCGGTCCACGGGCGCATTGCCTGGGGGGAGCCCATCCGCATCGAGCAAGGCGCCGAGATGGGCCGTCCTTCCGAGCTGCACGCCGTTGCGTTCGGCGCCACCGATCGCCTCGATCGTCTCGAAGTGGGCGGCGCTGCCGTGATCATCGGCAGAGGCGAGCTGCGCATTTAGCGCCTCGCGCACACTCCGTACGACGCGGGACGGCGAACGCCGCGTTGCGGAGCGCGCGCTCTTTGCCTCGCAGTACCCATTCGCCTCGCGGGAGCCGTGTGCGCGGGGCGCTCGGGGCGCTCCGGAGCCTCGCTCGTGTTTCGGGGAATCGAGAGGGGGCGGGCGGCGTGGCGCAGCGCGCTGGCAACCGCAGCTTGGAAATCGGCACTCGAGTTGCACGCAGTGCAAGGTGCAAGGAAAGCCGCCCTGCTCGGCGTGGGCTCCTCGGGAGCTCGGGACGGATTTTGTCAACGCAACTCGACACGCAGCCAACTGCGAGGTGAGGACCATGCTCGAGGTTTCGATCACGAGAGGACAGGCGACGGAGAGGTCGCAGGCACCCCGGTGGGTCGCTGCGGCGCTGCTCAGCGCCGGGTTGACCTACCTCTTCGATCCCGTGAGCGGACGGCGACGCCGAGCGCGCGTGCGCGATCTCGGCGCGCATTGGGCTCGCCTCGGCTCGGTCGCCGTGCGAAAGACGCGCACGGACCTGCAGCAACGCGCTCGCGGTGTGCTCGCCATCGCGCGGGCTCGGAGCCGCGGCGACGAAGTGGTATCGGACGAGACCTTGGTCGCCCGCGTGCGCGCGCGCCTCGGGACGGTCGTGTCGCATCCCCACGCGGTCGAGGTGGAGGCGAACGAAGGCACCATCACCCTGCGTGGCCCGATCCTCGAGCACGAGGCCCCGCGGGCGCTCCGCGTCGTGCGGCGGCTCCGCGGTGTGCGCGAGATCGACGATCGCCTCGAGCGCCATGCCGAGAGCGACAACGTTCCAGCGCTGCAAGGCGGCGTCGAACGGCGCCGCCGCTCGGAGCTCTTGCAAGAGAACTGGACGCCCGCGGTGCGCCTCCTTGCCGGCGCGGCCGGAGCAGCGCTGTTCGCGAGGGCCGCTCGATCGGGCTCGCGGGGCGGCGCCGTCCTCGGCGCGGGGCTCTTCCTGCGCGCCGCCACGAACCTTCCCGTACGTCGCATGCTCGGCATGCGGGCGCCGGGCCAGAAGGCCATCGTGCTCCAGAAGACGATCCACGTGGACGCTTCTCCCGAGGAGCTCTTCGAGGTGTTCCGCAACGCGCGGGCGCTGCCGCGCTTCATGTCGCACGTCGCGAGCGTCGAGGTAGACGGGAAAAGGTCGCGCTGGGAGGTCTATGGTCCGTTCGGGACACGCGTGCACTGGAGCGCGGAGATCACCGAGATCGAGGAAAATCGGCTCATTGCCTGGCAGAGCACCCCGGACTCGCGCGTGCGGACGAACGGTGTGATCCGCTTCGACCCCGATCCGCGCGGCGGCACCGTGGTCCACGTACGCATGACCTACGATCCGCCGGCGGGCATCTTCGGTCACTGGGTGGCGGAGCTCTTCCGTGTGGACCCGAAGCACGCGCTCGACGACGACCTGCTGCGCCTCAAGTCGCTGCTCGAGAATGGCAAAGCGCGGGCCCACGGCGAGACGGTCACGCGCGACGAAGTGCTGCCCCCCGTCGAGCCGGAAGCGACGCCCATCGAGGAAACGATCGAAGTCGTGCGGACCATTCGCGAGTAGCGCACGGGTGGCTCATGCATCTCTACGTCACCGCCCGGCAGTTCGAGCTCACCGAAGGCTTGCGCAACTACGTCGAGCGCAGGGTCGTGCGTTCCGCCAAGAATCACGCGAGCCCGCACGATCTCCAGCGCATGGAAGTGCAGCTCTACCGCGTCGGGGAGGGAGAGCCGCGGTTCGGCTGCCACGTGCTCCTCCAGATGCCCGGTCAACAAGACATCAACATCCGCGAAGAAGCGATCGACCTCTACGAAGCGATCGACGGCGCGGACAAGCGACTCGTCCGTACCCTCGTCGACCGGCGTGAGCGTCGCCTGACGAACGCCCGCCACCCGAAGAAGTTCAGTTGGGACCGCCTGGGTCGCGCGCTCGGGTGGGTCAGCGGTCGGCGATAGTCAACACGATCCCGATTTGGCTGGCCGGATATCCGTTCCACGACGGTATCCGGCCGCCCCGAAATTCGCACGCGATCGACGGACGCCCGCGAAGGTTCGTGGATCGGCATGGCTCCAATCTTCCGAGGTCGCTCGAGCGGCCGAGGAGGAGTCATGCGGTCTCTGCGTTTCGTCTGCGCGTCCTTTCTCTCTCTGGTTGCCTGCTCCGCGCCGGATCCCCTCGAGGAGTCCGTCGGCGAATACGGGCAGGCCCTCGAAACTCCGGAGGTGCTCGGCTTCGAGGACCTCGCCTCGTGGACGGCAAGCGCCGGAACCAAGAGCGCGAGCACCGACCGAACCGAGGGGGAATACTCGCTCGCCCTCGCGAGCTTCACGTACGCCGAGCTGCAGTCGGTGCCGCTCTCCACGGTTCCGGGTGTCTCGGACACGCTCGCGTTCGACATCAAGCCCCCCGAGGTCCCGGCGTGGGGACAAGCGGCGCTCTTCGTCAGCGCGCCGTCGCTCGGCATCTACAACGCGAGCCTGGGGCAGGTCGCCCTCGCGGGCTCTCCCGGCGGCGCGTACCGGACGCTGTCGTTTCAAGTGCCGAGCACCATCGTCGCGGCGCTCGGGCAGAGCTTCTCCGACCTGACGTTCAAGATCGCGCTGAACGTGCCGCAAACTGCGCAGCCGTATCTCGTCGACAACCTGCGCTTCGTCGGCGGCAGCACGACCTCGACGGTGCGCGTCAGCGTCTCCGGCGTCGACGACTTCGTGTACCTGTCCGTGAACGGCCTGCGTCGCAAGGTCGTGCCCTTGGGCAGCACGATCTCGGATCTCGACATCAGCGATTGGTTCGTCGCTGGAACCAATTCCCTGCGCGTTCAGGCCATCGATACGGGTGAGCCGTCGTCGTACACCGTGCAGGTGACCGTCGACGGGGTGACCGTGGTGAACGAGAGCTGCTCGAGCGGCCCCTGTCAGCCGGGGATGCTGCCCGGACGCGGCATCGTCTTCGACCAGACCTATTCGATCGTCACGCCGAACCGCCCGCCCGCCGAAATGCTCACGGTGAACGGGACGGCCGGCGGCGCGATCTACATCGACGACGCCTACACCGGGCACGTCGTCCCGCACACGTTCGCGCTGCCGCCCGGCGGGTACATCGTCGGCGTCGGCGTGGGTGAGGGCTTCACGAACCAGTACGTGGGCGAGTTCTACGAGGAGCAGGTCACCTTGGAAGACACGGCGGTGAGCATCGAGCCGACGGCAGGCTCACCGCTCGCGTTCCCGAATCACACGAAGGTGGCGCTGCTCCCGATCCGCACGACCTACCACGGCGATGACGCCCCCGAGAACACGGGTGTGCTCACGCAGAGCGACATCGACGTGATGCACGGGCAAACGATCGCGACGCGCGACGCCTACGTGGAGCCGTTCTCGTACGGCTTGACCACTTGGGACATCGATCTCTTGCCGGTCGTCGAGGACACGCCGCTCCACCGGGCGGCAGCGAGCAACCTATCCCCGGACATCGGTCGATTCCTCGACGAGTCCGGCCTCCGCTCCCTCGAGAGCGAATACGACATCATCATCTACTTCTTCTCGAAGTTCACGGCGTCGGGCGCCCCGGTCGCGAACGATCCCTGCTGCTGGTGGGGGATCAACCAGCTCATCGCGTTCCCGAACCACCTCACGCGGGATCCCAACTGGCCCGAGACGCGCCCGAACTTCTACCTGCTCCACGAGTCCCTCCACGACTACGAGTCGTACAACCAGTGGCGCCTGTTCTTCTACAACGGCGCCGACGGGACGCACGGCGGCGGGACGCACGGCTATCCGGGAGGCGGCAACGGCGAAGAAGATTTCCTCTTCTTCTACCGGCGGTTCATGCGCAATCAGGTCGCCGAGCTCAACACGATGCGTGGCGGCGTGGACTTCGGGAGCCAACCCGCGACGAGCGCCGATCTCTGGGTGGGCGTGTTCGATACGATGCGCCGAGACGTGGACTGGGGCGGCGCCCTGCTCGCCTCGGGCGTTCCCAGCGTGAGCGATCGTGCTCGGGCCGCGCGCTCGCTGGCGAAGGCGCCAGAGTCTTCGATGTGCGGGCTCCCGGTGCCCCCTTCCCCTTAGCCTCGATTGGGGGTTTCCTAGTCGGGAAGGCCGATCCCCTCGCGTCTTTCCGCCGCCTTCGCGCCCGTCGTGCTCGCGATAGCGCTGCTATCGCTGCGCGCGCCGAACGCGAATTCGCCTGGAAATCCGCTTCGGTCTCAGCCTTCCCCTCCGGCGTCAGCCCGAAATCGAGGCTGAGCCTCGATTGGGGGCTTCCTAGTCGGGAAGGCCGATCCCCTCGCGTCTTTCCGCCCGAAGCTCGGTCGTTTTTCGCAGGCTTCCGAGCGCGATGTCACGGCTTGCTCGCGCGCGCTCCGGCGGTGTAGTCCTTCGGCGTCGCCTTTTCTCCAACGCTTGGGTGCGAAATCCCACGCGCTTCGGGCAGTCGAGCCGCCGCCGACGTAGGAAGAGCATGCCCGTTCCTCGCCTCTCCCCCTGGCTGATCTCGGTGCTCGCGCTGGCGGCCGCGCCCGGATGCGTGCGCTCCCAGCAAGCAGTGAAGGCGCCGCCCGCTCCCGGCGAGAGCGAGCTCCGGCTCGTCGACGTCGAGCCCACGAACGAGCCGATGGCGGTGTTCGAGCTCGAGGGCGAGCCGTTCTGCTTCGCGGGAACCAACAACTACTACTTGAACTTCAAATCACCCGAGATGGTCGAGGACGTCTTCGTGCAAGCGAGGACCATGGGTCTCCGCGTCATCCGGTTTTGGGGCTTCATCGATCGCGGCTCGCTCGATGGCTCCGTTCCGAGCGTGGACGGCGACGGCACCAAGGACGGGGTCTATCTCCAGTACTGGGACGCGCGCGCGGGCAGGCCCGCCTACAACGACGGGAAAGACGGCTTCGAGCGCATCGACTTCGTGCTGCACAAGGCGCGAGAGCACGGCATCAAGCTGACGTACGTGCTCACCAACAACTGGCGTGAGTTCGGCGGGATGGACCAGTACCTGACCTGGTACGGGCTCGCGGCGCATCACCAGTTCTACACGGATGCTCGCGTGAAGGAGGCGTACAAGGCCTGGGTTCATCACGTCGTCACGCGCGTCAACGCGATCGACGGCGTCCCCTACCGCGAGGATCCGGCCATCTTTGCCTGGGAGCTCGCCAACGAGCCGCGCTGCCGAAATTTCCGGGACTTCGACGTGATGGAGGGCTGGGACACGGGGACCATCACGGCTTGGGCCGACGAGATGTCGGCGTACATCAAGTCGCTCGACCCGAATCACATGGTCGCCGTGGGCGACGAGGGCTTCCTCGCGGGCGGGGGCTCGGGCTTCCCGTATCAGGCCGCCGATGGGGTCGACCACCGCGCGCTCACCGCGCTGCCGAACGTCGACTTCGGCACGTTCCACCTCTATCCGGACAACTGGAATCTCGGCATCGACTTCGGCAATCACTGGGTGGAGGCGCACCTCGCGGTCGCGCGCGAGCTCGGAAAACCCACGGTGCTCGAGGAGTACGGGACCGTCGTGCGCCGCGACCGCCACAACGCGATCAGCTGGGGGTGGGAGCGCCGGAGAACGGCGTACACGAACTGGAACGAGATCCTGCTCCAACGCGGGGGTAGCGGCGCGATGTTCTGGATCCTCGTCGGCTACGACGGCCAACACGGCCTCTACCCCGACTACGACCACTACTCGGTCTACAACGGGGGCCCGACCGCGGCGCTCCTCGAGCGCTATGCACGGCGCTTCGCCGAGGAGGCGCGCGCCTGTGAGCTCGCGCCGCCCAGCGTTGCGCCGCCCAGCAAGTTCGTGCGCGTGCGGCCTTTACCGAAGCGCGAAGCGCCGCGCGCGGCGGTCTCCCGGTTTTCGCCCTGGACCGGGTAGCGCTCGACGGGCTCCCGCACGACGGGCACGATGGGAGGAGCTCCCGCGCGACTGCCGTCATCGACGGTGTCCCGCGGTGTGCTTCGCCGTTGGCGGCGCGGTGCGGCGCCGGCGAGCGCGCCGCCGGAGCGAAACGCGTATCGGCTTTCCGGTCGGCCGCGCGATAGACACCGCGGGTCTGCTATGGCACACACGCCGGCCGATGAATGCGGTGTGCTCCGTGAGGCTCCGAATCTGGGCGAGGTCGATGCTGGGGCGGGTCGGCGCGCGTCGACTGAGCCGGGTGCTCGGGCTCGCGCTGACCACCTGGCTCCTCGCCGTGAGCGCTCCCGCGCAGGCCGCGGGTGAGAATCTCCTCGAGGGACGACAGCCGACGCGCGTTCAAGAAGTGCGGAATGCGCGGGTGCTCACCGACGGCGTGCGCGCGCGGGACGGCGACGAGTGGAACACCAACCTCACCGCCGTGTTCGCGAACGGCCGCGCGTTCGTCGAGTACGACCTCGGGCGCAGCACCTCGATCGTCGCCGCGTACCTGCAGGGCGACAACAACGATCGGTACATCGTCTCCGTCTCGGAAGACGGAAAGCGCTTTCGGGAGCTGTGGTCCGCGCCCCCACACGACCGCCCGGGGCTGCAAGCGCGGCACTCGAGCTCGCTACGCGGCTCGGGGCGCTACGTCCGGATTTCGGCGCGCGAGGGGGACGGAGCGTACTCGCTCAGCGAGGTGCAGCTCTTCGCGGAGCGTCCGAGCGTGTTTCCGCCCGAGCTGCGCGCCGAATCGGGCACCGCGCTCGCGCCGCGGCTGCGCACGGCGATGCTCCTCTTCGGGCTCGCGTTCGCGGCGTTTCTCTTTCTGACCGATCGTCGCTCGCGGCCGCTCTGGGTCGCCGCTGCGGCGCTCGCGCCGATCGCGGCGGGCTACAACCTCTACGAGACGCTCGCCGACGGCTTTCCCCCGCAGAGCCGCGAGGTGTCGTTGCTCCGGGCCGTGAGCGCCGCCATCGCGCTGCTCGCGTTGCTCCGCCAGGTGGCGTTCCGCGTGCGCTTTCCGGCGAATCGCATCTCGTACCTGGCGTCGCTCTGGGTGAGCGCCGCGATCGCGCTCGGGTGCTTCTACAACGTCGGGCATCCCCAGTTCTGGAACCACGCCGAACGACGTCCCGAGTTCATCCACACCTGGGACATGCGGGTGTACTACCCGTTCGCCAAATACTTCGACGAGCTGCACTACGACGGTGTGTATCTCGCCAGCGTCGCGGCCTACGTGGAGAACGTACCGGGGACGACGCTCGAGTCCATCGGGCACACCGAGATCCGCAACATGAAGACCCACCGCATGCAGCGGGTGGAGGACGTGAAGGCGGACATCGTCGCGATCAAGGATCGCTTCACCCCCGAGCGCTGGGAGTCCTTCAAAAAGGACATGGAGTTCTTCCGGCAGGTGATGGGGCCGAGCTACCTGCCCACGCATCACGACCACGGCAGCAACGCGACGCCGGTCTGGGTGCTGTTCGCGAAGCTCGTGTTCGACTGGACGCCGGCCTCGAGCTCCGTGCTCGTGTTCGGCGGGCTCCTCGACTTGTTCTTGTTGCTCGCGCTGTTCGGCGTGATGTGGCGCACCTTCGGCATCACGCCCGCGCTGCTCGCGATCACGGTGTTCGGTGCCAACGACTTCTACATGTTCGGCACGAACTGGGGCGGCGCCACCCTGCGTCACGACTGGCTCGTGTACCTCGGCTTCGGCATCTGTGCGCTGCGCGCCGAGCGCTGGATCACCGCGGGTGTGTTCTTCGGCCTCAGCACGATGATCCGCGCGTTCCCGGGCGCGGCGCTGATCGGCGTGGTGATCCCCGGATTGTGGTGGCTCTGGGAGCGCTATCGAAAGAAGGGCCGGCTCCCCGAGCTCCGCACGATCCTCGAGCGCAATCAGGCGGCGGTGCGCGTGCTCGTCGGCGCCGCGGCGTGCATGGTCGGCACGTTCTTGCTCTCGAGCATCCTGCTCTCGTTCGATGCCTGGGTGGAGTGGTGGCACAAGATCATCCTGCTCAACAGCGACGTCGGGCTGAACGACATCAGCTTGAAGTCGCTGATCGGCGGCAATGACTGGGGCGTGGTCGCGAACCTGCGCTCTCGCCGCGTGCTGTACATGACGGCCTTCGCGCTCTCGATCGCCGCGGTGGCGCTCGCGTGTCGCCGCCGTCCGCTCGATCAGGCAGCGATCCTCGCGCTGCCTCTGATCCCGGTGCTCACCAATCCCGCGAACTACTACGCGCACTTCATCTTCCTGATGCCGCTGCTCGGCGCCTCCATCGTGCGCGCGCGCGCCGCGCGGAAGGCGGAGGCCGCGACGGACCTGGCGAAAGCCGAAGCACCGGCCGAGAGCGAGTCGCAGCCCTCCGTGGTGGTCGCGGAGGTGCGCCGAGATTTGAAGGTGGAGGGCGAGCAGGTGCACCTTTCGACGAGCGCGCGCGTCGCCGTGGCCACGGCTGCTGCAGCGGCGGACGACGGAGACGACGTCGCCGTGAAAGAGCGGCGGGAGGAACGGCCCTCGCCGGCGCTCGAGACGAGCACCGAGAGCGCCGGGGAGGCCGATGCCGCGGGCAAGGCGGCCTCGCCGCGTCGCGAGGAGGCGCCCCCGCGCGCCCGGAAGAGCCGAGAGCGCGCGCGTTCCGCGGCGCAGCGGCTGACCCTGCCGCACCTCGCCATTTCGGGTCCGCTGCTCGCGGTGTGCGTCGCGCAGTACTGGACCGTGCTCGACCCGGACCTCGAGCGGCACTTCCAGGCGGCGACGGCCCTGCTCTTCGCGGCGTTCGGCTGGATCTACGTGCGCATCTTGCGCGAAGACGGCGTCTTCGACGGCGAGGCGCCCAAGGCCGACGCGACCTGACTTCGCCTCATCCCCTGCCGAGCCGGGCGGCGAGCGAGTGCCGCCCGGGTCCGGTGATGAGCAGCACCAGGGCCACCACGGCGTAGGCGAGCGCGAGCTCCTTGCGCGCGAAGGGCTCGCCCCCGTGCGCCTTGAACGCCGCCGTGAGCATGGTCACGAGCACGAGCGTCGCGGCCGGCCGCGTGAAGAAACCGAGAGCGAGCAAGAGACCGCCGACGAGCTCGCTCGCCATCGCCGCGGGACCGAGCAGGAGCGGGAAGGGATAGCCGCCCTCTGCGAGACGCGAGCAGAACTTCTCGAGCGAGAACAGCTTCGGCAAGCCATGGGTGAAGGAGAGCGCGAGCCCGAACCCCAAGCGCAGCACGAGGAGGCCGAAATCGATGCTCCCGAGCGGTACAATCCAGCGTGCCATCGTCGCCAACTCTGACGGCGACGGCGCGCGCGACAAGGCCCGGCGCATGGGCGGGCACGACGCAGACACTGTGCGTTTGAGCAGTGGGCGCTCGCGTCGCAGAGCTCGAATCGCCGATCCTTCCTTGCCCGAGGCCGACCCGGGGACTAGCTTCGGCGGGCCCCATGGCCCGTGTCACCGTCGAAGACTGCCTCGAGAAGGAAGAGAACCGCTTCGCTCTGGTCGTGCTCGCCTCGTCGCGTTGCCGCCAGCTCATGAAGGGCGCGCCCTCCTTCGTGAATACGAAGAACAAGCCCGCCGTGAATGCGCTGCGCGAGATCGCCGAGGGCAAGGTGCGGTTCCACCGTCCCAGCGCCGACGTCGTGAGCGAGTACATCGAAGAGCTGAGTCGCGCCACCTACTAGCCGAGGGCACGGCCCCGGCTCCGCCGGAGTGAATCCGGCTTTTGGCGTCCCAACCCCAAAACGATTGTTCCTTTCCGGACGCGGCACTACGTTTCGATTCGGACGCGCTTTGGCGTCCGTGTGGAGCGACAACGGCGATGAACAAGAGAGCGCGGTCGCCGGTTGCTCGCGCGCGGCTCGGGCGCGCTCCAACGCGGCGCGAGGAGAAGGGGCCGCGCGCACGACGAAAGCGGGAGAGCGAGCGCGAGCAAAAGCCCGCGCTGCCGCCTGACGTCGAGATCGCGCCGATCGCCGGGGCGACGGACGCGCCCGTGCGCATCACGGACTTCGGGTTCTCGGCGGATCTCGGCGCCCGCGCTCACTACGAAGATCCCGGCTACTACGCGCGGACCTACGGCACGCGCCGGCACGACGTCGACTACTACGTGCGCAAGGCACGCGACGCGAGGGGCCCCGTGCTCGAGTACGGCGTCGGCAACGGGCGCATCGCGCTGCACGTGGCGCGCGCGGGGATCGCCATCGAGGGCATCGATCTCTCCGCGGCGATGCTCGACGATTTCCGGGACCGGCTGGCGCGCGAGCCGAAGCCCGTGCAGAGCCGCGTGCGGCTGCACCACGGCGACATGCGAGAAGTGACCCTCGGGCGGCGCTTTCCGCTCGTGACGGCGCCGTTCAACGCGGTGCTGCACCTCTACCAGCGGCAGGACCTCGAGGCGTTCCTCGCGCGCGTGCGCGAGCACCTCGCTCCTGACGGCCTGTTCGTGTTCGACTTCTCGATCCCCGTGCCTGCCGATCTCGCGCGCGACCCGGAGCAGAGCTTCCCCGCGGGGACGATGCTCGACCCGAGCACGAACGAAGTGCTCGAGTACGCCGAGCGCTTCGAGTACGATCCGCTGCGCCAATTGCTGCTCGTCCGGATGGAAATCCGCTCGCGAGACGGGACCACGCGCACGATCCCCCTCACCCATCGCCAGTACTTTCCCCGCGAGATGGAGGCGCTCCTGCACTACAACGGCTTCGAGCGGATCCTGTTCACGGCGGACTTCACCGACCAACCTCCGGATCGGTACGTGGATTCGATCGTCGTCGAGGCGCGGGCGAGCGCAGCCCCAGGCGGGGGTTGATCGCGCTTGCCGCGCTGCTTACCTTGAGGCGTTGGCATGGCGGCCGATTTCTACAAAGAGCTCGGGATATCCCGGACGGCGACGCCCGACGAGATCAAGAAGGCGTACCGGAAGCTCGCGGCCGAGCTCCATCCGGACAAGCACCCCGGTGACAAGAAGATCGAGGCGCGCTTCAAGGCCGTCAACCGCGCGTACCAGACGCTGATCGACGCGGACAAGCGCAAGCTCTACGACGAGTTCGGGGAGGAAGGGTTGCGCGAAGGGTTCAACCCCGAGGTGGCGCGCGCCTACCGGCGTGCGGGCGCCGGCCCCCGCGCGCGCGCAGGTCGGGGCGGTGAGGTGCGCTTCGAAGACCTGTTCGGCAACGTCGGCGGAATCGGCGACATCTTCGGCGATTTCCTGGGAGGCGGTCGTGCGCGCCGCGGCCCCATGCGGGGCGCCGACCTGCAGAGCGAGGTCATCGTGGACTTCCTCTCGGCGATCAAAGGCGCCGAGCTCAGGCTGCGCCTCCAGGACGGTGGGGACGAGGTCACCGTGCGCATCCCGCCCGGCGCGGGCGACGGCGACAAGCTGCGCGTCGCGGGGCAAGGGGCGCCGGGGAGCGCCGGCGGGCCGCCGGGGGATTTGTTGCTGACGGTGCGGGTCCGCCCGCATCCGGTGTTCGAGCGCTCGGGGCTCGATCTCTATCTCGACCTGCCGATCACGGTCGGCGAGGCCTACCGCGGCGCGAAGGTGCGCGTGCCGACGCCCGATGGGCCGGTGACGCTCACCGTTCCGAAGCACGCCCAGAGCGGTCAGGTGGCGCGCCTCAAAGGCAAGGGTGTCCGCCGTCGGAATCAGACGGGCGACCTGTACGTGCGCTTCCTGATCAAGCTCCCCGACCAGGCGTCGCCCGACGTCGAGCGCGCCGTCGAGTCGCTCGAGCGAGCGACCCAGGGAGACATCCGTGCCGGCATCCAGCTCTGAGCGCCCTCGGCGCCTGCTCGTCTATTTGCCGAACGACGTGGCGGCGTTCACGCCGACCGCGGCGCAGCTCGCGCGGCTCTCCGCGCGCCTTCCCGAGCTCGACGTCGTGCACGCGCCCGACGAGCGCGCGTTCCGGCGTGAGCTCCCGACGGCGGAGGCCGTGGTCGTGTGGAGCTTCGAGACTTCGGACTACGCGGAAGCGCCGCGCCTCGAGCACGTGTTCACGCCCTCGGCGGGGCGCGAGCGGATCGCGCTCGACCCCGCGAGGCGCGTTCAGGCCCATTTCGGGACCTTCCACGGCGCGATCATGGCCGAGACCCTGCTCGCGATGATGCTCTTTCTGAACCGCCGCCTGGACGCGGCGGTGACGGCGCAGCGCGAGCACCGGTGGGAGCGAGACGTGTACGCGACGACGCGAAGGCTCGCCGGGCAGACGGCTCTCATCGTGGGCTACGGCGCGATTGGCCGGCGATGTGCCGCCCTGCTCCGCGCCGTGGGCATGACCGTCGTCGGCGTGCGCCGGCGCGTCGGGAGCCCCGCCGAGCGAGGCGCCGCCGAGCGCGTCGTGGGCGTCGCGGATCTTCCGGGCGCGCTCGCCGCCGCCGATCACGTGGCCTGCATCCTTCCCGGCGATACGGGCACCGATCGGCTGCTCGGGCACGACGCCTTCGAGCACGTGAAACCGGGAGCGTTCGTTTACAACCTCGGTCGCGGCAACGCGATCGAGCTCGAGGCGCTCGCGGCCGCGCTCGCGTCGGGGCGTGTGGCTGGCGCCTACCTCGACGTGTTTCCGGAGGAACCCTTGCCCGCGGACTCGCCGCTCTGGAGCACCCCGAACCTCCACGTCCTGCCCCACGCCTCGGCGATCGGCTCCGAGTACCTGGACCTGTACTTCGACGAGGTAGCGGCCTGGTTCGAGGCCCGTCGGCAGCCGGTCGCCTCCGGTTGACCACTCGCCTCGCCGGGGAGATGCTTCGCGGCAGTATGCAAAGCTCCCCCTGGGTCGGCGCCCTCCTGCTCTTCGGGACTGCGGGCGCACTGTCCGTGTCCTGTGTCGACGATGACTACTCGGTCCCGGCCGACCCCCGGGCGGAAGGCGGCGCCTCCGACGGCGGCGCCTCCGACGGCGGCGCTTCGGGGGCTGCGGCCGACGGAGTGTCGGGCGAAGGCGGCGGGCTCGGCGGTGCGGGGGGCGCTGCTGGAGCCGGCGGCGGCCCCTTCGAGGGCGGCGCGGGCGGCGACTCGGGAAGGGAGGCGAGCGGAGGCACCTCGGGAGGCGCGGCCGGTGCGCCGGGAAGCGCGGGAGCGGCCGCGGAGGGGCCAGGGCTCACGCAGGGCGGTGCGGCCGGGAGCGGTCCCGACCCCGAGCCTCCTCCCGACGCGGGCGGCGCGGGCGGCGCTCCCGAAGACGACGGTCCGTGCGCCGACGACCCGTGCAACGGTCGCGGGGAGTGCAGCGCACCGAATGGTGAGGTCCTCTGCACGTGCGACGGCCCGTACTTCGGGGCGCGCTGCGAGACGCCGCGCTTCGAGCCGCTCGGGCTGCCGCGCTCGATGGACAATCGCATCGAGGCGACCGGCGTGAGCGCGGACGGCAGCGTCGTCGTCGGGTGGTCCCAAGGCACGAGCTCGGCGCCCGAGGCGTTTCGCTGGGAGGCGGGAGCCTTCACGCGTCTCGGCACGCTCCCCGGAGGCATTCAGAGCAAAGCGTTCGCCGTGAGCGGCGACGGGCGCGTGGTGGTCGGCGAGGCGGACGCGCCGTCCGGCGGCTCGGGCACCGCGAACGTCGGCTTCTCCTGGGAGGGCGGCGCGATGACGAACCTCGGCGTGCTCGAGTTCGGGACGGTCAGCCGCGCGCTCGCCGTCAACGAAGACGGGAGCGTGATCGTCGGCTCCGGCGACGACGACACGGCGCCGGCCGGCATCATTTGGGAGGACGGCGCGATCCAAAAGCTCGGAAGCGACTTGGAGCCGGAGACCCCGGCGGGCATCAGCGCGGACGGCACCGTCGTCGCGGGCCAGTCGGCCCAAAGCGCATTCTTCCGGGTGCTCGGCCCGGTGTCGGTCGGGTTCATGCAGCTCCTCGACGGGGCCACGTCGTGCCGCGCCCGCGGGCTGAGCGCCGACGGCAGCGTCGCCGTGGGGTCGTGCAACGGGGGTGGGGGCGATCGCGCCGCACGCTGGGCGGTCGTCGCCGACGCCCCGGCCACGGACCTCGGGACACTGGATGGCTCTGGCGAGAGCCGCGCGCTGGCCAGCGACGAGAGCGGCGCTCGCATCGTCGGCGAGTCGAACGGCGAAGCGGTCGTGTGGCTCGACGACGACTCCCCGGAGTCGCTCGCTGCCGTCCTCACCGCGGCAGGCGCCGACCTCGCGGGATTTCAGCTCGCCGCCGCGACGGGGATCTCCGCGGATGGCCGCGTGATCGTGGGCTACGGCCAGCGCGGGGTCCGCATCGAGGCGTTCATCGCGCGTTTGCCGTAGCGTGCGCCGCGCGCGGGCTCGACTCGGCCTCGGTGCTCACTTCGAGGTCGGGCGTCGTCCGTAAGCGGGTGACGGGCGGCGGCGCGCGCTCGATCAGCGTGCCGTCGTCGTCGTAGCGCGCGAGCTCGTGGGCCACTTTGCGGAGCAGCGCCTGCCGCTCGTGGAACGGCTGAAAGCTCGACTTGAACCCCGCCAGGATCATCGTGCGGATGTCGGCGAAGGGAACGCCCATCTCGCTGTGGACGAGGTAGAGCTCTTTCGACACGGACGTGTCGGTGATCAGCCGGTTGTCGGTGTTCACGGTCACGCGGAGCCCGAGATCGAAGTAGAGCTTGAGCGGATGGCTCGCGAGATCTCGCACGGCGCCCGTTTGCACGTTGCTCGACGGGCAGCACTCGAGCGGGATCCTGTGGTCGTTCACGTAGTGGAGCAGGTCGCCATTTTCGCGCAGCCTGCAGCCGTGCCCGATTCGGTGCGCGCCGCATACGTGAATGGCCTGGGCGATCGACTCGGGGCCGTACGCCTCGCCCGCGTGGATCGTGCAGTTGATGTTGTTGTCGCGCACGAGCTGGAACGCGGCGCGGTGATGCTTCGCCGGGAACTCGGCCTCTGCGCCCGCCAGGTCGAAGCCCACGACGCCGCGACCCTTGTACGCCACCGCGAGCTCCGCCATCTCGTACGAGGACTCGGGGGAGATGTTCCGGATCCCGCAGATGATGACGTTGGCTTTGATGCCGTAGGTCTCGCGAGCGCGCCGGAGCCCCTGGAGCACGGCCTCGACGACGCGCGTCAGCTTCAGGCCGAGCCGCGTGTGGAGCATGGGCGCGTAGCGCACTTCCATGTAGCGGACGTTCTCGGCGTGCGCGTCCTCGGCGAGCTCGAACGCGATGCGCTCGAGCGCCTCCTCGGTCTGCATGACGCGCAGGGTGATGTCGAACCCGCGCAGGTACTCCGTCAGCGAGCCGAACTCACGGCCGCAGCCGATCGCCGCGCGGAGGCCATCGACGTCGTCTGCGGGCAGCTCGACCTTCTCCCGGCGCGCGATGTCCAGGATCGTCTCCAGGCGGAGCGACCCATCGAGGTGAACGTGCAGATCGGTCTTCGGGAGCGCCCTGAAGACCTCGAACGGGACGCGCGGCCCCGGCACCTTCGCCGCGCGCAAGGCTTCATGATGGGACATGGGAAAGCCTAGCACGTCAGGCTGCTTCTGCCGCGCGACGCCGCTCCCGTTCGGGTGAGCTCGGCCGGAGCCCCGAGCGCACGAGCGCCGACACGACGAGAGCAAAGAAGGTGACGTATGCCCACGCGGGCACGCCGCGCTCGCTCTCGCCCGATGCCGCCGCTGCGAGCGCGTCGCGGAACACCTCGTCGCTTTGAGCGCCGATGATCGGCTGATCCCCCACGTAGGTGGTGGGGAGCCCTCGGAAGCCGATGTCGCGAAGAATGCGACCTTCTCGTTCGAGGCGCGCCTGGGTCTCGGGGGCTTCGAGGCAACGCTCGAACTCGCCGCCGTCGATGCCGAGCTCCACGGCTTTGCGCGTGATGTTCGCCGTCGACAGATCGACGGTCGAGAACATGAAATCCGCGAGCGCGTCTGCCTGCCCGCTCTTCTCGGCGCAGATCGCGGCGAGCGCCGCGCCGCGTGCTTGTGGATGACTGCGCAGCGGCATGTTGAGCCGCACGAAGTGCACGCGCGCCCCATACGGCTCGAGCAACGCCTTGAGCCGACCGTGGAGGCGTCGACAGTGCGGACACTGGAAATCCGCGAACTCGATGACGTTGATTTTCCCGGAGCGGTAGTAGCTCCGGAGCTCGGACGGCGCTTCTGGCGTGGGCTTCATCGCCGGCCAGAGCGCGGGCGCCACGAGGGCCAACACACCGAGGGCCGCCCACGACCAGGTGGCGAGCGGCTCGCGGTCGCTCGGGGACGGAGGCGTTCGAAGCCAGAGCGCGCCGCCCACCGCGGCGCCGACGGCCGCGGTATCGGTGACGACACAGAGCCAGCAGAACTGGCCGACCACGAAGGTTTGCACCGCGAGCAGGGCGAGCGCGATCACGCCGCCCCCGATCGCGAGCCAGGCCGCCCACGAAGCTCTCCGCGTGAGGGAGAGGACGAACACCGTCGCAAGCCCGATCAGACCGACGTCCGGCAGGGACAGGCCGAGCCCGAAGAGGTGGGCCAGATCCGTCCGCTGGAGGGCTCCGCACCCGGACTCCGCCCCACAAAACGACGGGTCGAGGCTGCGGTACTCGACGGCGAGGGCCGCACTGGCGGAGAGCCCCAGCAAGGTGAGGATTCGGAGCGCGAGCAGAGCGTGGGCGCGCGTCACGGCAAGAGAGCCCTATACGTCGACTGGCAGGCATAGGCCAGCAGTCCGGCACGGCGGGGACAAAGGTTCGAGCCTCTCCGTGGCGCCCGGGTTATAGCCGCGCGTCATGGCGAGCTCCTTACCGCGGCAGGACAAAGTCGTACGCTGCCTCGAGCAAGCCGGGCGGCCGCTCGCGCTCCGCGAGCTCTCTCAGCGCCTCGAGACGCTACCGGGCCCCGCGCTCACTGCGATGCTGGAAACGCTCGTGGAGCGGGGCATCGTGCAGAAGCTCGGCCGCCATCGCTACGCGCTCCCCCGCAAGCGCGGAGGCGGGGAGCGCCTCGAAGGCAAGTTGAACATGAACCCCCGCGGGTTCGGGTTCGTCGCCGGGCCCGCTCGCGGCGAGGACGTGTACCTCGCTCCGGAGGCGATCGGCGCGGCGCTCCACGGCGACCGCGTCGAGGTGGAAATCACGAGCCGCTCTCCGCGGGGTGCGGAGGGGCGCATCGTGCGCATCGTCGAGCGCCGCAGCCCGCGCATCGCGGGGCTTTTGCGTCGGCGTGGGCGGAGCGCGTGGCTCGAGCCGGACGACTCGCGGATTCGCGGCCCGATCGTGCTGACTGGCGGGGCGCGCATCGGGAAAGACGGCGAAGCCGCCGTCGCCAGCATCACGCGGTTTCCGGATTTTCCCGACGAGCACGCCGAAGCCGAGCTCGTGGACGTGCTGGGCACGCCCGGCGATCCGAACGTCGAGGTCGCCAAGATCCTCGTTCGGGAAGGCGTCGAAGAGCAGCACCCCGAGGGCGCGGTGCGCGAGGCCGAAACGCTCGCGGCGCGGCTGCTCCGCTCGATTCCCGACGGGCGGCGCGACCTGCGCGACGTTCCTCTGCCCACGATCGATCCCGACGACGCGCGCGACCACGACGACGCGGTCTGGGTGGAACGCACCGCGCACGGCTATCGGGCGTACGTCGCCATCGCCGACGTGAGCGAGTACGTGGAAGAGGGCTCCGCGCTCGACGCCGAGGCGCGCGCGCGCGGTTGCACCATCTACTTGCCCGATCGGGCCATCCCTATGCTCCCGACGGCGCTCGCCGCCGATCTCTGCTCGCTCTTGCCGGAGAAGGAGCGGCTCTGCTTGTGCGTCATCGCGGAGCTCGACGCGTCCGCGACGGTGACGCGCTTCGAGATCGTCGAAGGCGTGATGCGTTCGCAGGCCATGCTCACCTACGGCGGCGTGGCGCGGGCGCTCGGGTTCAGCGAGCTGCCGCCGCGGAGCGCCCAGGCCGAGGCGATGAAGCGGGATCTGCGCGTCATCGACGAGCTCGCCCGCAAGCTGCGGCGCGCACGCCTCGCGCGCGGCGCGCTCGATCTCGACTTGCCGGAGCCCAAGCTCGAGCTCGACCCGCGCACGGGCGCGCCCCTCGACGTGAAGCGGAGAACGCAGGACCCCGGGGTCCGGCGCGCGTACTCGATGATCGAGGAGCTGATGCTGCTCGCGAACGAGCTCGTGGCGCGCTTCCTCATCGAGAAGAAGAGCCCGGCCGTGTATCGGGTGCACGCCCCGCCGGACGAGGAGAAGCTCGAACGCTTCGGAAAGGCGGCGGAGAAGCTCGGGATCGCCGTCGATCTCGAGGCGTTCCAGGAGCCGGGATCGATCTCGCGCTGGCTCGCGCGCATCCAGAAGCACCCGCGCCGCGCCGTGCTCGAGATGCTGCTGCTCCGGTCGCTCAAGCAAGCCACCTACGAAACCACGAACATCGGGCATTTCGGGCTCGCGGCGCCGTCGTACGTGCACTTCACGTCGCCGATTCGCCGCTATCCGGATCTGTTGGTGCATCGGCTCGTCAAACACATTCTGCGCGGCAACAAGCCGAAGGCTTCCCCTGCCTCGCTGGAGGCGCTCGGTGAGTCGGCACGGCACTCGAGCGAGCGGGAGCGGGCCGCGATGGAAATAGAGCGCGAGGTGGTCGATCTGTATCGCGCGCTCTTGATGCGGGATCGTATCGGCGACGTGGCCGAGGGCACCGTGACGGGGTTGGTCGGAAGCGGCGTGTTCGTGGCGCTCGACGACCCGTTCGTGGAGGTGCTCGTCCGCTTCGAGGCGATGGGGGCGGACCGCTACGAGATGACGGAAGACGAGCTCTCCGTCGTGGGTGCCCGTTCGGGCGACACCATTGCTCTCGGGGACCGGATGGTCGTCACCATCGAAGACGTCGCCGTGCTGCGAAGGACGGTCTACGCCGCGCGGGTCGTGCCCGAAGGCGCTCTCGGTCGCGCGCGCAAGGGCTCGCGAGCCCTCGCGCGGCCACGGGTGCGCAAGGTCGAGCCGGTGGCGGGGAAACGCGGCGACGGCGGACGCCGCCGCAAGACCGGCCCCGGAGGTCAGCGCACGGAGGTGCGAGAGCGCCGCGAGCGGGGTGAGCGCGGCGGGCGCCGTCGTCGGCGCTGACCCGACCGAGAACCTTTTGGGCTCAGAAGCGGTATCGGCGAATTTTCGAGTGTGTGCGGCTGTCGGCCCGTGCGGATTGCCCAGATCCGACATGCGTGCTACACGCGTCAGCACTCACGTGTTTCTTCACCGAGCGGAGGACGCCGGCCATCGAGCGCGTGGAATGAAGACGGCTGGACGCCATTCGATGTCTACGAGTGCTCGACGCTATTTGATTCTGGCCGGAGCTCTGCTCGCGAGTCCCGGCTGCGGCCCCTCCACCAACAACGACGTGATCCTTGACGGAGCAACGTCGCGAGGGAGCTCCGGTGCGGGTGGGCGCACGCGTGTGCGCGGCGGTGGGCCGACGCCGTTAGTCGTGTGCGGCAGCGGTAACGCCGGCGGCGGCATAGGTTCCGGCG
>Ga0079224_100000441_pt1 | contig 40358 bp, 38 predicted proteins | sample Stecom2015_FD_80414 | JGI IMG/M metagenome (GOLD analysis project Ga0079224, IMG submission 80414) | Agricultural soil microbial communities from Utah to study Nitrogen management - Steer compost 2015 | ecosystem: Environmental > Terrestrial > Soil > Agricultural land | place: USA: Utah... | reverse complement strand
TACCACGCCCTCCAGGTTCGCGCGTTCGCCGAAGCCGGTGCCGATCTCGTCACCGCCCACACCATGACCAACACGCCGGAAGCGGCCGGTATCGTCCGCGCCGCCCGCGCCGCAGGGATGCCGGTGGTGATCTCGTTCACGGTCGAGACCGACGGCCGGCTGCCGACCGGCGAGACCCTTCGCGAGGCGATCGAAGCCGTCGATGCGGCGACCGCGGGCGGGCCGGAGTACTACATGATCAACTGCGCCCATCCCACGCACTTCGCCGGAGCGCTCGAGCCCGGCACGGCGTGGGTGCGGCGGCTGCGCGGCATCCGCGCCAACTCGTCGAAGTGCAGCCATGCCGAGCTGGACAATGCGCCGGAACTCGACATCGGCAACCCGGTCGAACTCGGCGGCCAGTATGCCGACCTGGTCCGCCGCTTTCCGCACATCAATGTGCTGGGCGGCTGCTGCGGCACCGATCACCGCCACATTGCGCAGGTGTGCCTCGCCTGCAGGGATCTCGCCCGCGCCGCGGCCTGAGGCAGCCCGCCGGGTGCGGTTTCGCCGGGAATCCGCGCCCGCGGCGTGCCGGCAGGCGGCTGTGACCCGCGGGACACAGCCACCAGTTCGCGGCCGCATACGCACAGCATCTGCGGAACCGGCGCGTTTGCGACATCGCGGGGGACGGTTCTCCCGCCTGTTCAACGGCTCAAGGAAGCACGAGATGCACTCCATCATCTACATCATCGGACTCGTCGTGGTCATCGCCTTCGTCCTGTCGCTGCTCGGGCTGACCTGACCGCGACCGGCCGCACGCTCGTGCTTCAGTCCTTGCGACGCTGAAGGTGTTCCAACAGGCGGGGCATGATCTCGACGAAGTTGCACGGCCGCGACCGGTAGTCCAGCTGGTGGGCGAGGATGCCGTCCCAGGCGTCGCGGCAGGCGCCCGGGGAACCCGGCAGGCAGAAGATGTAGGTGCCGCCGGCGACCCCGGCGATGGCGCGTGACTGGACCGTGGAGACGCCGATCTTCTCGAGGCTGATCCAGTGGAACACCGTCGAGAAGCCGTCGATCACCTTGTCGAACAGCGGCTCCAGCGCCTCCGGCGTGACGTCGCGGCCGGTCAGCCCGGTGCCGCCGGTGGTCAGCACCACGTCGACCGCCGGATCGTCGATCCAGTCCCGCACCGCGGCGCGGATGGCCTCGACCTCGTCCTTCACGATCTGCCGCCCGGCGAGCCGGTGGCCGGCCGCCTCGAGGCGCGCGACGAGCGTCGCGCCGGACTTGTCGTCGTCGAGGGAGCGGGTATCCGACACCGTCAGGACGGCGATGCCGACCGGGATGAACGGGCGTTCGCTGGCGGGGCCGGTCATTGCGTGTCTCCCTCGTCGAGGCGCTTGCGGATGGCGAGAAAGTCACGCCATGACAGTTTCTTGGCCGCCGGCTGCCGCAGCAGGTAGGCGGGGTGGAAGGTGGCCATCACCGGCCACTGCCGGCCGCCGCTCGCATAGGTCCGCCACGTCCCCCTGAGCCTCTGGATGCCCTGCGTCGTCTCCAGCAGCTCGGCCGCTGGCACCCGCCCCAGAAACACCAGGATCTCCGGGTCGGCGAGTTCGATCTGGCGGCGGATGAACGGCCGGCAGATGGCCAGTTCCGCCGCCGTCGGCGCCCGGTTGCCGGGCGGCCGCCAGTAGATGACGTTGGCGAGGTAGGCCGACTGCCGGTCGAGGCCGATGGCCGCCAGCATGCGGTCGAGCAGCTGGCCGCTGCGGCCGACGAACGGCTTGCCCTGGATGTCCTCGTCGCGGCCCGGCGCCTCGCCGATCAGCATCACCCGCGCCGCCGGGTTGCCGTCGGAAAAGACGAGGCTGTGGGCGGTGTCGCGCAGGCTGCAGCCCTCGAACCCGGCCACCACCTCGCGCAGTTCCTCGAGGCTCGTGCAGGCGGCCGCCCGCGCCCGCGCGTCGGCCTCCGCCTCGCGTGGCTCGACCGGCGACAGGGGAGGCGGCGGCACGCCGTGGTCGGTGCCGCGCAGGGCCGGCAGCGGCGGCGCCACCCGCCCCTGCGGCGGCGACGGCGGTGCCGCCGGATGCGTCGCCGGATGCACTGCCGGAGCTGCCGGAGACACTGCCGCCGCCGTTTCCGGCGTCGCCGGCTCCGGTTCCGGCGCCGCCGCCAGTCGGTTGACCGGCGTCTCGTCGATCGCCTCGTCGACGCCCATCGCGCGGTACCACTCGAGGATGTCGATCAGGGTGCGGGTATCGTGCATCGTGCGTTCCGGACGCCCCGCGGGGCTGGCCCGCGTACTGTCCATCGGTTACTCCACATACTAGTATGCCGGCCACTATAGCAGGGCAGACGGCGAGGGTAGAGGGACATGGCCGAACGCGAATCGATGGAGTTCGACGTGGTGATCGTGGGGGCCGGGCCGGCCGGGCTCGCCGCCGCGATCCGCCTCAGGCAGCTGGCCGCGGAAGCCGGCGAGGAGCTGTCGGTGACGGTGATCGAGAAGGGCTCCGAGGTCGGCGCCCACATCCTGTCCGGCGCAGTGATCGACCCGATCGGCCTCGACGAGCTGATCCCCGACTGGCGCGACCGCGAGCCGCCGCTGAAGACCCGGGTGACCGAGGACCGGTTCCTGGTGCTCGGGGAGGCCGGCAGCATCCGGCTGCCCAACCTGATGATGCCGCCGCTGATGAACAACCACGGCAACTACGTTGGCAGCCTCGGCAACCTGTGCCGCTGGCTCGGCGAGCAGGCCGAGGCGCTCGGCGTCGAGATCTACCCCGGCTTCGCCGCCGCCGAGGTCGTCTACGACGACGACGGCGCGGTGAAGGGGGTGGCGACCGGCGACATGGGGGTGGCCCGCGACGGCAGCCGCAAGGACACCTACACCCCCGGCATCGAGCTCCACGGCAAGTACACGCTGTTCGCCGAGGGCGCCCGCGGCTCGCTGTCGAAGCAGCTGATCGCCCGCTTCGGCCTCGACCACGGCCGCGAGCCGCAGAAGTTCGGCATCGGCCTGAAGGAGCTGTGGCAGGTGAGGCCGGAGGTCCACCGCCCCGGCCTCGTCCAGCACACCTTCGGCTGGCCGCTCGACTGGCGCACCGGCGGCGGCTCGTTCCTCTACCATTTCGACGACGACCTCGTCGCCGTCGGCTTCGTCGTCCACCTGAACTACGCCAACCCGTACCTGTCGCCGTTCGACGAGTTCCAGCGCTTCAAGACCCACCCGGCGATCCGCGGCGTGTTCGAGGGCGCCAGGCGCATCGGCTACGGCTCGCGTGCCATCACCGAGGGCGGCTACCAGTCGGTGCCGAAGCTCGCCTTCCCCGGCGGGGCGCTGATCGGCTGCGCCGCCGGCTTCGTCAACGTGCCGCGCATCAAGGGCACCCACAACGCGATCGGCACCGGCCGGCTTGCCGCCGAGGCGGCGTTCGCGGCGATTCGCGCCGGCCGCGCCCGCGACGAGCTGACCGGCTACCAGCAGGCCTACGAGGAAAGCCGCGTCGCCGCCGACCTCAGGCGGGTGCGCAACGTCAAGCCGTACTGGTCGAAGCTCGGCACCTGGGCCGGCATCGCGCTCGGCGGCATCGACATGTGGATGAACAACATGGGGCTCGGCCTTCCCTACACGCTCGGCCACGGCAAGCCGGACCACGCGGCGACCGGCAAGGCGGCCGACCACCGGCCGATCGCCTATCCGAAGCCGGACGGGGTGCTGACCTTCGATCGGCTGTCGTCGGTGTACCTGTCGAACACCAACCACGAGGAGGACCAGCCGGTCCACCTGAAGCTGAAGGACCCCGACATCCCGATCTCGTACACGCTCCCCGAGTATGCGGAGCCGGCGCAGCGCTACTGCCCGGCCGCCGTCTACGAGGTGGTGACCGACGACGACGGCACAAATCCGCGGTTCCAGATCAACGCCCAGAACTGCGTCCACTGCAAGACCTGCGACATCAAGGACCCGCCGCAGAACATCGTCTGGACGGTGCCCGAGGGCGGCGGCGGGCCGAACTACTCGGGGATGTGACGCACCGCACGGGATTGCTTCGCTCCGCTCACAATGACGCCGGGTGGTGCGGTCGTGGCAGCGCGTGCACGGGGCAGCCCCCGTGCGACGTCACCCCGGCGCAGGTCGGGGTCCAGAGCGACGCATCCGCAGGCTGCCGAAACTTGGATTCCAGCCTGCGCCGGACTGTCGGCAGCGGGCGAGGATGTGGGTAAAGTATCGATTCCAGGTTGAATTGATATTATTCGGGGTGTGTTCAAAACAATTTCGAATTGAATAGACAATCACAGGTTGTCGAAAGCAACGCCTGTCAGGATGCAAATATTCGTCAAGTTCGACCGGTGCCGTAAATCTCGTGTTAGATTTTTCCGCTAAGTTCGACCGTGTACAGACCATTCGTGGTCGGAACAAGGGGGTATGCAATGACGACCAAACCGGAATCCACGGCCTTGAAGCGCCTGAAGACCATTCACGGCGAACTCAGCGCGATCACCTCGGAGATGCGGGCGATGGACATGCCGTTCTCCGCCTACCTGGTGGAAATGGCCACCCTCGACGTGGGCGAGCGTCTCGCCGCGACCCGGCAGGCGCGGGCGCGCTGAGCACAAGCCGGCGACAGCCCGGGCCTTCACAAGTTTCATCGGAGCCGGCGCGGGCCACCGCGCCGGCTTCCGCTGTCTCGGGGCGCCGCGAAACGGGTCGACGGAGCGGAGCGACCGCGGTAGAGATGCGTCGCCGGCCGGAGCGGGCCGGCAGGCGCCGCAGGGCGCGGCAGCCGGCATGACCGCGAACACCACGGACGGGGGCCGGATGGCAACCGACGACAGCTTTTCCGCCGACGGCGGCTGCACCTGCGGCCAGGTGCGGTACAGGATCACCGCCCGGCCGATGTTCGTCCACTGCTGCCACTGCACCTGGTGCCAGCGCGAGACCGGATCGGCGTTTGCCGTCAACGCCCTCGTCGAGGCATCGCGGGTGGAGCGGCTTTCGGGCGACGTGGTGCGGGTGGTGCTGCCGTCGGCGAGCGGCAAGGGTCAGACAGTCACCCGCTGCCCCACATGCGGGATCGCACTGTGGAGCAACTACGCCGGCGCCGGCGATTCGGTGCATTTCGTTCGCACCGGAACGCTCGACGACCCGGCCGCCTTTCCGCCCGACATCCACATCTACACCTCGACCAGGCGGCCCTGGGTGAACCTGCCCGAGGGGGTGCCGGCCGTTGCCGAGTACTACCGCATGTCGCAATACTGGCCGGCCGACAGCATCGCCCGGTTCCGGACCGCGCGCGGCCGCTGAGCTGCCGGTGCGGCGGCCCGCCGGTCAGCCGGGCATGGCCGGCTGGGGGCGATTGTGGTATGGTCATCCGAGTCACCACGGCCGCGGTCCAATTCGGATTCGGGGTTGACGGCGGAGCGCAATTGCTCCTGAACTGCGGGCGGTCGATCCCGGCCAGTGGTATGAGTCAAGAGAGGGGATTGCGGGGATGCACCGTGAGATCCGCGAGGCGCGGAATGCGGGGTTCGTCGCCTCGCTGTGCGCCGCAGTCATCATCGGCGCGTTTGCCAGCGCCCAGCCGGCGGCGGCAAGCGGCGACAAGCGAACCGGTATGTCGCACGCCGGCAACTACCTCGCAGGGCGGTTCGCCACCGCCAGAAACGACACCCTCAAGGCGGCGCAATTCTATACAAGGGCGCTGAAGGGCGATCCCGATAACCCGTATCTCCTCGAACGCGCCTTCCTGCTCGAGCTCGGGGCGGGGAACGTGGACGAGGCCGAACAGCTGGCGTGGCGCCTCGTCCGGCACGACCGCAACAACCGCATGGCCCGGCTGGTGCTCGGCGCCCGCCAGATCAAGGCCGGCAACCCGGCCGCGGCGCGGGCCCACTTCGAGAAGGCCAGCCACGCCCGGATCGGCGAGCTTTCCTCGGGCCTGATGAGCGCCTGGACCCATGCCGCCGAAGGCAACTACCGGGCGGCAGTGAAGGTGCTGGACGATCTCCGGAAGACTGATTCGTTCGGCATCTACCTTGCCTTCCATTCGGCGATGATCCTCGACCTGGCCGGCGAGTACGAGCGCGCCGGAGCGCTCTACAAGCAGGCGTTCGACGAGGCCTCGACGTCGGTCCGGTTGGCCCAGGCATACGGCAATTTCCTCGAGCGGATGGGCCGGACGGCGGAAGCGCAGGAAGTCTACGGCACGTTCCTCGGATCGTCGCTCGCGCATCCGCTGATCGTGGCGGCGATGGAGGAGAGCAAGCGCGACAAGATGCCTGCGCGGTTCGTCGCCAGCTCCCGCGCCGGTGCCGCCGAGGCGCTGTTCGGCATCGCCAGCGCGCTCGCAGAGGATGCCGGCATGGAGGTGGCGGTACCGTATGCGAGGCTGGCGCTGTTCCTCGAGCCGCGGTTCCCGATCGCGCAGGTCCTGCTCGCCGACATCTATTCCGACGCCGGCCGCCACGACGTGGCCATCGAGATCTATCGCAAGATACCCAGGGGTTCGGCGCTGTACGAGCACGCCGAGCTCCAGATCGCCGCCAACCTCGACCGCCTCGAGCGCACCGACGAGGCCATCGACCGGCTGAAGAAGCTGGCTGCGGCGCGGCCCGACAGCCGCGAGCCGCTGATGACGCTCGGCAACATCCTGCGCGGCCGGTCGCAGTTCGCCGAGGCGGCGGAGGTCTACTCGAAGGCGATCGACCTCATCGACGAGCCGAAGGAGCGCGACTGGACGCTGTACTACTTCCGCGGCATCGCCTACGAGCGCTCCAAGCAGTGGCCGAAGGCGGAAGCCGACTTCAAGCAGGCGATCGCGCTGCACCCCGACCAGCCGCTTGTGCTCAACTACCTCGGCTACTCGTGGCTCGAGCAGAAGCAGAACCTGCAGGAGGCGATGCGGATGATCCGGAAGGCGGTCGAGCTGCGGCCGAATGACGGCTACATCGTCGACAGCCTCGGCTGGGCGCATTACCAGCTCGGCGACTACGACAGCGCGGTGAAGGAGCTGGAGCGGGCGGTGGAGCTGAGGCCGGAGGACCCGGTGATCAACGACCACCTGGGCGATGCCTACTGGCGGGTAGGCCGGCGGCTGGAGGCGAAGTTCCAGTGGCAGCACGCGCACGACCTGAAGCCCGAGCCGGAGCAGCTGGAGATCATCAAGAAGAAGCTCGAGGCGGGCTTGCCGGACGAGGGCAGCAAGGCGGCCAAGGCCGCGGCCCAGCCTGACAACGGCTGACGCCGCCGTCAGGCCTCGGCCGGCACCGGCTCGGCGACCGGGCTCAGCGTTTCCAGGAACCGCACCGGCTCGCCGCCCGGCTCGCCGATGATCTCGTCCTCCCACATGACGCGGCGACCGCGGATGATGGTGCCGACCGGCCAGCCGGCAACCTCGGTGCCGGCAAACGGCGTCCAGCCGCACCGGCTCTCGATCCAGGCGTTGCTGATCGACACCCGCCGCCCAAGGTCGACGATGGTAAAGTCGGCGTCGTATCCGGCCGCGATACGGCCCTTGCCGGCGATCTGAAACACCCGCGCCGGGCCGTGACTGGTCAGGTCGACGAGCCGCTCGAGGCTGAGCCGGCCGGCGTTGACGTGATCGAGCATGACCGGCACCAGGGTCTGCACGCTCGGCATCCCGGACGGCGACTTCGGGTACGGCTCACCCTTCTCGGCGAGGGTGTGCGGGGCGTGGTCGGAACCGATCACGTCGGCGACGCCGGCGACCACGCCCCACCACAGCGCCTCGCGGTGATGCGCCTCGCGGATCGGCGGGTTCATCTGGGCCAGGGTGCCGAGGCGACGGTAGGCCTCGGGCGCGGCGAGCGTGAGGTGCTGCGGCGTCACCTCGACCGTGGCAACGTCGCGGTAGCCGGCGAGCATCAGCATCTCCTCGGCGGTCGAGACGTGCAGGATGTGGATGCGCCGGCCGGTGCGGCGGGCGAGCGCGACCAGCCGGGTGGTGGCTTGCAGAGCGGTCTGCACGTCCCGCCAGTCGGTGTGGGTCTGCGGCTCGTTCTCCCGCCGCTCAGCCAGCCGCTCGCGCAGCCGGAACTCGTCCTCGCTGTGGAAGGCAACCCGGCGCGAGGTGGCGGCAAGGATTCGCTCCACCGATTCGTCGTCGGGGACAAGCAACGACCCGGTCGATGAGCCCATGAACACCTTGATGCCGCAGGCGCCGGGCAGGCGTTCCAGTTCGGCAAGCCGGTCGATGTTGTCGCGGGTGCCGCCGACCCAGAACGCGAAATCGCAGAACATGCCCTCGCGGGCCCTGCCAAGCTTGTCCTCGAGCGAGGCCTCTTCGACCGTCGGCGGCACCGTGTTGGGCATTTCGAAGACGGCGGTCACGCCGCCCTTGACCGCCGCCCGGCTGCCGGTGTTCAGGTCTTCCTTGTGCTCGTTGCCCGGTTCGCGGAAGTGCACCTGGCTGTCGATGACGCCGGGCAGGACGTGCAGCCCGGCGAGGTCGAGCACCTCGGCGGCGAGATTCGACCGGAAGCTGCCGATGTCGGCGATGCGGCCGTTGCGGACCGCGATGTCGCCCTCGGCAATGCCGTCCTGGTTGACGATCACCCCGCCGCGCAGGATGAGATCGAAGGTTTCCGCCACGTCCTTCCTCTCGTTCGCCTTGCGAGCCCGCCGCCGGGCGCGTACATCTTGGCCCGGAACGATCCGAGCACAAAACCGGCGGACATGGCTACTCCCTTTGTTGCAACACTGGCCGACCGGGCGGTGCTGACCGCAGAAGGCCCCGACACGTCGCGCTTCCTGCAGGGCCTGATCACCGCCGACGTCGGCCGAATCGATTCCGGCCGTGCAGCGTACGCGGCGCTGCTGACGCCGCAAGGCAAGATCCTGTTCGATTTCTTCGTGGTCAAGGCCGGCGAGCGCTACCTGATCGACTGCGCCGCCGATCGCGCCGGTGAGCTGCTGAAACGGCTGATGTTCTACCGCCTGCGGGCGAAGGTCGACCTGGCCGCCGACGAGGTGCTGGCGGTCGCAGCACTGTGGAACGGCACGACGGCGGACGAGCCCGGCAACGTTCGCGAGGTGGCCGGCGGCGTCGCCTTTGCCGACCCGCGCACGCCGGCGATGGGCAGCCGGGTGATCGCGCCGGCAGAGGCCATCGCGGCGTTCGCCGGCAGCCTCGGGGCGCAGGCGGCGAGCGCCGCCGACTACCACGCCCACAGGATCGCGCTTGGACTTGCCGACAGCGCCGACATCGGCTCCGGCGAGCTGTTCCCGCACGAGTGCAACTTCGACCAGATCGGCGGCGTCGACTTCCGCAAGGGCTGCTACGTGGGCCAGGAGGTGGTCTCGCGCACCGAGCACCGCGGCACCGCCCGCAAGCGCATCGTGCCGGCCGTATTCGACGGCGGCGCGCCTGAGCGCGGCTCCGCGGTCACAGCGGGCGAGCGCGCCATCGGCGAGGTGATGTCGGTGGCCGGCGACCGCGGGCTGGTGCTGGTGCGGCTCGACCGCGCCGAGGCGGCGATCGCCGCCGGCGCGCCATTGACCGCCGGCGGCGCCACGCTGCGGCTTGAGCGGCCGGACTGGGCTCGGTTCGAGGTGCCGGGGGTGGAGGCGGCATGAGCGGGCTCGCCCATGCCGACGGCCTCGTGCGCTGCACCTGGCCAGGCACCGACCCGCTGTACGTCGCCTACCACGACGAGGAATGGGGGGTGCCGGAATACGACGACCGGGCGCTGTTCGAGAAGCTGATCCTCGACGGCTTCCAGGCCGGCCTGTCGTGGATCACCATCCTGCGCAAGCGCGACGCCTTCCGCGCCGCGTTCGACGACTTCGACCCGGAACGGATCGCCCGCTACGGGCCCGACAAGGTCGCCGCCCTGATGCAGGATGCCGGGATCGTGCGCAACCGCGCCAAGATCGAGGCGACGGTGACCAACGCGCAAGCCTGGCTCGACCTGATGCAGCGCGAACGCTTCTCCGACTACCTGTGGCGGTTCACCGACGGCCGGCCGGTGCAGAACCGGTTCGAGACGACCGACCGGATCCCGGCGGAAACCGAGCTCAGCCGCAAGATCTCGCGCGACCTCAAGGCGCGTGGCTTCCGCTTCTGCGGCCCGACCATCGTCTATGCCTTCATGCAGGCGGTCGGCATGGTGAACGACCACCTCGTCAGCTGCCACCGGCACGACGCCTGCCGGGCGCTTGCCCGCTGAGGCGGGCGCCGCCGTCCGGCATGGGCGCCGCACGCACCAAGACACCGCGCGCCTGGCAGCGCATGCTGAGCGGCCGCCGGCTCGATCTCCTCGACCCGTCGCCGCTGGACGTGGAGATAACCGACATCGCCCACGGGCTTGCCCGGGTGGCGCGGTGGAACGGCCAGACCCGCGGGGCGCATGCCTTCACCGTCGCCCAGCACTGCCTCCTGGTCGAGGCGCTGGCGTCGCAGTTCGCCGCCACGCTCGACCGCAGGTGGCGGCTGGCGGCGCTGCTGCACGACGCGCCCGAATACGTCATCGGCGACCTGATCAGCCCGTTCAAGGCCGCCATCGGGCTCGACTACAAGGCGTTCGAGGAGCGGCTGCTGGCGGCCGTCCACCTGCGGTTCGGGCTGCCGGCACGGCTGCCGGAACGGATATCGGCGCTGATCAAGCGCGCCGACCGCGCCGCCGCCTTCATCGAGGCGACGCAACTGGCCGGTTTCGACGACCGCGAGGCGGCCCGCTACTTCAGCCGTCCGCGCGGGCTGCCGGCAGATGTGCTGCGTCGGCTTTCGGACCTGAAGCCGGTGCCGACGGCCGAGGCCGAACGCCGCTACCTTGCGAAGTTCAGGCAGCTGCAATAGGTGAGGGGGTGACACACGGCCGTTGCCGACGCCGGATACGCGCGGCGCCATGCCCGCCAACCAATCCGAGGTAGCCGAAACTCCATGATCGTCGTCTGTTCTCTCGCCGCAATCCCCACCCAGATCGAGCGCCACCGCGTCGACCGCATGGTGTCGCTGCTCGGACCGGAGTCGATGATCCCGACGCCGCCGGCGATTGCGCCGGAGAACCACCTGCGACTGACGCTGCACGACATCTGCTCGCCCATCGAGGGGCACATCCTGCCGTGCGAGGACCACGTCGGCGAACTGATCGAGTTCGTGTCCGGCTGGCGGTGCGACAAGCCGATGCTCATTCACTGCTACGCCGGGATCAGCCGCTCGACGGCGGCCGCCTTCACGACGATGTGCATCCACGAGCCGGATACCGACGAGGTCGAGCTTGCAAGGCGCCTGCGCAAGGCGTCCGCCACCGCGACGCCGAACGCGCTGATCGTCGAGATGGCCGACCGGCTGCTCGGCCGCGGCGGCCGCATGGTGGAGGCGGTGAGGGCGATCGGCACCGGCCAGCCGGCGTGGGAATGCGTGCCGTTCAGCCTCGACGTCCGGCCGCCGCAGGGTGCGGGCACGGCCGGCGTGGCGGCCGGCTAGGCGGCAACCTCGGCCGGGCCGCGGGACGGGACGGGAGGATCGGGACGATGGCAGCGGGACGTTTTCCGGAACAGCATACGGGCCGCTGCCTGTGCGGCGGCGTGCGGTTCGAGGCCGACGGGGCGCCGTTATGGGTCGCCCACTGCCACTGCGACAGCTGCCGCCGGGCGACCGCCTCGGCGGTCGCCACCTTCGTCTGCTTCGACGATGACCGGGTCAGGTGGACGGCCGGTGAGCGGCGCCTGTTCAACTCGTCGCCGGGGGTCACCAGGAGCTTCTGCGGCACCTGCGGCACGCCGCTCGCCTACCAGGCCGAGCGGTGGCCGGGCGAGATCCACATCCACCTGTGCGCGCTGGACCGGCCCGAGCTCTATCCGCCGCAGGTGCACGTCTTCACCGCAGAACGCCTGCCGTGGCTGCACATCGCCGACGACGCGCGCCGCTACCGCACGCTGGGCGGGGACAATTAGGCGGCAGCGGAAGCCCGGCCGCCGTCAGCGGCCGGAGTGGGCGAACTCCCAGTACAGCTCCCGGGCGCGGGCATAGATCGGGCCCGGCTGCAGGTTGCGCTGCTCGATGCGGGTAACCGGCAGCACCTTGCCGAAGTTGCCGGTCGAGAACACCTCGTCGGCATCGAGCACCTCGGGATAGGCGATGGTCCGCTCGTGGACCTCGATCCCGGCGCCGCGCAGGAGCGAGATCACGCGCTGGCGGGTGATGCCGTTGAGGAAGCAGCCGTTGGGCACCGGCGTGTGGACCACGCCGTCGCGGGCGAAGAAGAGGTTGGCGGTGGCGAACTCGGCGACATGGCCGAGGCCGTCGAGCATGATCGCGTTGTCGAAGCCGCGGCTGCGGGCCTCGCGCAGCACGCGGGCGGAGTTGGGATAATGGCAGGCCGCCTTGGCATCGGTCGGGGCCGTCTCGAGCCCCGGCCGGCGCCACGGCGACAGCGTGACGGAGGAGCCGTTCGGCTCCGGCAGCGGCGATTCGAAGATCGTGAAGCAGAACCGGGTGGTCTCCGGGTCGACGTCGACCCAGCCGTCCTCGGCCCAGTACATCGGCTTGATGTAGACCGAGGCTCCGGGGCCGAACCGGGCGATGCCGTCGCGGGCGATCTCCTCGAGTTCCCCGGGCGTATGGAGCGGCTTGAGGCCGAGCGCCTTGACCGAGCGCACCATGCGTTCGCAGTGACGGTCGAGGTCGGGGGCGACGCCTTCGAAGGCGCGGGCGCCGTCGAACACCGTGGAGGCGAGCCAGGCGCCATGTGTCATCGGCCCCATGATGGGCGGATTGCCGGCCACCCACCTGCCATCGATGAAATGCCACGCCTTCTGGTCCGTTTCCGTCATCACCGTTCCTCGATCTGTCCCCGTGGGCGCCACTTGCGGGCGCCTTCCGGGCCCGAGACTAGCAGCCGCGGATGCGCTTGCCGAGTCCGGCACAGGCGCGCACCGGCGTCCGACGACGGCGTGTGAGAAGCGGTGACGCGGCGGCGGAAATGGTCCGGCCGCGCAACGGGGCGCGGCCGGCGATGGACGGTTGCCGCGGGCTGCCGGCGAGGCGGCGGCCCCGCTGGCTGGATCAACTCGATCCCGAAGCGTTCGAATAGAAGATGTGACGGCCGATCTGCTTGATCCGCCTCAGGCTGCTCGACCAGTTGGGCGAGACGTAGTCGGCGTGGTAGTGGGTGGCGTCGCTCACCGCGTGGACCGTCTTGCCGTCGAGGAACTGCGAGGCGATGTTCTGGGCCACCGTCCACGCCTTGCCTGGCTTCGGCCGGTCGGGCTTGCCGTCGCAGGCGAACGAGAACTGGCAGCCGTTGCGCCGCGACTCGTTCTGGAACACGACCTCGCACACCGTGTTCGGATAGTTCGGGTCGTTGACCCGGTTCATCACCACGTTGGCCACCGCCATCTGCCCGAGCAGCGATTCGGACCGCGCCTCGAAGTAGATCGCCTTGGCGAGGCAGCGATGCTCGGCGGCCCGGAACCGGCGCTCCGATTCGCGGCGCTCGCGCTCGGTGCTGCCAAGTTCCGCCAGCGCCTCGAGCTTCTCGATCGGCGGCGACAGGATGAGGGTGGCCGCCTTCTCGAGCCGCGCTTCGAGCTTGGGCACGCTCGCCAGCTTGACGATGAGATCGCTCTTGGAGACTTCCTGGACCTGCTGCTCGCGCGGCATCGGCGGTACGTACAGCGCCACCTCGGTCGCGGAGTCGCCGGAGAACGCGCCCGGCGCGGTCATGGATCCGACCGCGGGCCGGACCATGTCCTGCCAGTCCGGCGTCGACGCGACCCGCGCCGACGCATGCTGGCCGGCATAGTGGCCAAAGATCGCAACGCCGAATACCAGGCCGGCGCTGGCAAACCCGAACGCAAGCGCCTGTTTCACGCGACGCAATGGACCGGGACGCGTGTCCCACTCGTCACTCGATGCAGAACACTCCCCTCCCGGAGGTCTTCCGATTACCGGCACCGCCCTCTTTCCCGCTCGAAAAGTGGATTAAGTCGCTGAGTCGGTTGGAAGTCTAAGGTCGTTTCGTTTAACACAGGTTAACCATGCCCGCAACAATCTCCCCTTTGGTTCAACCGGTTCTTCACCGGTATGACCGGCTCTACGCATCGCTCCTGATACCGCCTGCACCGATTACCGCCTGGGCCGCGGCGAGCCGCGCGATGGGTACCCGGAACGGCGAGCAGGACACGTAATCAAGCCCCACTTTGTGGCAAAATGTGACCGATTTCGGGTCGCCGCCGTGCTCGCCGCAAATACCGAGCTTGAGGTCGGGGCGGACGCGGCGGCCGCGCTCGATGCCGATCCGCATCAGCTCGCCGACGCCCTCCTCGTCGATGGAGACGAACGGGTCTTCGTCGATCAGCGACTTGCGCCGGTACTCGGCGAGGAAGCTCGCCGAATCGTCGCGGCTGATGCCGAAGCAGGTCTGCGTGAGGTCGTTGGTGCCGAAGCTGAAGAACTCGGCCCCTTCGGCGATCTCGTCGGCCTTGAGGCAGGCGCGCGGCAGCTCGATCATGGTACCGACCGAGTATTCGGGCCGGGTGCCCTGTTCCTCGGCCACCTCGTCGGCGACCTTGTCGATCATGCCGCGGATCAGGTCGAACTCCTGGCGGGTGGCGATCAGCGGCACCATGACCTCGGGGATCACCGGGCTGCCGGTGCGCCTGGCGGCGGCAATGGCCGCCTCGAAGATCGCCCGCGCCTGCATCTCGCAGATCTCGGGATAGGTCACCGCGAGCCGGCAGCCGCGGTGGCCGAGCATCGGGTTGAACTCGGACAGTTCCGCCACCCGCCGCCTGAGGTGCTCGGGCGTGGTACCCATTGCCCGCGCCACTTCGGCGATCTCGTCGTCGGTATGCGGCAGGAACTCGTGCAGCGGCGGGTCGAGCAGGCGGATCGTCACCGGCAGGCCGGCCATGATCTCGAACAGCTCCTCGAAATCCTGCCGCTGCATCGGCAGCAGCTTGGCGAGCGCGCGGCGGCGGCCTTCCTCGGTGTCCGACATGATCATCTCGCGCACAGCGAGGATGCGGTCCTCGGTGAAGAACATGTGCTCGGTGCGGCAGAGGCCGATCCCCTCGGCACCGAACTCGCGGGCGGCGCGGGCATCGGCCGGGGTGTCGGCGTTGGCGCGCACGCCGAGGCGGCGGATCGAGTCGGCGGCCTCCATCAGCCGCGCGAAGTCGCCGGTCAGTTCCGGCTTGATGGTGGCGACCTCGCCCTTCAGCACCTGGCCGGTGGTGCCGTCGATGGTGATGAGGTCGCCTTTCCTGAGCACGTGGCCGGCGGCGCTGAGCGTCTCGTCGGCGTAGTTGATGTGGATGCTGCCGGCCCCCGACACGCATGGCCGGCCCATGCCGCGGGCGACCACGGCGGCGTGGCTGGTCATGCCGCCGCGGGTGGTCAGGATGCCCTGCGCGGCATGCATGCCGTGGATGTCCTCGGGGCTGGTTTCGACCCGCACCAGGATGACCTTGTGGCCAAGCCCGTTGAGCTTCTCCGCCTCGTCCGGATCGAACACGATCTCGCCCGATGCGGCGCCCGGGGAGGCCGGCAGTCCCGACGCCAGCAGGACCCGTTCGGCATCGGGGTCGAGGGTGGGGTGCAGCAGCTGGTCGAGCGAGGCGGGGTCGATCCGGGCGACCGCCTCCTCGCGGGTGATGAGGCCCTCGTCGACGAGGTCGATGGCGATCTTCAGCGCCGCCTGCGCGGTACGCTTGCCGGTGCGGCACTGAAGCATCCACAGCTTGCCCTGCTGGACGGTGAACTCGACGTCCTGCATGTCGCGGTAGTGCCGCTCGAGCGTCTCGCAGATCCGCTTGAGCTCCGCGAACGCGTCCGGCATCAGCTGTTCCAGCGACGGCTCCTGGGCACCCGACTCGCGGCGCGCCGCCTCGGTGATGCTGTGCGGCGTGCGGATGCCGGCCACCACGTCCTCGCCCTGGGCATTGACCAGGAACTCGCCGTACAGTGCCCGCTCGCCGGTCGACGGGTTGCGCGTGAACGCGACGCCGGTGGCGCTGTCGGACCCCATGTTGCCGAACACCATGGCCTGCACGTTGACCGCGGTGCCCCAGCTGTCGGGGATCCCGTGCAGCCGGCGGTAGGTGATGGCACGCTGGTTGTTCCACGAGCCGAACACCGCCGCGACCGCGCCCCACAGTTGATCGCGGGGGTCCTGAGGGAACGGCGAGCCGTGCTCGTCCTCGACCGCGGCCTTGTAGCGGTCGACCAGGCTGCGCCAGTCGGCGGCCGAGAGGTCGGTGTCGAGCTCGAGGTCGTTGTCGGCCTTGTGGTCGGCAAGCAGGCCCTCGAACAGATCGTGATCGAGGCCGAGCACGACGCTCGAATACATCTGGATGAAGCGCCGGTAGGAATCCCAGGCGAAGCGCTCGTCGCCGGAGCGGCGGGCAAGCCCTGCCACCGTCTCGTCGTTGAGGCCGAGGTTGAGGATGGTGTCCATCATGCCGGGCATCGACGCCCGCGCGCCGGAGCGCACCGAGACGAGGTGCGGGTTGTCGGGGTTGCCGAACACGGCGCCGACTTCGGTACCGATCTCGTCGAGCGCTTCCGACACCTGCGCCTCCAGCCCTTCGGGAAAGGTACGGCCGGCATCATAGAACGCGGCGCAGACCTCGGTGGTGATGGTGAAGCCGGGCGGGACCGGAAGTCCGAGGCTCGACATCTCGGCGAGGTTGGCGCCCTTGCCGCCCAGCAGGTCGCGCATTTCGGCCCCGCCATCCGCCCGGCCGCCGCCGAACCGGTAGACCCACTTGGTCTGGGAAGCGGTGCGTGTCGCGGGGCTGTCGGTTGCAGTCTGCGATGGTGCTTGTGGCTGCGGGTCACGCATTGGTCGATGATCCTGCGAAAATCCTGCGGCTGCGCCGCAGCACATGAGGGGCGAAAACAGCGAAAGTGTGGCTCACCTCGGGAAGGCAGAACCGTTCGTTAGAAACCCGGTTTGCCAACGTGGGTCAAGAGGGCGCGGCGGAACGTCGCCTAGCCCTCGATCCTCGAGAAGTCGGCCACTTCGTGGATCGCCTCGCGGATCCGCGAGAGCAGCTTCAGGCGGTTGTCCCGCAAGGCAGGGTCCTCAGCATTGACGGTGACGGTGTCGAAATAGGCATCGACCGGCGCCCGTAGGCGGGCGAGTTCGGCCATCGCCGCCTCGAAGTCCTCGCGCCCGACGGCGTTGGCGGCGCTCCGGGTGACGGTGTCGATGGCGGAAGCGAGGGCCTTTTCCTCGGCCTGGGCGAACAGCGCCGGATCGGGCGCGCCGGCGTGGCTGCGGCCGTCCTTCTTCTCCTCTATCCTGAGGATGTTCGCGGCGCGCCGGTAGCCGGTGAGCAGGTTGGCGCCGTCTTCGGTGTCGAGGAACCGGCCCAGCGCCTCGACCCGGCGGACGATCGTCACGAGATCGTCCTGGCCGCCGAGCGAGAACACCGCATCGATGAGGTCGTGCCGTGCGCCCCGTTCGCGCAGATGAACCTTCAGCCGGTCGGCGAAGAAGGCCAGGAGATCCTGAGACGTGCCCGAAGCCGCTTGCCCGATCAGGTGGCCGTGGCTTTCGATCACGGGCGACAGTTCGAGACGCAGGGAATTCTCGAGCACGATCCTGATCACGCCCAGCGCCGCGCGCCGCAGCGCGAACGGGTCCTTGGAACCGGTCGGTTTCTCGTCGATGGCCCAGAAGCCGACCAGCATGTCGAGCTTGTCGGCAAGCGCCACGGCCTGGCCGACCGCCGTTTGCGGCAGGCCGTCGGAAGGCCCCTGCGGCTTGTAGTGGTCGCGGATCGCCTCGGCAACCTCGCGGTCGATGCCTTCCTCCAGGGCATAGTAGTATCCCATGATGCCCTGCAGTTCGGGGAACTCGCCGACCATGCCGGTGACGAGATCGACCTTGGCGAGCCGCGCGGCCAGCCTTGTCTTCTCCACGTCGGCGCCGATCTCTTTCGCGATTTCCGCGGCGAGCCTTTCGATCCGCTCCACGCGTTCGCGCTGGGTGCCGAGCTTCGCATGGAAGGTGATGCCGGCAAGCTCGTCCAGCCGGTCGGCAAGCGGTGTCTTGCGGTCCTGCTCCCAGAAGAAGCGGGCGTCGGAAAGCCGTGCCGCGATCACCCGCTCGTTGCCGGCGACGATCGACTTGCCACCGTCGGCGGCCTCGATGTTGGCGACGACGATGAACCGATTGGCGAGCCGGCCGTCGGCGCCGCGCATGACGAAGCACTTCTGGTTCTGGCGGATGGTGAGGCGAACGACTTCCGGCGGCAACGCGAGGTACGCTTCGTCGAACGATCCCATCAGCACCACCGGCCATTCGACGAGACCGGCGTTCTCGGCAAGCAGCGCTTCGTCCTCGACCAGCTCGTAGCCTTGTGCGAAGGCGAGGTTCCGCGCATCGGTGGCAATGGTGCGGATGCGCTGATCGGGATCGAGCATCACCTTCGCTTCGGCAAGCCGGCGGGCGTAATCGTCGAACCGGCGCACGGTGATCGGCGTCCCGCCCGCCATGAACCGATGGCCGTATGTGACGTTGCCCGAGCGCACGCCATCGACGGCGAAGTCGACCACCTCAGTCTCCTCGGTCTCGGGGCCGAACAGGCAGACGATGCCGTGCAGCGGCCGCACCCACCTGAGCTGGCCGTCGCCCCAGCGCATCGATTTTGGCCACGGGAAGCGGCCGATGACATCAGGCACGATGCGGGCGATGACCGCTTCGGCCGGTTCGCCGGGCCGGTCGATGAGGGCGACCCAGTAGGCGCCTTTCCTGTCCTCGCGCTGCTCGCACTTGTCTAGGCTGTCCAGGCCTGCCGACTGAAGGAAACCGGCGATCGCCCGGTCCGGCGCGCCGACGCGGGGCCCCTTGCGCTCCTCCCTGAGATCGGGCTGGCGGGCGGGCAACCCGGACACCGACAGGGTCAGCCGGCGCGGGGTGACGAAGGCGACGGCGCCATCGTATGTGAGCCCGGCGTCGACCAGCGCATCGGTGACCAGGCGCTTCAGGTCGTCCGCCGCCCGCGCCTGCATGCGGGCAGGTATCTCTTCCGAAAACAGCTCGAGCAGGAGGTCCGGCATCGCGGGCTACGCGGGAATCGTGTCGGCCGCCACGATGGTCGCGAACCGGTCCGACAGCGCAGCCAGCGCCGCACGATGGAGATCGTCCGCCTTGATCACCCCGCCCAGCGGGTCGGGCAGGTCGCGGGTTGCGCTGCCGTCGGCGGCGAGGGTGACGCGGAGGCCCAGGTCGGTCGCGGCCCGCGCCGTCGAGCTGATGCACATGTGGGTCATGAAGCCGGCAAGCACGATCGACTGGCGGCCGGTCGCCTTCAGGACGCTGTCGAGCTCGGTGCCGGCGAACGCGTTGGGCAGCGACTTTCCGACAATCGTTTCACCGGCGAGCGCCGCCGCCTCGTCGGCGACCCTGCCGCCGTTTCCGTCCGGGTCGAACAGGCCGCCGGACCGACCACGGTGGACGACGTGGACGATCGGAGTGTCTGCTTCGCGGGCGCGTGCGATCAACCGCGCGATCACCGCGAGCGCCGGCGCAACGCCCGGGAGCGGCAACGCGCCGTCGACGTATTCGCGCTGGGCATCGACGATGACCAGCACCGATGACGACAGCGGGGCAGGGACGGGATCGACCCCGGCCAACTGCAGGAGCGTCCTCGGTTCACTCATTCCTGTCCCCCTCCCTCGGTGTGTACCCAGGCCTCGGCGCAGGCCATGGCGAGCTCGCGCACGCGCAGGATGTAGGCCTGGCGCTCGGTGACCGATATGACGCCGCGCGCGTCGAGCAGGTTGAAGACGTGGCTCGCCTTGATGCACTGGTCGTAGGCGGGAAGGGCAAGCAGGTGATGCCGCTTTTCGCCGCCCGCCCAGCCGGCCTCGATCAGTGCCCGGCACTCCGCCTCGGCGTCGGCGAAGTGGCGGAACAGGGTTTCGGTGTCGGCGTGCTCGAAATTGTAGCGCGAGTACTCCTGCTCGGCCTGCAGGAACACGTCGCCGTAGGTGATGCGGTGTTCGCCTTCGCCGCCATTGAAGTTGAGGTCGTAGACGTTGTCGACGCCCTGCACGAACATCGCCAGCCGTTCGAGGCCGTAGGTCAGTTCGCCGGGAACCGGCGAGCAGTCGAGTCCCCCGACCTGCTGGAAGTAGGTGAACTGCGACACCTCCATTCCGTCGCACCAGACCTCCCACCCGAGTCCCCAGGCGCCGAGCGTGGGGCTCTCCCAGTCGTCCTCGACGAACCGGATGTCGTGGTTGGAGGGGTCGATGCCGATGGCATAGAGGCTGTTGAGGTAGAGGTCCTGGATGTCCGGCGGCGAAGGCTTGAGGATGACCTGGTACTGGTAATAGTGCTGCAGGCGGTTGGGGTTTTCGCCGTAGCGACCGTCCGTCGGTCTTCGCGACGGCTGCACGTAGGCTGCCCGCCACGGGCGCGGGCCGAGCGACCGCAGGGTGGTGGCGGGATGGAACGTCCCGGCGCCGACCTCCATGTCGTACGGCTGCAGCATCACGCAGCCGAGCCGCGCCCAGTAGGTCTGCAGCGTGAGAATGAGTCCCTGGAACGACCGGCGCGGATCGAGTGCCGCCGACGTCTCGCCGCCTTGCGTCGTGGTCGTTTCCTGCATGGTCGAGGGGTCTACGGCCAAGGCCGCGAGCGGTCAAGCACGAGCCTGCGCGGCGCGGCCGGCATCACAGCCCGTAGCGGGACCACAGGAGGCGGGCTTCGATCGCCGACAGGGCGTCGTCCCAGAGGCTGCCCTGCCAGTCCGCCTGGCCGGTCGCAGAGGTCGCGAGGCCGAGCCGGCGGCGCACCCAGCCGTGCGGGGCGGACACCGCCTTCAGGCGCACGTTCTCGCCGTACTTCCGGCGCATCACCGAACGCAGGTCGCCGATGCCGTCGATCAGCCCGAGCTCGAGCGCCTTCTCGCCGGACCAGAAACGGCCGCTGAAAAGCGTGTCCTCGTCGCCCTTGAGCCGGTCCCCGCGTCGGCTCCGGACCATCGCCTTGAACGCTTCGTGCACGTCCTCCTGCAACGCCTTGAGGTGGCGCACGTCCTCGCGGCGCTGGGGCCTGAACGGGTCGAGCATCAGCTTGTCCCGTCCCGCCGTATGCACCCGCCGTTCGATGCCCAGCTTCCTGATCGCCTCGACGAACCCGAAGCCGGCCGAGATCACCCCGATCGAGCCGACAATCGAACTGGTGTCGGCGTGGATCTCGTCGCCGGCGAGCGCCAGCATGTAGCCGCCGGAGGCGGCGACGTCCTCGGCAAAGGCGTAGACCGGCAGCTTCTTCTCGTCGGCGAGCTGGCGAATCCGGTTGTGGATGAGGGTCGACTGCACCGCCGATCCGCCCGGCGAGTTGATCGTCAGGGCGACCGCCTTGACCCCGCCCGTCGCAAATGCGCGCTCGATCGCCGCTGCACAGGATGACAGGGTCAGCCCCGGCCGCAACGGCGTCACCGACCCGATGTGGCCGTTCAACTGGATCACCGTGACCAGCGGCGAATCGCGGCGGAACCGCTTCGGGATCAGCCGGGTGAAGATCGATCCCCGCGAGCCGGCGGGGTTTTCGCGTGTGGTCTGCGGCATGGCGGCATTATAGGTATGCGGACCGCTTGCGCCGCACAAGCGGCCTAGGAGCCGATGTCGAGCGGCTCGCCATGGCGCAGGATCGCCTCGGCGCGCGCGGTGAAGCCGCCACCCGGGCGGTGCAGCACCATGCCCGGCAGGACCGACAGCGGCGCCCTGCTGCCCTTGGTGGCCTGCACGATGATCCGCGATGCCGGCCGGCCCTCGTGCGGAAACAGCGGATACACCTTGACGTTGCCGGCACGGCGATCGAGCCCGGCCAGCAGCTCCGCCAGCCGTTCGGGAAGATGAATGAGGGTGAGGCTCGCGCCGTTGGCGGCCAGTGCCGTCATCGTCCGTATCCACTGGTCGAGTTCGCCGGCGCCGAGGGCGCGCGCGCCGGCCTTGAGCGGATCGGTTGCCACCTGCGCGCGGCCGCGCTCATAGAACGGCGGATTGGCGAACACGTGGTCGAACCGCCGGCCGCAGAGGGCCTCGGGCGTGCCGCGGCCGGCAAGTCCGCAGACGTCGGCGACATGAACCCGGACGCTGGCGGCGAGGCCGTTGCGGGCCGCATTGACGTGCGCGAGCCGCGCCTGTTCGGGTTCGATCTCGATCCCGGTGACATCGACGCCGGCGACGCGGCAGGCGAGGGCGAGGGCGGCCACACCGACCCCGGTTCCAAGTTCGAGCGCGGTGTCGCCGGATGCGGCGGGAATGGCGGCGGCAAGGAAGATCGCATCGATGCCGGCGCGATGCCCGCGCTGCGGCTGGAAGACCTGCAGCCGGCCGCCGAGGAAGCCGTCCAGGGTCACCGGAAAGGAGACATCGGGGCAGGATGTCTCAGGTTGCACCATAGGTTATGCCCGCGGCGTCCAGCACCTGCCGCGCCTGGTCGATGCGCGCGCTCTCGACCATGATGCGGCGTGGCAGGATGCCGAGGCTGCCCTCGACCACGCTCATGTTGGTGTCGAACACCGTGTGGCGGATGCCGGAGTCCCTGAGCAGGCTCAGCACATACGAGATCAGCACCACGTCGTTGGTTCGCAGGAGTTCCGTCACCGCACCGGCCCGTGTCGCGGAATTTGCCGCATCGTAGAGAACTTTCGTAGCAAGGCCAACGGTTCCGCTTGACCCTGCAAGTTTCGCCTCCGTATTGTGAGCCCCCCGGCCGCAAACGACACAAGGCAACACGCGTGGGCGTCGTCGTTCCCCTCGAACAGAGAACCGAACAGGAGACAATCGAGCCGCTGCTGTCGCTCGTCGCCGAGGACATGGCGCGGGTGAACGAGGCCATTCTCGTTCACGCGCGGTCCGACGTCGAGATGATACCGGAGCTTGCCGGTCACCTGATCAACTCGGGCGGCAAGCGGATCAGGCCGATGCTGACCATCGCCACCGCGCAGATGTGCGGCTACCGCGGTACCGCACACGTGAAGCTCGCGGCAAGCGTCGAATTCATGCACACGGCGACGCTCCTGCACGACGATGTGGTCGACGAGAGCGACCTGCGGCGCGGCAAGGCGGCGGCGCGCATCCTGTGGGGCAACGAGGCAAGCGTCCTCGTCGGCGACTTCCTGCTCGGCCAGGCGTTCAAGATGATGGTCGAGACCGGCTCGCTGGAGGCGCTGTCCATTCTCGCCAATGCGGCCTCGGTGATCGCGGAAGGCGAGGTGATGCAGCTTGCGGCGTCGAAGGATACCTCGACCACCGAGGACGCCTATCTCGCGGTGATCCAGGCCAAGACCGCCGCCCTGTTCTCGGCCGCCGCCGAAGTCGGCGGCGTGATTGCCGGCTGCCGGCGCGAGGAACGCGCGGCACTGGAGTCGTTCGGCCGCAACCTGGGGCTCGCGTTCCAGCTGGTCGACGACGCGCTCGACTATTCCGGCAAGCAGTCGATCCTCGGCAAGTCGATCGGCGACGATTTCCGCGAGGGCAAGATCACGCTGCCGGTGGTTCTGTGCTACCGGCGCGGGACGGCGGAGGAACGCGACTTCTGGACCCGCACCCTGCAGGCGGGCGAGCAGGACGAGGAGGATCTCTACCGGGCCATCGCGCTGATGGAGCGGCACTCCGCCCTGCAGGACACGATCGAGCGCGCCCGGCACTACGGCGCCATCGCCCGCGACGCGCTGGCGATCTTCCCGCCGAGCAAGCACAAGCAGGCGCTTCTCGACTCGGTCGACTTCTGCGTCACCCGTTCCTACTGAGTCACGACAGCACGGTCGGCACCACCCACCAGTCGCGGTGCCGGCCTGCCACATCGGCCGCCGCCGCGGCGGCCTCGTGCTTTTCCGCGAACAGCGCAAAGCAGGTTGCCCCAGACCCGGACATGCGGGCGACGAGGCAGCCAGGCGCGGCTTCCAGAGCATCCAGTGCATCGCCGATCGCCGGCGCGAGCCGGCGCGCCGGGGCCTCGAGGTCGTTGCGGCAGGTACGCACGTAGTCGGCAAGCCCGTGCACGGTCCTGAACGGCGTCGTCGGCAGCGGCGGGACTGTTCGGTCGACCGTGCCGCCCGCGGCCGCGCCCAGCGCCCGGAACACGTCGGCGGTGGCAACGGCAACGCCTGGATTGGCAAGGACCGCGTGGACCTCGGGAAGCGGCGGCGCCGGCGTCACCGACTCGCCTACACCCCTCACCAGCGAGACCGCCGAGCGCAGGCAGACGGGAACGTCGGCTCCGAGGATCGCGGCAAGCTGATGCAGCGCGGCCGGCCGGGCGTCGGCGCCGGCGAGCCGGACCAGACCGCGGATCGTCGCCGCGGCGTCGGCCGACCCACCGCCGATTCCGGCGGCAACGGGCAGCACCTTGTGCAGGGCTACCGCTGCACCCGGCGGAACCGCCGAGAGCCCGCGGGCGGTTGCGCGGGCGGCCCTGAGGACGAGGTTGTCGGGGTCGTCGGCCAAGGCGTGCGCAAACGGTCCCGACACGGACAGACTGAACGCGGACGCCTTCTCGAACGTCAGTTCGTCGGCGACGTCGGCGAACGCGACCAGGCTTTCCAGCAGATGGTAGCCGTCGCGCCGCCTGCCGGTCACGTGCAACGTGAGGTTGATCTTCGCGGCAGCCCGCTCCCTCACTTCAGTCATGTGGATTTCCGCCGCACCCTTCGCCGTTCCTGCCTTTGCGCCGGCTTGCGGGCGCTGTCAATGCACGTTCGCGGCCGACGCTCCGGGACAAGCCATGCCAGCCATGATATGAGTGCCGCCGAACCGGTATCCAACACGGGACGGACCGCAAACCGGCAGGCGGAGGAGGCGGATGGCTGAAACGTTCAGGGCGCTCCGGGTGACCAAGACCGAGGACGGACAGACCGTCGAACTGGTCGAACTCACCGACGACGATCTGATGGACGGCGACGTGACGGTCGATGTCGAATACTCGACCGTCAACTACAAGGATGGCCTGGCCATCACCGGCAAGGCGCCGATCCTGCGCAGTTCACCGATGATCCCGGGCATCGATTTCGCCGGCCGGGTCGTGTCGTCGGAGCATGCCGACTATGCGCCGGGCGATGCGGTGGTGCTGACCGGCTGGGGTGTCGGCGAGAGTCATTTCGGCGGCTATGCCGGGCGCGCGAGGGTCCGCGGCGACTGGCTGGTCCACCTTCCCGAAGGCCTGACGGCAGAGGAGTCGATGGCGATCGGCACCGCCGGGTTCACGGCGATGCTGTGCGTGCTGGCGCTCGAGGAACAGGGCGTGCGGCCGGACGACGGAGACGTCCTGGTGACCGGGGCCTCCGGCGGCGTCGGTTCGGTCGCGGTCGCCCTCCTGTCGGGCCTCGGCTACCGGGTGGTGGCATCGACCGGCAAGCTCGACGAAAGGGACTATCTCACCAGCCTCGGCGCCGCAGAGGTGATCGACCGCGAGGAGTTCAACACCCCGGTCCGGCCGCTCGGCAAGACGCGTTGGGCCGGCGCGGTCGACACGGTGGGCAGCACGACGCTCGCCAACGTGCTGTCGCAGATCAAGCCGGGCGGCAGCGTTGCCGCCTGCGGGCTCGCCCAGGGCATGGACCTGCCGACCTCCGTGGCACCGTTCATCCTGCGCGGGGTGCGGCTGATCGGCGTCGATTCGGTCTATTGCCCGCGCGAGCGCCGGCAGCTGGCATGGACGCGGCTCGCGCGCGACCTCGACAAGGCGAAGCTTGCGGCGACGGTCCGCCGGGTACGGCTCGAAGACGTGCCGTCGGTGGCCGAGGAGATCGTCGCCGGCAGGGTGAGGGGCCGGGTGGTGGTCGCCATCCGCGGCTGACCGGCGGGCGGCAGTACCCTCCTGCCCGGCCACGATGGCGGCAACATCAATGCCGGCAAGGGGCAGCCCGAAAAGCGGATGGGACGTGCCGGGCGTGAACGTCCGGCAGGTGGTGCCAGCGGTCCCTAGTGGGTGATGCGGTTGACGGTGAATTCGCTCGAGCGGATCCGCTCGGGAAGCCCTGAGGCCATGTGGGCCACCGCTTCCTCGCCGTAGGCCTCGACCATGTCGCTCAACGCGGCAAAGATGCACGCGGTCGCCAGCATGTCGGGTTCGACGCCCTCCAACACCGCTTCCTCCCAGGCATCGAGAATGTAGCGCAACGCCGTGTGCTTCTGCTTCCTGATGCGCTCGTCATCGTCTTGCTGCGGCAGGTCTGGCTTCTGGTTTTCGCACATTGCAGGCCCCGCGGAAGATGGGAGACACGGACAAATCGAAGCCGATTGTTAACATATCGGCGGCGATGGTCCGCGAACTGTTGACCAAAAGGTTAACGCGGGCGGCTGACTGCGGGTGTCGCCACCCGCCCATGCCGCCGCCACGCACCGGGTGCCGGTGTCAGGCGGCGGCCAGACCAAAGGTTTTCCACGCCCGGCGTATGACGTCGGCCGTTGCCTCGGTCATCCTGAGGCCGTCCAGTTCGTCGAGCCCGGTCCACCTGACAGCCGCGGCATCGTCGCCGGCGGCGGCCTCACCGGCGCGCCAGCGGCCGGTGAACACGACCACCACGTGATGGCTGACCGTCCGTCCGGCGTCGTCGCGGCGGATGATGTCGACGCAGTCGGCGAGGGCGACGAGATCGGCCGAGACGCCGGTTTCCTCGAACAGCTCGCGCGCCGCAGCATCACGGATCCGCTCGCCGAGTTCGACGTGCCCGCCAGGCAGGCTCCACAGGTCGCGGTTCGGCGCCTTGCCGCGGCGCACCAGGAGCACGCGTCCGTCGCGCCAGACGCATGCACTGACACCGAGGATGGGACGGGCGACTGTCATGGTCTACCGGTCGTAGCGCACCGTGGCGGCGCCGACAATGACCGGCATCCGCGCCGTCTGCCCTTCCGGTTGAAATCCGGCGCGGGCGGGGCGAGATTGGGCCTGCAAGGAGGTGCCCGGTCGACATGTGCGGTCTCTACAATCTCACCACGGCGCCGGAGGCGGTCCGCTCCTACTTCGGCTACAGGGATCGGCCGAATTTCCCGCCGCGCGACCGGATCGCGCCGACGGAGCCGATAGCCATCGTCCGGATGGAACGGGGCGAACGGCGGTTCGCGCTGGTACGCTGGGGCCTCATCCCGTCATGGATGAAGGAGACCAAGCGTTCCCGGCCATTGATCAACGCCCGCGGCGAGACGGTGCTCGAGAAGGCGTCGTTCCGCAATGCCATGCGCCGGCGCCGCTGCCTCATCCCCGCCTCCGGCTTCTACGAATGGCAGGGTGACGTCCCCGGCCGCAAGCAGTGCCACCTGGTGGCGCGACCCGACGGCGGCCCGATCGCCTTCGCCGGCCTGTGGGAGCACTGGATGGGGCCGGGCGGCGAGGAACTGGAATCGGCGGCGATCATCACCACCGCGGCCAACGCCGTGCTGCAGCCGATCCACGACCGGATGCCGGTGATCATCGAACCGGAGGACTTCGGTCGCTGGCTGGATGCCGAGACGGTGCCGGCGGAAGAGGCGGCGACGCTCCTGAAGCCTGCGGCCGACGACGTGCTGACGGCGCGGCCCATCGATCTGGTGCTGCGGCCGCCACGGCGCCCCGCCGCGGCAACCGAAGCGCAGCCGAAACTGTTGTAGCTGCCTCGCCGGGCAGACGCCCGCTGCGAGCAGTTGTCACGCCGGCGGCGGCAGAAAGTTCACCTCGTGCTCGGCCGAGATGCGGACGACCTCCTCCTTGTCGGTGAGGTTGTGGATGCTCTCGAACAGCCGCCGCAGCGACCGTGCCGGCGTCACCCAGAACACCGCCTTCACCGGGGCTTCGGTGTTGTTGAAGATGCCGTGCGGGATGTTGCGCGGCAGCCGGACGAGGTCGCCGGGACCGGCCTGTTCGGGCTTGCCGTCGAGTTCGAGGTCGAAGCGGCCCTCCAGCACGTAGATGAATTCGTCCTGGGTCGGATGAATGTGCGGCGGCACGAACGTTCCGGGCGGGAACAGGGTCTCGAAGATGAAGCAGCTCTCGGTTTCCGCCTTGAGGTGGTAGGTCTGCCCGAGAATGTTCCAGGCGCCTCCACCAACGGGCTGGCCCGCCGCGGTGATTCCCGCCGTCATGCCCTGCATCTGCTTTCCTCCCTCGCAACCCGGCACCGGGTAGGCGCCGATGATTACATCGGGCGGCGTCCGGTTCAAGGTTCGACGGCGGCCATCCCGTGCCTGACATGGGGGCGGCACGGTTCAACCGGCGTTTGATTTTTCATCAATCGGCGCTACCATCCCTGCCCAGCAAGCAACAAAGGGCCCAGGGAGGATACGACATGTTGAAACGGATTCTTGCTGCCGCTGCGGCCGCAGCATTGACGGCGACATCGGCCGGCGCCCAGGACACGGTCAAGATCGGGTTCGTGACCACGCTCACCACGCCGGCCGCGGTGATCGGTGAGGACATGGTGAACTCGGTGAATCTCGCGGTGGAGCACCTCGGCGGCGAGATGGCCGGCAAGAAGATCGAGGTGATCTTCGAGGACGACGGGTTCAAGCCCGAGATCGGCAAGCAGAAGACCGACAAGCTGGTGAAGCAGGACGACGTGGACTTCGTGACCGGCTACATCTGGTCGAACGTGCTGCTCGCCTCGCGCAAGTCGGCGCTCGACGCCGGCAAGTTCCTCATCAGCGCCAACGCCGGTCCGCACGAACTGGCCGGCGAGCTGTGCCACGAAAACTTCTTCTCCACCTCGTGGCAGAACGACCAGACACCAATGGCGCTCGGCGAAGCGCTCAACCAGCGCGGCGTTAAGTCGGTCTACGTGATGGCGCCGAACTACGCCGCGGGCAAGGACATGGCCGCGGGCGTGGAGCGCACGTTCAAGGGCGAGATCAAGGGACGCGACTTCACCAAGTGGCCCGACCAGCTGGACTTCTCCGTCGAACTGGCCAAGGCGCGGTCATCGGGCGCCGAGGCGCTGTTCGTGTTCTATCCCGGCAAGGCCGGCGTCGCCCTGGTCCAGCAGTACCAGCAGCTGGGCCTTCAGGAAGCCATGCCCCTGTACTCGGTGTTCACCATCGACGGGATCACGCTGCCGCGGCTGCAGGAAGCCAACCTCGAGGGCGTGCTCGGCTCGCTCATCACCCAGCACTGGGGAGCCGACCTCGACGTGCCGCAGAACAAGAAGTACGTGTCCGACTACAAGGCCAAGCACGGCAAGTATCCGTCGTACTACGGCCAGCAGTCGTACGACCTGATCATGCTCATCAACAGCGCCGTCGAGGCGGTGAACGGCGATCTCAGCAACACCGACGGCATTCGCGCGGCGCTGGAGAAGGCCGATTTCCCGTCCACCCGCGGTGCGTTCAAGATGGGTCCCAACCATCTGCCGATCCAGAACTTCTACCTGCACGAGATCGTCGCCGACGAGGACGGGGTCTGGACCACCAAGATCGTCCAGACGGTGTTCGAGAACCATCAGGACTCGTACGCCAAGGACTGCAAGATGGACTGATCCGCCTCGCGCGGGCAGCCTGCGAGCGGGAGGCTTCGGCCTCCCGCTTTTTCTTTTGCGCCAGGACTGGCCGGGAAGTTTACACCTAAACTATTAAGCTATAAACTATCTTCCATGCTGCACGACGGGTGCGCGCGATGAGAATCGTCTGTATCGGTGGCGGGCCGGCGGGGCTGTATTTCTCGCTGCTTATGAAGCTGCAGGACCGCCGCCACGAGGTGACGGTCTACGAGCGCAACCGGCCCGATGATACCTTCGGCTGGGGCGTCGTGTTCTCCGACGAGACGCTCGACAACCTGGTTCGGGCCGACGGTCCGTCGGCGGAGGAAATCCACAAGGCGTTCGCCCACTGGGACGATATCGACGTTCATTTCAGGGACCGGGTCATCCGCTCCGGCGGCCACGGCTTCTCCGGCATCGCGCGCAAGCGGCTCCTGAACATCCTGCAGCGGCGTGCGGCGGGACTGGGGGTCGACCTCCGGTTCGAGACCGAGGTGACGGGGCTCGAGGAGTTCGGCGATGCTGACCTGATCGTCGTCTGCGACGGCATCAACAGCCGCATCCGTACCGCCCACGCCGATCATTTCCGGCCCGACATCGACGTTCGCAGCAACAGGTTCGTCTGGCTCGGCACCCACAAGCTGTTCGACGCCTTCACCTTCATCTTCGAGGAGACGCCGTGGGGCTGGTTCCAGGCCCATGCCTACCGGTTCGACGCCGACACCTCGACCTTCATCGTCGAGACCACCGGCGATGCGTGGACGCGGGCCGGCCTCGACAGGATGGAAAAGGACGAGGCCATCGGCTTTTGCGAACAGCTGTTCGCCCGTTACCTCGACGGTCACCGGCTGATGTCGAACGCCGGCCATCTGCGCGGATCCAACGTCTGGCTCAACTTCCCGCGGGTTACCAACGCCACCTGGATCATGGGCAATGTCGTGCTCATGGGCGACGCCGCCCATTCGGCGCATTTCTCGATCGGCTCCGGCACCAAGCTCGCGCTGGAGGACGCAATCGCGCTGGCCCGGAACCTCGCCGACGGGCATGCCGTGCCGCAGGTGCTGCAGCGCTACGAGGAGGAGCGCAAGGTCGAGGTGCTGCGCCTGCAATCGGCGGCGCGCAACTCGACGGAGTGGTTCGAGAACGTCGCGCGCTACACCGATTTCGAGCCTGACCAGTTCGCCTATTCGCTGCTCACGCGGTCGCAGCGGGTAAGCCACGAGAACCTGCGCCTTCGCGACAGCACGTACGTCGATTCGGTTGAGCGCTGGTTCGCGCGGACCGCTAACGGGCGCAACGAAAGCATTCCGCCCATGTTCGCGCCGTTCCGTCTGCGCGGGATGGAACTTGCGAACCGGATCGTGGTGTCGCCCATGGCCATGTATTCCGCCTGCGAGGGTGTGCCGGGCGACTTCCACCTCGTGCATCTCGGAAGCTTCGCGTTGGGCGGCGCCGGTCTCGTGTTCACCGAGATGACCTGCGTCTCGCCGCAGGCGCGCATCACGCCCGGCTGCCCCGGCCTGTGGTCGGACGAGCAGGCCGGCGCCTGGGCCCGCATCGTGCGCTTCATCCATGAGTACTCGCCGGCGAAGGTGTGCCTGCAGCTTGGTCATTCGGGTCGCAAGGGATCGACGAGGCGCGGCTGGGAAGGCATCGACGAACCCCTCGAGGCGGGCAACTGGGAGGTGCTTGCGCCGTCGCCGATTCCATGGGGCCCGCGCAACCAGGTACCGCGCGAGGCCACCCGCGACGACATGGACGCGGTGATTGCCGACTTCGCCCGCGCCACGCGGTACGCCATCGACTGCGGCTTCGACATGATCGAATTGCACGCCGCCCACGGCTACCTGCTGTCGTCGTTCATATCGCCGTTGACCAACCGGCGGCAGGATGCATACGGCGGCAGCCTCGCGAACCGTATGCGCTTCCCGCTGGAGGTGGTGGATGCGATGCGGGCTCTGTGGCCGGAGGACAAGCCGATGTCGGTACGGATCTCGGCCACCGACTGGCACGAGCGCGGGCTGACGGCGGAGGAATCGGTCGAGATCGCCGTGATGCTGAAGGCCCACGGTGTCGATCTCGTCGACGTCTCGGCCGGCCAGACCACGCCGGATGCGCGCCCCGTCTATGGCCGCATGTTCCAGACGCCGCTCGCCGATCGCATCCGCAACGAGGCCAAGGTGGCGACGATGGCGGTGGGCAACATCTACGAGCCCGATCACTGCAACTCGATCCTCGCCGCCGGCCGGGCCGATCTGGTAGCGCTGGCGCGCCCCCATCTTGCCAATCCGCGCTGGACACAGCACGCCGCGGCGCGGCTCGGGTTTGACGGCCAGTTCTGGCCTCCCCAGTACTGGAACGGCCGCGACCAGATGATCCGGAACCTGCAGCGCGGCGACGAACTGGCGGTGAGCGTATGACCGGGACCTCTGAGAGTCCGGCGCTGAGCGGACGCCATGCACTGGTAACCGGCGGCGGCCGCGGCATCGGCGCTGCCATCGCCGAGGCGCTGTCGGCCGCGGGCGCGACGGTTTCGCTGCTCGGGCGGGCCCGCGGACCACTGGAAGAGACGCTGTCGCGGCTGCCGGTTCAAGGCGGGGTGGCCGTGGCCGACGTCACCGACCCCGGCCAGGTGCGTACGGCGGTGGACGCCGTCAGGCGCGTCCACGGCGGCGTGGACATCGTCGTCAACAATGCCGGCATGGCCGAAAGCGCGCCGTTCGAGCGCACGTCGGCTGAAATGTGGGCGCGTACGATCGCGGTCAACCTCGACGGAGCGTTCCACGTCACCCAGGCGGTGCTCGACGATCTCCTCGCCGCCGAGCACGGCCGTATTGTCAACGTGGCCAGCACGGCCGCGCTTAGGGGATACGCCTATGTCACCGCCTACTGCGCAGCAAAACACGGTCTGCTCGGCCTCACCCGGGCGCTCGCGGCGGAACTCGCCCGCACCACCGTTACCGTGAATGCGGTGTGCCCCGGCTATGTGGAGACGGACATGCTCACCCGATCCCTCGACAGGATTTCGAAGACGACCTCGCTCGACGTCGACGCGGCACGGGAGCGGCTGGCGGCGCAGAGCCCGCAGAACCGCTTCATCACGACCGACGAGGTGGCCCATTCCGTGCTGTGGCTGGTGAGCCCGGCCGCCCGCGGCGTGACCGGCCAGGCGATTGCCATTGCCGGCGGCGAGGTAATGTGATGGCCGGTGGTGTCTCCCGCCTGTCGGTGACCGAACACGACATTGACGCGAGCAGCGCCAAGACGCCGCTCAGGCTGTGGCTGAAGCTCCTGTCTCTGTCCGCCCTGGTGGAAGGCGAGATCCGCCGCCGGCTGCGGGCACGGTTCGACATGTCGCTGGCCAAGTTCGACTACCTGGCCCAGCTCTACCGCAGCCCAGCCGGCGGACTGTCGATGAGTGAGCTTGGCCGCCAGCTGATGGTGACCGGCGGCAACATTACCGGACTGACAGACCGCCTGGAGAAGGACGGGCTGGTCGAACGGCGACAGCATCCGAGTGACCGCCGTTCGCAGCTGATCGTGCTCACCGCCCGCGGCCGCAACGCATTCGTGGCCATGGCGGCTGAGCATGAGGCGTGGGTACGCGAGCTGTTCGCTGATCTCGGCGAGGCCGAGCAGCGCGAGATCGTGTCGCTGCTTGGAACGCTGAAACAGTCGGTCCAGGAGCGGGTGGAACGCAACGGGGAGGAGGCATGACCGTGAACCTTTCGACCTATCAGGCCCGCCATTTCCGATGGACCGTCGACGGGCCGGTGGCCGAAGTGACGCTTGACAGGCCGGACCGCAAGAACCCGCTCACGTTCGACTCCTATGCCGAGCTGCGCGACACTTTCGAGGCACTGCGGCACGATTCGGCGATCAAGGCGGTTGTGCTGACCGGCGCCGGCGGCAACTTCTGCTCCGGCGGTGACGTGTTCGAGATCATCGAGCCGCTGACCAAACGGGACATGCCCGGCCTCATCCAGTTCACCCGGATGACCGGCTCCGTGATCAAGGCCATGCGGGCGTGTCCGCAACCGATCATCGCAGCCATCGACGGCGTATGCGTGGGCGCCGGCGCCTGCCTCGCCATGGCCTCCGATCTCCGTTTCGGCACCTCCGGTGCCAAGGTCGCCTTCCTGTTCGTACGCGTCGGCCTCGCCGGCTGCGACATGGGGGCGTGCGCCATGCTGCCGCGCATCGTCGGCCATGGCCGCGCGGCCGAGCTTCTCTACACCGGTCGTGTCATGAAGGGCGACGAGGCCGAGCGGTGGGGCTTCTTCAACCGCATCTGCGCGCCGGATGCCGTGCTTGACGAGGCGCGCGCGATGGCGCGCACGCTGGCAACCGGGCCGACCTTCGCCCACGGCATGACCAAGCGCATGCTGCACCAGGAATGGGACATGAGCCTCGACGAAGCCATCGAGGCCGAGGCCCAGGCGCAGGCCGTGTGCATGCAGACCGGCGACTTCCGTCGCGCGTTCGAGGCATTCGCCGCAAAGCGGGACCCGGTGTTCGAGGGGAATTGAATCCCATGGCCGCATCTTCCGTCAGGGCAACGGACATGCAGGCAGGGCCGACACATGTGCCCGGCCGCATCGAGCCGGGCGGCCCGGTGACGCGGCAGCCGGGAGTTGCGGAGTTCGCCGGTGGCTGACCGCTCCTTCCTCGACTGGCCGTTCTTCGAGGATCGTCACCGCGACCTCGCATCCGAGGTCGATGCGTGGGCGGACGCGAATGTGGCGTCGCTGGTGGACGAAGCCGACATCGACGGCTCGTGCCGGGCGCTGGTGGCGGCGATGGGCGATGCCGGACTGCTGACCCATGCCGTGGCCCGGACCGATGGTGGTGCCGCGGCAGCACTCGACGTGCGCTCGCTGTGCCTGATCCGCGAAACGCTGGCGCGCCACCACGGGCTCGCCGACTTCGCGTTCGCCATGCAGGGCCTGGGCTCGGGACCGGTTTCCCTGTTCGGCGACGACCGGCAGCGTCAGCGCATCCTGCCTGCTGTCTCGTCGGGACGCACCCTGGCGGCCTTTGCGCTGAGCGAGCCGCAGGCCGGCTCGGACGTCGCGGCGCTGCAGCTCACCGCGCGCCCGGACGGCGACGCGTTTGTGCTCGATGGCGAGAAGACGTGGATCTCCAACGGCGGCATCGCCGATCACTATGTGGTCTTTGCCCGCACCGGCGAAGGCGATGGCGCTCGCGGACTGTCGGCATTCTTCGTGGAGGCAGACACGCCGGGTCTCACGATCGTCGAGCGGATAGACGTCATCGCGCCGCACCCGCTGGCGAGGCTGCGCTTCGACGGTTGCCGGGTGCCGGCGGACAGCATGATCGGCGAGCCGGGCAGGGGGTTCGCCGTCGCCATGGCAACCCTCGACGTGTTCCGTTCGACTGTTGGCGCCGCCGCGCTCGGGTTCGCCCGGCGTGCACTCGACGAGGCGATCCACCATGCGGCCGGTCGGGAGATCGCCGGTACCGTGCTGGGCGACTACCAGATGACCCAGGCGAAGCTCGCCGACATGGCCACCGATGTCGATGCCGCGGCGCTGCTCGTCTACCGCGCCGCCTGGACCAAGGACCAGGGCGCACCGCGGGTGACGCGGGAGGCGGCGATGGCGAAGCTGTTCGCCACCGAGCGCGCCCAGGCCGTGATCGACCAGGCGGTGCAGATCCACGGCGGCCTCGGCGTCCGCAAGGGCGTCAAGGTCGAGGAACTCTATCGCGACATCCGTGCACTGCGGATCTACGAGGGCACCAGCGAAATCCAGAAGATCGTGATTGCCAGACAACTGATGGCGGACGCACCCGCACATCGGTAACGAACGCGGGGAGAGGGAGGATGAAACAGGAACGTGTCGACACCTTTGCCAGGGACAATCTGCCGCCGCGGGAGGAATGGCCGGAGTTCGATCTGTCACATCCGGCCTACCACTATCCCGAGCGGCTCAACTGCGTGACCCGGTTCGTCGACCGCTGGGTCGAGGAAGGCAAGGGCGACAGGACGGCGTTCATCACTCCCGAGGGCCGGACCACCTATGCCCAGGTGTACGACAGCGTGAACAGGCTCGCCCGTGTCCTGGTCGAGGACTACGGCCTCGTACCGGGTAATCGGGTGCTGCTGCGGTCGGCCAACAACCCGATGATGGTGATTGCCTACATGGCCGTCATCAAGGCCGGCGGAATTGCCGTCGGCACCATGCCACTGTTGCGGGCAGGCGAACTAGCGACCATTGCCGAAAAGGCGGAAATCGGGCTGGCGCTGTGCGATGCAAGGCTCGGCGACGAACTTGAGCGGGCCCGCGACAAGGCCCCGGTGCTGAAGGAGATCGGCTGGTTTGGAATCGACAGGCCGGACGGCCTCGAGGCCCTGATGCGCACCAAGCCTGCCATGTTCACGCCCTACCCGTCGCATCGCGACGATGTCTGCCTGATCGCCTTCACGTCGGGCACCACGGGCAAGCCGAAGGGCACCGTCCACTTTCACCGCGACATGCTGGCGATCTGCGATGGGTTTTCCTCTCTGGTCCTGAAGCCGCAACCGGACGACGTGTTCTGCGGCTCGCCACCGCTTGCCTTCACCTTCGGTCTCGGAGGGCTTGCCCTGTTTCCGATGCATGCGGGGGCGGCAACTCTGCTGCTCGAATCGGCGCCGCCGGACAAACTGCTTGAAGCCATGGCCCGGTATGGCGCGACGATCTGCTTTACCGCGCCGACAGCCTATCGCGCGATGACGTCGATGGCGAAGGCGGCCGATGTTCCGACCTGGCGCAAGGGGGTATCGGCCGGCGAGCACCTGCCGAAGGCGACCTTCGAGGCCGTACGCAACGCGTTCGGCATCTCGCTGATCGACGGGCTCGGCTCGACCGAGATGCTGCACATCTTCCTCACATCGGAGGGAGACCAGATCCGGCCCGGCGCAACCGGAATACCCGTTCCGGGCTATGCGGCACGGATCGTCGACGACGACGGCCGGGAGGTGCCTCGCGGCACGCCCGGCAAGCTCGCTGTCAAGGGGCCGACCGGATGCCGGTACCTCGCCGACGAACGTCAGCGCGAGTATGTCCAGCACGGCTGGAACCTCACCGGCGACACCATGATCGAGGACGAGGAGGGTTACTTCTGGTACCAGGCGCGGGCCGACGACATGATCATTTCGGCCGGCTACAACATTGCCGGGCCGGAGGTGGAGAACTGCCTCCTGACCCATGAAGCGGTGGCCGAATGTGGCGTCGTCGGCAAGCCCGACGAAGATCGCGGCCAGATCGTCAAGGCATTCGTGGTGCTGAGGGAGGGATACGCGGGCGACCAGCGGATGGTCGAGGCGCTGCAGGCGCACGTCAAGCAGACCATCGCACCCTACAAGTATCCGCGCGAAATCACGTTCCTCGGCGCCCTGCCCAAGACCCAGACCGGCAAGCTGCAGCGCTTCCGGTTGCGTGAACTCGATCGAGGAGAGACCGGAGCATGAAGCAGGCTGTTCACGGAGCCATCCTGCCGCCGGGCTGGCAGCGGCCGCCGGGGTATTCCCATGCCATCGTCGCCGAAGGCCGGATGCTGTTCATCGCCGGCCAGATCGGCGTATTGCCGGACGGTACGTTTGCGTCGGACGACTTTGCCGGACAGTTCAGCCAGATCCTGCGCAACACCCGCACGCTGCTCGAGGAAGCCGGCGCCGGGCCGGAGCACCTCGTGCGCATGACCTGGTACGTGACGTCGAAACAGGAGTATCTCGATTCGCTGCCCCAAGTGGGCGCTGCCTGGCGCGAGATCATCGGCCGCCACTATCCGGCAATGGCGGTGGTCGAGGTCTCGGCTCTTGTCGAGGACAAGGCGCGGATCGAGATCGAATCCACCGCGGTGTTGCCGGCAACCGCATGACGGCAGGTCGACGATGCGGTTAGCCGACGATCGCAGCAAATGCCGGGTGCCCCGGTCAAGGCTTCCTCGAACGGCTGGCTGCACGGTGGGGCCGGAGACAGAGCCATGAAGGCGCTGGTGATCGGCGGCGGCCCGGCGGGGCTCTACGCAGCCTGCCTTCTAAAGCGTAGGCGCCTTGCCGGTTCGGTCACCGTCATCGAGCAGAACCCGTCCGATGCCACCTACGGCTTCGGCGTGGTGTTCTCCGAGACTGCCCGCAACCACCTGAGCGAGGCCGATCCGGCGACCCACGAGGCGTTGCTCGCCGCAAGCGAGACCTGGGACGACCTGACCATCGTCCATCGCGGCGAGCGGGTCGCCATCGACGGCAACGGTTTTTCGGCACTTTCCCGCCTGGAACTCCTGCGGATCCTGCAGGAACAGTGTGACCGCGAGGGGGTGGACATCCGCTTCGGACAACAGGTTCGTGCGCTGCCCGCCGCCGACGAGGCCGACCTCGTCATCGGAGCCGACGGTGTCAACTCGACCGTGCGGACACTCTGCAGGGAGACATTCCGGCCAACGATCCACGAACTCTCCAACCGCTTTGCCTGGTACGGGACGGCGAAACCGTTCGAGACGCTGACGCTGACGTTCCGCGAACACGCGGGCGGTCACTACGTCGCCCATCACTATCGCTACAGCCCCACGATGAGCACCTTCATCGTCGAGTGCGATGCGGCGACCTGGGAGCAGGCCGGACTGGCGCGCATGAGCGATGCCGAATCGCGGGCCTGGTGCGAGACCGTGTTCGCGGCCGATCTGGACGGCTGGCCGCTGATTTCCAACAAGTCCGTGTGGCGCCGGTTTCCGGTACTGGTTACCGAACGTTGGGCGTACCGGAACATGGTCCTACTCGGCGATGCCTCCAAGACGATCCATTTCTCCATCGGCTCCGGAACCCGGCTCGCCATGGAAGATGCGCTGGCGCTGACGCATGCTCTCGAGGAGGAGAAGGGGTGCGTGGAGGATGCACTGCAGCGGTTCGAGTCGGAGCGGCGGCCGGCGGTGGACCGGCTGCTGTCGGCGGCCGGCGGCAGCTACCGCTGGTACGAGGAATTCCCGGCCCGGATGCACCTCGCGCCGCATGCCTTCGCCCACAGCTACATGACGCGAAGCGGCCGCGTCGACGACGAGCGGCTCGCTGCGATCGCGCCGAGCTTCATGGCAGCCTACCGGGCAAAGGTGGCGGCGGAGGCAAACCGCCGGTGACCGGGCGCACCGGCCGCTTGCAAATGACGGCCGGGTAAGGGACGTTGCGAGCAGGAGGAACGAAAGATGACCACGCCGACACCCGTCAACGACCTCGCCGAGCAACGCCGCGCCTTCTATGACGAGATCAGGCCGTACAATATGGCTCCGCTGTGGGAGGTGCTGCACGGTCTCGTGATCCCGGAGCCGAAGTCGCCGGCGGCCCCCGCCAAGTGGTCGTACGACACTGCCCGCGACTGCCTGCTGCGCGCCGGCGATCTGATTACCGCCGAGGAGGCCGAACGCCGCGTGCTGGTGCTCGAGAACCCGGCAATGACGGGCCAGTCGTGCATCACCCGGACGCTCTATGCCGGCCTGCAGCTCATTCTCCCAGGCGAATCGGCGCCGGTGCACCGCCACAGCCAGTCGGCGCTGCGGTTCGTCATGGAAGGCTCCGGTGCCTTCACGTCGGTCGGTGGCGAGCGCGCCTACATGGAACCGTTCGACCTGGTGCTGACCCCGAGCCTCCACTGGCACGGGCACGGCAACGACACGTCGGAACCGATGATCTGGCTGGACGGACTCGACATCCCGCTGGTCCGGGCGCTCGATGCGAGCTTCGCCGAAGGCATGCGCGGCACGGCGGGCGAGGAGGCCGCACGCGAGCGCCGCCCGCCGGGAGACAACATCGTCCGTTACGGCAGCAACCTGCGGCCGGTTTCCGGCACGACGGCGGACGTGAACCCGTCGACCCAGCCGCTGTTTCACTACCGGTACGCCGACTGGAGCGAAAGCCTGGCGAGGGCTGCGGCATCCAGTGATCCCGACCCGCATTTCGGCATCAAGCTCGAGTTTTTGAACCCGGCGACCGCGGGCCCGGTCATGAACACCATCTCCGCCTTTGCCCAGCAGATACCGGCGGGGTTTCGGACCCGGCCTGTCCAGGATACTGCGGGCCAGATCCACGTCGTCTGCGGTGGCAGCGGACAGGCCGAAGTCGGCGACGAGCGGTTCGAACTGTCATTGCGCGACGTGTTCGTGGTGCCGGCCTGGACACCACTGTCGCTGGCGGCCGAGGAGGACCTCGTCCTGTTCAGCTTCTCCGACCAGGTGGTCCAGAGGCAGCTCGGTCTGTGGCGGGAGCCGCGGCACTGATGCGCGGGTGCGTTCGGAGCCGGGCGGCGTGGGCGGCCGACCGCCGGCGATGCAACGTCGCGAGGGGGCCGGCAGGTGGCCCGTTGTTCTCTCGCTCTGCCGATTGTGCTAATCCCGGTAGCAGCCGGGCGGGACCACAACAATAAGGGAGGCGCGGGGAGGGGGAATGGACTGGCCGCTGATCGTGATCCAGTTCCTGAACGGACTTCAGCTCGGAGTGCTCTTGTTCCTGCTTGCCTCCGGGCTGACGCTGGTTTTCGGAATTATGGACTTCGTCAACCTCGCGCATGGCTCGCTCTACATGGTTGGCGCGTTCATCTTCGCCACGCTCACCCAGGTCCTCGGCTCGTTCGTCGTCGCCCTCCTGCTGACGCTGCCGCTGGTCGCGCTGGTCGGGATAGCAACCGAGATCCTGGTGGTCCGCCATCTCTATTCGCGCGACCACCTCGACCACGTGCTCGCCACCTTCGGCCTCATCCTGTGCTTCGACACGCTGGTGCAGATGATCTGGGGGCCGGCCGGCATCGGTGTGGCCCTGCCATCGTGGCTGTGGGGCGTCGTCGAGATCGCCCCCGGTGCGATCTTTCCGTTCTACCGTCTTGTGATCATCGTCGTCGGCCTCGCGATCGCTGCCGCGCTCTACTACGTCGTCAATTATACCCGC
>Ga0079224_100000440_pt1 | contig 40368 bp, 60 predicted proteins | sample Stecom2015_FD_80414 | JGI IMG/M metagenome (GOLD analysis project Ga0079224, IMG submission 80414) | Agricultural soil microbial communities from Utah to study Nitrogen management - Steer compost 2015 | ecosystem: Environmental > Terrestrial > Soil > Agricultural land | place: USA: Utah... | reverse complement strand
GCAGCTGGGTGACGCGCACGCGCTCGTCCTCCCATGTGGTGCTGGCCAGCAGCTCGGCCAGCCGGTCCAGCCCCTCGCGCGCGTATGGCGGGCACAGCAGCGGGTCGTCCTGCGCCCGGATCGACGGGAACACCAGCACCGCCTCCTCCTCGCCCCACACCATCACGCCCGCCGGGTCGTCCAGAACCTCGCCGGCCACGTGGTGGAACGCCGAACGCGGCGGTGGTTCCGGCTCGAGGTAGTCGGGTTCAAGCCACGCCAGGCCGGTGGCGGTCTGCCAGGTGAAGGCGGCCACGCGAACGGCGCCGGCGACGTGGACAAGGGCAGGGCCTGAATGGTCCATGGTTATTTCCTGTAGGGGCTGTGTGCCTTGGCGATGATGACCTCCTCGAGGGAGCGGCCATCGGGCCATGTGGTGTAGCCGGCGTCGCGCATGAACTTCCGAGCCTCGGCCGCATCGGCGATGGTATCCAGGACGATGTGCTGGACCGAATCGAACAGGCTCACGCTGTCGCGGAAATTGGTTTCATTGCCGCCGCCGCGGGCGTTCGCCCGCATCCCGTCCAGGTCGACAGCCCGGCGCCGGCGCTGCAGGTCGCGGTCGACGTTGCCGAACACGTCGCCGTCATAGCTGAAGGCGTCCAGCCGGTGCACCAGCTCGGGCTTCAGGATGAACCCGGCGCCGTGCTGCTTGATGTTGCCGCCCACGCTCGACAGGCGGGTGAACACGTAGGCCGCGCCGCCGCTCTGGAAGTCCGAGGCCACGCTGGACCCGGTGAGGGGCACGCCGCGGCGGATCCGGTCCACCTGGCTGGCCAGCTGCCCGCCCGCTTCCACCAGCGCCTTGAATCGATCCAGCACCGCGCTGCCGCCCTGCCATCCCAGGCCGGCGGGGTTGTGGAACAGCACGTGGCCGGCGTTGAACTTCGCCACGTCGTCGGGCTTCAGGTCGGCGCGGAACTGCGTCACGCGGCCGTGGCCGAAGGCCTGGCGCTTGCCCTCGGGGTCCCAGTTGGGCGAGGTGCGCACGTCGAACCCGGCGGCCTTGTTCAGGAGCTCGAGCTTGCGCTGGTTGCGCACCAGCTGGTCGGTTTCGCTGCGGATTGCCAGCCACGCGCCTTCCAGCTCGGTGTCCTTCACGCTGCGCAGGTACAGGTGGCGGTCCAGGTACAGCTCGAGGCGGGCATCGGGCGATGCGCGGCTGGTGTCGATGCCCAGTCGCTCGAGCTCGGCGATGGCGCGCGCGGTGGCCTGCGGGCCCACGCCGTCGACCTCCACCTGGGCATAGCCGCGAATGGCCAGCGCGTTCTCGGGGTGGTCTGGCACGAAGGTGACACGCCCGCCGTCGAATTCGTCCACGTAGGTGCGGCGCGCGTAGCTCGCGGCGCTCACCTGGCTGGGCAGCTCGCGCACGCGGCCGGCCTTCACCTCGGCGCGGCTGTAGGTGAGCCCGCCGGCGGCGCGGAACGTCGACCGGGACGCGCCGGTGCTGGGCTTCGGGACGGGGCCCAGCACGCGGTCAGCCACGGCGTTGAAGTCGAACGCGGGGAGCGCCTGGGCCTTGTCGCCGGGCTTGTGGCGGCGGAAATAGTCATCCAGCTGCGACTCGAGATTCAGCAGCTGCCGGTGCGAGGCCGCCATCGTGGCCTCGGTGGCCGCAGGCAGAATGCCGTCGCCAACGCCGGCCGCGCGCACCTGCTCCATGAGCGCCTTCATCCGAGCCCGGAATGCCTGGTAGCGGGCCACTTCCTTGTCCAGGCGGATTTCCAGCCCCTTGGCCGCCTGGCTGTTGAGCCCCTTCAGCAGCTCGAGGCCGGAAGCCTTCGCGTCCACGAAGTCGGCCAGCACCGGCGCGGTAGGGCCGGCGCTGTCGGGCAGCTGCTGCTGCAGCCATGCCGATTGGTCCGGGCGCAGCTTCAGCGCCAGGCGCGTGCGGGCCTTGCCGGCGGCGTCGGTGTAGGCCATCGCCACCACGTGGTGGTCCTCGATGGCGTCGCCGTCGGTGGTCAGGGTGTAGCCGTTCGCGCGCGCGGCCTCGATTTCGCGCTGTTCGAACTCGGTCACGCGCTCCACGGGCGCCGGCGCCGGGGCCTCGCGCTTCGGGCGGGCGTTCGGGAACCGCTCGGCCAGCGCCTCGCGCCGGGCCAGCAGCGTGGCCAGCAGCTTGTCGCGCTCGCCTCGGTCCAGCGGCCCCAGCTCGTCCACCAGCGCGCGGATGCGGTCCTCGGGGATGGCCAGCACGCGGCGCACGCCATCCTCGAGCTGCGACGGGGTGAGGCCCCGGAACACGGCCGCGGACTGCGGGTTGGTCGCGGCGTTGCGCAGGCTGTCGAGCTCGAGCACGTCATCGCCGAACGCGGCACCCTTCAGCCCGCCCTGTGCCCGGAAGCGCAGCGCGCCGCCGGTGTCCACTCGCCACGCCCTGCCGCCCTTCAGCAGCAGGTTGTCGAACCCCATGCCCACCACGTCCCAGTTGGCCATCCAGGCGTCGACCACGAAGCCCTCGGCGGTGCCGCCGGCGGCGGCCAGCTGCGCGGGCGTGCCGGATTCCAGCCCGTCCACGATGCGCGAGGCGATGGCGGCCTGCCCCTGGTGACGGGTAAGCCGCAGCTCGGGGGTGTCGATGCCGGCGAGGCGGTAGAGCGCGCCGGCCAGCACCTCGTTTCGGGCCTGCTCGGGGTTGTTCGGGCGCTTGACGTACCACTTCACGCCGGTGTCAGGATCCTGGTACAGGCCGCCGGGGTTGCTGCCCTTTTGCGGCCCGATCTGCACCAGCGCGTCCGGGTTCAGCGGCGTGTCGGGCTCGTTCAGCAGCTGGGCGGGCTTGGTGGCTTCGGGCGCCTGCGCGACCTTGGCCGCCTGGGCGGCCTTCGCGGCGTCCACGTCGGCCAGCAGCGCGGCCTTGGCGTCGTCGGTGAGCTCGTTCAGCAGCGAGCCCTGCGCCGGGGTCGGGGTCTTGCCGGCGATGAGTGACTTTTTCAGGCCGGCCAGCGTGGTGGCCTTGCTGATGGCCAGCTTCTGCGCGGCGACCTCGGCCTGCACCGCGGCCAGCAGGTCGGCGGGCTTCGCGTGGTCGCCGGCGAGCTTCGCCAGGGCCTTGGCCTCGAGCGTGCCGGCCGACTGCGCGGCGATGGCGTCGAGCTGCTGCTGCGCGGCCGCCTGCAGGGCGTTGTCGGCCTTGATGGCGTCCAGCTGCTGCACTAGCGCCGCCTGCGCGTCGTCGGGCAGCGCGTCGAATTGCGATTTCGCGGCCGGGCCAGGTTCCTTGTCGGCGAGATAGGCCTGTTTCCAGTTGACCAGGTTCGCCGAGGCCTTCGCCTGGGCGGCCTTCGCCTGCGCCGCGGTCAGGAGCTCGGACGGGGCCATGGCCTGGCCGGCCTTGGTCGCGGCCACCTGCTTGATGGCGGTCGCCAGGTACGGGGTTTTGCTGGCCACGGCATTGTCCAGCTGCCACTGGGCGCTGCGCTCGGCGGCCTTCAGGGCCCCGCGCTTCTGCGCGTCGGCGCCCATCGCCTTGGCCAGCGCCAGCTGCGCGGCCTTCACGTCGGCGTCGAGCTGCGCCATGGCGGCGGCCTTGGTTGCGTCGATGCCCTTCACGGCCGGGGCGACCAGCTGCGGCGGCAGTGCGCGCGCCTTGCTGATGGCGGTGGCCATGAGGTTCTGCAGGTAGGCCTGCCCCGGGTTGTAATTCCAGCCCGGATCTACGCCGGCGGCGATCTTCGAAGTCTCGCCGGTGCGCGGATTGGTCCAGCGGTAGGTCGCCTGCGGCACCTGCGGCGACACCGCCAGGCCCATGGCGTCCAGGTCGTCCTGGGAAAGCTGGATCACGCCGCAGCGGCAATTCCAGCCGTTCGGCGGATAGTGGTCGCGCCAGAACGGCGAGCCCACCGGGTGCACCTGGCCATCCCACGCGGCATGCTCGGGTCGCGTGCGGTGGTCGTCCACGGCGTCATACAGCAGGAACGGCGCGAGCTCGGCCTGCTCCTCGATCTGCGCCCAGGCGCCGGCCGCGTAGGCGGTCTGCATGTTGGTGCGGAAGATGGTCTGCAGGCGCCCGGGGCTGCCCAGCTGGGCGATGATCGTTTTCCCGGTGAGCGGGTCGGTCATGGCCTTGCGGCCCCACCAGCCCTTGGCCTGCAGCAGCGGCACGATGCCGTCGGCCCACTGGCGGAACGGCGTGCCGGTGGCCATGGCGTCCAGCAGGCTGGCGTGCACGTCGGCCAGCAGGTCGGTGTCCATCATCTTGGCCACCGTGAACGCCGCGGTGTGCTCGGTGCCGAGCATGTCGCGGTAGTCGAACGTGGTGCGCAGCCCCTTGGCGGCATAGAACGCCATGGCCTCCTCGGGCGCGAGCGTGAAGCTGCCACCCATGGGCCCGTCGAGGTAGTCGAGGAAGTCCTGCGCGCGGCTCACGTTCAGCCGGGCGTCCGGCGCGGGTCGCGCCCGTAGGTGCGGGAGTCGCGGATGCGGCCGTCGCGGCCCTTGATGACCAGCTCGCCCAGCACGCCGCGGGCTTTCCACTCGGAGCGCGCGGTAGCCGCGGCGAAGGTCACGGCCTCGGCCTGCTTGCCGTGGACGGCCAGGCGGTCGCCGTCGATGGTCACCTTCCAGCGCAGCCCGCCTCCGGTGCCGATGCTGGCCAGCTCGGCCTTGGACAGCGGCAGGACCTCGTAACGGATTCGCTTCGCCATGGCAGCCTCCTATCGCTGCGCGCGAAACATGCCCATGAGGCGGGCCATGACCTTGGAGCGCATCACGGCGCGCTGCGCGGACGCCGGCGGCGGCTCCTCGAGCATCGCCACCAGGCGCTTCTGCAGGGTTTCGTAATCGCCCGCCTCCTCGGCGTAGTCCAGCAGCTGCTGCACGCGCGGCCCGATGGTGTCCTGGTAGCGGTTCGCCAGGTACTGGGCCGCCTCGGCGATGCTCTGCTCGTCCGAACGGTGCCCGGCCTTCAGCGCGGCGATTGCGCCCAGCTCGGCGAATTCCTGGGCGAGCTCGTCGGCCACTTCGCCCGGGGTGACGCCGGCCTGCACCGCCTTTTTCTGCCAGCCCTCGCCGTAGGTTTCCCGCACGTAGTCCTCTGTCGGTTCGAACCCGAGGGCGAACACCTTGCTGTCGCGCTCGGCGCGGCGATTCAGATCCTCTGGCTGCTCGGTTTCGCGCCACACCGAAGGCACGCCGGCGCCGGGGAAATTCCACTCGCACAGCCAGGTGAGGGCCTGTCGGCGGAAAGATGCGCTCACCAGGTCGGCGTCGGCCTTCACTAGGTCATTGCGCACCTCGCCCTGCAGGTCATCATTGCCCAGGCGGCCCGGCGTGCCCTGGCTGCTCGCGGTCTGGCCCACGATGAGCTTGGAAATGGCCGCGTCCATTGCGTCCTTCATGGCTTCATAGTCGCCGGCGCCGCTGCGCGCGGCTTCCAGCAGCTCGATTTCCACGCCCTCGGGCACCACCACGGCGGTTTCGCTGGAAATGGCCCGCAGGGCGCCCAGCACCTTGTCGCGGAATCCCACGTCCTCGAGGCGGCCGCCTGGCGCCTTGCCGATGGCGGTCGGCTGGCCGAACTTCTCGAGGAACACCAGCCAGAACTTGATATCGCTGCGCTTGAAAAACACCGGCCAGTAGCAGAAATGCCCCAGGCCCAGCCCGTAGGGGCTGTCGTCGGTGTCGGCGCCGGTGCTGATGGCCCAGAACTTCCGGTCGGGCATGCGCACCGGCTGCGGGGCGCCGGCCTTGTGCAGGTACAGGGCGCCGCGGTCGTCGTACACGAAGCGGCCGCGGTCGCGCACCTTCACGTCGGCCAGGGTCACGAACCGGCCATCGGTGGCCCACATGCACTCGCCCACCGCGTGGCCGTACCACCGCGCATATAGCATTTTGTCGGTGATGCGGTCCCACTCGAGGTTGGTCAGCAGCTCGCGCACGAAGTCGGCCGCGGCCACGTCCTGGGCGCTCTTGCTGGCGGCGTCGACCATCCAGTTTTTCGACGTGACGGCCATGCGCCGCTCGGCGAATGCGCTCGCACATTGGTCGTCGCGGAGCACTTCCTTGTAGATCCGATAATCGCGGCCCTTGGCCTCGAGCACCGAATCCTCGACGGTCAGCAGGTTGGCGAAGGTCGACCCGAGCGCAAAGGCGTTATCGGGCTTCGCCAGCTCCTCGGTGATGGGGCGCTTGGGGGTTGCCATGGCTACATGAATCCGCTGGTGTCGGTGCCGCTGCCTACTGTGCCCCAGCCACTGCCACCCTCGGTAGTGCGACCGCCACCGGGGGCTGCGGCGGATTGCCGGGTCTGGCCGCTGCTGGCGTAGGCGTAGCCGTGGGCAGCGTGCCTGGCCATCCAGTCGAGCGCCTGGGTGGTGCTGTCCACTTGGTCGTCGTGCACGCCCTTGGTCGGGAACATGGTCAGCTCGAGCTCGTAATCCAGCAGCCACGGGGCGCGCGCCGGCAGGAACATGCGCCCAGCCTCCATGAGCGGGGTCACGCGAAGGGCGCGGGTCACCTTGTCGCCGTCGGGCTCCACCGGGATCAGCGGCAGCATGGTGCTGGCGCCCAGGTCCTGCAGCAGCGACTGGCCGCTGGCCTTGTCTTCCACCAGGATGGCGTGCGGCTTGTCCCGCTCGGCGAACTCAATCACGCGCCGGCGCAGGTCCGGGTAGGGCATGCGCTCGCGGAACAGGTCGGCCAGGTAGAACCCTGGCGGCTTGCGCACGTCGCCGGCGGCGCACACCCAGCTGGTCAGCACGCTGGGGTCATTGTGCTGGTCGGCCTTGTAGGCCGTGTCCCAGCTGTGCACCCGCATGAACGCCTCGGGCTCCTCGGGCAGAACGGCGTAGTGGTTCTGCAGCCACACGGCGCGGATGATGCCGCCCTCGGGCGCCGCATTCCAGTCGCCGTTCAGCCACGCCTGCACCAGCCACGCCGGGCCGGATCCGCGCAGGCGGGTGATGTAGCCCGGGTCGTTCTCGGTCAGCGCCGGGTTGTCCTGCAGCCGGCTGGGAATGTAGACGCGGGGCAGGCCGGTGTCGGGGTCGACGTGCGGCACGAACGGCGCGGCCGGGTCTACATAATCGGCCTTGAGCCAGCCGTGACCTGGGCCGCCCGGGTTCGCGGACATACGCTTGCGCGCAGGCACGCCGTTGCGGTCGCGCAGGGTCGCGGTCAGTTTCTTGATGGGGTCGGGGCTGGCGAAGTTGCCGGCCTCGTCCACGCCCAGCCAGTTGTAGCTGTGTCCCTGGTAGCGGCTTGCGTCGGCGTCGCGCGCCAGGTAGCGCATTTTCAGGAACCCGCCCCACGGCAGGGCCCAGGTGTATTTCGACGGGCGCCAGCGCGCACCCAGGGGCTCGAGCATTTCGTGGCTGCGCGCCACTGCCTCGTCCAGCTCGTCGTATGTGCGGCGCACGAACAGGCCTCTGGCGTGGGCCTCGCGGCGCAGTGTCGTGCCCGCCCAGGTGGCCAAGCCACGGTTCACCTGGTCGATGAATATGGAAAACCCGATGAAGTCGCCCAGCAGGCCGTCGGTTTTCCCGCCGCCTCGCGCGCCGCCGTAGAGCACGTCCCACAAGGGGCAGGTGACCAGCAGGGTTTGCGGGCCGGCGTTCGGCACCCATACCGGGCGCAGTGAGGGTGCCACCGACAGGTCCAGCGGCACGTCGGCCGGCCGGTGGTCGGCCAGTACGGCGTTCACCAGCGACCGGCCCGCCACAGCATGCGGATGGCGTACGCGATGAGCGGGGCCATCATCCGCCCGGCGAGGTCGTCGGGGATCCGGCGCCTCACGCTGATGCGCTTCCCGCGCCACCGGCGTCGGTGCTGTGTGCGCTCGTCGCCATGGGCGGGCTCGAGGAAACCCTGGAAGGTGCAGCCGATGGCCAGCTCCCGCCCCGTGGCGTCGAGCTCGGCCTGCGTCCACACGGGCGCGTCGGGGCATTCCAGCAGCAGGTTGGCGTCAGCCATCGAGCTTGCGCCCAGGGGCTAGCACCACAGCCACTTCGCCGTCGCGCAGGCCCACCTCGCCAGCAGCGCGAAACCCTCCGGGCTCAAACATGGGGGGCGGATCCGGCAGCAGCATCCAGTGGGTCACGCCGGCCAGCAGCTGGGGGTCGCCGTACCCGTCAAGTCCGCCATACCATCCCGGGGAATAGGGCGGGGCCCGCCAGTAGGAGACATCCACGCCGCTGTCGGAGCTCCACACCAGCACCCACCTATCCTTGGGGGCGGTTTCGATGGGGTGCCAGTCACGCATCGCCCTGCGCCTCCTGGTGCTCGCCGCACCAGTCATGGCGGCGCGTCGTCGGCCACCAGCGGGGGTCCATCATATTGTCGGCCGGGTGCGGCGGCATCCGCCGGCACTCGCCCACCGTCACCGTGTGCGGATTGCGCAGCCACCAGCGGCATGTGGTGCACTGGCGCGGAGCGTCAGCCATCGGTCACCACCATTTCTAGCTTGCGCTGGCCGCGTGCCAGCAGGTAGTGCGCGACCGTCCCATCGGCGGGGCTGCCGATGCCGAACACGTCGAATCTGTCGCCGTTCAGCACCAGCGCGCCCTCGCGCACTTCGCCGTACTCGCCTGCCTCGATGGCCACGGCGATGTTCCGCAGCTGCTCGGGAATGTCGGCCACGCCCCTGCTGGGGATGACGTAGAGCTCAACCATCGCCTTGCGCCTCCTTCACCGCCTTCGCCGCGAACGCCTGCCACGCCGCCGGATCCAGCTGCGGCGGCACCGGGAACGCCACCGGCACGGCGCGCTCCTCCTCGCCGGTCGGGTCGGTGTGAGCGTGCTTCACCGGCGCCTCGAGGCCCAGCAGGCGGCTGCGGGTCTTGATGATGTCCAGCGCGCGTTTCAGGTAGTCGTCCTGCGGGATGCCGTCCACGAACGCCTCGAGGAGCTTCGCCACCAGGCTGCTTTTCGCCGCCTTCGGGTCCAGCTCGGCGAGGTCTGCCTGGCGGGCCTCGAGCTCCCGCACCAGCGGCCCCAGGTCGCCGGTGGCGAACGGCCACACCTTCACCAGCAGCTCGTCCAGTCGGGCCAGCTCGAGCGCGCGCAGGTGGCGGCTTGTTTCCCGAGTCTGGTCGGCCAGCTCCACCAGCCCGGCCTTCACGTAGCGGTGGGCGGTGGCCACGTCCACGTCGAGCTTGGCCGCGATTTCCCGGAAGGTCAGCCCGCGGGTGCGCAGCTTCAGGGCCTCGCCTTGCTTGATGCCGGCCAGCACGTCGACGTGGCTCGTTTCCCGGCGGCCAGTAGCCCCGCGCACTTTGCCATTGGTCCGGTTTCGGGTCGGTGCCGGGGCTTTCTTGGCCGCTTTCTTGGCGGCTCGCTTCCTCGGCTTGCGGGGCTCGGTCATGTTGCGGGCTTGATCCGTTGCGGGTTGTGGTCAATCTACCACGGGTAGTAGTGGGCCACTACCGGGCGGCGGGCCCATCACGATGCTGGCGCCCACCATCCATGCGGCCAGCGAGCAATCGGAGCATGCCTTGTCGTGTCCCTCCACGTAGATGGTGGCGCCGACCGCGCCTCCCCCGGCCTGCCGGATCGCGCCCACCTCCGCATGTGCGGGCTGGTCGCAAACCTCGCGGCACAGGTGGTAGCCGACGCCGTGAGGCATTTCGCCGCGCGGGCATGTGCGCTGCGGCAGGCGGCAGTCATTGCGCCCGACGAATCGGGCGCCGTCGCTGGCCACCAGGGTGGCGGTCACCTGCTGTTTCGCACAGGGACCGCTCACGGCCGGCAGTCCATGAATGCCCCAATCACTTCCGCCGCGACTTGCGGGACGATGGCATTGCCGAAGGCCCGGACGGCTCCGATTCGGTTGTACCAGTGCTCTTCTTCGTGCGCGGCTGCGCCTTGTCCGACGGTGCGGCGAACAGCCATTCGACCGGAAACCCCATGAGCCAGCAGACGAATGCCGGGTTCAACGCGCCTGGCTTTTCCGTCCCATCCGGTGATCCATCCAGCTCCGTCCCACGATGAACGGTGACCGCATCCATAAGGTTCACTTGATGCCCGCCAGCCTTCCACTTGTGCGGGCACTGGCCCGTCCCCCTGGCTGCGTTCGGACTCAGCGCAGTCGGCGTCGGCCAGCACGCCAGCGCGGTCGCTGCCTTGACCTGCATATTCAAGTCCGACAGGCTCACTCCCATTGAGTTGCCCCGAGCGATGCTGTCCCGCCTCCTCTGAAGGAACTGCTCCGGTTCGCCGTTCGCCTGTTGCGCCAGTGGCGTCCCCCACAGCGCGGCCGGCGTGTTCTGCGCAATCCAGTAAACCTGCCTCGGCAGCAGGTCCAGCCGGCTGGCCCCGTCCTTCCTCGGCGCGAAGGACATGCCGATGCTGTCCTTGTGGTCCCGCGTCGTCGGCGTGGGCCACAAACCACAGGCGGTCGCGTCGATGGGGCGCGTCGACGGCACAAGCCGGGACAACGGCCGCCCCGCAGGCGTAGCCGATACCTTCCAGGTCAGTGAACACTCCGTCGAGCCAGTCCTTGCCAACCGCCGCCGCAACCTGTTCTCCCATGAGGACAGCGGGCCGTCTGGCACTGGCGAGCCGAAAATAGTGGGGCCACAGGTGCCTATCGTCAGCCTGGGCTTTGCCTTGGCCGGCGACGCTGAACGGCTGGCACGGGGGCGAGCCGGTCCACAGCTCCCGGTCGTCGGGCCAGCCGGCGAGGCGTGCGGCGAGTCCCCATCCTCCGAGCCCGGCGAAGAAATGGCACTGGGTGAATCCGGCGAGGTCGCCGGGAGAAACATCGACAATTGATCGTTCATCCACTTCCCCCGATGGGATCAGTCCCGACCCGATGAGGTTCCGCAGCCACTGGGCTGCGTAGGGGTCGAATTCGTTGTAGTAACTGGCCACGCTCGCCTCCTCTTTGGCGTTGTGACCACACTACCAGCGGTAGTATTTGAATGCAAGTGCGAGTAGCAGCTATCGCGCCTTGTTCTCGGCCTCGGCCTTGTCCAGCAGCTCGAGCACGGCCGCCTTGTCGCCGTTGCACGCTTCCAGCTGCTCGCGGCGCAGGCGCGCGACCTCCACCACGTCGCGCAGCGGGCCCACGGCGATGGGGCAGGGCCCCAGCAGCTTGCGCACGGCGGTCGACACCTCGACGTAGCGGCTCACCGGGATTTCCACCACCTCGACGGCCGGCGGGATGGGGCGCTTGTCGGTCGACGCGCAGCCGGCCAGCGCCAGCAGGGCCGCGGCGGTTCCTAATACTCGGACAGCGTGGGGCATGCGGCCTCCATGGCCGTGAGGGCGGCCTGGCAGGTGGCGGGGCGGGCGCGGTAGGTCTGCTGCCACGTGGCCCGGTCGCGCTCGGCCTGCGCTGCGGTAGCAGCAGCCGCGGCCGTAGCCTCGCGCTCGAGCTCCCGGGCTCGGGTGGCCTTGCCCACCTCCTCGGTGAGGCGGGTCTGGCATTGCTGCAGGGAGCGGCGGGTGGTGGTCGCGGCGGTCACGGCCTGGTCGGCCTCGCGCTCGATGGTCAGCACCCGGGTCTGGCATTGCTCGGTCACCAGCACCACTTGGCGCTTGGCGTCACTCGCCGAAAATGCGAAGCCGATGCACACCACAGCCAAGCAGACGGACACCACGCGCCACCAGTCGCGGGGCTGGCGCAGCCAGTCGCCGGCGCCCTTCATCGCGCGGCCGGCCAGGTTCCAGGCGCCGCGCAGCAGGGACAGGGCCCCGGAAATCATCGGTCGCCGCTCCGACGGCCCAGCCGCACTGAATAGTGCAGGGCGATGCCGGCCAGGAGGAAGCCGGCGGCCAGCGGCAGGTGGCCCATGAGCATGGCGATGGCGCCCACGCCGATGAGCACCTGGCCCAGAACCCACAGGTTCCACCGCACGCGCGAGCCCAGCGGGCCGTGGTCACAGGGCACCTTCGCCAGCCGGGTGATGACGCCGAACAGGACGCCCGCGGCCAGAATGTGCAGCGCGAGGTCGGGCGCGGTCATTTCGCCTTGCTCCACGGTGCGCGCCATTCCTCGATGGCGCGGATGGCCTTGGGGATGGTGAACTGCCCGGCGAAGGCGAGCACGCCAGCCATGGGCTGCGGGGCGATTTTGGCGGTCCATGAGGCCATGGGCAGGTGCGGCAGGATTTCGACAGCCCATCCTGCCAGCAGCGCATTGCACGCCAGCGTGAAAAGGAGCCCGAGGGAGCGCAGCGCGACGAACACGGCGCGGTGCGTGGCGCTGCCTTCCGGCAGGGCCATGAATCGGCGCCAGGTGTCGGGGCTGGTGTAGGCCAGGCCGAACAGCGCGCCGGCGCTCGCGGCCAGCAGCACGTCGGACGGGATGCCAAGCCACACCTCGCCGCCGACGGGCACCACGGTGACGGCCGCGGCGGTCAACCCGGTGAAGATCTGCGCGGCGGTCGTGGGCTCCACGCTCACGCGCAGCGCGCCTCGGCCACGGTGCCCAGCGCCTCGGCGTAGAACCCGCCCCAGGTGTCAGGGTGCGGCTTTCCGGGGCGCCATGCGCGCCTGGCGTACAGGTCCCAAGCCTCGGCCCAGTCGCCCAGCTCGGGCAGGGCCTTCGCGTCGGTCCACAGCAGGAGGCGCGCGACACCGGCGGCCAGCACGTCGTCGCGCTCGAGGGTCCGGTAGATGGGATCGGGCGCGTATTCGACGCCGCGCGCCTCGCACAGGTCGCGCAGGTGGTCGCGGCTGGCCGCGTGCAGGTAGACGCCCCACACGCCGCCGCGGCTCGCGCGCGTGCCGCGTTCGAACTGCCACAGGCCACGGGCTGGGCCGCCGCCGAGCTGGGCCCGGTAGCGCAGGCGGGACTCCTGAAGGCCAATGGCCAGCAGCATCACGTCGGCCCGGTCGCTGCGCATCTTCGGCGGCAGTAGCGCGTAGGCCTTGGCCATCGGGCCCTCGAGGATTGCGCGGCAGCGGTCGCTCACGGCTCGCGCACCATGGCCACGATGACCAGGCGGATGGCGTAGGCCAGGGGGGTTGGCTTCATGGCGCGGGGCTCCGTCGCGGGCGGTTCGGACCAGCCCACACCGTAGCGGCCCGCCTCTACCGGCGGTAGTGCGACCGTTTCACCAGCCGGCCAGCAGCAGGTCCTGGTAGGACAGGAGGGCGTCGCCGTCGCCGAACTGCTCAATGAATGCGCGCTTGTGGTGTCGCCAGGACGGGCCGCGCGCGACCAGACAGGCCGGGCATTGCCGCTCGATGGGCGAGCCCGTGCACCAGCACCGCCCCGTGTGGTGCCACTGGCACAGGCCGACGGTATGGCGCTCGCCGCGGCGCTTCCTGCCGGGCTGGTCGCCGCCGTTGAGGTGGTGCTTTTCGCATGGGGCGAAGCCGAAGCCAAACATGCGGCAGGCGATGCACCCCAGGTCGCGGATGGCGAAGTCGCGGCGCTCGAGGTTCATTGGTCCAGCCACAGCACGCGCGAGTCTCGCGTGCGGATCCGGTCGTGCCCCGTGACCCAAAACAGCCGCTCGAGCACGATGCTGGCGGTTCGGTCGCGCAACGGCTGGACCGGGGCCGACGCCAGCAGGTAGGCCGACGCCAGCGTGCCGGCGAAAACCGCCAGCGTGCCGAACTGCGGCGGCACCACGGAAATGGCCAGCCAGAACCCGACACCCTGCGCCGCAAATGCTAGTGCGAGTCGTTTCATCCCAGCGGCTCCTCCTCGGTGAACCATCGCGCCTTCACGATGACCTCGCACCACCGCACCGGGCGGTGCGGGATGCCCTGGTCCTCGGGGTTGTCGCCAATGTCGAACGCGATCTGGATAGCCTCGGTGGCCTGCGTTTTCGACAGCTCGAGGCTGGACCGGGCCATGCGGATCAGGCCCGCCGGACCCATGCCGTCCGCGTAGCCCGGCACCAGTCGCTCGCCGAGCACTACCGCGGAAATGAAATGGCGGTAGTCGTCCCGGCTGAACACGATCCCGTGCCAGCGCAGTTGCTCGGCCAGGTCGCCGCAGGCGGCGTTCAGCAGCTTTTGCTGCTTCCGGGTCATGGGCTCGCGGCCTTCCTCTTGCCACTTGCGCTCCACTCGGCCGGTCATGCCCGCGCCCTCCCTGCGGTGGCCAGCGCGTCCTGGCAGGCCTTCACCCGGTTGCGGGCAGCCTGGCGCAGGATCTGCGCATTGGTCAGCGCGGTGGACACCTGCGGGATGCCCTCGCCGAACGGGTAGGCGCGCAGCGCGGCCTCGATGTAGCCCAGCCGCTCCACCTCGGACTCGGCGCGTTTCAGCTCGTCGGCCAGGCGAATTCGGCGCCCGTGCGCGGCCAGTCGCGCCAGCACCAGGCCCAGCAGCAGGCCGGCCACGGACAGGCACAGGGCCAGCATTACCGCCCCTTCCACGGGTGGGCCTGCTTGCCCTTCGGGCAGTAGGGCGCGCCGGTCTTGGCCGGCACGTGCACGCTGTGCGGCCGCCCGCAGTTGCGGCAGCAGCTCACCATGCCACTGGCTAGGAATCGCGGACGGTCAGCCATGGTCGGCCCCTTGGGGCTGGGCGGCGCGGAACTCGGCCTGCGCGTCACAGCAGAACCGACCATGGGGACTCGGAAGGTAGTAGACGCCCGTGCAGAATCCACAGACCCACTTGGTCCGCTCCACCGCAGCACGATCCACGGCTGCGGGCTGCTGGGCGAGGGTGCGATGTTCGATTGCGATGACGCGCAGCCCCCCAGCAACCACAAGATGCCCTAGCCGTTCGAGCCTGTCCGCGCAATGATCAATGTAGTCAGCGTTATCATTCGCGTCGATGCCCTCCACCCCCACGGGCGCGCTCGGGGGTGTGGGCTTTGCGTTGATCGCGTCCGCGATAGCCTGCATCTTGTCGTGGAAACCCTTTGCAACCTCCTTGCCGTTGAGCCGCAGCGTGTAGTCGCCGCAGCAACAGGTTTCGGGGTGGCACCCGCAGCGTGTTTTCAGCACCTCGGCCACCACCTCCCCGCTGCCCTGTGCCTGCGCCTCGGCAGGGGGCTGGGGCACATTGGCCGCCAGCCACGCGGCCATCATCTCGCCGACCGCCTGCCACCCGTCCGCGTGCCGGTCAATCAAGTGCCACGCAATCGCTCCGTCCATGCCTGCCCAATTCTGCGGCGGCCAGTCGGGCAAATCGGCAGGGGGCTGGGGGGCGACAGCGGCGCGCGCCTCGAGGTCGCGGCGCACGCTGGGCTCGAGGTGCACCACCGCCCGGGCGTAGCGGCCGTCGCCGCCAGTGCCGGCGAGCGCAGCGGCGCGGTGGAATGCCGCAATGGCGGCTTCATGGTCGGGGTTGATGATGGTCACGGTCAGCCCTCCACCTTGCTGAATCGGAACTCGCCCTCGAGCACGTCGAACAAGGTGCCAACCTCGCCCACCAGCAGCGTGGCGCGCGCATCGAGCTCGGCCTGCAGGTCGTCGCTGTCGGCGTGCTCGAGCTGGTCCATGGCGCCGTCGAGGAAACGCAGCTTGCGCACCACCAGGTCCTCGCCGAAGGCGAAGCCCAGCCGGTCGCCCAGGTACAGGCCCAGCCGCGTGCATTGCTTGCCGGCGTCCAGGTGCTCGGCCACCTCATCGCTGCGAAGGTCAATCCCCTTCAGCGTCACCACGCCGCCACCGTCGGCGCCGTCCTGCAGTCGAGCCTCGTCGGCAATGGACATTCCATCGGGCAGCGGAAGGCCGTCCACCCAGCCGGTGAGCATGGTGCGCGGCGACCGCTCGGCATTCAGCGGCAGGGCCGGGAAGCTGCCCAGCGTCAGGCGCAGCATGCTGGCGAATTCCTCGGCCGCCTTGCGGCTTGCGGTGTCGACCACCAGCAGGCCGCGCTGCAGGTCCAGGTAGCCGTCGAGGCGGTAGGGCTTCACCAGCGCGCGCGGCAGCAGGTCCTGCACCACCTCGTCCTTCATGCGCTTGCGGGCGCGGCCGCCGGGCCTGCGGCCCTCGCGCTCCTCGGCCTCGTCCAGTCGCTTGGCCAGCTCGCGGTTCACCACCGCCGGCGGCAGCAGCTTGTCCTCGCCGCCGAGGGCGAGGTGCACGGTGTCGCCGATGCTGCGGAACAGGCCGTTCTCAGACGGCCAGGCCATGACCCATCCGCGGCTGGACAGCTCGAGCGGGCCGACGGGCTTCATGGCGTGCGTGGACAGGTCGCGCTGCAGGTCTGTTTCGCCACCAGGCGGTGAGGCGAGCGCTGCCACGCGAATGGACGCGGCCACGGGTTCGGGGAAGCGGAAAATGGTCAAGTTGCGATACATGGTGGCTGCGCCTCCTCGCGCGGGCCGGGACGGGGGTGCTACTGCGGGTTAGCCTAGCACTACCGCCGGTAGCATTTCAAGCGGTCAAAGAACGCCGCTGCACGCCGGCCTCGTCCAGCACCTCGGTGATGCGCTTGCGGGTCAGCCCGAATTCCAGCGCCAGCGCCGACACCGACGCCTCGCGCTCCACGTAGGCCGCGACGATGCGCTGGTTTCGCAGGTCCATGAGCGCGGTGCGCTCGGCCGGCACCGGCAGGTCCTCGCCGCCGAAGCGCGTCGACAGCGCGCAGGCGGGGTGATAGCCCATGGTGAGAGCGAGCGGGTGTGTTTCCACCATCGGCGACGGGATCCGCACGGTTCGGCCGCCGAATCCGCGGCACAGCTCGAGCGCCGGGGCGTAGCCCGCGACCTCCACGATTTCCTCGAGAATTTTGCTCAGCATTTGCGGCTCCTCCGCGTCCGGGCCAGGTGGTAGCGTGCCACGCGCGCGGTGCGCCCGTTCCTGCACGGTGTTTTCAGCTCCTCGGTGTCGATGGGCCAGCCCGCATCGCGCAGGCGGTACACCACCGCGGCAAGGCGGTAGACGCCGAGCTCGGCCAGCGCCTCGAGCGGGGTCAGCGGGCCACGCCGCAGGCGCGCGAGCACCTGGGTTTCCTGGTCGCCAGTGGGCAGAATTGCGGTCATGCGGGCATCCCTCCTATGCCGTGGGCCGGCGCGACACCTGGGCCGGCAGCAGGTCGAGCGGTTTCGCGTACACCACCGCGCAGGGCATGGCGGCGTAGCGTTTTCGGGTGAAACAATCCACCACCTGGGTGTCGTCGGCCCAGGCGATGCCGTTCATGGCGTCGGCCACGGCCTTGCCCAGGTTGTCCCAGTCGGGTTTCGTGGTGGGCACCACCAGCCCCTCGAGCGCCAGGCGGCGTTTCCAGTTGGGCCAGCTGGCCGGCACCGGCAGCAGGAACACGGTCAGCAGCTCCACGGGCCCGGCGATGGGCTCGCGCCCAGCCATCGCGGCGCGGGCGTAGCGGGCCACCGTGGCCTCCCAGTCGCGCGTTTCCGGCGGCGTGTAGTGCGACACGAACGTGCGGCCCTTCGCCTTCACCACGCGCGAGCGGGCGCGGCCCTTGGCCACCGGCGCCATGTCGACCACGAAGTGAACCGGGGTCACGCGCCGGCCTCGGGGTCGCCGTACAGCGCGCGCTGGATTTCGGCCAGGTGGGCGCGCGCCACCTCGGGCGATGCCGGCGCAGGCTTCGCGGTGTCCTGCGCAATCTCGGCCAGCGGCTCGGGCAGCAGCTCGCCGCGCATCACGGCCTCGCGGGCGGCCTCGTAGGCCTCGCGCAGCAGCCGGTCAGCCTCGCGGGCGTCGGCCATGCGGAAGCGGTAGCCGTCGAGGCTGCGCCCCACCAGCACCGTGAAGGGCGCGCGCTTCGCGCCGTCGCGGGCCATATCGGCGCGCACCTCGGAAAACTCGGGGATGCCCAGGCACAGCGCGCGGAACTGCGCCAGCACCGGCGGCCACGGGTCGGTGCGGGTGATGCACGCCTCGAGGCCGCGGCCCAGCTGCTCGGGCGACAGGCCGGCCAGGCCCTTGGCCCAGGTGTCGCCGTAGACGGTCAGCTTTCCGTCATCGGCCTGCGGCGACTCGCCCATGGCCGCGCGCCACTTGCTCGGATAGACGGCCGCCAGGCGCTCCCACACCCGGCGCAGCCACGCGGCCGGGATCGGCTCAGAACATGCCAGCGGCGCGCTCGCGCTCGTCGTGCTGGCGGTTGATGCGCTCGACGCGCTGGGCTTCACTTTCTCGAGGGCTGTTGCCACGGACTGCATGGGATTCCTTCGGCGCGAAAAGGCCGCGCCAGCCGTTGAGGATGGTTTGATTGATGACGGCCACCGGGTCGTGACCCTGGTCGCGCAGCTTGGACAGCTCGGCCAGCGCCAGCTTGGCGGCCTTTTCGGTCAGCGCCGCCTTGGTCTTGCGCCGGTGCTCGGCGAAGTCCTCCCACGCCTGCGAATCCAGCCACTCGGGCGGCCCCACCACAGGCGCGCGAACGCGCGCAGGCTGTTGGCGTTCTACTGGGTCGTTAGATGGGTCGTTATGTGCAACCCCAGGAGTTGCAGGGGGTGCAACCCCAGGAGTTGCGGGGGGTGCAACCTCAGAAGTTGCAGGGGGGGCAACCCGCAGCGCGCCCTCGGGGTGCTCGGTGTCGAACAGCACGCGCATGCGGTTGGACGCCTGCCCGCCGTCGTCGCGGGCCCGCGCAACCGTCTGGACGTAGCCGGCGGCGGTGAGCGAGCGCATGGATTTCTGGACCGCCTGGCGGCTGATGCCGAGCATTTCGCCGAGGCGGCCCAGGCTGGGGTAGCACCAGCCGTTGCGGTCGGTGTGCACGCCGATGGCGGCCAGCACCGACAGGTCCCGTGTCGACAGCCGGGCGTCGGTGACCGCTGATGCCGGCATGATGGCGAAGCGGCTCACGACTGCGCGGCCGCCGCCTTCGGGGCCTTCGGGGCGTAGCCCAGCGCGTCGGCCTTCAGGCCGCCGTAGAGGTCCGGGCGAATGTCGGCCAGCGCCAGCCGGTTCTGAACCGCTGCGCGAAAGGTGTCGACCCGCTCGGCCGGGACCAGCTTCAGGCCCTTGGTGAAGCGGCGGATAGACTCGCTGGTGCGGTAGCCCATGCGCTGCGCAACCTGCGACGCGCCGCCCGACAGGTAGACGGCCGCGCGCAGCTTTTCCAGCTGCTCGGCGGTGAGCGGGGTTTCAGGGTTCGGGGTGCTGCTCTTGCGTGCCATGACTGGCCTCGGGTTGGGAGTTCGCTACCGAGGGTAGTATATCCGCGTGCGGAATTCCACTACCATGGATGGCATGCGGAAACACAAGCCGGCCGGGCTGCGGTGCTACCTCCTGTTGCACCGCCACGCTACCCGTGGTAGTGTTGCACCTACGCCGCGTAGCCCGCGCGGTTTCAGGAGGGAACCATGGAACAGCAGAACCTCGAGCGCGCCGCGCGCTCGGAAAGCATCGCCCAGGTAGCGGCCGCGCTCGCCGCCGCGCAGGGCGAAATCCCCACCATTCCGCGCGACCGGACGGTGACCATCCAGCCCAAGCCGAAGCGCAAGCAGGACGGCACCGAATACTGGCCGCAGCCCTACAGCTACACCTACGCGCCGCTGCCCACCATTCTGGAAAAGGTCCGGCCGGCGCTGGCAAAGAATGGACTGGCGCTCACCCAGTCGGTGGTGGTGGTCAATGACAAGGGCCACGAAGCGGTGCGCACGATGCTGCTGCACAGCTCGGGCGAATTCCTCGCCAATGAAACCCCGCTGTTCGTGGCCGGCGGCGACAACGCCAGCCAGGGCTACGCCAGCGGCATGACCTACGCGCGCCGCTACGGCGTCACCGCGCTGCTGTGCATCGCAGCCGACGACGACGACGACGCCGAGGGCGCGGGCGATGCCGAGCCGCAGCGCGCGAATGCTGGCCGCAAGCCGCAGGCCAAGGCCGCGCCGGCATCGCCGCAGGCGAAGGCCCAGCAGCAGCCCGCCCAGCAGGACCCTGCCACGCCGCTGTCGACGGGGCCGCAGCGCGTGCTCGAGGCGAAGGCCAAGGCCGCCGGGCTCACGCTCGAGGAGGTCCGCGCGCGGTTCGGCGAAGTCACGATGGCGAACCTCAATGACACCATGACCAAGCTCACCGAGTTGGCCAACGGCGGCGCATGATGAGCGCCATCGCCACCGCGGGCGGCCTGCTGTTCGATGAGGCCGCCCACCGCTACACCCTCGACGGCCGGCCGGTGCCGGGCGTCACCACCGTGCTGAAGCTGGTCAGTGGCGCCGACTACGCCGGCGTGGATCCCGACGTGCTCGCGCGGGCCGCCGCGCGCGGCACCGCGGTGCACCGAATGGTCGAGCTCGACGGCCAGGGCATCCTCGATGAGGACAGCCTGGACGATGAGCTGCGGCCCTACCTGGCCCAGTGGCGCCAATTCATGGCGCAATCCGGTTTCGTGTCGCTGCTGCAGGAGGGCAAGGTGGCCAGCCGGCGCTATGGCTACGCCGGCACGCTCGACCTGTTCGGCGTGCTCAATGGTCGCTTCGCCTTGATCGATGTGAAGTCGGTGGTGCGCGTGATGCGTGCGACCGGCCCACAGACGGCCGCCTATGAGCTCGCCCTGCGCGAGTGGAATCCCGACGTGCTGCCGGGCGACGCCCCGGTGGACCGTTTCGCCCTGCAGCTTCGCCCCGCCGCCGCCTGGCAGCTGGTGCCGTTCCCGTCCCGTACCGACGCCCGGGTGTTCCTGGGCGCGCTCACCTGCCACACCTTCATGCGAGGAGATTAACCCGATGAATTCCGCCGTAATCCCGACCAGCGCCGACGCCGACAAGGCCGCGGCCGCCGCCACCCAGCTGGCCGAAAACACCTACCAGCTCGCGCTGGCCTACACCGTCGACAGCCCGGAAATGTATGCGCTGGCCACCGAGGAGCTGCGCGCCATCGCCACGCGCAAGGCCGAGCTCACCGAAAAGCGCATGTCCCTCACCCGCCCACTGGACGCGGTGAAGGCCGGCATCATGGACCTGTTCCGGGGCCCGCTCGCGCGCCTCGAGGAGGCCGACCAGCTTCTGCGCGGTGCGGCGCTGGACTGGAAGCGCGCCGAGGACGAAAAGGCCCGCAAGGCGCAGGCCGAGGCCGAGGCCGTCGAGCGCGCGCGCCTGGCGGAAATTGAGCGCCAGCGCCGTGAAGCCGAGGACGCCGAGCGCAAGGCCCGCGAGGTGGCGCAGGCCGCGCTGGCCAAAGGCGACACCGCGGCGTTCACCCTCGCCGCCAAGCTGGCCGATGAGCGCGCGGCCGAGCGCGAGGAGGCCGAGGAGGCACAGCAGCTCGCCGAGGTCGCGCCGGTGCACGTGCCGGCCGTGGCCGCGCCGAAGGCCGCCGGTGTGGCCGGTCGCGTCACGTGGAAGGCCGAGGTGGTCGACCTGGCCGAGCTGGTGAAGTCGGCCGCCGAGGCGCTGGCCCGTGGCGACGACACGCTGCTGGGCTACCTGCAGGCCGACACCAGCGCGCTGGGCCAGGTCGCCAAGGCGCTGAAGGCAAAGGCGCGCGTGCCGGGCGTTCGGTTCTACGCCGAGGAGTCGCTGGCGGTTCGCCGCCGCTAACCCATCCCGCCGGCCGTGCATGGTGCGCGGCCGGCACCAATCGAGGACGCAACAATGGCACGTGGAGTCAATAAGGTAATCCTGGTCGGCAACCTGGGCAGTGACCCGGAGGTGAAGTATTCGCAGGCCGGCACGGCCATCTGCACCCTGTCGCTGGCCACCAGCGAACAGTGGAAGGACAAGCAAACCGGCGAGCCGCAGGAGCGCACCGAATGGCACCGGGTGAAGCTCTTTGGCCGCCTGGGCGAAATTGCCGGCGAATACCTGAAAAAGGGCCGGCAGGTCTATATCGAGGGCCGCATCCGCACCGAGAAATACACCGGCAAGGATGGCATTGAGCGGTATTCCACCGACGTGGTGGCCGATGAAATGCAAATGCTCGGCGGCGGCAGCGAGGGCGGCGGCGAGTCCCGCGGTGGCGGTGGTCGACAGGGCGGGGCACCGCAGCGGCAGGCCCCGACGCGCGAGCCGGCGGGCCGGGAGGCGCCGCAATTCGATGACGGCGGCTTCTCGGACGACGATATCCCTTTTGATTGAGGTGAGCATGACCACCGCTAAAAAAACATGCTTCCGCTGCGGGGCCTCCAAGCCCCGCACGGATTTCTACCGCCACAAGGCCATGGCCGACGGCCTCCTGGGAAAGTGCAAGGAATGCACGAAGGCCGACACGCGCGAGCACCGGGCGGCGAACCTTGACCGCATCCGGGAATATGACCGGGAGCGCGCGGCCAAGCCGGAGCGGCGCGCGCTGATGAAGCGCGTGACGGGAGCCTACGCCGCCAGCCACCCGGAGCGTAGGAAGGCGAACAGCGCCGTGCACAACGCGGTGAGGGACGGGCGCCTGTCGAAGCCGCCGGCCTGCTGGTATTGCGGGCGCACCCGCGGCGTAGTCGGGCACCACGCCGACTACAGCCGGCCTCTGGCGGTGTCCTGGCTGTGCCAGGCGTGCCACAAGTCCGTGCACGTGGCCACGGCGCAGCTGCAGGCGGCCGCGTGATGGCCAGGAAGCGCACACCGAAGGCCGAGGCCGGTGGCGAGCTGTTCGCCGCCTCGGTCGCCGGCGCCGCGTTCCGGGACGCGCCCAAGGATGGGCTGGGCTGGGGCCTCGAGCTGCACCGCTGGACGGATCCGCGCGAATGGCCGGCAGGCCTCGAGCGCGTGCCCGCCGAGCACCGGGCCGTGGCCGAGGACTACCTGCGCGGCATCGCCAGGCGCATGCGCACGCTGCGCACGTGGGCGAAGGCCGACGGGTTCGATGACGTGGCCGCCTGGCGCGACTGGCGCCGGCGCAGCCGCAAGGAATAGCCGCGGCTACGGCCTCCTACAGGGCCGCGGCTGGGCCCCGTCACCTGGGTAGTGGTGAGCACGCCGGCGGCATGCCGGCACTACCTGCGCAGGGAGGCGCATTGCTATGACCGCCGTTCTCTGCGTTCCCGGCCTCGCCCGAAAGCTCGGGCTCACCGAGGCCGCCGTGCGCGGCCACGTCTACCGCCGCAGGGGGGCGCTTCCACAGCCGTTTCCGATGGGCCGCCGGCTGGCTTGGCGCCGGGCGACCGTCGACGCCTGGCTGGCGCACCGCGAGCGCACCGCGCGCTGAAAAAGCGAAGGCCCCGGCGGGGAGTCCGGGGCCTTCAGGGGCGCCGCCTAGGGGAGTAGGTGACGCCCCGACCTTAGCCGGCCGCCTGCCGGCCGTCAATGCTCCGACGTGGGAAACTCACCAGGCCATGGCCGCGCGCTGCGCGCCGAGGCGGCAGCGTAGCCACCGCCGGCCCCGCCCCCCAGCTTCACCGCCAGGTCGTCGGCGCGCAGGTGCGTGTCTATCCCAGCCAGACCCCGAACCCTGCCGGCGGCGCATTCTCCCACGCGTCAGGGGACACCAGCACCAGGCGGGTGACGGATACGCCGCTGGCTTGGCCACCGCGCGGATTCAGTGCGAGGTGGTAGCTTGCCCCGCCAGGGGTGAAGGTGAACGTGGGCGACGTGCCCGCGGCAGGATCGCCACCGCCCACCCATCCCGTGGCGCCGAAATAGGCCAGCCACACCCGGCCGTTGTCGAGGTCCACGGCGATGCGGCATCGCTGCCCGAGCGCGGTCGCGCCCGCGGCCACGATGTTGCCGCGCACGGCGTTGTGGTAGGTGGAGCGTTCAAGGGCGCCGCCGCCATCGTTCCACGTTGCCCAGCCGTTGGCATCGCCGCCCAGGTAGGTGTTGAGGCCTGCCGTGCCGCGATGAAGTCCTGCCGCGAGCGCCTGGCTTCCGGTGTATTGTTCCGTGCAATGCACCTCGGCGTAGAACTTGCCCGCGGTCTTTCCAGCCACTGAAATTGCTACGCCGGAAGTGCCGCCGGTCGCGCGACCTTCGGCCGCGGTGCCGCCCATGGTCACGGCCACGTTGGTGCCGATGTTGACCGCGCTCAGGAGGGTCTGCTGCGTCCCTGGCGATGCCCGGCGCGCAGCGGCAGCGACGATGCCGAGCGGAATCACGGCGCCGCCTCGAGGTTGCCTTCGATGTCCCAGGTATCGGTCGCGCGCTTGATGAGCGTCGCCTTCCCGTACCGCTTTCGGACCTTCAGCGTTTCGGGCGTTCGGATGGTGACGCCAGCCCCTGCGGCGATGGTGGTCTGGCCCACACCGTCCTGCGACAGGTCGACGCGCGTCCCGACCGGGAACGCCACCGCGCTGTTGGGCGGGACCGTCAGCGCGTTGGCCGCGGCGTTGTTCATGGCCACCAGCTTGAAGGCGTCAGCCAGCACCAGCGTGTAGGCGGTGCCAGCCTGCACGTTTTCTGGCGAGCGGTTCGCATAGGCGCGCAGCTGCGCGAGCGTGGCGTGCCGGCTGCTGTTGGCCGGGGCCTCGCCCTGCTCGAGCTCGATCTTGTCGCCGTCCGCCAGCGTGGCGGCTTGCGTCAGTGCGGAAATTAGAACGTCTGCCATGGTCTTATCCCAGTGTGATGCGGCCGGCGCCGCCAACGGTCAAGCGGCGGTCGCCGCCAACGGTCACGCGGTCATTCGTCGGGCCTGCGGTGTAGTCGAATTCGCGCACGTGCTTCTGCCAGCTTGGAAGGCCGTCGCGGACGGCCTCGAGCTCCACGCGCAGCAGCCCATTGCCCGCGGGCGTCACCGTCGCGCTGGCGCCGGAAATGTCGGCCTGCGTGTCGATGAGAATGCCGCCCAGGTAGGTGCGCATCGTGTACGTGGTGCCGGGTTCGGGGCCGATGCTCGCGGCCTCCTGGTCCACCAGCTGGTCGGCCTGCAGCAGCCGGTCGCGGTGCGCCCAGGTGACGGCGATTTCACCGTCTGCCGCGGACGGCCACGCCTCACCATTGATGCGCATTGCGCCTGGCGGGTAGGGCCTGGAGGCGCGGGCGGCCATTTCAACGGTACCGCCCGGCGCGGGGTCCAAAGAGAGCATTTCCCCGCCTGCGCCCACGGTGGCGGCCTTGGCGAATACTGTTTCGCCCTCGGTGTATTCGGTCGCGCCCACAGCGCCGCCGTCCTCGATCCCCCACAGCCGGGTGCCAACGGGCCAGGCTCGCGGAACGGTGTCGCCGACGCCTCGACCGACAGCCAGCACGCCGTCCTCGGGCGCGGTGGCGTCGATGCGCACCAGCTCGGCCTCGGGTCCGTCGCCAAGCATGGCAAGGTCGCCTGGCTCGAGCGCGTCGAGCTTGTATCCTCCTCCCACTTCCAGCGCCGCGTCCTCGGGTCCAATCGCCTCGGACAGGATTCCACTGGCGGCCCATTCACCGGATCCGGTCTGCTCGTATCCTGTCCCTTCCGTCGCGGTGTAGAGCGTGAATCCATAGTTGAGCCCAGGGGCCTTCGCCGCGACCATGGCGAGGAAGCCAGAACCCGGCGCAAGCGCCGCCGCCGCGCTCGCGCCCTCGACGCGGTGGATGGACACGTAGGGCGTTTCGAACGTCGCCGCTGCCGGCGATGGCTTCGGATCCGTCGGCGGCTCCTCCCAGCCCGGGGGCTGCTGCCCCATGTAGGTGGTGGCCGGCATGCCAAACACGTCCTCGGCCAGGCTAAGACGAATGGCTCCGGCCGTGATGGTCCCGTAGTCGACCTCGAGCACCCGCATGGGCATATCCACAATGCCCAGCTTGCTGTCTGTCCAGCGCACCACTTCGCCCGGGATCATGCCGTAGGCCGAGCGGTCCACCATGAGCTTCACCTTGCAAATGGGCTGGGCCTTCGCGTTCAGGTCGCGCAACGCGATGCGCTGCGCAAGCCCCGATGTGGGGATCAGCGGATAGCGCACGGTTTGCGAGGCAACGCCGCCTTGCGCCTGTATGTTTGCCAGGTGCTGCACCGTGACCGAGCCCTTATTCCCCGAGGTCACGTCGGTGTATTCCACCGTGACCTCGTTCGTGGCTTCGGTCACCGAGGCCCGCTCAAAACTCTGGACCTCGAGCACGTTCAGACCCCGCCTGAATTCTGCGAGCTCGGAAACGACATATCCGCCGCGGATGGGGAGAATTCGGAACAGTGCGGTTCGCGGGTCCTGGGCAAGCACGGCGCCGGCGTGATTCATTACGTCCTGAATGAAGCCCTCCACGGTGTCCTGTCGCGTCCACTGGCCACACAGGCCCAGCCCCTCGGAGTGGAAGGTGTCAGCAGCTGCCGTGAAGCTCCCAAGGTCAATCGTCGCCTCGGGGTAGCCCAGCCCCCAGTCGGGATTTGTCAGGGCCTCGTAGACGATGTGCGCGGGATTCATGGCCAGGATGGAAGGCACCACCACCGATGCGCTCAGGTAGGTGGTGCCTTGGGGCGGCTGCTCGTCAAAGGCCTTCACGGTGATGTTGTAGGTCCCTGCCGTCATGAGAGGGCTGGACCCGGCGCCATCTTCCACCTGGGTGTTCTCGCGGTTGATGGCCACCAGCTCGGCGCCATCCTTGAAGGCCACACACCCGTTTTCCGCGTAGAGGTCGAGGCGCGCGCGCGAGCCTGGTGGAATGGTGAAGGTTCGCCGCGCCCACAGGATCGTGCCAGCGGGCCAAATGGTGTTGCCCGCCGGGTACCCGTCCGGCCGCCACCCGGTGCTCCAAAACGGCGAACGCCCAGGCTGCCACCCGATTTCCGGCGGCGTCAGCTGGCTGTTTCCGGGGTCCGCGTGGTAGGGAATGACCTGATATTCCCAGGCCGAATCGTCGCGCTCCACCACCACCGAGCCGTAGACGATGACGCCGGCCTTTGCCGGATACCAGGGCGCATCGTCGTGCCAGCCCTTCAGCAGGCGCTGCACCTTGAACTTCCACGGCTTCGGGTAGGGGTTCATCGCCCCCACCAGGCCCTTGCGGAACACCAGGGACAGCATGCCGCGGAAGGCCGGCATGGGCGTGCCCAGCTGCTCCACCAGGTAATCGTTTGGCTGCTGGTCGGCCTCGCCCATCATCACGTCGAGGTCGCCGACAATGCCGCCCTCCTTTTTCTCGCCGCCCCACAGGTTGGGCGCGTGGATGGTGATGCGGCCGGACTCGGTGATGGGGCCGGTCGCCGGGATGAACTCGATTACTTCTGGCGGCGGCATGGGGTCGCCCGAGGGCACCTTGACTATCTTCCGCAGGGTCGGCTGCATGCTGCCGTCCCAGGCCACGCGGTCGCCGCCGCGGATTTCCAGCAGCGCGTCGACGGGGCCGTGGCACAGGCCGAAGTGCAGGCCCATGAAATAGCGATAGCCGACGGTCTGCTTTTTACTTCCGCCCACGTGCCGCCTCCTCGCGCGCGGCCGCGACAACGCCGGCGGCCATGGCGTCGCCGGTCGCTTCCAGCTTGTCGGCCGGGATGCCGTGGCGCAGGAAGTCGGCCCAGTCCAGGCCGTAGCGCGCGAAAAAGTCCCGCGACCCGGCCGCGCACAGCCGCGCCTGCCTGATGTGACGCATGGTCACGATGGCGTCCCCGGTCACTTTTTCCCTCCCTTCACGCGAATGGCCGTGGTGTCCAGGTCCCCGTACCAAAGAATGTTCGGTCCGCTAATCCACGCGGTGCCGAACACCACCGGGATGGGGCGGCCCTCCTCGGCGGTTGGAAAATCGAAGTCCTCGAGGCTCGGCTTCGGTGGCTGTGTTGGTTTCGGCGCCAGCGCGTAGGACACCAGGGCGGAAATAACTAGCACGATGATGTATTGCCAAAAAGCGACCTGCGTTCCCGGCGGCAGCTCGATGGGCGGCAGCACCTGGTCCAGCGCCATGCCGGCCACGATGATTACGGCGGCCAGGATCGCGTCGCGCCGGGTCAGCAGCGGAACGTCGCCGGAACGCAGCGCGGCGAGGTGGCGGGAAATGATCGAGTGCTTGGCCATGGTCAGTAGATGGGGTCGCCACCGAACGGGTTTTTTTGCGGGATGAAGGGCTGGCCGCCGTAGTTGTTGGAGTTGGCGAACTTGTCGTGGCACACCGCCAGGGTATGTTCGCAGCCCGGGAATGCGGTCGCTACTGCGCCCGCTGCCAGGCCGGGCGCGCGGCGGTCGAGCGTGAGCGTGCCACCGGTGTGCGCGACGATGAATCGGCGCTCGATGCCTCCACCCTCGGGCCACTCGAGGTAGCCGCCGTCGAAATGCCCGATGGGCAGGGCGCCCCACTCGGCCGCGGTCGCCGATGCCGGCCCGAGGGTAGTCACAGTCCCGGCCACGCCGAAGGCTGCGGGGCTGGCGCGGCAGGCCGGCCCGTAGAGCACGTGCGGGCACATGCGGCCGTAGATGCGGCGCAGGCCGTTTCGGCGCAGGCTGGTGTAGATGGGTTCGTTCGTGATGGTCGCCTGGCTGGCATCGGCGGACCAGGCGATGTTGACCACGCGTCCCACCCACAGCGTGGCCAGCTCGCCGTCGCCGGCGTGAAAACGCCGCAGGGTGACCGCCACCACGTCGCCGGGCGGCGCGATGCGGTAGAGCTCGGCGATGGGGAAGTCCCGCGGCACGGTCAGCTTCAGCGCGCTGCGGTTCATTTCGCTGCCCTGCTCGATGCTGTTGCGCTGGATCACGTGCGCGAGGTAGGTGTCGCCGCCCACCACCTGGTCGCGGTCGGCGCTGGTGAAGCGCCACACGGTGGTGCCGCGCGCGAAGGTGTAGAGCTCGACCGGGCGCCCGTCCTCGCGGCTTCGCTCGCGGGCGTCATACGTCATTGCGGAAGCTCCGGTAGGTGGCCGAGGCCAGCGACGCCTCGCCGGTCCAGTGCGAAATTTCCGCCGCGTCGGCGTTCTGGCGGCACAGGGCCATGAAGCTGATGGCCGCCACCTGCGCGGGAGTGGCGTTCAGGCCCAGCGGCGCGGCCAGGGTCAGCTGCTCGGCCTCGGTCGACACCTCCACCGCGTCGGTGATGCGCGCATAGGCCACGGCGCCGCTGCGCAGCTCCACGCGAATGTCCCGGCGTCCTGGCTCGCCCTTCAGGTGCAGGGCGTAGCCCGCCCAGGCCACCGTCATGGTGGTGCTGGCGGTGCTCACGCTGGCCAGCAGCTCGAGGTCGCGGGTCCACGTCGGCACCCACAGCGCGCGCAGGCGGCCGCGCTGCAGCGCCAGCAGGCGCCGGTAGGCCGAAAGGCTCGCCCGGTCGGGGAAGGTCCAGCCCATCGCCTGCGAGGCCACCGGCAGGCCCGTGCGGTCGGTGGTGGCCCACTTGCCCACCAGGGCGTCCAGCTGCTCGAGCTCGCGCGCCAGGTCCAGGCTCAGGCCGCGACCCCACTCGGGGCGCAGCTCGAGCACCGGCGCGCCGCGGTGCGTCGGCAGCGCGTCCTCGGGCGTGCCGTCCCACGGGTCCATGAATTCGAAGCGGAACCTGGCGGGCCGGTTCGCGTCGCCGGTGAAGCGGGTGGCCTTGTGGCTTCCTTCCAGCCGCGCCGGGCGCGTCGGAATAATGCGGGTCCCGGCCGGCCAGGCCATGGTGGTGACGCCGGCCAGCAGCACGTGCGTGGGCGTCACGTCGTCCACCATGACCGATTCGGAGCGCCGCGGATCTTCGCCCAGCAGCACGGCCGAGGTGCCGGCGGTGAATTCTGCGTGCGCGGTGTCGACGGCGACCGCGCCGGATCCGATGGGCAGCGGCGCGGCCAGGTGCCGGGTGTCGTGCCACAGGGGCAGGGCCCACACCTTCGCGCCGGCGTCCCACAGCGCGGCCTCGAGGTAGCGGCGGGCCACGCCGTCGACACCTACGCTGAATTCATAGCTGCGCCGCGCGCCCAGGCGCAGGTCGATGCGCTGCTCGGACCCGTCGGCCAGCGGCAGCACGTCGGTTTTCCATTCCAGCCGCTCGAGCACCGGGCTGGCCCAGTCCGGCAGCCACGCCCATGACAGCACGCCGCTTTCGAATGCCATTATCCCAGCACCTGTTTCACCCGCCCCGGGTTGCGTCCGATGATGTTCAGCACGGTTTCCTCGCCGCTGGGGCTGTCCATGTAGTCCTGCACCATCGACGGGTCGATGACATTGATAACCCGCGTGCCGGTGCCGGCGCCAGTGCGGCCGCCGCCGTTCATCACGTTACGCGGGTCGCCGCGGCTCAGGACCTCCTCGCCGGTCTGCAGGATTGCTGGCACCTCGTCCTGGCGCAGGCCCACCACGCCGCCGGTGTGGAATCGCGGCGCGCCGGCGAACAGCATGGGGTCGACCTGCCGCATGGGCCCGCCTGCGCCCACCACACCACCGCTGTGATTCACGGCCACGCCCATGGTGGCCGCGGTCGCCTTGCCCAGGCCCGGGTAGATGGCGTCCAGCATCTGCAGCACCAGGTAGGTGGCCAGCGCGCGCGCGGCGATCTGCGCCATGCCCTGGATGAAGCCCACCACGAAGTCGCGCAGCGCGTCGCCGGCAGACTTCGAACCGCTGGCCAGGTCGGTGAAAAACGTGGTCAGCGAGTTGATGGCCTGGTCAGCCACCTGCTGCCGCATTTTGTTCATGCTGGCCGTGACGCGCGCGATTTCGGTGTCCACCTGCTGGATAGCCGCGATGGTTTCCGGCGTGCGCATCGATTCGGGGATTGCCGCAAGCTCGGAGCGGTATCGCTGCAGCTGCTCAATGGACCGCTCGCGCAGCTCCTGCAGCTGGCGCTCGGCGTCGTGCGGCATGATCTGCCCGGCGTCCTGCTGCGCGGCCAGCAGGTCCTCGGTGCCGCGCAGGTCGTCAATGGTCGATTGCACGCCGTCGCGGATCTTGGTCAGCTCGGCCTTGGCCACCTCGGCATTGATGAGCTTGCGCACGATGGCCACGCCGCCCTCGTCGCCGGCCTGCTGCAGCCGCATGATGAGGCCCGCGAATTCCTCCTCGATTTCCGCCGTGCGCGCCGCCACGGTGTCGCCCTGCAGCTCGAGCATGCGGATATGGACCTGTCCCAGCGCCGCGGCCAGCTCCTCCTCGGCCTTCGCTTGCTCGCGCGCGACGGCGGGCCCAACCTCGGCCCGGTCGCGCTGCAGCTTCTGGATTTCCACCATGGCCTTGGCCTGGGCCTCGGCGCTGTCCGCCACGCGCAGCTCGGCCTGCGCCTGCTCAATGGCGGCGTCAATGCCGGCCAGCTGCAGGCGCTGTTTCTCGGCGAAGTAGTCGGCCAGGCTGGTGTTGTGGCCCTCGTAAAGGCGGTCGAGCTCGGCCAGGGACCGCTCCACGCTGTCGCGCAGCAGCTCGAGGTCGCCGCGGAATGCGCTGGCCTTGCCCTTGCCGCCACCGCCGCCACCGCCGCCCGTGGGGATGCCGATAGGATCGGAAGCCGCCGGATTGCCCGCCACGCCCTGCGCGGCCAGCAGCGCGTCGCGCTCGGCCACCAGCTGCGCCTTGATGCGGTTCAGCTCGGCCTCGCTGGTGAACAGGTACTTGGTCGGCTTGCCCAGGAAGCTGTTTTTCAGCGCCCGGTCCACGTCCTTGATATCCTGCTCGAGGTCGTCCAGCGCCGAGGTGTTGCCCGTCACGCGCGCGGCGAAATAGCCGATCATCCGGCCGAGCTCGGCGAACTCTACCGCGGCCTCGCCGGCCAGCTTGATGAGGCGCGCGACCGCAGTCGCCAGCACCGCGAAGCCCTCGGCCGTGGCCGGGTCGTTCAGGAACGCCGCCAGGTCCTCGAGCACCTTCACCAGCTCGCGGCTGGCCCCGCTCGCGGTGTCCGCATCGCTCACCATTTTGGTGAAGGCGTTGCGGATCTTGGTCATGGCCCCGCTGATGGTGGTCGGGAGCTGGTCGAATTCCTTTTGCAGGGTTTCCGACTGCTTCAGGACCGCGCGCAGCAGCTCCTGGCTGGTCACCTTGCCCTCGGCCGCCAGCTCGCGCAGCTTGCCCACCGGCACGTCCATGCCGTCGGCGATGGCCTGCGCGAGGCGCGGGGTCTGTTCCAGTACGCTGTTCAGCTCCTCGCCGCGCAGCTGCCCGGACGCAAGGCCCTGCGACAGCTGGAACAGGGCCGCCTCGGCACCCTGGCCGCCGCCAGAGATTTGCGCGGCCTGGTTGATGCTTTCGGTGAGCTGCAGGATGGTGGCCTGATTCAGCGCCAGGTCGCGCGTGCTGCGCTCCACGCGGGCGTACAGCTCGCCGGTGGCCTTCCAGCTGGTGCGCGTGCGCTGCGCAATGTCGAACGTCCCGCGCTGCGCCTTGTTGAATTCCTCGGTGGTCTTGGTCGCCAGTTTCAGGCGCGCGTTGAGCTCGGCGGCCTCGTCGGCGGCCGCGGCCAGGCTGCGCACGCTGAAGGCGGCGCCCAGGGCGACGCCCAGCTGGAAGGCCGCGCGCTTGGCGAACTGCAGGCCGGCACCCATGCGCTGGGTGCTTTTCTCGGCCTGCGTCTTGAACTGCGTCAGGTTTCCGTTGAGGCCGTCCAGAGCCTTGCGGATTTCGCCCAGCTCGGCGGTGATGCGGATATTTAGCCGGGGATCAGCCACGATGCGGTCCTCGATACCTTCTGCAGCTTCTGGAAGGCGCGGGCGCCATCCTTGCCGCTGTATTGCGCGGCCCGGAGCATGGTCAGCAGCTCAGTGCGCGCGCGCTTGCGCCGATCCTCCACCGCGTCCCCGTAGGTGCGCACCTGGTGCAGGGTCATGCCGTGCACCTCGGCGAGCGTGAAGCCCGACGCCACCAGTACCGCGATGGCGTCGGCCCAGCCCCAGGCCTCGGCCTCGGGCGCTACCGGGCCAGCAGCGGCAGGACCCGCTGGGCGAAAAAATCCTGGTTCACCTCCCACACCGCGCGCAGCACCGCCAGCGCATCCTCGAGGTTCAAGCCCTCGATGACCTCGCGGGGCTCGCCGGTCACGATGGACACCGCATCATTGATGGCCTCGCCGTGGTCGGCATAGGCCGTCAGCAGCTCGACCGGATCCAGCGCGCCCTCGGGGTCGGCGCCCTGGCCACCGTCAGCCCCCGGCGAGGAGGATGCGGGGACCAGGGCGACCAGGGCGCCGAAGGCGGGGCGGATGGCCTTCACGAACCGGGGCAGCTGCCCCAGCGTGATGGGCTTCGCGGTGATGGTGCGGCCGCTGGCCAGCGTTACCTGCTGGCCTTCGGGGGCGATAACGTCAAGGCTCCTCGCTTCCATGGCGTTACTTCACCAGCTTGGCGGCAAAGTAGGTCGACAGGCCGGCACCGGTGCGGCGGGTGTCGGCCTGGACCTTGCCGGCGACCTCGAGCGCGGCGTGCTCGTCGGCGGACACCAGCGCGAGCGCCTGGGCCGGGCCGAACTTCACGCGGAAGGCCTCGACGCGCACCGGCTTGCCGCTGCGGGCCTCGTTCAGGCCCACAAACACGAACTCGTAGTCCTTCGCCGAAACGGTCATGGCCTCCACGGTGTCCTGCGCCGCGGTGGCATAGGACACCTCGATGTTCGCGGCACCAGAAACCGGGTCGACGATGCTCGAGCCCTCGGGGATCCACAGGCCGCCCTCGCGGAATTCGAAGTCATCGCCATCGGTATACGTGGGCGTGCCGCTCGGGCCGGCCACGCTGGTGATGGACGCCGGCACGTGCGCGAGCGGCACGAAACCGCCCTTGTACGCCACCACTTCCTCGGCGGTCACGGTGGCCGCGGCGTGCGTGCTGATGGTGCCGAGGAAGGCGCGCGCGAGGTTCGCCGGCGACAGGTCGTGCAGCGTCATGTTCAGGTCGACCGACTCGATGCGCTTCACCTCGTTGTAGGTGCCGCCGCCGGGCTTGGTGTAGTCCTGCAGCGTGATGGCCTGCTCGGTCACGCCGAAGTTGACCGCCGAGGCGTTGCCCACCTCGATGAAGGGGGCGGCCGCGCCGTATTCGCGGAGATAGGCCTTGCCGGCGCCCAGGTAGCTGTAATCCATGTTCGTGTCCTCGGGTCAGGGGGTGCCGCGGTAGCTGCGGCGAATGGTGAAGGCGACGGGCCAATACGCGAACCCTTCGGCGCTCACCTGCGCACCGGGGGCCGCCTCGAGCTTGAAGGGCGATGGGAAGGCCTTGCCCGTGATGGGCGGGCGCCAGCCCAGCACCGCTTCCAGCACAGCGTCGAAGATGGGACTCACGTCGTCGCGCGCAGCCCCGCCGGTGGCGAAGTCGCTCGCGTTGCGCGTGATGAGCACCACCAGGAACGAAAGATTCACGGCCTGCTGGACTCCCTGCCCCACCTCGTCGCCGGGCGTGTAACCGTTATAGATGACCGCCGCCGCCGGGTGGTACTGCGACCGTTCTTCGGTCTGCGCATACTCGCCGGCGCTGTAGACGTAGGACACCAGCCCGGCGCCCTTCAGCCGCGCCTCGAGCCGCGCCACCAGGGCCTCCTCGATGGCCTGCACGCTCACAGCTGCAGCGCCTTTTTCATGGCCTCGAGGCCCGAGGCGGCCCACTGGGGCGGCATCGCCATGCCGCCGCCGCGGTCGATGGGCATAAAGGGCCGCGCGGGGATGGTCACTTCCTTGGCGAAGATGAAGCCATTGGGGCCGGGGAAGCGCAGGAACTTGACGTTTTTCGGCCGGATGGTGGCGCCGAAGTGCTGCACCCGCGCCTGTATCAGGTTGGTGCCGATTTCCACGCCGTCCTTCACCTGCTGCATGGTGATGGACCGCTGCAGCTGCCCGGTATTGCGCAGCGGCTGGCCGTCGCGCAGCACCAGCTGGCGCCAGGACTGGCCCCACGGGCTGCGGCCTAGGCGGAAGCCCATGCGGATGCGATTCAGAACGACGTTGCCGAACGCGCGCAGCGCGGGGCTGGTGTCGCCGCCCGAGGCCTTGATGGCGTTCAGCCGCGCCTGTACCTCGGCGATGTTGGCCTCGATCTTGGCGACCACGGTCAGAACCCCCGCAGGGATTCGGCGGTGAACACCCGCGGCGCCGCACTCACGGCGATGCTGCCGGCGAGGTCGGCCGGATCCGGGAACAGGCCCGGGATGGTGGCCAGGCCCTTGGCCACGTCGCGCAGGAAGTCGAGCGCGAGCTTGCGACGCACCACCACCGCGGCGGGGGTGTCGTCGTCTTTCACGTCGTCATAGAGCTCGTAGCGGGTCAGGTCCGCGGCGAGCTCGAGGATGCGGGGCGGCACCGTCCCGGAGAGAGGCAGGACGATGCCGCCGCGCATTGCCAGGTAGCTGTCCACGATGGCGTCGCCGTCGGCGGCCGCGGCGTCATAGGTGCGGCCGGTTTCGGCCTTGGGCCCGGCGAACTCGCCACGGCCCAGCAGCTGGTCCAGCTCACGCTGGCCGAACCGCTCCACAAACGCCGCTTCGGGACAGTAGGCCACGGCTTACTCGCCCGCGCCCTGCGCGCGCGCCGCCTCGATGGCCTCGAGCACGGTCTTGCGGCCCTTTCCGCCCTGCTCGAGCGTGGCGAGCTCGCCCAGGTCCTCGGCGCCCAGGCCGCCCTGCTCAAGCATGGCGATGACCTCCGGGGCGTTGGCGTCCAGGTGGTGCGCCAGCGGGTGGTCTTGGCGGTTCTCGCCCGAGGCGGCCACGCGGCCCTGCTCGACCAGGCGGGCGGCGTCGACGTGGTTCAGCGGAACCTGCTGGCCTTCGCCGTACTGGCGACCGCGCGCGCTCACGCTGAAGCCTGGCTGCACCGTGTAGCTGGTGACGCCGGTCTGGCCCTCGTTCGAATCCTTGGCCGGGTAGCGGCCGCCCGGGGCCTTGCCGTCGCCGGGGTTGCCCAGCTGCTTGGTCATGGCCGAGGCGGTCGGCTCGGGCTGCTGCAGCGTCGCGGTGGCCTTCGGATCGGCCGGTGCGGTGCTGGTGGCGGTGCTCGCGGCCTTGCCGGCGGCGCGGGCGTCGGCAGCGGCGGTGCTGCCCTTGGTGGTGGTCTTGCTGTTCATGCGGGTGCGTCCTCGAGGTTGGGCCGCCAGCCTATCCGGCGGCCCGTCTACCGTAGCCGGCCCGGGGTCGCCCCCGGGTGACGGTTTACGGCGTGATGGCGTCCTCGATGAAATAGCCGGCGTCGTTCGCCACGATGATTTCGCCCACCGACTCACCAACGCGCACGCGGGTGGCGCCGCGCAGGCCGGTGACCGGCTCGGCGATGCGGCCCGACACGCGGCCCTGCCACTGGGCGGTGAAACCGAAGGTCATGCCCTGGCGGGTGTTGGCCAGCGGGTTGATGTGCAGGAACGCCGCATGGTTGCCCCAGGTGCGCGAGCGCGTGGGGGTCTGGCCGGGCTTGGCGGTGTTCACGAAGCCAGCGCCTACCAGCACGCGGTCGATTTCCAGCACGTTGGCGAGCGCCTGGCGCGTGACCACGCCGCCGGTGGCCGCATTGCCGCCGCCGGAATAGGCCGCCGCGACCACCTTCGGGTGCATGCGCAGGGCGTCGAACACCTTTTGGCTGAACACAGCGGTGTTCGGGCGCACCAGGCCGGATTCCAGCGAGTCCAGAATCTGCAGCACCGGGTCGCTGTCCGGGTCGTCCCAGAAGTCGCCGGTGGTGAGCTGGGTCTTGTTGCCGGCGGCATAGTTGGCCGGGTCGAACACCATCGACGCCACGCGCACCTCGCGGTCCAGCAGGATCAGGTCGGTCAGGCCCTGCACGGCGTTGCCGATGGGGTCATAGCCCGGGGGGGCGCTGGCCACGTCGTCGTTCGGCACCACGTCGTCCAGGCCGTAGTCGAACACCTGCCCGGGGGTTTCGGTGGCGCCGAATTCGACCTCGTTCGGGCGGCCCTTGCGGCCCACCAGGGTGGCCGGGATGGTCATGCGCTCGGCCGGGTCGAACTTCATGTAGCGGAACGTCTGGCCACCGACGGGCACGCGCGGAAGCACGTCGTCGGCGATCAGGGCCTTGTTGCTGTACGCCAGAGCGATGCCGGTCATCACGGCATCGACGGGGAAGGGGCGGACCTGGGTCATTTCGAATTCCTCGGGTATCGGGTCAGTGTGTGGTGGTCAGGTCAGCCGGCGACGCCCAGCGCGCTGGGGGCGATCTTCACGCTGCCCAGGTCGCCGAGCACGCCCGACACCATGGCGATGCCGATGATTCGCGCGCCGCCCGTGGTGGTGGCGACGGCGCAGCCGTTGGCGTCGGACGTGAGGAAGGCGCCGCGGGTGACGGTGCCGCCGTATTCGACCGTGGCCAGGCCTTCGGTGGCGAAGTCGCACACCTGGCCGATGGCGTCGGCGCCCAGCGGGGACACGCCGATGCTCGCATCGGTCGCGGCCGCGGCCTGAACGATGTGCGCGTCGTCGGTGCCGAACTTCACGATGCGGTGCGGCAGGATGACCGCCGCCGCCAGCAGAGACTTGATGAGGCCGGGGTTGTTCATGGCTCGGATTCCTTGGGGCAGTAGGGTGGGGTGGCTGGGGCCGGCTTACTCGCCGGCCTCCGCGGCCATGACGTGGTTCGCGGCCTCGGCATAGGACAGCTCGCGGCCGGTTTCGGCCTTCACCTTGGCGATGCGCTCGCGGATCTTGTCGGCGATGGCCTCGCCGGTGAGCTTGGTCGCGCTCGGGCCGGTGCCCGGGGCGAGCTCGCCGAACTCCACGGCCTTGGGCAGCTGGGCGACGAACGCGGCCATGAAGGCGCGCGCGGACACCTTGGGGGTGGCGCCGTCGACCGGCTCGCCGAACTCGACCACCTCGCCATCGGCGGGCAGCGTGGCCATGAACTCGGCCAGCGGGGCGACGTGCGCGGGAAGGATGCGGCCGGCCTTCACCTGCGCGTCGAGCTCGCCGCGGATGGTGGCGACGTTGGCGGCGTGCTCGCGTGCGGCCAGCTGGGCCTCGCGCTCGCTGAAGTTGGTGGTCTGGCCCTCGAGCTCGGTCACGCGGGCGCGGGCGGCGTCGAGGTCGGCCTGCAGCTGGGCAGCCTGCTCGGGGGTCATGGCGTTGGGGGTGGTCATGCTCGGTTCCTCGGAAAATGCGGGGGTGGTGGTGGCTTCACGCTCGGCGCGCTTGTCGGCCGCCGCGCGTTCCAGGTCCTCGACGTGGAAGGAGGGCAGCGTGGTGTCCGCGGCCTCCTGGCCGAACTGCGCCAGCATGAACTCGCGCATGCGGCGGAACAGGTGCGCCACCGTGCTGCTGGTGTAGGCGTCGTCGGCGAACTCCACCACGCCCTCGTCGGCGTCATTGAATTCGACCGGGGTCAGCCCTTTGATGGCCGGCGGCTGCGCGCCCAGAAACCCGACGTGGCGCAGGTAGTAGACGCCCGGCACCGGATTGCTCGGGCTGTCCGGGGTGTAGAACGATGCGCTGCGCTTTTTGAACGCCCCGCTGGCCACCATTTCGGCGAAGTCGGCATTGACCTGCGCGGTTTCGGCGACCACTTGGCCCTCGGCGAACGCCAGCGAGGACACCCAGCCGTAGGCCGGGCCGTTGTCCTTCGGGTGCCCGATGACCAGCGGCGCCTCGTGCACCTTCGGGTCATAGGCGGCAATCGACGCGGCCAGGGCCTCCTCGCTGAAGTCCAGCGTGGTGCCGTTGGCGGCGGTGTGCCGGCCGGGCTTGAAGATGGGGACTCGCTTCATTGCTTGCCCTGTGCAGGTTCGCGGGATTCCGTAGGCTTGAACTGTGCCGGTCGTGACCGGTGCGCGGTAGTGCGACCGTTTCCCTCGGGGTGTTGCATTTCGCTACTAGCAGTAGTAGGGTGACTGCTACCGGCGGTAGTGCCGGCCAACGGGAGGAAGGATCATGCACAGGAATGAAGTTGTAGCCATCGCCGGGTTCAAGCAAGCGAAGGCGAACCGAGACAAGGATGCGCAGCGCGAGGCCATCCGCCAGCGCCAGCTCGAGGAAGCCGCCGCCGCCAAGCGCCGCCGCCGCTGGACCCTCGCCACCCTCGCCGCCCTGGTCGCCGTCGACGTGGCGCTGTGGGCGCCGATCATCGGGGGGATGCTGTAATGGCTTTCGTGGCCCTTTCCGGCTTCGGCCTGCCCACGCGCGTAGCGCTCGATTTCGATAGCGTCGTGATCCACTTCGGCACCGAGGGGCGGGTGGGCCTGTCCCGCGATGAGGCCGAGCGGCTGGTGGTGGCGCTGCAGAACGCGCTGGCCGAACGGCCGCAGGCGGTGACGGCATGAGCCGCGGCGGATACAGCCGCGACCCGCGCGCCTACGGCCTGCCCATCGAGGAATGGGACCAGTGCGCGAAGGGGCGCGACCTGCTCGCCGAAATTGACCGCGTGAATACGCCGCCGAAGGGCGAGAAATGGTGCGAGGCCGATTTCGTCTATGACCCGATGAGGAAGGACCCATGAACCGCAACCCGATATTCCGCAGCCCGTTCGACGTGGCGTGCTTCCTGGTGGTCGTGCTGGTCTGCCTGCCGCTGCTGGCCTACATGATTCTGGACCCTGCCGGGTTCACCGCCGGGATAGGCGAGGCGGTGGTGGAGCTGGTCGACACCGTGCGCCACCGCCTCGCGCGCTATGTGTCCTACTACATCGTGGCCTGCGTGGCCTTCGCGGTGGGGTTTCTGTTCAACGCCGCGCTGCACCCGAGGGAGGATTGACCATGCCGAAGCACCCGAAGCGCCCGAAGCGCACCGCCGCCGAGCTCGCCGTGGAGCGCGCCCTGGCCCGCGGCGTCTATGACTCGATGACCAACGCCATGGGCCACCCGCCCACGCCGCGCGGACGCTATGCCGGGCTGGTCACTTTTGCGGGCTGGCTGTTCCTGGCTGCCCTTGTCACCGCGGTGCTGGCCGTCGCCTGCAGCCGCTGAACACCCGGCACGCGCGAGGAGGCGCACGCCCATGTGGATTTTCTTCCCGAACGCCATGCTGTCCTTTGTCGCCCACCGCGACCAGCCCGAGCACCTGATGGTGCGGGCCCGGTTCGCCGGCGACATTGAGCGGATCTTCCCTACCGCCCAGGTCACGCGCACGCCGCGCGCCGACTACCTTTACCGGGCCACGCTGTCGCGCTCGCTGGTGGGCCAGGTGCTCGCCGCGCACGCCGCCGGCATGGGCTACACGAACGTGAAGGGCGCCATACCTACCGGCGACCACCGTCGCAGCCACGCCATGCACGACACCTGGCAGGTGATGTTCGACGCCCAGCACGCGGCCGAGCCCTTCGCCCGCATGGACGCGCGCGAGGCCGTCGAGCGCCCGCCCGCCCGGCTGCACTCGGACTGCTACTACGCGCACACCACCGCCCGCGGGGAGCCGCGCACGGTCTACGTGGTCAGCGTCCAGGAGCAGGTCGAGGATGAGCCGATGGTGTCGATGCTGTTCCAAGAGTCGGGGTTCGCCACGTCCCTGCCGCTGTCGACAGCCCAGCGGTGGCTGCGGGACGCGGAGCTGCTGCCGTGATGCGCTGCGACGTGTGCGGCTCGGTGGCCGTGCCGGTCATCGGTGCGCACGTCTGCGGGTTCTGCGGGGCGGCCGATGCGCCTCGGGCCGCTCGTCTGGCTGGATCGCCGTCGCCATCGCCGTGCCGATTCAGCCCGCGCGAGCGTTCGGATTTTGCCGCAGCCTACGGGTGCGCAGCCCTGCGCGAACTCGAGGCCGAAGGGCTCTAGACAATCCCGCCCAGCTGGTCCAGGTCGTCGGCCAGCAGCTGGGTGACGCGCACGCGCTCGTCCTCCCATGTGGTGCTGGCCAGCAGCTCGGCCAGCCGGTCCAGCCCCTCGCGCGCGTATGGCGGGCACAGCAGCGGGTCGTCCTGCGCCCGGATCG
>Ga0079224_100000437_pt1 | contig 40439 bp, 36 predicted proteins | sample Stecom2015_FD_80414 | JGI IMG/M metagenome (GOLD analysis project Ga0079224, IMG submission 80414) | Agricultural soil microbial communities from Utah to study Nitrogen management - Steer compost 2015 | ecosystem: Environmental > Terrestrial > Soil > Agricultural land | place: USA: Utah... | reverse complement strand
GCTCAGGTGGAGGCGATACTGCTGAAGACGCGTGATCTCTATCGCGCCGAGCACGAAGAATCCAAGAAAGCGAGGCGACGCATCCGAGAGCAGACACTCAGTAACATTCGGGAGTTGCTTCGTCCCGAGCAGCGCCAAGAGTTCGAGGAGTATCTCGAAGAGCGCCGGCAAAGATACCGAGAAAACAAATAGGCGGGACCCAGCAGTACACACCAAAAACAGCATGCTGTCCTCGTCAGGATGGGATAGCATGCCCCAATTTCGAGTTCTTTCACTCTGTATCCCCTGTGTTCTTGTGGTCTGGAAAAAAGGAACGTCGTTCAAGACAGGGCAACCGTGATTTTAGCCACAGCCGCCAGAGGATACCGAGGATGAAGCGGTCACAAAGTGATGAGGTCATGAGAATTCGCGCAGCCATACCGGACGACCGCGACACGCTGTTCCAGATCTGGCTGGAATCTGTGCGTGCAACCCACACTTTCCTTTCTGAGGAGGATATCCAGTATTTCGCACCTTTCGTACGCGAGTATCTCGCCTCTCAAAGCGCCCAGTTCTGGGTGCTCTGTAGTCACAACGGCGAAACTGCCGGCTTTATAGGCCTGGAGAGAAATAAGATCGAGGCCTTGTTCCTTGCGCCGAAATTTCACCGCCAGGGTGGCGGTCGTCTCCTGGTTGAGTTCGCCCGCAGGCTACGAGGGGAGCTGACGGTGGATGTAAATGAACAGAACACCGCCGCCTGTCGATTCTATGAAGCATGCGGTTTCATAGTCGAGGGAAGGTCCGCCCTGGACAGTTCCGGAAAACCGTTCCCGTTAGTACACATGAGGCTCCCCGGCCAACCGGCTATCTCCTGAATTTTGCAAGCCTTCCGAGTACATCAAGCCTTCGTCTTTTGCGACAGCTCCTGCATCAAAGGTATAGTATTGGCTCGATCGAAAGGATTACTATGTTCCGATATTTCTACCTACTGGTAGCGAGTTTTCTGCTTCAAGCTTCGTTGATGGCGCAATTTCCTGCTCCCGAAGTACACGAGGAATGGGAGTTTTCAATTTTCGGGGGAGCCAGTTTTCTCGACGATGGTAGTTTCCTGACTCCTGTCGACGGCCAGGAAGCTCCTCGAATCGTGGGAGTCGATCATGATTCCGGCTATCTGGTGGGAATGCGGATAACTCAGAACTTAGGCCAGCATGCGGGGGCTGAGCTGGAATACAATTTTGCCAACCAGCCGCTGGGATTTCGAGATATTAAGCCTTCCTTGCCGACTATCGATTTGGACCACCGGATTCATAGCATTCTCTACAGTATCCTGATTTATCCTCTGGACCGTTCGAGTCGCTGGAGGCCCTATGGTTCGGTCGGGGGTGGGGCAGCTCTGTACCAGTTGGATCCTGATTCAGAAATCGATGCTCTGAACGAAGGACTCGATCTGAAGGATCAGTGGAAGTTTGCTTTTAGCGTTGGCGGAGGACTTAAGTACATGATCCACGATCAGTGGGGAATTCGCTTCGACGTGAGAGATCAGATAACGGGTGCCCCCAACTACGGACTCCCGCGCACAGCTGAAGTCGAGCAAGGAGAGATAGGTCCTGCCTTGCGCCCACAGGGGAACTATCATAACTGGCAGATCAGTATTGGTCTCATCTATGGTTGGTCACGGAGATAGCGCTTGTACAACCGAGTATGTCGGTTCTCCAGGTCGACTGATTTGCCCCGAATGAAAACCTGTATGATCTCTCCGCTGAAGTCGAGCAAATCTCTGCGCACCAGTACAAGGTTCGCCAGCTTGCCCACATCGATGCTTCCCAACCGATCGTCAACACCAAAGAATCGGGCCGGAGCGAGAGTGATGCTGTGGAGAGCCGCCTCCCATGACAGTCCATATGCAACGGCATTGCCGGCCTCGTAAGGAAGATTTCGCACATCGGCGACACTGTCGGTGGTGATCGCAAATGGCACCCCGTGCTGAGCCAGTATCGATGGAGTGCGGTAAATTATGTCGACAGGATCGTCTTCGCGAATCGGCAACCGCTGCAGAGGGCCGAGGATGACCCGGCTCTTATGTTGGCTGAGAAAGTCAGCCACTTTCCAGGCATCGACAGCACCCATCAGCACATAGTTGAGCTCTTCTTCCTGAGCGAAGGTGACGGCGTTCTTGATGTCCATGGCTCGATTGACCTGGATGATGACCAGTGCTCCTTCATTCAAATACGGTATTAGAGCCTCGTATTCGCGGACAATGATCCTGCTCCCCGTTTTTTTAGCTCTCTCGTAGTGGCGGGCTCTTTCGAATAACGACTTGATCTCCTGAATCCTTTCGGCATACCTCTGACGGGTCTCACGAAAGGGTTCGTCTGTGGACGCCGGGAGCAGCGTCGGGAAATCGAGAACCAGCGCCGCCTGCTTGCGATCGACCATCTGTTCGGGAGTGACCCCATCAAGGTGAAAGAGCACGGCCTGACCAGGAATAGTCCCACCGTTCGGGAGACTCACCACGTGTGTGATTCCATTGGCACGGGCCACTGGAATCTGCTCGCTATCCGCGTGAATCGCCTCAAAGGCTCGGAGCTGAGGGGTAAACTCACCCAGTTCCTGAAAGTCGTTGCTCATTTGGACGGCCCCAATCTCTGAGAGTCCCAGGGTGGTCTGTGCATCGAACAAACCGGGATAAATCGTCAACCCGGCGGCTTCAAATACCTGGGCTTCTTCCGGCATCTCAACCTCCCCGACTGCTACGATCTGATCGCTCTCGATCAACACGGTGCCTTTTTCGATCACCGGACCCGAAACCGTAACGATGCGGGCATTCCGAATGGCGATCGTGTTCTGTGCCTGGGCGTTTCTCGGGAGGAATCCCAGGACCGCAGACCATATGAGAAAGAAAAGAAGGGAAAACAAAAGACTTCTTCTCATTCTGCCTTCCTTCTACCCGGGTTGCGCTCGTCCTCTAACAAGGCTTGCTTCTCGGTCTCCAGCTTATGCTGGCGTTCACGATCCTCTTCCTGATCGAAGTAAAGTTGGCCGTCGATATAAACCTGCTCAGGAACGGCGTAGACGCTGAGTGGGTGACGATTGTAGATCACTAGATCTGCGTCCTTGCCGACTTCAATGGAACCAACCCGGTCGTCAATGCGGAGTTGACGGGCAGGATTGAGGGTAACGAGGGCGAGCACCTCATCCTCCGTTAGACCGCCATATTTCATCGACTTGGCAGCTTCCTGATTCAGATGACGAGCCTCTTCCGCACTGTCTGAGTTAATTGAAACGAGTACTCCACTCCGCATCATAAGGGCGGCGTTAAAGGGGATGGCATCGTAGGCTTCGAGTTTGTAAGCCCACCAATCGGAGAATGTCGAAGCTCCGGCTCCATGCTGCGCAATCCGGTCTGCCACCTTGTATCCTTCAAGGACGTGCTGAAAGGTGGCAATTGTGAACCCGAACTCCTCCGCCAGCCGGATCAGCATCAAGATTTCATCCGCCCGGTAGCAATGCGCATGGACGAGACGCTCGCCCCGAAGCACTTCAACCAGCGGTTCTAAGGCCAAGTCTTTTCGAGGTGGTATTCTCTTTTCCGATTCGGGTTTTCTCTCCCAGGCCTCCCACTGTTGCTGATATTCCCGGGCCGCGAGAAAGGCACTTCGGATTACGTCTTCGACCCCGATTCGACTGGCCGGATAGCGACGAGGACGGTCCTCGGGTGGATTTGATCCTACCCGCTTCGGATTCTCGCCGAGAGCCAGCTTGATACCCGGGGGGGCGCCTTGAAAGAGCAGTCCATCTACGTCCTTCCCCCAACGGAGCTTGATGACCGCATTGGTGCCACCGATCGGATTGGCACTTCCGTGCATGATATTGGCTGTGGTTACGCCGCCAGCCAGCTCTCGGTAAATATTAAAATCACTTGGATTCAGAACGTCTCTAATGGAAGTCATGGACGTGACATTGAGAGCGAGCTCATTAACGGAGTCGGAGGCAATATGGGAATGGCAATCGATGATGCCAGGGATTACGAACTTCCCACTGGCGTCAACGATTTCAGCACCCTGCGGAGCCGCAATATCGGTTCCGACGGCAGCTATCTTTCCGTCTCGGATCAAAATAGAAGCCCGATCATAGGTGCCCTGACTCACCGTCATTACCGTTGCATTACGGATCAGAATCTCCTGTCCTGCCAGGGGCGTTATCAGAAGCAGGGCCAGTAGCAACGACACTGTATTGCGCCGAAGGCCGGAGTGTAGCGAGCATCCCAGAGGGGAAATCCGTTGATTCATCGCCTCGTCTCCTCGTCCTCTTCTTCATCTTCATCCTCTATTTGTGGACTGGGCAGGTAGCGTTCTCCGTCGACAAACATGAGTTCTATCCTGGTCTTCTCAGAGAAGAGCTCGCCGTCGGTGACAATCAAATTGGCAATTTTACCGGCCTCGATGGTTCCCAGCCGGTCGTCGACGCCGAGTATACGCGCTGCGAAACTGGTAGCCGCCCTCAGTGCAGCATCCGGTCCCAACCCGGCCTCGACACAGGTTCGTACACCCTTCAGAAAGTCAGCCGGCTTCATCGGGTGGGTAGAGGCGAACCCGAAGAGGACACCCTCATTCTGAAGAAGGGATGCTGCCTGCCGCGCCGCCTGGCGGTACCTCAGCTCTCGAAGAGAATCCTCAAGATAAGGATTCCTTTTGCTCTTATCCGGCGCTTTCGGGAAGTTCAGGCTAACCAAGACGGGAATGGCGGCTTTTTTCAGCTCCTCAGCCAGCGAGACGGCCTCGTAGCCACCGACCAGAACCATTTTTACCTGGTGTTCGCGCGCAATCTGGAGAGCCTGGCGGATCCGATGCACTCGTTCGGCAGGGAACAAAAGCGGCATTGATCCAGATATCACGGAAGAAAGGGCTTCCAGTCGCAGATCGGTGTGTGGACGTGGCAAACCCCGAGAATTCTGGGCATACGTCTGGTGTGCATGCTGGTAGTGCCGCGCGTCTAACAAGGTCTGTTTGATGAACGCCATAACTCCCAGCAAGGAAGCCGGATAGTCGGGAGCTGAGAGACTCTGAAGAGACATCTGCATTCCGGACGCCGGGCTCACGATCATCTCCGAAGGGCTTGTATCACTGAGAGTCACAAGAGCGGTTTGCCCCTGGAAGATGCCTTCACCCGGTGCCAGGTTGAGCGATAGAATACCATGGTCCCGCCAGGCTATCCTGTCTTTCTCATCAAGTTGGAAGCGCTCGGCAACACGAACCTGAGACTTTAACCCCGGTACCTCATTGCCGGGACTGGTGCTTCGGTTGCCTCTTCTTCGGCTTGGAGTTTCGCTTCGATCAAGAGGCCAGAGGGCGTCTATCAAACCCGGATACACCTGTTTGCCGGAAAGGTCGATCTGCCATGCGTCAGCTGGAACATTGATGCCCCTACCGACTGCTTCAATAAGACCATCTCGAAGCAAGATGGTTGCTTGCTCGAGGACTGGCCCGGTTCCGGTATGAACCGTTACATTAAGAAGGGCAAATGACGGAGGCGTTGTCGGAGGAATATCCCCGATTCGATCTCCCAGGACTTCCTGTGCGAGAACTGCTCGACACAAAAGAGCCACGGAAAGAATGGCAATGAACCAGAAATCTCGATGTGACTTCATCGTGGAAAAGACTGTTTCTCCGGAATCTTTACCGTTGGTTCAGGAAATTTTCTGTCGGCTGTCCAGAGTTTATTCAACTCGTCCGGGTGGCGCAAGCATCCTTCAAGCCCTGCTCACCAGTAAAATACTTCTATGTCTGTTGAGGGAATCGGTGCGGGAGCCTTGAAGATGGCCCGAAAGATGGTTGCTACTATCTTTCCCCGCCATTCTGTTTCTCGCCAGGATCGAGACCGCCTTTTGACGATGATCACCTTGCTGGCACTGGATGATCTGCGCGGCAGCAGAGTGATCCAGTGGAAGTCGCAGCCTCCCCCGCATTCGGTACTGCAATTTCGAAACGGTGAAGTCGATATTCAGCGAGCGGAGAAGTCTCGATACGTAATTAAAGAAGCGCTGTCAGACCGGGAAATTGAGGAGATTGTTGATCGCGTAGAAGCCATTTTGGACCGCTACAACATGAGCGAAGACGAGCGGGATACACTTTATACAGCTCTTCCCTGTCTCGGCCTGGCCAAGTTACAGGCATTCTTTGACTGGAAACAGCCGCCCCCGTTTGATGAGCTGGGATAGTGTTCGTGAGACACTGATCTTTGTTTAGTTGCGGATGGAGTTTGTGAGGTGAGACCCTGAAGCGAGAATGCAGCAGAATCCCTGATTCAGGACGCTAGTGCGTCATTGCATAGATGATATAGTTCGTCCCCAGTTGAAAAGCCAGATTAGCATAACGTCGCGGATAGGCTTCGACCTCGGCCCACTCCCAGGCATCACCCAGATCCACGTTGTAATTGATCATCACCATCAGCCTGCCGTCGTCATTCTCGATACCCATATATCGCGCCTGGTAACCTCCCTTTTCCCAGGTCCGACCGCTATACAAGTACTGAATTCCCGGCACTTGATACAGTTCTTCGATGTTGAAATAACAGTGAAAGATCGGGTGTGAGAGCGGAAGATCTCTCGGTTCGTACTCCGGAAAGACACGCTTGATCTGGCTGTAAAATTGTCGCCATTCCCATTCGCCATGGAAGTCGTCCACTACCAGAAAGCCGCCCCTCAGCAGGTACTCTCTCAATTGGACTACTTCCGCTTCGGACAAATACATGTGACCGACCTCTACTGCGTAGATGAAAGGGTACTCGAAGATCTCGGGTGACAGAATTGCGACGCTCTTATTCTCCGGATGAATGAATTCGAAGTCGGTCAGCTTCCGGAGCGCATAAAGAAACTGGCGATCGGCTTTGGGATAATCAACAGCCCAGTTAGAACCGCGCCTCCAACTACCTCCGGAATAAATCAATCTGGCAAATGTGAATTCAGCCGTAGGGTAGGTGTCTGCGCGGCTGGAGAAATCGACTTTGGTAGCCAGAAGGACGGCGGGGAGGACCATGAGAATAAGTATTTTTTTCAACATTCCTTAATTAAATTATAAAGTGTGTAGTAGGTCTCTAATGGTTCATTGCGAAACGAAAATCCTTATCCTGCTACTGGCGCTTCTTGCAGAAAGTGTCTCCGCCGCACCTCAGATTTCCGCAGGCGACTTTCAGAACCTCTCCCTCTCACTCAGCGAGCCCGGCGGCTACTTTGATACCGACAATCTGATATCGAATGAAGCTTCTTACCAGCATATCATTCCGGCCGTTCGTAGGCACGTTCCAAAAGGTGCGGCCTATATCGGAGTGGGGCCCGACCAGAACTTTACCTATATCCTGCATACGCTCCCAAGCGTTGCTTTCATCCTCGACATACGAGAGGACAACCGTTTGCTGATGCTTTACTACAAAGTCCTCTTTGAGGAGTCACCCACCCGGTGGGATTTCATAGGAAAATTACTGGGGCGGGCAACCTCCGGGATAGCTCCTCCCGCAAATGCAGAATTACCTGAACTGCTCGACCAGATACAGCAGGTACCCACAGACATCGATTTCTTCGAAGAGCAGTTTCAACGCAACTGGACCGTTTTGGAAGAGAAAGCCGGACGCCTTCTGAAAAGCGGGGATAAAACCAAGCTGTATCGAATGGCTCGTACCTTCTTCGAGGAAAATCTTCGCCTCAAATTTCGCAGCTTCGGGAGGCCGCCGCGGCCTCATTATCCCTCTCTGAAGGATCTTCTCCTGGAAACCGATCGGACGGGTTTGCGCCGACACTACCTAAACCGGGAGGAAGATTACCAGTTCTTGCGGAAACTGCAGATGGACAATCGAATCATTCCAGTCGTTGGCGATATCGCCGGGCCCTGGGCCATGGAAAGAATCGGACAGTTTCTGCGAAGGCGGGAACTCAAGTTGGGCGCCTTCTATCTTTCCAACGTGGAATTCTATCTCTTCAACAGCGGCCGATTCGCTCGTTTTGCTCAGAATTACCAGCAGCTGCCCTTACACTCTGAAGGTCTTATACTGCGCAGCTACTTCAGTTATGGATTCCGCCACCCGGAATCTGTACCCGGCTACAGCGTGGCATCGCTGGTACAGAAGAACAAAGACTTTCTAAGGGACCTTAGAATCGAACCTTACCAGAATTACTGGGAGATGATCCTTCGCGGATATCTTCCACTTACGACTGATTGAATGGCGGTTCTTCGGTCCAGTCGATGTTTCCGGAAAGTGCGTTTAGCGCCAAGAGCTGAAGCCGAGTTCTCACATTGCCATGAGAATCTAGCTCCTGTGAGGCTTTTGCAACAATATGGGGAGGGGGGGCTGGCACGATCGAAAACTCGGCTTCAGGATCGAAACCCAGGAGCACGGTTCCTTCAACGACTTTCAACACGGTGTGTGGCGGTGGAGGCTGAAACCATTCGATTCGATCCTCGTTTTCGACCAGTGCTGCCAAAGCTGCAGCCGTGAGTAGCCGATTAAGGCGCGGATCTGCTCCACTCAGATTTCTTTCTGATAATTCTTTCCAGGCTTTTCTGACCAAACTCTTTTGAATCTTATAGCTCATGTTACGAATATTCGTGATCCGCCAACTGTCTTGCAGTAGAAAAGATCGTTAGTCGTAATATGCGAGGGCTCGGCCCGGACTCTGTAGATCGGAACCGATACGCTGAAAACCACCTCCAGTATATTCTTGGGCCAAAGGGCAGACACGTTCAATAGAGGGTTCAACCGATGTAGCGAAAGGGGGGTCCGGCCGCCTCAATAGAATGGATTTGCCTGGGGGGTGCTTTCTCCGCGGTAAATGGAGCTGTACTTCAGATAATTCTCGGCGAAACCACGTATCGATTGAATCTCATCGGCACTGAGATCACGGACCACCTTGGCAGGGCGTCCAAGGACCAGAGAACGAGGAGGAATCTCAACACGTGAAGTCACCAGAGAACCAGCACCAATAATTGTTTCAGTTCCAATTACCGCATGATCGAGAATGATGGAGCCCATCCCCACCAACACCAGGTCTTCGATCGTACAGCCATGGACAATCGCACTGTGTCCCACGGTGACATAGCGGCCGATTTGAACAGGAGCACTTCCTTTGGTGACATGGACGACTGCATTGTCTTGAATATTGCTGCACTCACCAATGCGGATCCAGTTTACATCTCCTCGGACGGTGGCATTGAACCAAATGCTCGCTTTCGGTCCCAGTGTGACGTTTCCAATCACTTCGGCTGAGGGAGCGATGAAGTTCGAATCGTCATAGGAAGGGGTGGAATCGAGGAAAGGCCTAATCATCTGTATCTTTCCGGGGCGTTGGCCGGGTAGCACCTTACCCATTTCGGTCGTTCGAGTCTGGCTTTACCGTTTCAATTCTTGTCAAGTATACAATACACGGGGTATGTGGGATCGGAAGGTGCCAGGTACGAACGTGATTAGAATTTTTGACGACCAGGCCAAGATTTACGATCAGCGTTGGGCCTCCTACATCGAAGCATCTGTTCGAGAGACAATCGCCCGCCTCGAGTTCACCGGGAATGAGAAAGTTCTTGAGCTTGCCTGTGGTACGGGGGCGCTAACTTTTCGGCTTCTGGAGAAATGGTCGGGGTTGAACATCATTGGACTCGACATCAGTCGAGGAATGCTGTTGAAGGCTCGCGAACGCCTCGGGAACCGGTTTCCTCTCGTGAGTGCGGATGTTCACCAGCTTCCGTTTGCCGCCGGGGAATTCGGTGTTGTGATCAGCTGTAATGCGTTTCACTACTGGCGGCATCCCAGACTCAGTCTCCGGGAAGCATCCCGCGTACTGGTACCGGCCGGCAGACTCATCATCACCGACTGGTGTGACGACTATCTTGCATGTCGGCTATGTGATTACTATTTGAGGCTGTTCGATCGGACTCATTACCGCATGTATGGCAGCGCTGACTTTCGGGAGCTTCTGGAATCCGTTTCATTTTCCAGAATTCAGTTGGAACGATATAAGATCAGCTGGCTGTGGGGTTTGATGACCGTCTCTGCGCGCTGGCTGGAAGGAGCTGGGGGAGAGCAACACAATTGTTAAGGTTAATCATTTTGGATACACTTTCGAAGGTGTTTTCGAGAGTTCTGCTTGCTAAGTCGCCCGGGAGGAGCGAATGTTCAGATCCAAAATTAAGTCAACAATCTCAATCGTTTTGACTATCGCAATAGGTTTAATGCCCTGCCTTCTGGCTCAATCTCAGGTAGTGGCTCCCCAGGAACTTCGCCAGGCTGTTATTGATTCGGCTAAAGCAAGGCGGCAGAAAATCGAACGGATCCAGGGGTTCTTTTCATCTGAGCCGGTGCGGAAAGCAATGGCTTCTGCCGATCTGAATCTCCAGTATGTGCAAAACGCCGTTCCTTTTCTCTCGGCAAAGGAACTGGGCCAGCTAGAAGCGCGAGTCAACCAGATTGAAGAAGACATTGTGGGCGGGGCCCTCACAAACCAGGAGATCACCTACATTCTTATTGCCCTGGCAACCGCCGTAATCGTCCTGATTATCGTTGACGACTAAAGTTAACAATGCATCGATGGCTCTGTTTGTGGATCATACTGGCTATTCATGGGACGGTTACCGCGGGCATCTGGATGGATGTGCCTTTTGTCCGGCAGCCTGAGAACGGCTGCGGCGCGGCTGTGGCCTCGATGGTGCTCCAGTACTGGACCGACAGAGGCTATCCCTCAACTCTCTCAACCGAAGTCGAGGACATCAAAGCCGCTATCTATTTGGAGGAACAGAAAGGGATAGCGGCTTCTGCGATGAAGGAGTACTTTCGGGCGGCTGGCTATGATGTGTTCGCTTTCACCGGTGATCTGGAACTTCTCGAGGTCCACCTCAAGCAGGGCAGGCCCATGATCGTCTACCTCGAAAATCGTGGCGGCAGAAGCTTCCGCCATTATGTGGTCGTTGTCGGCTTGGACCGCGAGTCCGGCTACATACTCGTCAATGATCCTGCAGAACGTAAGCTGAAGAAAATCTCTCTGTCGATTTTCAAAAGGCAGTGGGAAACGGCAAATCACTGGACTTTGCTCGCACTGCCCGCCGCAGGCCGTTAAGACGTGCGGGTCTTTCCTTTTCTGTCGTTATTCTTGGTTTTGATCTTTGCAGTGCCTGATCCGTGGCTCCTCGCCCAGGAGCCTGCACCACCGTCGGCCCTTACGAGCGATTCCGAGTTGAAACAGATGCTTCAAGCGGAGAACTGGGAGCAGCTCGTCGACATCTTGTCTCGCCTGGATCCGAGAACGGTCGATCAGGACTACCTGCTGGGGCTTTCTCTGGCACGCCTGGACCGACTCCTTGAGGCCGAGCGGATTTTTCGGTCGGGGATGGAGAAGGCTCCTCATGATCCTCGTTTCCCGCTTGGATTAGCTGGAATCGAATTCAAAAGGAGAAAACTGTCGGCGGCTGAAAAGTGGCTGCGTGCAGCCAGAGCGCGCGAAGCTGACGCCAAATACGTCAACGAGTTCCTGGGAACCATTTACTATCTGCGGGATAATCTCGAGTCCGCGCTCAAGTACTGGAATCGATTGGGAAGGCCTGAGATTTCCAGCGTCCATTTCCTGCCTGCTCCATCGATCGATCCCATAGTGTTCGATCGATTTCTTAGCTTCGCACGAAACGAAGTCCTCACACTGGACCAACTGAGGACCACTCAGAAGCGAATTGAGGCCTCAGGAGTTTTTTCCCGGGTGCAATTCAAGCTGGACCCTCTGGATGAAATCAGGTTTGAACTGACCTTGCTGTCAACCCCTCGTGCCGGAGTCAATCATGGCAAGAAAGCGGCTCTTTTTTCTATCGTCAAGGAGCTTCCTTTTCAGACCCTGCGCTTCGATCTCTTCAATCCAAGGAAAAAGGCAAGCACTTGGGAGAACTCTTACCGCTTTCAATCAACCCGCCAGCGGCTTCTGAGCCGATTTGCAAAGCGCCTGGAGTCGACGCCCCAGTGGGGCTACTGGTTTTTGTTCGATCTTCGCAGTGAGGAGTGGCAACTGAATCCTGCTTTTACGCACAGGGAGTTCGGACCTTTTGACTTTGAGAAGGTCGGGGGCAGTGCCGGCTTTGAATATCTCGGTGGTGACGACTGGCAAGTAGCCTCTGATTTTCAGTTTGGATGGAGGGAGTTCAAGAGTTTGGATGGTACATCAGGAGGGCGGTTTACCAGTGGGGCTCTTCTTCGGCTCAGTGGGGATGTGCGACAGCTTTTGTGGAGGCGCCCAGAGGAGGATCTCGAGCTAGGAACCTATCTGCGGGGAGGGCTGGGCTCAGTTCCCACCGATGAATACGGGGTATTTCCCTGGATAGAGGGAGGTCTTTTTTTCAGCTCCTACCTGGACCGTGACAAGCATGATTGGAGGGTAATTGCGAATCTCCGCACCGGCCGAATTGGCGAATCGGCTCCCTTTGATCAGCTCTATGTGTTGGGAATCGACCAGGACACTGATCTCTGGCTTAGAGGGCATTCTGGAGTCGCTCATGGCCGCAAAGGAAACTCACCGGTTGGAAATCAATTTTTTCTTTTCTCGACTGGAATTGTCCGGCCCCTCTGGGAGAGTGGGTTATTTGCGCTCGAAATCGGGCCTTTTCTGGATTCGGGCTGGATTGAGGATACTGCGGGACAGTTTGCAACTGGTGATTGGCTACTGGATCTGGGCATTCAGCTCAATGTCAGGTTGCTCGGCGATGTGATCGTTCAGCTCTCATACGGAAGAGACTTAAAGGACGGGACCGACTCTTTCAGGGCTCTTCCGAGTTCACGAACATTTCCGTAAAATTGCAAACCGGCATGAGGGAGGGTGTGGTATTGATTAGCCCCTCCCTTTCTGCCGCTCCATTAGGATATTGTAGTGTGCCAATTTGCGCTCCAGCCTTTCTCTCAAGGTCTTCCGTTCGTAGTCTTCCACACAGCCATTGATAAGATCCTGGAGAGTTACGATCTCCTTGCGTAGTTCCATTTCTGGTGGCAGTACACCCGCATCCTTAAGAATCTTGAATCCAATTCTCAGGTCTTCCGGAACTCGCGAGTAGTCCTCGAGGGGAATGGGCTTGCCTTTAAGCGCCAGATTATCGAATTTGCCTTCTTCCATCGCCCCACGGATCTTTTTTTCGGCGATTTCGCGTAACATATCCATCGTTTCCTCTGTACCACCAGATCATGCTGGAAGTCCAATCGTCGAGGTACCCAGCTATATGAAGGGCAAAGTGTATACAGGGCCGGCAAGTAAAAATTTTATGACTCAACTCTGCTTCGGTTGCCCAGGAGGGAGAAGAGAACCGGCAGCACCACCAGCGTCAGCAGTGTCGAGGTGACCAAACCCCCTATGACGACGGTCGCGAGTGGACGTTGGACTTCTGCTCCCGCTGAAGTTGCAGTGGCCATCGGCAGGAATCCGAGGCTTGCTACAAGCGCTGTCATCAGTACCGGTCTCAGGCGAACGGAAGAACCTTCGATTATCGCCTGGCGGAGAGAGTTTCCTTTCTGCAACAGCCGGTTAAAATAAGAGACCAGCACGACGCCGTTGAGAACGGCGACCCCAAAGACAGCAATAAAACCGACCGAGGCGGAGAGGTTCAGGTTCATATCTCGCAGCCAGAGCGCCGCAATCCCCCCCACGGCTGCGAATGGAACGTTCACGAGGATGAGCAGAGCCTGGGATACCGAGTTGAAGGACCAGAACAGAAGAACAAAGATCAGGAAGATTGCCGTAGGTACCACCACCGACAGTCTGCGCATGGCACGTTCCTGATTCTCGAACTGGCCACCCCACTGCAGATAGTAGCCTGTCGGCAACTGGACCTGTTCTTGAATTCTCTCCCGAACTTCCGCAACGAACCCACCCAGGTCTCGTCCTCTGACATTGGCCTGAACGGCCAGCCTTCGCTGGCCGTCTTCCCTCTGAATGACCTCAGGAGAACTCAATTGCTTGATATCGGCTACCTGGCGCAGATCGATCAGCTCTCCTTGAGGTGCTCGCAATTGAATCCCACTCAAAGTCTCACGATTAGCCCGATAAGATTCAGGCAGGCGAATCACCACATCGAAACGCCTCCTGCCGTCGATCATTTCAGTAACGTGCCATCCTCCGACAGCGGCCTCTATCAGTTCTGCCAGCTCTGAAATGTTGACTCCGTACCTGGCCAACTCTTCACGCCACGGGATAATCTGCCATTCAGCGGCTCCCGCGAAAACCTCCTTTTGTACGTCGGCAGCACCTTCTACATCAGAGACGACGTGAAGAATCTGATCAGCAATTGAATCGAGAATCTCCGGATCATCTCCGAACACTTTTATTGCAAGATCGGCTTTCACACCGGATATGGTCTCATCCAGCCGCATCGCCATGGGCTGCGTGAAGTTGTAAACGACACCGGGAAATTTTTCTATCTCTCGGCTCAGGGCTTCGATCAACCCTTCCTTGGTTCGTGCCGTCGTCCACTCTTCTCTGGGCTTGAGCATGACATAGACATCCCCCTGATAGATTCCCATTGCTTCAGTGGCCAGGTCTGGGCGTCCGATCTTGGTGACGACGCTTTCCACTTCTGGAAACTGGAGGATGAGTTTTTCGATCTCATTGCTGATCTTAACTGACTCCGTCAGGGACACACTGGGGAGTTTGCGGGTCTCGATCAGGATCGAACCTTCGTCAAGCCGGGGCATGAACTCGGTTCCGATGAACGCCAGTGAGCTTAGGGACCCTGCAACGACGAGAATCGCCACGCTAATAACCGCAACCCGGTGATCGAGCAATACGGGAAGCATCCGCGAATACCAGTTGCGCCAATACCGAAACCATCGATCCCTGTGGGGAGGTATGCGATTCCGAAAGGCCATCGACGTGGCCACCGGAACCACCGTCAGGGCAAGAATCAGAGATCCCACCAGTGCACAACAAACGGTGATAGCCATGGGCCGGAACATCCGACCCTCGAGGCCTTCAAGCGTGAGGACAGGGAGATAAACAGAGATAATGATGGCAACTCCAAACACAACCGGGCGGGCGACTTCATGAGCCGCAGCACGAATCTCCTGGAATGTCGAGCTAGAGGGATTTGAAGGATTCTTCTGCAGCTTGCGAACAGCATTCTCCATCATCACGACTGAGCCATCGACGATCAATCCGAAGTCAATGGCCCCCAGACTCATCAAGTTAGCTGTCACTCCGAAAGCCATCATGCCCATGAAACCAAACAGCATGGACAGTGGAATGACGGCTGCTACGATCAGAGCTCCGCGAATATTCCCAAGGAAGAGAAAGAGGATTACAACGACCAGGAGACCACCTTCAACGAGATTGTTTCGAACGGTCGTGATGGTTCGGTTGATTACCTCCGACTGGTCGTAAAACGGCTTGATTCGGACGCCGGCAGGGAGGATGCCGGAGAGTTCCTTGAGCTTAGTCTGGACCCTTGCATTGACGACTTTGCCATTCTCCCCTTTGAGCATGATGACCATGCCCGAGACCGTTTCTCCACGACCATCCCGAGTCACTGCTCCTTGACGTGGCATTGCGCCAATGGCGATTTCGGCAATATCTCTCAGGTAGACTGGAACGCCGTTGTGGCTCGCGACCACAATCCTGTCAAGATCCTGGATGGTTTCGGCCCGTCCAATGCCCCTTATGTTGTACTGTTCGCTTGCATGTTCGATATATCCGCCACCAAAGTTGGCATTGTTGTCTCGGACCCTTTCATAAATGTCCCGAAGGGAAAGCGAATATGATCGCAGCAGGCGCGGATCGACAACGATGTGATACTGCTGAGTGAATCCACCCCAACTGTTGACCTCTCCAACACCGGGAACCGTTCTGAGCTGATATCGAATGAGCCAGTCGTGAATCGTTTTCAACTCCAACATCGAATAGCCGTCACCCTCTACGGTGTATTGAAATACTTCACCGAAGGCGGTTGCTACCGGACCCAGCGTCGGTTCCAGACCAGAAGGAATGCGCGAACGAGCCTCATTCAGGCGTTCCGTGACCAGCTGACGGGCAAGATAGATTTCTACCGAATCTTCGAAAACGATCGTTACGATAGAAAGACCAAGTTTCGAGATAGATCGCGTCTCCAGTGTGCGGGGAAGGCCCATGACGGCCGACTCTATTGGGAAGGTCACCAGTTGTTCCACTTCGACCGGTGCCATACCGCGTGCTTCTGTGACGATCACGACCTGGTTATTCGTTAAGTCGGGAAAGGCGTCGATAGGTATGTTGGTGAGGGCCCAGATCCCCCCGACTAGCAAGGCGATGAGGGCGACCAGAACGAGAAACCGCTGATGGAGGTGAAAGTCGATGAAGCGTTGTAGCATTATTCTTCAGCCATCTGGAACTTCAGCAACTCCGACTTCAGCAGGAAAGAGCCGTCACCGACGATTTCTTCGCCTGCTTCCAGTCCGGCTCGGATCTCGATCCGGGAATCGAACCGGTTTCCTATCTCAACCGGCCGCGGCATGAAGCGAGCTTCCGCAACCCGTATGAAGACAATATTTCGGCCGTCGATGTTTTGAAGGCCCGTCGACGGGATGGTGAGGACACCAGACGGAGTCTCCAGTTCGAAGCGAATTGTGGCGTACATCTCTGGCTTCAGCTGCCGGCTGGGATTCGACAGGACGCAACGGACCGGTACGGTTCGAGTCTGGGGGTCGAGTATGTCGCCGATGTATTCAAGTTTTGCAGGAAAGGAACGATTGCCATATGCGCGGACTCGAACCTCGGCCTTCTGGCCCTCTCTCAGAGAAGCAAGATGAGCTTCCGGAACTTCTGCATGAACCCAGAGCACGCTCAGCTCACTGATCACAAATAGGTCGTCGGAGGGGGTCACAACAGTTCCCGGAGTGACCAGCCGTTGCAGAATGACTCCCGACTGGGGCGAGCGAATCGGAACAGCGGTTTCCGCATCGCCATGTTCGAACGGTGTTGCATCCTCCGAAACATCTTCGGGATCAATACCGATGTGCGTCAGTTGTTCCAGCACCCGTCTCGCTTCAGCCTCTGCTATCTTTAAACGAGCGCGGGCGCCATTTAGCTCTGACTCTGCCTTCTGCAGCTCGACCAGCGATCCGGCTTTCAACTTGTACAGTCTGCTGGTACGATCACGGGCTTCTTCATAATACTTAACCTCAGCTTTGTACCGTTCCAGTTCAGAGAGCGCTTTGGCGTACTCAGAGCGAGCGTCGTGGGCTTCATGGCTATGAAGCCAGGCCAGCGTCTGTCCCCGTTTTACCGAATCGCCAACACTGGCGAGAATCTGTGTAATTCGACCGTCAACAACGGCACCCACTCTAACAGTCCGATCTTGGTTCAGCCCGATTCGACCGTTGACGTCGAGTGAGACCGGCAGTTCCAGCATTTCGGCCTGAACAATTTCAATCTGACCTTCCCTGACGATGGACGGCTCAATCCCGATTTCAGTCAGGAGATTCTCAGGAGGCCCTGACGGCTGCTTGAGATCGGCTGTCGTGCTGCCATTGTCTTGCGGGCTACATCCCAGCAGGAGAACTGCGAGCCCCGCCATGACAATCACGATCACGCGATTAAGGTTCACTGAGAACCTCCATTCCGATGTTCAAATCCGCCTCCCCGACTGATGTCTCCAGTTCGATGAGGCTGATCTGGTATCGCATCTGTGACTCCGTATAAAGACGGTTGACCTCATTCAGGGCTCTCTGACTGTCGAGCAGGCGAAGGAGGTCTGTTGCCCCTTCTTCGTACGCCGCCCGCGAGATCTGCCAGGACTCCTTGGCTCGATCAAGGATCCCCCGTTCCATTTCTATGAGCACGGAGTAATGCTTTTGTAACGACCCAATCGATTCATTAACTTCGGATACAACCCTGCGTATTGTACCTTCCAGAGTCGCCTCGGTCCGGTCGACTTCACTCCGGCTCATTGAGATCTCGCTCAGATTCTTGTCAAAAAGGGGTAACGGAATGTGAAGACCCGCTAGAAGAGTGTCGAAGCCGGAGTTTCGCTTGTATCCGAAGATGACTTCCCAATCGGGCTTTGCGAGTGCGTTCTCCAGTGCCAATTGAGAGCGGGCACGTTCAGCACGGGCCTGAGCAATACGAACCTCGAACCTCCGAGTTACGGCAGTTTCAATTAGTTCACTTCGACCGACGCCAGCTCTGGTCGGGTGGGTCAGGGGAAGATCCACAAGTTGGAAGTCCGGAGTCTGCGCTGGAGATCCCATCGAACGGAGAAGCCGGGACCTGGCCCTTTGAGCTTCAAGTTCTGCTCGGGCTATTTCCAGTTCCATTCTTTTTTCCTCCAGCAACACTCGGATCAAGTCTGCTTCGGCCATTACACCTTCCCTTACCCGCACCCGATGGTATTCGGTAATCTCATTAAAGTAGGAAAGGTTTTCTTTTAGAAGATTCAGTTCCTTTTGAGTGGCCAGCGCCTGCCAGTAAGCGAGCTTCACCTCCTGTTGGATTTGCCATCGAAGTGCTTCGAGTTCCAGTTCAGCCAGCCGTTGGTCTTCGCTGGCCACTTCGAATCGTCTGGTTCTCTTATCTCCTCTGACCAGCGGCTGTGTTATGAAAGCAAATAAATCGAGTTCGTCTCCCGGAACAAAGGCTGGGTTTCTGCTGAATCGCCAGTTCTCCGTCTGCAGAGTGATTGACGGATTTGGGCGAACGTCGCTGAACCGTGTGAACTGTCGACGCCCCTCCAGACGATGTTCAGCGGCTTGCAGTTGAGGATTGTTGGAAAGCGCCAGCTCAATCGCCTGTTGCAGGTCAAGACGCTCAAACGTTTCGCCCTCTATGCTGGTCGAAACCAGCAACAAAACGAGAAAGCGGAAAAGCGCTTTGCTAAATCTTGCCTGTGCCAACTCACGTTTCTGACTTATGTAAAAATCCGCATGCAACACGACAACTCCTAACTGAAAAGCAAAGTAGGTGCCATCTTCTATTGCCTGAAAAAGAAATTCCTAAGTGACTCATAATATTGTATTTCGTGAGACGCCTGTCGTGGCGATGGTGATCTGGATAGGGGTATTTCACCCACTCAGAAAGGATCAGGGTCAACTCGCGTAGCAAAGTGTGGATTAGCCTGGGGGCTACTCTAGAGTGTCCGTCTGCTGCTGGTCGAGCGCTTTTCTTACGTGGTAGATAAGATCGATCTGGTCCGATTCAAGGTAAGGTCGAAAGGCGTTTGCATGACGGCCGAACAAGCTTCGAAGGGATAGAATTCGTGCTCCATCTTGTTTCCCCCTGATCAGTTGTTTCAAGTCAGTAATCTTATGGCGGGCAATAGACGCATCGAGAATCCATAGGTCTACGGGCTGATTGAGCGAACTTAGACGTGCTGGAAATTCCGAGGAGCGGACCGGTTCCAGCACCGTAAATCCCTCCTGTGTGAGCAAGGAGTAGAGCAGGCGTATTCTTTTCTTGTCGTCGGCAATGAGAAAGAGAACCTTGCGACCAAGCGGCTGACTTGTGTCCTTTTCAGCTGTACCGATGGCAGGGAAAAGGACCTCCAGAAGGGTGCCATGACCTGGAAAAGTTTGAACCCGAATAAAGCCATTACTCTGTCTAACAATTCCGTAGACTGTCGCCAGTCCGAGTCCGCTCCCTTTGCCCAGCCCCTTGGTGGTGAAATAGGGGTCGAACATTCGTTCGACCACACTTTGCTCGATTCCCGTTCCTGAGTCTTGCACAGCGAGCCGGGCATAAGTGCCGTCAGGAATAGGATTACCTTCGTGGTCAACCTCCCCTCGTAGAGTTAGATTCCGGGTTTCGATGGAGAGGCGACCGCCTCTCGGCATTGCATCCCGACCATTGACGATCATATTAAGCGTAATCTGCTGAATCTGCCCTGGATCGGCATGGATTTTCTTGAGATTCTTGTCCAAGGAAAATTCCAGTTCGATATCTGAGCTGATCACTCGCCGCACCATCGGTTCCATATCACGTAGAACCGAGTTCAGGTCCAGCGAAGTTGGCTGCAAGACCTGGCGGCGGCTGTATGCCAGAAGCTGTCGGGTCAGTGTTCCGGCACGATTGGCGGCATTGACAATCTGCTCGAGATCTCGTCGAAGGTGTTCATCTTTCAACTGCTTGAGCAGTAGTTCCGAGTATCCCAGGATGGCGGTGAGCAGGTTGTTAAAATCATGCGCGATGCCTCCGGTAAGGCGACCGATTGCCTCCATCTTATGAGCTTGCCTGAGCCGTTCCTCTAAACGCTTCTGGCGAGTGTTATCGATGAGATGGCTGTGAATTTGAACGAGTTCTCCTTTGTCGTTGAAGGTGCCAAACAGATTGGCGATACAGGATATGGCGCGACCATCGCGCCGCTGCAGCTTTAACTCATAGAATTCGAGTTTACCGGCGTCTCGGATGGTCTCAAGCATCACCGAGCGGTCAGACGGGTCGAGATACAGTTGCTCGACAGGTATCTTTCTGAGCTCATCAACAGAGTCGTATCCAAGCATCTGGAGGAAGGTATTATTGCAGTCGATCAGGCTTCCATCATTGGTGGTAATCGCATTTGCCGCTACATCCTGTTCCCACAGGGTGCGGTATTTCACTTCGCTCTCTGTCTTTTCAGGCCAAACGGCTTGCAAGCCCCCCAGCTGAACCTCAATTGCCAGCAACAGATCTCGCGGTGTACAGGGAAAATGAAAGCCCTTCGAGGAGATCTCAGGGTCCTCTTGATCTCGAGCGAGGTACAAAACGGGAAGACTTCTAAGTTGGGTTGAGACAGATTCTGGTAAATGTTCCGGATCCATTCCCCTGAGCTGTTTGTCGGAAATGATTAGGTCTAAGGAAGGATGGGGTAAAGCCAGGTCTTCCAGATCCCTACTAGCGAATGAAACCTGGTAGCCGAGGTAACGGAGGTCATTCTCCAGCCGAATGCGCACACTGTCATTTTGAATGACCAGTCCAATTCGTGGCGCTGGAGACTCCTCGCTCTCAGCAGCCGCGCCGGCTCGCTTAGATCTGCGCGAGGCTCTAGACCGTCGCAAAATGTCGCCTCCCTCTGTTCTTCCGATATGGCTCGTCAACCCGGTGAATGATCTCCCAATCACTTCAGAGATGAAAGTAGTTCGTGCCAATTCTAGAAGAAAAACAGACGATATGTGTAAACCGCTGGTTTGCAATCTTTCACGTCAGTCTAAAATTGAGGCTATCGCCTTACCCTGGGATTCAAGTCTTTTTCAGGATCGAATGTCAGCTGGCACGCGTACCAAAGCAGAGCCAGCGTCTTCTTTCTCACTCATTCTTGGCGGCCGATTCAGTGAGTCTTTGGAAGCGACTGTAATCAGAACACTTGGCAGTTTTGAAACCAACTCTAAATTGCAAGCATATAGGATATGGGGTTTCTTGTATGAACAAGCGATTAACTGCTAAAGAGCGAGCGAAGCTCCATCAGGGGATTCTGAAAGCGCTGGATTCAATGCCCGCTCAACTGCGACGCATTTTCGTCCTCAATCGTTACCGGAACCTGTCCTCCCGGGAACTTGCGAAACTGATGAATCTAAAACCCGAGCAGACCAGTGTTCTGCTTGAATCGGCGCATGAAAGCTTCTCCCATCACCTTCGGTCTACGGTTCCGGTTCCACCCATGGGGCAGAAGAACTCGGCCCGTATGTGCTGCAACTAGTCAACACAATCCGGGTTAGCCTTGCTCCGCTGCGACTCTTCGGTTCCGGACCAGCTACATCCTTCCGTCCGTGGTAATCGAGATCAGCTGTTCATTAGATCTCAAGCGCGCTCAGCGCCCTGCTGCTCTCTTTTTGAGCGGTATTTCATCTCCCCGATTCGAACGATGACGAAGGCGATGAGTGCAAAGACGAAAAAGACGAGTAGGAGCCAGGCTATCCCCTGCAGCGTACCGATCATGGTCCGATAGACCTCGAGCACCCATCGTTCCGAGGTAAGGACCAGCGGCTCCTGGGGAACACGGGAAGAGACACCTGGAGAAATGTATCGCTCGAGGTCCCAGATCCTCACACCGTTGGAAATCCCCACGACGTATATCGCAAACATCAGATAGCGGACCCATGCGTGATAGATAGAATCGGAAAGAACCCGATCCAGGATATGTTCTATGGATCCTTTAAAGAGGCGAGCGACTGTAAAAGACACAGCGACTGAGATCAGTAGTGTGGCGAGTAATAGAGAGAAGAACATAAAATCACGAAGTATACCTTTTGTCTGCCAGTGTCAATGACCGGGGCCTTTCCTCGGCCGTTTCCAGGTAGAGGTTTTTCCAGTGTTGTCTTCTACTGGAATTTTTCTTGAGGAAGGGGGGGAGTTCCACAAGTTCTGTGCAGCTGCTGTGAATCCCTCCAGGTCTCAGCCGGCTATTGCGTCATAGCGGACCGACAAGAAAGGTCGGAAAGGGGTCTCAATTCTTTTCCGTTGTACTGCTAAGATGACGTTGTATGCGTACTCCAGCCCTGGGTTTTTTTCTTTTGGCACTACTGGCGGGGGCAGCAATCGGTATTGGCGCCTATACGTTTGTATATGCCCGGGGCAGCTCATATCTCACTGACGATCCTGCGGCCTGTGCTAATTGCCATATCATGACCTCCTACTATGATGGATGGCTGAAAGGAAGTCATAAGAATGCGGCCGTCTGTAACGACTGCCATACGCCAGACGGGATCTTCTCCAAGTATGCAGCCAAAGCTTCAAATGGATTCTGGCATTCGTTCGGATTCACTACTGGTCTGTTTCATGAACCTCTACAGATCAAGTCTCACAACTTAGAAATCACCAACGCAGCCTGCAAGAAGTGCCATGAGACGATTGTCGAGTCTCTAAATTTCCACTCTCCATCTTCACCCGCTCCGTGCGTTCGGTGCCATGCCTCGGTAGGACATCTTTGAGGGCGAAAGGATTCCAAGATGAATAAGACACAGGGTAGGAGGCGAATCACAAATATCGCACTCTGGATCATTATTTCGGCTGTGGTCACGTTCGGACTGGTAGCTCTGCTCGTCAATATCATGGAGCGCAAGCAAGAAGCTCGAAACCCCTTCTACCGAGTGGTCGAGATCACAGATTCAACCGATGATCCGGCCGTCTGGGGTAAGAATTTCCCCCTTCAGTACGACCAGTATCGGCGGACCGTAGATCAAGTTCGAACTCGTTTCGGGGGAAGTGAAGCAATGCCCCGGACGCCCGATGACGCTGACCCTCGCTCGGTCGTATCGCAGTCCCGATTGGAGGAGGACCCCCGCTTGAAGACGATGTGGGCAGGCTATGCCTTCGCCGTTGACTTTCGAGAAGAGCGCGGCCATGCCTATATGCTGGAAGATCAGACTTTTACTGAACGCCAGCGCGTGACTCAGCAGCCGGGGACTTGCATTCACTGCCATGCCTCTGTTTATGTTGCTTACAACGAGCTTGGCGAAGGCGATATTACCGCTGGTTTTGAGAAACTAAACCAGATGCCCTACCAGGAGGCCCGCCAGCACGTTGAACATCCGGTGTCTTGCATTGATTGTCATGATTCCGAGACAATGCAGCTCCGCGTTACTCGCCCAGCCTTCATGGAGGGGATACAGAAGGTGAAAGCTGCACAGGGAATCGAGTTCTATGACGTAAACGAGATGGCCACTCGCCAGGAAATGCGCTCCTTCGTCTGTGGCCAATGCCACGTCGAATATTACTTCCAGGGACCGGAGAAACGCTTGGTGTATCCCTGGAGTAATGGATTACAGGCAGACCAGATTCTCGATTACTACGAAGAGAGCGGTTTTCACGACTGGACCCATAGTGAGACTGGAGCACCGGTGTTGAAAGCGCAGCATCCCGAGTTCGAAATGTGGAGCCAGGGGATTCATGGCCGTTCAGGAGTGGCCTGCGCAGACTGCCACATGCCTTATCAAAGGGTGGGTGCACTTAAGATAAGTGATCACCATGTCCGGAGCCCCCTGCTTAATGTAAATAATGCCTGCCAGACCTGTCACGGTTGGCCTGAAGAAGAATTGCTGGATCGAGCCGAGACCATTCAGCAGAAGACCTTCGACATGCGGGGGACCGCTATGGACGCACTGGTTGAGCTAATCTCCGACATTCGCGAAGCGAGCCGAAATGGGGTAGAGGCCGATCGAATTCAGGAAGCTCGGAGTTTTCAGAGAAAGGCTCAGTTTCTGCTGGACTTTATTGAGGCAGAAAATTCGATGGGCTTCCACGCACCCCAGGAGGCGATGCGCATCCTCGCCCTCTCAATCGATTACTCCCGCAAGGGCCAGGTTTCCCTTTCGCGGTCCCCGACGAGCCAGGTTTCCCTTTCGCGTTGATTCGGTAATGGCGAAGGCGACGAACAGGTATTCCTTTAAAAGCAAGTCGATTTGTACGAGAATTAGGACAAGTAAGCCAGGCTGCAAGATCAATGGTCCGGTCAGAACCGGCTTTTTGGCAAAGGATCCTTTTCTCCCGGTAGACGCTTTAAGAGGAATGCTCTCCTCAAGATCTAAACAGCACTGGAACAAGCTACAAGGCTTGCAAGTACATAAATTGCACCAGGCAATCAAGTTTCAACAACAGACTTGCGACCCTGGCACTATTATTGGGCCCGAAAACGCACGCCCTGATTCAGAGAGGACTTCATGAATCAAGATAAGCTAATCGTACTGACCGCTCCACTCACCGAAATGATTGATCACGCAGGATACTTTATTCAGATGGCTATGGCGTCGATCCCCGTGTGGATGGAGGGGGTGATTAACCGAAAGTACCCGCAGTGGCGGGAACTGAAGCGCTATGAGGATGGATCCGCAAAAGTGGCTCCTGCCGGTCTTCGTGTTCTCGAAGAAGTCTTGGGACGTAATTTCGGACCGCAAAACGTGGTCGTCTGCTATCCAGAAGATCTGGATCGCTTTATTGGCCCTTCCACTCGAGTCGTGGCGGTCTCTACACACAATCCACTGGGAGTGACCTTTGCGGCCGGAGTTTACACATCGATTTTCGGAAGTTCACGGACTCCGATCAACTCGCACTATGCCGAAGTGCTGTTTGCCAGCCTTAGAAACAATCCTTACCGCACTAACTTCAAGGTGATCGTGGGGGGTTCTGGAGGATGGCAAATCACTCGAACTCGTTCGATGGAGCGCCTGGGTGTCGATTGTGTTGTTGAGGGGCGCAGCGAGTCTCCGGACTCAATAGCATTGTTTCGCACAGCGCTGGCGGGAGAAGAGTTGCCTGTCCAACTGGAAGTTGCACACCCCGTCAGGCCGGACGAAATTATCTTTCCGAAGAAGCCAACCACCTTTGGAGTCGTCGAGATGACGACCGGGTGCGGCCGACGGTGCAAATTCTGTATGCCTGATCTGAACCCACAGATCGCCCTTTCCAAAGATCGAATCATGGAATCGGTGCGGGCCAACGTAGAAAATGGCCGGGATCAAATCTCACTGGCCACAGAGGATATGTTTATCTGGGGCCAGGTTCACACGGATACTCCTTTTTTCTTTCCCAACCGGGAAGCGCTCCTCGATCTTTTCTATGATGTATCACACTATAATGGCGTTCGACATTTCGTACTCAGTCATTCCACGATGGCACCAGCCGTAGTTGATCCTCTCTTAATCGAGAGACTATCCGAAATTCTGCTTCCCAAGAGCCCAATTCACCTTCCAACCGTCAGCACTCATCCTGAGAAAAAGGCCCTGGTTCCTTTGATTGGTCTGGAGACCGGCTCCGTTCAAATGGCCAAGCGAGTCATGCCGGCCAAGGCGGTTCCATTTCCAATTGACCACTGGCCGAGTGTGATCATCCGCGGTCTGGAAATCCTGAACCGGAACAACTGGTTTCCCATGCTCACCCTGATGGTGGGCAATCCCGGTGAAACCGACGACGATGTGAAAGCAACCCTCGATTTGGTTTATGAAATCGAGAGGAGGGGGCTATTCGCCTTCCTGGTGCCGTCTGTGTTCACCCCGCTGGAAGGAACAAGGATGGAGCATGATCGCGGAGTGAGCGAGACCCAGAAGCTTTCAGTGCTGCAGTGGCAGCTAATCATGAAGTGCTGGAAAATGAACCTCCGCCCCGGCCTTTACAGCTGGTGGGGTCCGGCAGCCTATCGCATCGGGGGACTGCTCCTCTGGGCCTTCCGACTGAGAAAGACCAACGGTCCCAACTTTTTCTGGCCTATGATGAACTTCTCATCCGCACTGCCGGAGAAGTGGATGACGCGCCGTGGGAAGCTGTATGGAGGCAAGCCGCTTCAAATAAAGACTCGCGCTGAGCTGCTGGCTTCCATCCGGCCTAACTACTGGAAGTACTTGCGAGAGGACTGCGGGGACCTTCCAGACCGGCAGTTATTACAGGCTACCGGTTAGTCCCTTCTGAGTAATCGAAAACGTACCCCGGAAGGGTACACCGATTCAATTTAAGAAAAGCCGGACTAAGGCGATAGCGCGGCAACTCGGGATTCGGACTAGAGAAAGAAAAGCACTCCGAAGGAGTACCAGAAAGCGCCTGATAAATTCCCTGTAAGTTCTGTAAATGGATTTTTTATTGCTCTCCTCAAGAGTGCAGGCCGGGGGTACACTCGTACAGGTCTTATCAATCCGTAAGCACACGGAGCGTGGTCTGCAAACGAATCCTCACCAAGCAGTATTTGATGGTGGCTGGTCCGGCATTAAGCGACGCCCGATTCCGGACTTCATTAATGTATCCTTCTAATGCATTAACCGGAGTGCAGGCGCCGCTTCAAGACCTTCGTTTATTGCAACCGACCGAAAAGCTGGAGAAGGGTGTTCACGATCTTCGGTGCCGCCTCAATTTCGAGCAGGTTTGTTCCGATCCATGTTTCGTAGCCTCCCAGCTTGTGGTGTTCGACGGTCGGGAGATAGCCGTGCCAACCGTTAGCCAGCGAGATCGTGAATGTCGGTTGGAAAGGGCTCTTTTCTTTCAACTCGAGACCAATTTCAACGAATACTTCCGCCGGGATGGCGGCAATTCCGAGATCTCCAATTCGCAGAGCTTGCAAAATGATAGAAAGCTCTCGCGGGTAGCTTTCGTGGATCTGCAACACCCGCTGGGCATAGGCTTTTTCCAGAGGATGATACTTGGGAGCGTCATCCGGTTTTGCCATCGTGGTTTTTGCCCATTGCAGCAAATCCGCTGTCACCTCCCGGCTCTTCAGCTTCAGTTCAGTCTGTTCCATCTTCAGAGGAACCCAGTCGTGGTGCTTGATCGTACGATACACCTTGAAGACTTCTGCTGCTACGACGTCCGCCACCTTCCGCATCCGCTCATAAGGTGCAGGTCTTTCGCCTGAGGGTTGCTGAGAATAGTCATTATTATTGATATTGCCGCTGGTCCCGTTGGACATGATTCCGACAAACGGTGGATCCTGGCGGTCTGCATTCAGCAGCTGCTGGATGCGATCGGCGAACATGGCAAAGTAATCCGCTGAAATCTCCAGGGGGCCGGTTCCTCCGACATAATGGAGCGAGTAGTTTGCCAGCAGGGCGATTGGACGCCCATCAGTCCCCTGCACGGAAAGAAAGGAAATCTCGGGATCGACCGGGCCGGCCGGACGGTCCAGGTCGGGATTCCCCATGCCTGGATTCATACGGACCTTATCGGTTCCTCCGAATGGATTGCGGATTTCGGTTCCAGGCTTCATGAACCATCTTCGATTGAAGACCTGGCCAGGTTCACTTCCAACTCCCCAGCCAACCCGCGCCGGGCGGAGATTATTAACAGCTCTGACGACGCCGTCCGCGATTCGACGGGCGAGGAATTGCTGATATTCGTTGAGCGGAAGATTAACCGCATATCGATTGGGGTAACGGGCACTGGTGGCCGAGTGAGTGTGAGTGGCAGACATCAACATACGATTGGGCGGAATGCCGGTCCTTTCGCTGGCCTGCCTTCTTGCCTCGTCAAAAACCTCCCTGGGAACAGCCACGCTGTCAACAACTACAAAAGCAATTCGCGTTTGACCATCGTCCAGAACCAGGCAGCGAGCGTGGAGCTCGTCGTGGATATGAATGGATGGTTGAGGAGAAAACCCGCCCACAATTTCCCCGCCGATCCAGGGAGTAATATTGCTGGTGGCGGCTCCAGCCAGAAACTGGCGTCCTTCACTCTGAGCTAATCCTGCTCCACTAGTGAGTAGTAGGAAGACAACGATCAATACGAACCGGGTGAGTCTTCGCCCGGTCGCAAACGACAGCGGTTGGCTCATTACCTGCATATCCTTTCTTGAATAAAGATCAACCTGGGTTAAGCCTTCTAAAAATTGGATCGGACCGAAGTCTATAGCGATCGGGATCTTTCGACAAGACGTTCCAGCAGGTGAGACCACATTTTTTGTATCTTGCCTCTTGATGAGTGGTCTTGAGTTTTCCACTATGTAGCGTGCCCGGCTTGTCAGCTCGACACCATCAGTTCACAGGACGAACCGATAGTCGACGCGGCAGGGCCCTGAATTTCCGAAACGAAGCAGTGCCACGAGGTTCACTCAGCAAACAACGCCACCCGGGTTCAGGGATTAGAGGGTTACGACTGAGGAGAAATGATCTGGTATCAACTACTTGATTACGGCTTTACAACTCTGCACACATCCGTTGTATTGTTTGTGCTCTTTGGATGGCTGAGGAGGACGTGGCGCCCCGTACATCTGGTCCTGGGTGGCGCGATCCTCAGCTCATGGTTCATTCTAGGATTAAGATACGGTATCGGCTATTGTCCCAGCACTGAGTGGCACTGGCGGATCAAGCGACAGCTCGGAGAAACGGAACTAGCCGATTCCTATGTGAAACACTGCCTCGATCTGGTGCTGGGGAGGGAATTAGATCCTGGTCACGTTGATCTCGTGGTGAGTGTTTTCGGCGTTTCCCTTTTCGTCGTTTCACTTCTGCTCAACTGGCGGGACAGGTGCGCCAAAGCGACTAGCTGAATTCCCGAATCCGCTTTGTTCCGGAAGAGCGTTATAATAACCAATTAAGGAGAAAGCTTGTGAAGAAGTGCCCCGATTGCGGACAACCCGTAAGAGATGAAATGGCTCGCTGTGCGGAGTGTGAAAGATCATCACGTGGCAAAACCGAGGACCGTCTGCCTGAAAAGAAGGTCAGACGGCAATGCAGTTCACCACCGTGCTTTCAGCCTGAAGACTGGTAGGATCTTATTGTCCGCAGGATAGCTACGGTGCCGCCTTTTCACCAATCACTCTCGTCGTGCCGCCGGCGATTTTATATCCATCAGGCTTAAAAGGCATCCTCTCTCTGCGCCTTCAGCGCGATTCTCTCCCTCTGATCCTCTGCCACTAAAGGGTTTACAGCCATTTGAAAATGATTTTCACTTTCATGTTGACGTCTCCACCACAGCCGTTAATAATATAGGACTGATTTGGTCTTAAATAGACGTGATGAGTAAGCGAGCATGTAAGCCCGAGTGGGGGAGGGCTCACGGTTACATCCCCTCCCCCATTTGCCCGGCAGCCGTTCTCACTGCCGAAGTCGACTGCTATTTTAGGTAGCAACGTCGGCTTCGGTCAAACCGATCGGGTGACCTAGCTTCCACTCGGCATCATCACGTTGATTTAGCGATTTAGAAAGGAAAGTGATGGTGCGACTGCGACCATTCAGACTCTTTATAGCGAGCTGCTTTTGCTCGTACTGTCTTTTTCAAGCTCTGTTTGCCCAGGTCGTGACGCTCGAAGGACGAGTAGTAGATCAAGGAAATCGACCCCTTGCAGCCGCAACGGTTTCGCTCACCGATGGGCAGACCACCCTGCGCCGGACGACCGATCCATTTGGCTGGTTTCGCTTCGCCGACCTGAAAGCCAATGGCTACATCCTAACGGTGGAGCTGGAGGGCTTCCTTCCTTCCAGTCAGGAGCTCGAGTTGACCGCGCCTACGACCCACCAGGTGGAAGTCACCCTGGAACCGACTGCTCGCCTGACCATTGCAGACCGGGTCACAGTGGTAGGGAACCCCGCCGGTATCGAGAGTATCCCCGGGTCAGCCCACTACGTGGATCAGCAGGAATTTCAACAGATCAATCTTGACTTCGGCGACATCCACCATGTGCTTCGTCGAGTGCCCGGTATCAACATCCAGGAAGAAGAAGGCTTCGGCCTGCGCCCGAATATAGGGCTTCGGGGTTCTGGAACAGAACGGAGCTCAACCATCACCCTGATGGAAGACGGAGTCTTGATTGCTCCTGCCCCCTACGCGGCGCCAGCAGCCTACTATTTCCCCACTGTCGGAAGAATGAGCGCCCTGGAAGTCCGCAAAGGCTCAAGTCAAATCAAGTACGGGCCGCGAACCAATGGGGGTGCGATCAACCTGCTTTCCACCTCAATTCCGGATGATCTTACGCTCGACGGTACGGCGGCACTCGGTGAGTACTCGACAAGAAAGGTGCACGCTCACCTTGGCGACTCCTACGAGAATGTCGGATGGTTGATGGAAACCTATCAGATTGCTAATGATGGTTTTAAGGAACTTGACGGCGGAGGTGATACGGGATTCGATTTGGAAGATTATTTGGGCAAGCTCCGATTTAACAGCAGTGCTGACGCCGATATGTACCAGGAGCTCGAGCTCAAATTCGGTTATACGGACCAAAACTCGGACGAGACCTATCTCGGTCTCACCGACGACGATTTCCGACAGAATCCGTTGCGGCGCTACAGGGCCTCCCAGCTGGATAAATTTGATGCCAGCCACGAGCAGTACCAGGCACGTTATTTCCTTGCACCATCGAGCCGAGTCGACTTCACTGCGACCCTTTATCGAAATAATTTCAAGAGAAAGTGGTACAAGCTGCAGAGCGTCCTTGGAGCTGGACTTGGAGATCTGTTCAGTGATGTAGACGGCCATGCAGAGGAGTTGGCTATCGTTCGGGGCGAAGACTCTGAACCCGATGCGCTGACGGTTCGTGCCAACAACAGAAAGTATTACTCGCAGGGCGTCGAGGCCGTGGTGGGACTTCACTTGGACGGGCCACACACCAGCAATCTCTTTCAGTTCGGTCTGCGCTACCACGAGGACCAAGAAGACCGCTTCCAGCACGACGACAAATACCAGATGCGGAGCGGCTCCATGATCCTGACGTCGGCAGGGGCCCCCGGGAGCAATGCCAACCGGATTTCCGACGCCAGTGCCTGGGCGTTTTTTGTCCAGGATACGATCGAGATGGGACGTTTCAGCCTGGTTCCAGGAATTCGATACGAAAGAATCGAGCTGGTGCGTACTGACTTCGCTTCCGACGATCCCAATCGCAGCCAGCCAACCAATGTCCGTACTAACGAACTGGACGTTTTTATTCCGGGTATCGGCGCCAGCTATCAGTTCGACTCGGGATGGAGTTTGTTCGGCGGGATCCATCGCGGTTTCGCACCTCCGGGCCCGGGGTCTACAAAAGAAACCAAAGCAGAAGAGAGTATCAACTATGAGGCCGGAATTCGGATAAACCGCCAACCTGTCAAACTGTTCGTTGCGACTTTTTACAACGATTACGACAATTTGCTCGGTGCCGACACCCTTTCCTCTGGCGGTACTGGAGAAGGCGATCTCTTCAACGGAGGCTCTGCTCGGGTCGTCGGACTGGAGAGCTCAGCCCTTTTCGACCTGGGTCGTGTGGTGAATTCACGCTACCGGTTTCCCATCCAACTGACCTACACCCTGACCGATGCTGAGTTCCGAAACAGCTTTCAAAGCGGATATGGGCCCTGGGGCAACGTCCAGATCGGTGACGAATTTCCCTACCTTCCTCGGCATCAATTTTTCGTCAGTGTCGGGATGGAGGGGCTAGCCTGGAGAACACGATTGGAGTCGATTTATGTAGGCCGCATGCGAACGGTGGCAGGGCAGAGTGACTTCATTGACTCCCTGTCAACCGAATCCGCTCTGGTTTTCAACGTTTCGGCCGAATATGACCTGCAGGGACTGCAGGGAGAAAAGAGTGGAGCCAGTCTTTACGTGAGCCTCAGAAACCTGGCTAATGACCATTCCATCGTCAGCCGACATCCGGCCGGAGTTCGACCCGGGTTACCGGCCACGCTGATGGGAGGCATCCGCTTTCGGCTGGGGCGGTGACCTGGAAAGAGACGTAGCTCGACGGGAGGTATTTATAAATGAAGAATTGGATCTTACGTGGGCTGATTGGAGTCCTGGCCATCGTCCTGCTGGTTGCTGCCTACTGGAAGGTGGATATAGCCGGAGAGGTCAATGTCTACAGTCACCGTCACTATGAAATTGACGCAACGCTTTTTGAAGACTTTACTCGCGAAACAGGCATCAAAGTCAACGTGGTCAAAGGCAACGCTGATGAGTTGATCAAAAGGCTCGAGCTAGAGGGCGATCAATCTCCAGCCGATCTCTTGATTACGGTTGATGCCGGAAGACTTCACCGAGCCAAAGAAAAGAATCTCCTGCAGCCCATTCAGTCGGAGCTAGTAAAGCAGCGTGTTCCCAGTCACCTGCGGGACCCGGAAGGGTACTGGTTTGGTCTGACTCAAAGAGCCAGAGTGATTGTTTATTCAAAGGAACGAGTCGATCCAGCGAAACTGTCCACTTACGAAGCTCTCATCGAGCCGGAGTGGAAGGGTCGTATTCTGGTTCGATCCTCTTCCAACATTTACAATCAGTCACTTCTTGCCTCGATGATTGCGACACGCGGTAAAGAAGAAGCGTTGAAGTGGGCTCGCGGCATCGTCACTAATATGGCCCGCACTCCGCGCGGGAGTGATCGCGACCAGATTAAGGCAATTGCTTCTGGCGTTGGTGATATTGCTCTCGTGAATACCTACTACCTGGGACTGATGCTAACCTCCGCTGATCCGCAGGAGAGAGAAGCTGCCAGTAAGGTCGCCATCTTCTTTCCGAATCAGGGGGACCGGGGTGCTCATGTCAACGTCAGCGGCGCCGGGGTAACACGGAGCGCCAAGAATGTGGAGAACGCAGTCCATCTTTTAGAGTTCCTAGTGGATGAAGATGCTCAGGGTCTTTTCGCCAGAGCCAATTCGGAGTATCCGGTCAATCCAGCGGTCGAGCCTTCCGAACTCCTGCAGTCGTGGGGAGACTTCAAAGCGGATACACTAAATCTTTCCCTTCTGGGAGAGCACAATCTGGACGCTGTCCAGATCTTTGATCAGGCCGGTTGGAGATGAGTCGGTTCGCCGCGGCATTGACCGGCTGGTCTGGGGGCCTGCGGGAACTGCGGCTTACCTTTGACGGCTGGATGATGGCCAGCGCCTTGCTGGTCCTATCGATCGTCTGCCCACTGCTGGTAATTGTAGTCGGCCTGTTTCAGCCCACCGGAGAAGTCTGGGAGCATATCCGCAGTACGCTCCTGGTTCGGTACACTGTTAACACACTGTTGCTGATCGCGTCGACTGCACTTGTGACGCTCGTTCTGGGTGCTGTGACTGCCTGGCTGATTGCTCTCTACGATTTCCCGGGGAAACGCTTTCTGGATTGGGCACTCGTCCTCCCGCTGGCAATTCCAACCTATATTGCTGCCTTTGCTTACGCCGGCTTGCTTGACTACACGGGACCTGTGCAGGCGTTCCTGCGTTGGTCGAAGATAGGAACCCGGCTTACCTTCGACATCATGTCGATGGGAGGCGTTGTCTTTGTTATCTCCTTCGTCCTCTATCCTTATGTTTACCTGCTGGCTCGAAACGCATTCCGAAGCCAGTCTGCTTCTATGCTAGAAGCCGCCCGGATGATGGGAAAGAGTCCCTTCACGGTATTCGCAAGGGTTGGACTACCGGCCTCCCGAACGGCGCTGGCAGCGGGTGTGGGACTGGTGGTGATGGAGACTCTTAATGATTACGGCGCCGTCAGCTATTACGGGGTCGATACTCTCACAACCGGAATCTTTCGGGCGTGGTTTGGAATGGACGATTTCGATTCGGCCGTACGTTTGTCTGCCTGTCTCATGATCCTCACATTTTTCCTACTTGTCCTCGAGCGGTGGCAGCGTGGACGAGCTCGTTACCATGGCCGGCCATCCGAACGAGTGCTGACAGCTACACGCCTTGTCGGGGGGCGGGCGCTGGCCGCGATGATGGCCTGTATGACACCTTTTCTTTTCGGATTCCTGGTGCCCTTTTTTCAGCTCAGCTACTGGGCGGTGATTGCGCTCGACGAAGGCAGCTCCAATCAAATGCTCGGATGGATCTGGAACAGTTTTCGACTGGGCGCCTTCACCGCTGCCCTAATCGTGGTGGTAGCGATCGTTATAGCCTACACTGCCCGCCTCCATCGCCACCTCGCAATTGACGTGCTGTCCAGATTTGCCCTCGTTGGATATTCCATTCCGGGCGCAGTGATTGCCGTAGGAGTTCTTGTCATTCTGATCTCTTCCGACCGATTTCTGAACAGCTGGACGGTAAAGTATTTCGGAATCTCGACTGGATTGCTGCTGACAGGGAGTGTGGTGGGCCTGATCTTTGCTTATCTCGTGCGTTTTCTGGCAGTTGGTTATGGAGCCGTCGAGAGTGGTTTCGACAAAGTCTGTGCGCGCTATCATGAGGCCGCTCGTTCGCTGGGCAGGAGTCCGTTGAAGGCGCTGCTCCAGGTCAATTTTCCGCTGGCCCGCAAAGCTCTTCTCGGAGGAGGCCTGCTCGTTTTTATCGAAGTGGTCAAAGAGCTGCCTCTTACCCTGATTCTGCGACCTTTTAATTTTGATACACTGGCGACGAAAGTATTTGAACTGGCGGGAGATGAAAGACTGCCTGAATCCGGACTGGGAGCGATAGCAATCGTAGCAACCAGTCTGGTTCCGATTCTTCTGCTTGAGAGGTTCATAGCTCGACGTCAACAGTGAGTTTTCTCATTTTAGATAACGTTTCCAAGCAATATCGGCCGGGTCAGCCAGCGGCCGTCAGCGGCGTCAACGTGTCGGTTGAATCAGGCGAGCTCTTCACCTTTGTCGGTGAGAGCGGCTCCGGCAAGACGACACTGCTGCGCCTGATCGCGGGATTTGAGATTCCCACAGCGGGCAGCATAACGCTGGCCGGCCGCCTGGTTGCCGGTCCGGATGTTCTGGTGCCTCCGGAACGGCGAAATGTCCGGATGGTCTTCCAGGAAAACACCCTTTTCCCCCACCTGAACGTAATTCGCAACATATCGTTTGCTCTTAATCATTCTGATCGCGTGCAGGCCCGCGTCCGAATTAGCGAAGTTCTTGATCTATTTGAATTACAGGATTTGGCCGAACGCTATCCCCATGAGCTATCAGGCGGACAGCGCCAGCGGGTGGAACTGGCTCGTGCCATGGTGACCCGCCCCGATCTCCTGCTCCTCGATGAGCCTTTTAGCAGCCTTGACGTAGTGCTGAAGAACCGCGTTCGCGATGAGATCTGCAGCATCCTTCGCTCCACCCGCATTACTACAATCCTGGTCACCCATGACATTGAGGATGCACTGACGGTCTCAGACCGGCTGGCCATTCTACAAAAGGGGCGGATCCAGCAAGTTGATCCTCCGGAGATTGCTTACAGGCAGCCGCAAAATGCTTACGTTGCGCGCTTTCTGGGAACCACTAATTTGATCCCTGCCCGCCCCGTACCCGACGGGTTCATGACTCCATTTGGTTGGCTGGCGGTGCCTCACGAGGAGATCGAGTCGGACGAGGTGCTGCTGTCAATTCGTCCTGAGGAGTGGGAAATCGACCAGGACAGTAATTCTGTCGAAGGTCAGGTTTGCGGCAGGGTCCTGAAGATTTCTTTCCTGGGCAGGCAAACAGAAGTCGTTCTGGAGGCTCCGACGAAGAAGGGCAGCAATATTGAAATCAGGGTCTATTTGCCTCCCGGAGAACAGCCTGATCCAGGTTCTCGGCTGATCATCCGTCCTCGACCAGAGGGCCTGCGAATCCTCCCTCCTGAATAGCCGCTGTTTCCCGCCCCTTGATTTCGAGACAGTGGTCATAAGGCGGCGGCCCACTCGCGGATGATGGCGTGGTGTTCGGACCACATCTCCCATACCTCGTGGCACCAGCGGCGTACTCGGTCGGCGTGCTCGTCAGCGTTCTGAGCGGCATGGATGTCGAGAATGGTTAAGACCGGTGCTGGTGAGGGAGGATCCAGCCACTGAAACAATTCCCGATTTTCAACGGAACGGCGCTTGATTCTTGGGCTTTCAGCGGGTCCGTAGTCGGTTTCAAGCGCAAGATACAAACTGATCAGGTGGACGCCAATCGACTGGATTGTCTGAGGCGAGGGTTTACCCGGATGTTGAACGGAATAGGCATCTACTGTCAAGTGGTGAACTCGTCCGTAACGGGGATCACTGTATTCTCTGGCCAGAACTTCTCCGTATATAGTCCAGCACCCCGCACAAGCTCCAAGATAGCGGTGCGTTGGGCCTTCCACATCGGGAAACAGAGCACGGCACCCCGGGCAGTGGATGAATGACTCTTGGCACTTCACTGAACGACGATCGACCTCTTCCTTTCGCAGTAGCTAGTTGTGTCGTGTGCGATTCATCTGGCATCTCCGCGATGGTAGCTGGCCCAGTCACCTGATTTCACGGATTACCCGACAGGGATTTCCGGCGGCGAATACTCCGGGCGGTACATCACGTGTTACCACGGCTCCTGATCCGATGACTGACTTGTCACCAATTCGAATCCCGGGATTGATGATCGCTCCTCCTCCGATCCAGACATCTGAACCGATTTCGACGGGCGTAGCAGACTCCAGCCATGTTCGACGAACACGCCAGTCCAGTGGATGGGTAGCTGTATAGACCTGAACGGCAGGCCCAAACAGAACATCATTTCCAATGGTTACCCTGGCCGGGTCGAGGATCACGCAGTTAAAGTTGATGAAGACTCGGTCACCAAAGAAAATATTTGTTCCGTAGTCACAATAAAATGGCGGTTCTATAGTCAGTGACTCGCCAATTTGACCGAAGAGATCGGCGTAAACCTCATGTCGCTTGTCCAACTCGTGATCGGCTGTCTGACTAAGGCGACGGAGAAGATTTCGCGCTCGCCGGCGCGCCGCAACCAGCTCAGGATTCTGGGCATCATAAAGCTCACCCGACAGCATTTTTTCGCGCTCTGTCTTCATAACTCCTGGCAATTGGGGTTATCCCGCCTCAAATTCAAGATCAGCAATGAGATGGTTTTGGCTCCAAGAATAAACGGTACCGAAAGGATTCCAGGTGAACGATTGAAAACGATGCAACGACTGTCCAGTATTCTCTGGAAACTTGGGCATCTTAACTGGCTTCCGGCAGTTAGCGAGGGGACGACTAGAAGCGCCGCACTTTAAGAGGTTTCATCAAACGATAATCTCTCCGGTGAATCGATCTCTGTTGGCCCAGAACGGACACTCCGGACACTTTTCTCCTCTTGGATAATCGATCCCTTCTTCGTGGGGACAACCCAGCAAACGCTCAGAGGTCACGACAGTCTTTGCTTTATCCTCTTTAAAGCTCTCTACTTCGGCGCCTATTTTCTCATCCATTCTGACGTCAGTGGTTTCTGAAAACCACTTTTTCATTGGATCCGGTTCGGCCGTCTCCAACTTGACAATCACCACAACCACCTTGGTGGCTCTTTGATCAGCGGGTCCACAACAAGCCACGATAGCAATTGGGTATCCGCGAAAGCCCTTAGCAGGTGTCTACTTGATCTCTTGCCGTATCGTCGCTTCTTGTAACGCATCAAAACCTCTTAGTGCTCCTTTTGTGGGGCCGATGTTAGAGCTATCCGCTCTTCAATTTGCCGCAAATGATGCTGCAGGTGGTCCAGGTAGTCTTCTATTAAGAACTTCAATGTGACTGGTTCACCGGGTCCGATTCGACATTCAACGGCCAGAGCTTTCTCCGGGATGTGGCGAATGATATGAGCAAGGTGACGATTATAAAGAGCCCACAGTTCAACGAGTTCAAACCACTGGCAGTCCTGATAGGCCTGAGAACGAACCCATTCATCCTGAGCGTATTTAGGGAAGGAGAGCGCGTCGGTGAGTTGTGCGCGAACGAACCGTTGGTGGTTGTTGGACGCAGAGTCGATCAGATGTCCGATAATCTCTTTGATTGACCATTTGCCGGGTTGCGGATGGACACGGGCTTCAGCATCATCGATCTTGCGCAGCCGATCGGCAGCCTGGTTTACGACACGGGTCAGCTCTTCTGCGATTTCTCTTGACATCGCTACAAAGATATACGCTGCAGGCCAAGAATTCACGGGGTTTTTCCGACAAGCCAGCATTTCTCTGGCAGCTTATCGCCCGGCTTCAGCTGGTTTAAGCTTTCCAATTGCCGTGGGCGTGGTCCTGCGGCAAGGGCAACGCTGCGAACGACTGGTGAGACACCAGGAGTTGAAAGATATTGAACTCCGACGCTGCCCTCCTCTCGCAGCAGCTTCAACTTGGCTATAAAAGGGATTCGTCGGGAATTGCAGTTTTAGATTCTAAAGAATGCCGGGGGACGGAATCGAACCGCCGACACGCGGATTTTCAGTCCACTGCTCTACCGACTGAGCTACCCCGGCATCGGGAAGCCTGTATTTTATGCAGAAACAGGGTCGGCTGCAAGTGGTCCCGATACCCCCTGTGCTCTCTGGTCTCTGTGGTTAAAACCGTCTTCAGCGTTGGACACGGCCGCTGCCAGACCCGCCCAGGAGACTCTCTACTTCCTTTACGCTGACCCGGTTCGGATCGCCCGGGATCGAATGTTTCAAACAAGAAGCGGCAACGGCAAATTCCAGTGCCCGTTGATCCTCTCCAAAAGTCAAAAGACCATAGATCAGTCCGGCCGCAAAGGAATCGCCACCACCCACTCGATCGACAATATCTCGGATCTCGTAATGGCGGCTTGTAAAGAATCCATTATCAGTCAAGAGAACGGCGGACCAGCCGTTGAAGTCGGCACTGTAGCTCTCTCGCAGCGTGATGGCTTGCTTCTGGAGATTGGGGAATTCCTCCCGCACCCTCCTGGCCAGTCGTTCATAACGATCCCGATCTAACTTGCCTCCCTCGACCTCAGCATCAATCTCGATTCCAAGCGATTTCTGGCAGTCCTCTTCGTTGGCGATCCCAATGTCCACATACTGCACCAGTTCCCTCATCACCTCGGGTGCAGTCTTGCCGTATTTCCAGAGTTTCGCGCGATAGTTATAGTCGCAGGAGACGGTCACCCCTTTCTTTTTAGCAGTTTTGACGGCTTCCCGACAAAGCTCGGCTCCGTTCGGACTAATAGCGGGAGTGATTCCTGTGAAATGGAACCAGTCGACTCCATCAAAGATCTTCTCCCAATCGAAGTCAGATGGAAAGGCTTCAGCAATCGCCGAATTCGCTCGATCGTAGAGGACTGTTGAGGGTCGCTGATTGGCACCTGCTTCTATAAAGTAAATACCCATTCTGGAGCCCTGACGGCGAATCAGCGAGGTGTCGACGCCAAAACTCCTAAGCTCGGCAATGCAGGCATCTGCGATTGCGTTATCGGGAAGGGCAGTAACGTAAGCGACGTCTAGACCAAAGCGAGCCAGCGAGCACGCGACATTGGATTCTCCACCTCCAAAGGTCGCTTCTAGCATCGGACTTTGCAACAGTCGCTGATGTCCCGGGGACTTCAAACGCAGCATGATCTCACCAAAGGTTACGACGCGGGCCATGCGTTTCCTCCTCTGCTCCACTCGAAACTCCCTGGTTCAGGCATTCTGCGTCTCCTGCAGGGAACGTACGGCTTCGACTGACCTCTTCACCTCTTGCTGGATCGCAGCAAAGTTCTCTTCTTCGATCCAATTCTTGCGGACCATCCACGAACCGCCGCAGGCGGCCACTGAAGGAAGGGAAAGATAGTCGATAAGATTGTCGTAGTTGATGCCCCCGGTAGGGATGAAATGCATCATTCTGTAGGGGGCCGATATGGCTTTCAGGTAAGGGATCCCACCGATTGCCTCAGCGGGAAAAAACTTAACCGTGGTCAGATTGCGTTCGAGAGCCATTTCGATGTCAGTGGGCGTGCAGACACCAGGATAAATATCGATGCCTCTTTCAATACAGTAGTCCACTACGCGCGGATTAAAACCAGGAGTTACGATGAAGCGGACACCTGCACTGATTGCTTCGTCTGCCTGGCTGACGGTCAGCACCGTGCCTGCACCGAGCAACATCTCCGGAAATTTATCGGCCAGCATCCGGATGGAATCGGCTGCGGCCGCCGTCCGAAAAGTTACCTCAGCACAGGGGAGCCCCCCATCCAACAGGGCTTGACCAATAGGCACTGCTCGAGCAGCCTCATTGATTACGATTATCGGGAAGATCCCCAGCCTTCTAACCTCTACAAGGGTCTTGTTTGTCATCTTTTCCAAATCTCAACGTTGAGTAGCCAGATTCTGATGTGCTGCCATTCTTCGATCTCATCGCAGCGAAGCGATTTTCTGCGATCGGATCATCCGTTCGGGACAAACTTTCGTCCGTTGTGGCTCAGTCCGAGCAGAAATTCGAGTAATAGCCTACCGAGGATTCAGCAGGGATGAAAGGGGAAAAGG
>Ga0079224_100000436_pt1 | contig 40470 bp, 23 predicted proteins | sample Stecom2015_FD_80414 | JGI IMG/M metagenome (GOLD analysis project Ga0079224, IMG submission 80414) | Agricultural soil microbial communities from Utah to study Nitrogen management - Steer compost 2015 | ecosystem: Environmental > Terrestrial > Soil > Agricultural land | place: USA: Utah... | reverse complement strand
GGTGGAGCCGTATTCGATTTCGGCTGGTTTGGACTACCCCGGCATTGGTCCACAGCATGCCTGGCTGTTCAAGTCCGGACGCGCTCAATATGTCGCGGCTACCGACAACGAGGCCATGGAAGCGGGACTCTTGCTCACCCGTCTGGAAGGCATCATCCCAGCCATCGAGAGTGCGCATGCGTTGGCGCATTTGGAAAAAATGAAGCTATCCCCATCCGATACCGTTATCGTTTGCCTATCCGGACGTGGGGACAAGGATTTGGACAATTACATGAAGCATTTTGGATTTTAGATAATGAGCAGGTTAGCAACAATCATTCAACAACGAGGCGAACGGCGCTTGTTGTCCACCTACTTTACCGCGGGATATCCCACCTTGGACAGTACGCTGGACATTGCCGAAGCCCTGGAAAAAGCTGGCGTGGATTTTCTCGAAATCGGGTTCCCCTATTCGGATCCTGTGGCGGATGGCCCTGTCATCCAGCACAGTTCGGAGGTGGCGCTCCGTAATGGCATGACGCTGGACATCCTTTTTCAGCAGTTGGCCGAACTACGCAACCGCGTATCTATTCCCGTCTTTCTGATGGGATATTTTAACCCCGTGCTGCAGTATGGTGTCGAGCGCTTTTGCGCATCGTGCCAAGCTGTGGGCGTGGACGGTGTCATCGTGCCCGACTTGCCCATGTACGAGTATGAAGAATTGTACCGTGGCGTATTTGAGCGACACGGCATCAGCAACATCTTCCTGCTAACCCCACAGACCTCAGCGGAACGGGCGCGCAAAATCGACGAGCTGAGCACGTCGTTCATTTACTTGCTCTCGTCATCGGCTACGACCGGCAAGAACCTGTCGGTAGGGGACGATACCGAAGCCTATTTCGCACGGGTGCGTCAGTGGGGCTTAAAAAACCCACTCGTAATCGGCTTTGGCATTTCGGACCACCCGACCTTCGTGAAAGCCACGGACTATGCCGATGCGGCCATCGTCGGAAGTGCCTTGGTGAAGCGTTTAGGCGAGCCTGATTACCTGGATCAAATTCCGGGCTTTATCCAACAGGTAAAGAACGGCAATACCGGCTAGCTCATTGCGTGGCAACGCTTGGGCACCGCTAGCAGAAGCAGCAAAAAACTCGTATTTTCGTCAGCATGTCACCACAGGAAGCGAAGGCGCGCATAGACGCCCTGACTCAGGAACTCAAAACGTACAACTATCAATACTACGTGCTGGCCAATCCAGCCGTTTCCGACTTTGATTTCGATCTCAAACTCAAGGAACTGGAAGCGCTGGAACGCGAGTTTCCGGAGTGGGCTGACCCCGATTCGCCTACGCAAAAAGTGGGTGGCGACATCACCGACCGCTTTAACACCGTGCAGCACCGATGGCCGATGCTGTCGCTCAGCAACACCTACAACGAACAGGAACTGCGGGATTTTGATGAGCGTGTCCGCAAGGCAATAGGCGATGAGGTGGCCTACGTTTGCGAGCTGAAGTTCGATGGGCTTTCTATCAGCATCACCTACGAACACGGGATACTCAAGCAAGCCGTAACGCGGGGCGACGGCACCCAGGGCGATGACGTGACGGCCAACGTAAAAACGATCAGCTCCATTCCGAACAAACTGCGTACCGAAGGATATCCTGACTTATTCGAAATACGGGGCGAGATATTCATGCACCGTCCTGCTTTCGAACGCCTCAATATCGAACGTATCGAGAACGGCGAAACGCCCTATGCCAATCCGCGCAACTTCGCCGCGGGAACCATTAAGCTGCAAGACTCTGTCGCCGTGGCGCGCCGTCCGCTTGACTGCTTCCTTTACTTCCTTTATTGCGACAACCGCAACCGCCTCTTCAGCACTCACTGGGACAGCATCCAAGCCGTCAAGCGGTGGGGATTCCATGTATCGGAACACAGTGCCTTATGCAACTCCATCGATGAGGTGCTCGAGTTTGTCCACACCTGGGAAAAGGAAAAACACAACCTAAGCTACGACATAGATGGCATCGTCATCAAAGTGCACGACTATGCCCACCAGGAAGAGCTAGGCTTCACCGCAAAGTCGCCCCGATGGGCGATTTCCTACAAATACAAAGCCGAGCAGACGCAGACGCAGCTTCTCTCCGTCACCTACCAAGTGGGACGCACCGGCGCGATAACGCCCGTGGCCAATCTACACCCCGTACAGCTTGCCGGGACAACCGTGAAGCGGGCGAGCTTGCACAATGCCAACGAAATCCTACGCCTTGGCCTCCACGAGGGCGACACCGTGTACGTGGAAAAAGGCGGTGAAATTATCCCCAAGGTGACAGGCGTCAACCTAGCTGAACGAACAGCCGGCGCCGCGCCAGTCCAGTACCCGACGGAATGTCCGGAATGTAGCGCAACGCTCACTCGGAAAGATGGGGAAGCCATCCATTACTGCCCGAACGACACGGGATGCCCGCCCCAGATTGTGGGACGCATGCAGCATTTCATTAGTCGCAAGGCGATGGATATCGAGGGTATGGGCGACGAAACGGTTGCCACGTTCTTCCAAAGAGGTCTCTTGCGCAGTATTGCCGATATTTATCGCCTTGCTGACGCACGAGACCAGCTCGTGACCCTGGAGCGATTTGGACAGAAGTCCATCGAGAATATGCTGGCGGGCATCGAAGCGTCTAAAAACCAACCCTTTGAGAAAGTTCTGTTTGCCCTGGGCATCCGCTATGTAGGCGAAACAATTGCCAAGAAGCTCGTTCAACACTTCAAGACGATAGACGCTTTGGCTAACGCCACACGTGAGGAAATCGAATCGGTCCACGAGATTGGCGGGCGGATCGCCGACAGCCTGATCGAATACTTCGAACAAGAAGCACACCGCGAACTAATCGCCGAGCTGCGCTCCGCGGGCTTGCAGTTTGAGGTTGCCGAAGCCGTGCTTGCAGGCGATAGCCTGACGGGCAAGACCTTTGTCATCTCCGGCGTATTCGAGAAGCATAGCCGTGAGGAACTGACGGCCCTCATCGAGAGCCACGGCGGGAAAATGCTAAGCGGAATCTCCGGCAAGCTGGATTATCTGGTGGCTGGCGACAAAATGGGTCCGTCGAAACTGGCGAAGGCCGAGAAGCTCCAAATCCCGATCATAGGCGAGGACGACTTGTTGTCCATGCTCGGGTAATACCTGACCCTATTTACATCACCTTTTTTTAAAAATATAGGTTTAAACGTTTTAAACATATTTTCTTAAGGTAATTCGACTTATTTACCCTACTTTTGCAACGCTGTTAAACGGTAATATTCCACAGGAAACATGAACGAACTACAAGGTGCCGGCGTGGCACTCGTTACCCCTTTCCAAGCGGACGGCTCAATTGATTTTGATACGCTCGGCCAGTTAATCGACCATCAGATCGAAGGTGGCATGGATTATTTGGTATCCCTCGGCACGACTGGCGAGACCGCCACGTTAACCGCCGCGGAACGGAAGGATGTTTGGAAGTTTACCGCCGATAAAACCAATGGGCGCGTGCCGCTGGTCGCTGGAATCGGCGGCAACAATACGGCGGAAATTGCCCAGCAAGTGGGCAGCTTCGACATTGCCGGATACCACGCCATCCTGTCGGTAAGCCCGTATTACAACAAGCCCAGCCAAGAGGGTATCTACCAGCATTACAAAGCCTTGTCGGAAGCCTCCCGCCTGCCACTTATCCTTTACAACGTGCCTTCCCGCACGGGGAGCAACATCACGCCCGAAACCACCGTACGCTTAGCCCGGGATTTCGCCAATATTGTCGCAACAAAGGAAGCTTCGGGAAACTTTGACCAGTTTAGCAAAATCATGCGTGATAAGCCGGCAGATTTCGTATTGATTTCGGGTGATGACGGTGTTACCCTTCCGATGATGGCGCTCGGTGCCGTAGGCTCGATATCGGTCATAGCCAATGCATTTCCGGCCTACGTGTCGCGCTTGGTACACCTGTGTCTGGAAAGAAAGTATGAGGAAGCGCAGCTAATCCACAGCCAGCTGTTGCATATCACCGACTTATGCTTTGCGGAAGGAAATCCGTCCGGTGTAAAATCGTTTCTGTCCCAGCTCGGTATCGGGCTGCCAGACGTACGCCTTCCCTTGGTGCGCGCCTCCGCCCAGCTCGCAAGCGCCACCCAAAAAGCGCTGGAAGGGTTTAAGGGTCAATAACCCTGACCGAAGAGGAAAGATATAACCCACGAGCAAAGAGTCCGGCCGAATGGGATCGGCCGGAGTTTTACCTATTCGCCAAATACACTATCCAAGATAAGCTTTTGGATAGCGATGGGCTCCACCAACGGATCCTGCTTCTCGGACGTTACCAACACGGGGTAGTAGGCTTCTGGAATATTTACCGCACCGTGCGAACCCTTGACCAAATTCGCGTCAAGCGGCACGACATCCATCACATAGCGAAGCCCTAATTTTTTGCGTAGGAGTTTATAGCCGGCACGCAATCTTGACGTCATAAACATCTCGACAGGGTCGTAACCGGGCTTTTTGTGGATATCCACCACACGGGCATAATCTGGCGCCACCCGATCGTCCATCCAAAAATAATAGGTAAACCAACTATCGGGCTTAGCCACGGCAACGATATCCCCGGCCCGCTCGTGGTCGATATGGTGAGCGGCTTTTGCATCGCCATGCAGCAGCAGCTCAATATTGGGCTCCTTCGCCAACAGTTGCAACACCTGCTGCTTGACGCCCTCATCGCGGGTATAAACGTGGGCAATTTGATGATCCGATACGGAAAACGCCTGCGAGGCCCCTGCATCCAGCAGTTCGAGTCCACGCTCTACGCGAATGCCCAACAAGCCCGCCTGCCGGAGTATGCGGTTGATGTGAATCGGTTTCGATACGGGCACGATGCCATATTCGGACAGTAGAATCACATTGGCGCCCCTACCTTCATAAAACTTGACCATGCGCTCGACCAGGGCATCGATTTCACGCAGTTCCTTGCCAATCAGCTTCGGGTCGGGACCTAATTTCTGCTGGCAATAGTCTAGCTGAGGGAGGTAAACCAAGCTAAGCGTGGGGCTGTACTTCTCCTCTACGTACATGGAAGCGTCCGCAATCCACTGCGAGGAAACGATATCTGCCGCGGCTCCCCAAAAACGAAACAGCGGAAACTGCCCGAACTTGGCTTGCAGCTCATCGCGGAGGGATGCAGGATGCGAGTAGCAGTCGGGCATCTTGCGTCCGTCGGCCAGGTAATTGGGGCGTGGAGTCACCGAATAGTCGGCACCCGAATACATATTGTACCACCAAAACATCTGGGCACAGGTGAACTCGGGATTACGTTCCTTGGCGATATCCCAGACCGACTTGGCCTGAACCAAGTTGTTGGACTGCTTCCAGAATTTGACTTCCGCATCGCGGTGGTCGTACCAGCCATTAGCGACGATGCCGTGTTCGCTCGGCCAGCGCCCGGTCAAATACGTCGACTGCACCGAAGTAGTCACTGCAGGCAGGACCGGTTTGATCAGGCTCAGGTGTTTTTTGTCCAGATAGGATTTTAAAAATGGAGTCTCCTCCCCAATCACGGCTGACGACAGCCCTACGATATCCAATACTACGGTTTTTCTCATGTTCTCACCTCGCGTAACGTTAATCCGCCATGCTGTGGCGGGGTTATTATTCAATTATATAGCGGTAGCCTGTAGCTTTGGCGCTCCGCTCCTGACTAGTGCGCGTTGATTCGATATGCATCGCGCCGTTCCGTTTGGACCCCTACTTGGCGAGCTGTCCGGTCACCCAGGTCAACTCGCGCGAAATGGAATCCGCGATCGGCAGCTGAAGCTCCTTGGGCAATACGCCCCACGTGTATGTTTCCACTTCCAAATGCTGGGTAAGCTGCCCTGCCTTGTGCAAGGCCAGTATCGCTAATATGTCGGATTGGGTAGACTGCAGCGTTCCCAGGTCCTCGAGGAAGATGGGGACATGGAAATGCGCCCGCCACTCGGCCGTATCCGGATCGTGCAGCGCAGCCTGCGCCTCGGGCAAATCTTTGTGGCGAACCAGTTCGCCGTTGTGTTGGCGCGCGATGACCTGATGCAGGTATACGGGTTCATCGAACCCCATAAAGGCCTTCCCCACCGCTTGCCGTGCTTGGCTATCGGCTGCCAACACGGCTTTAATCGCGGCACTGATTTGGAATTTACCAATGCCGATGCCTAATTCATTAAGCTGGCCGACCACCGTCCCGTGGCTCTCGTACCCCAACGCGAAATGGCAAACATCATAGCAGATACGGACGTGCTTTTTCAACGTGCGTACCGCATCCTCCTCCCCTAGCCCGAAGCGTTCGGATAGCATGACGACGCCCTTGGGCAACAACTCGTGGACATACCAATCGATAAATTCGGGGCCGTTTTCCAGCACGCCGTCGGGTTCCGGCTCGATATCCAGATGCAAGACGGTACCCTGCTGGCTTTCGATCTGCACCAGGCCGATGACTACTTCCAATATATGCTGAGTGCTGCGTTCGCGCATGGCACGCCACGCTTCGTCACTATCCAAGTAGTGGTGTCGGTACCCCAAAGGCGAGGTCGAAATACCTCCCTCCATACCCTCAGGCAGAATGTCCGCCAAAATATTGAATAGTCGTACAGTATAATCCCGTCGCTCTAGCGTGGTCCAATCGGGTGCGTGCACGGCTTCTTTAACGACTTCATCATGGAAATTTCCGAACGGAAAGCCGTTCATCGTGAAAACATACACACTATTTTCAGCCAGCCATGCCTTAAACGAAGCAAGCTGCGCTTTGTCTGCCAAGGTTTTGCTCGCTAGATCTGACAATCGTAAGCCTAGACCCATTGGCTGCCCCGGCGACACCTGACGCTTAATGGCTGGGACGTGCTCTTGCAACAGTGCGAAGTGGGTGGCCCAGTCCTCGCCACCATGAATATTCGTACAATAGGTAAGATGCCCGTAATCCGTCCGCATATCCGTTAAGAATGTACGCCGACACGCTCCTGCAGCAACGCCACAGCCTTCAGCACCAGCTCATGATCCATGTGGTGTACCTCGACCCCCTTCCCGATTTCCTCCAGAAGCATGATGGTCAGACGGCCACCCAGATGCTCCCTAAACTCTTCCAGTCCTACCAACAGGGGACTTGACCCTTCCTCGCCGTCAATGAGTGGATGGAAAACCGGCAAGCCTACTTGTTGCAGGACGTCGACGATACGATTGGCATCGTCCAATGAAAGGAGGCCCGTTAAATACGAATACATACTGTCTAGCGCAATACCGATGGCCACCGCCTCACCGTGCAGCACCTCGAAACCGGACAATTGCTCCAATTTATGCGCGCTCCAGTGGCCGAAATCCAGTGGCCTCGACGACCCCGTTTCAAACGGGTCAGCCCCACCAATATGCTGCAGATGCAATTCAGCACATCTGAAGATCATGTATTTTGATGCTTCGGGCTCACGCTGGTGAAGGGCGGTCGCATGCTCGGCAATCCATTCGAAAAACGTGCGGTCCTTAATCAGGGCCACTTTCACCGCTTCGGAAATACCCGAAAGCCAAGCCCTGCTCGTCAATGTCTGCAATAAGCCGTAGTCGTTGAACACGGCAAAAGGCGGGCTGAACGTACCAATAAAGTTCTTCTTCCCTTGGTAGTTGATGCTGTTCTTAACCCCAATGCCGGAGTCGTTTTGGGACAAAACGGTCGTTGGAATACGAATATGACGAATACCGCGATGGGAAATCGTAGCGGCGTAACCCACCGCGTCGAGGACAGCGCCGCCGCCTACGGCGATGACGTAGGAATGTCTGTCAATACCGTATCGATCGACCGCCTCGATGATCCGGTCAACCACGGCGTAGTCGTTTTTGCACGCCTCGCCGCCTGGCACGACAACCTGTTCGCCCACTAAGGACACCGTTGGCATACCCGAAAAATAAGCTTGGATATTTTCCTTCAACTGGGTATGCGCCGCCAGGACGCCCTCATCGATTACGACCAATACTTTGGGCGTGGCCTCAGCTGCCTGCGAGGCAAAAAAATCTGCCAACAAACGGTTTGTTTCCGCAAACAAGCCCGTCGTGAAATGTACCGGATAGCGGTATGATACCGTAAATTCCTGAATTATTGAATCCCTAACCATATATTGTCAAAACCAAAATCAGTAACTAACCAAATACGCTGCAGGCCTCTACCAGCAACGGTGCGTCATTAGGTGACCGCAAACTTCCTTCCCAGCCACACCGATAGCGGAAACAGCAACAATACCAAGACCGTCAATGGCCAAAAGCCCGTGGCTGCCACCCACACCGCATTCATGAAGATGAGCGCCAACACGGCGTTCTTAACCGACTTACGGATGTCTCCCGCCGCCTCCGTACGTACGGCACGTATAAGCGGCATAAAAATCGTCAGCCCGAACACCACCATAATTGCTATCCCGAGCGTCCCTCCGCCACGCATGACTCCGAAATAAGCCAAGGCTGCCATTACCAAGGCATACAGCAAACCGGCAAAAAGCAAGGGCAAGCGCTTGCCGCCGTGCACTTCGCCACGGCTAATAACGGTAATCGCGGCGACGTAAACGATCGGTATAAAGGAGAGTGCCCAGACTTGTGGCAATACCTCCGCAAAGACGCTAACGCCCAAAAGCAGGTTTAAACCCCGACACAGCCCCATCACGGTGGGCCCGGCCACGACGCTGTGCTTCGCCCATTTGTCGTAAACCAAACAGGACACCACGATGGCCACGGCAATCAAGCCCGAGAGCATACTGACGGCAGCAGCCGAGCCTACGCCTACGGCGAACAAAAAAATCCCAAACCAAGTAGCGCTTTCCAAGCTCACCCTTCCGCTAGGGATAGGTCGTTCGGGACGCTCCGCGGCATCCAGCCTGGCATCAAACACGTCGTTGAATACCACCCCGCCCGCGTAAAGCCCCATGGTGGACACGCCTATCAGCAGCATTGCGTCCACCGGCCATTGCCAATCGCCGCCTGTCAAATACAGCGTGGCTAATGCCGTGCCGGCAATGACGTCAGAAATTGCGGTAACCACATTGGCGGGACGCGTCAGTTGCGCATAAGCCTTCCAGGCGATAGCCATCTCTGCTGATTACGAGATAATAATCGACCCAGCATCGCGACGCGGTTGCTGTCCGCCCCGCAAGACGGTGTTACCTTCATATTTCTGCGCTTGGTCAATGTCCGTTTTCTCCAGCATGGCACGCTCATCCAGCTGCCCGCTTTGCGCAAAGGCCGTAATGGCATTTTTATAGCATACCCGTTCGATATGCTCCTTGGGGACGCCCATTTTCACCATCAGCGCCGCCGTCTTGGGCACCGCTAAGGGGTCGCTAATGCCCCAGTCAGCCGCCGAATTAACCATAATTCGCTCAGGTCCGTATTGCTTCACGATTTCAACCATGCGCTCGTTCCCCATCTTGGTGAACGGGTATATCGTAAACGCCGCCCAAAACCCTTTGTCCAGCACCTCCTTAACCGTTTCCTCATTGTTATGGTCGATGATTACCATTCCCGGATCAAGACCGTGCTCCAGCGCAATATCCATGCTTCGCGAGGTACCTTTTGTCTTGTCGCGATGCGGAGTATGCACCTGCACGGGCAGGCCAGCCTCCTTGGCCAGCTCCAGCTGAGCGCGGTAATATTTGTCTTCGGCGGGTGTTTGGTCGTCAAAGCCTATTTCGCCGACGCCCACCACGCCCTCTTTGTACACAAAAAAAGGAAGCAGCTCCATGACTTGCTCGGCCAGTGCCTCGTTGTTTGCCTCGCGTGAGTTTAAGCCGATGGTACAGTAATGCTTAATACCGAATTGTGACGACCGAAAGCGTTCCCAGCCGATTAAGCTGCTGTAATAATCCCGAAATGTATCAATCCCCGTACGAGGCTGCCCGACCCAGAATGCCGGCTCGATAATACCGACGATGCCTGCGTCGGCCATGGCCTGGTAGTCGTCCGTCGTACGCGACACCATATGGATATGCGGATCAAAAAACCGAAATCCCTTCACGGCGTCCAAATCCAGCTCAACGCGTTGCCCCATCGCGGACCGATCCTGATTATGACTTGTACACATAGTTACTTTTTTTATTGCGCACTGGCAACACCCCAATCAGCCCAGGGCGTGCTGGCTATATCTACCTTTAATAATTCCTTCGTCGCGGTTTCCGTGGCCACATATTGCTTCGCCTCCCCGAAATTGCTTTGGCTAAACGCAAAGGCAATGGCTTGGCGCTCAAGAAGGCTTTCGCTCGACTCGATACGCTTGGACATCAACTCAAAAGCGCGCCCTTCAATAAACGGTGACACCAAAATCCAGAGTATGGGGTTTATCTCCCGGCCAGCGGCTGCACGCTCGTACGCGTAGTCGACCAAGGTGCGGGCCAGCGCCTCGTTATTGCGATCGCGCAAACCGATGATCTGCGGGATATATTCTTCCGTAAAAAATGCTTTTAGCACCAATTGATTCCACAGGCCCTCATCCAAGTAGCGGGCCGGATAATGATTATCCAACAGCACAGCCTGCCGTACGAAGCCCATGTTGCTGCGCACGCCCTCCGCGCACCGCTGAGTCCACGCATGGGGGTAATGGTACACCGGCAAGGCCGCATATAGGGCGACCAGCTCCTCCATCTCCCCGTAGATAAACAGCTGCTCGATTAGCTTCTGGTAGGAGGCTTCCTCCAGTGCGGGGATATGCATCAGCACCCATACGCGAGCCAGCCGCGCAAGCGACCAATCCTTCACCACAAGGGGCATACCGTTTGGCCCGACGCCGTGCATTACCCCCGCTGAAACCAATCTATCCGCGTATTGTATTTTTCGGGGCAAAGTAGTGAATACGCGAGCCAATCGCCCCGGAACGGGGTTTGCGGCAATTTGGCTTACCTCGCTTGCCAACACCTTCCATTCCTCCTCGCTTAGCTGCTGTCTGATCAGGTCAGCGACGGGGCCGTCCTTGACGGGGTGCTGCCCTACTCCCCCAGCCTTCAAATCATCCATGGTTATTTCTATGCGCTTTTTGATGCCTAACTACTTCCGGCCGCCTGAATCCAAAAATCCCCACTGCACGGTAGCAATCAGCCTCAAACTTACGATTTTTTCAAGTATTGTCATCGCTCCCAACCCTGATTATCGCAGGAATGTGACGTACGGCTCTACGATTCTCGCGAAGACGTGGCTAATACCCTGATTTCGGGGCCAAAACGTAGGTTCCCGGCTGCAAAGCGTAACGCAAAAAGCCATCCTGGGCGCCCAGATCCGTGATAGCGTCGTGGCCAGTCATCTGCAGCGCATCTTCGGGCAAGACCTCCACGATAGCCGTACTATTAGGCGGCACGGTCAGTTCAAGGTGCAACTTGCCGCTTTCACGCGACCATGCCGTTTCGATCACCCCTACGGGCGAGTCGAATGATGCGTTGGCCCAAATCAAATCGGTGTCGCCCGCTGCGGGCGGACGCACGATGAACTGCCGGAATCCGGGATTCCCGGAATCGCGCTTGATGCCTGCTACCCCGTCAACATACCAAGCGCCTGGATAAAGGTACGAGCTGTGCAGCAAGGAGTGTCCCGGCAGGTCCTTTTCCCACATTTCCCATAGGGTAGTCGCGCCGTTGTCGCGCATGTAGCCCCAGCTTGGGTATGCGGTTTTCGACACCATGCTATAGATGAGGTCGTTGCGGCCTTCTTCACGCAGAAACTTAAACAATAGCGCGCCACCGGTAATTCCGGCATGAATATGTCCTTTTCTGACTTCCAGGATTTCCTGCTCCAAGCGGGCCACTACGTCGTCCCGTAGAGAGGCCGGTACGACGTCGGCCAACAATACCGCTGCTAGGACAGCCATCGACCCGTCCGCATAGCTATGGTCGGCTGCTTGGTAGAAACGTTCGTGTATCGCTTGGGCGGTACGGGCGGCCTGCTGCTCCCACTGGATAGCCTGGCCTACACGTCCGATGACACGGGCAGCCTTGGCAGCCGTACGGAGGTTGAACACATAGTATGCGTTGTTCAGGCACAATGTCTCTGGCGAATCGTTGTTCATTCCCTCGGCCGTGGCATTGGGCCATAGCCAATCCCCCAAAAAGTCCCACTGTCCGCCAAACCGCTGCAGCATATCGCCTTGGGTATGGGAGTGGAGAAAATCCAGCCACCCTTGCACAAGCTGGAAGTTCTCGCTTAGGACTTGCTCATCGCCATAATGCTGATACATAAACCAGGGGAGCGAAACGACAATGCCTCCCCAGGCGGGACCACCGCCCCCGGCGTACGTAGGTGCGGTATGCGGTAATATGCCATTGCCTAGCAAGCGCCCGCTAGTCACATGTTTACGGGCATAGTTCGTATCCAACATATTGCCCACCATGGGCTCCGTGCCTTGCACATCGCGCCAGTCTTCCATCCATTTGGTATAAAAGGCTCCCAGCTGGTAATTGAACATGCCTGTTTCGCTGGTAGAGTGGGCGTCCCCACCGTAGCCCAGGCGCTCGCGTTGCGGGCAATCGACAACAAATCCGCCCAGCGAGAGGTTCTCAAATGTCCATCGCACACGGTCGTAAATCCAATTTTGGAGGGGGTCAGAGCTTTCAAATCGGGTAGCGCTCTGATAGTTCGTGCGGACCATCCAACCGCGGATGTCATCGAGCTGGGGGGCTTCCGACAAGCCGTGGATGGTAATCCAGCGCCCGGAGCTATAATTGAACCGATTGCGGAAGGTCCCCTCTCCCGTGTTCCCTAGTACGTAGGCGCTGCGCAGGTTAAACGTCATGTCGTCCTGCTCGCGTTCGGAATATTGGAAACGGATGGTATCACCGGGCTTTCCGCGCAGGTTGACTTCCGTCCATCCAGCGAAGTTGACTCCCATGTCCACGCGGTACGACCCATCGGGCCGCGCTTCGATGCCCACCGGCCGCAATTCGTCAAAGAGCCGGTTTCCCTCTGTTTGCTGGGCGGACAGGCGCAGTGTCGGGGCATATTCCGTAGCGTGTTTCCAGGCGGAATCATCAAATCCCCGCGTATTCCAATTCGGAATATCCCTGCGGGCGTCAAAAATTTCGCCGCCCATCTGCCCAAAGTCCCATTTCCCGAGCAAGCGATTCGGGCTCGGGTGGGTTCTCCACGAGGCATCCGTTCGCACGGATGCCAGCGGCTTGGCGTCCGCACTGGGGTTCTGCTCACGGAATATGTCTACCTGTGCCATCACCATCGGTGTCAGCGGCCGGTCGTCGTGCAAAACATACGCCGGAAATATGGACCACGACGTCCCCAGCCAAATAGCAATCACGTTGTCGCCGCGCCTGAGTTCGCTGGCGATATCGTAGGCCACGTATCGAGCCCGTTTCGTATGGTCGGTGACCGCGGGTTCCAGCACATCCTCACCGATACGTTTCCCGTTGACGTATAATTCATGGTAGCCAACCGACGCGAGGAACAACACCGCCCTGCCGGGCTTATGGCTAAGGGTAACCGTCTTTCGGAACCACGGGTCCTGGATGTTATTGTCAGGTGCCGCCCGATTATACAGCTCGTCAGAACCAATCCACTTGGCGCTCCATTGCGATGGGTCAAACAGGCCTGTTGTCCACCGCGCGGGCTCACTCCACCTGGAGACCACGCCGTTCTCATCCTTCACTTGGACTTTCCAATGGTAGGTACGATCCGACGCAAGCGCCTTTCCGCCATACGCGATGTGTTGCATGTCGTTCGACTCAACCCAACCGCTGTCCCACTCGTCGCCCACGCCATGGCGTAGCACTTTTTCCGACGAAGATACCAGAATGCGGTAGGCGGTCTGGCTTTGGCCAAACGCCTTCGAGTTTGTTGCCTGCAATACCCACGCGAATCGTGGCGCGGGATTATCCAGCCCCTGTGGGTTGTTGAGATACTCTAAGCGAAGTTTGATGGGTAGTACCGAACTGGCCTGCGCCGCCGCCGAAATCACCGTGAAGAAAACGGCCAATAATGCCATTGGGATAATCCTGCCCTTGGCTCTTGGAATGCATATCTGCTTACTAATCATTATAGGTCCATTAAAAAAATCGTAAATTCAATTAAAGTGCGTGTCAAACGAATCGCTGCAACATCGTTAGCATGGTGCGGTCTAGCTTATGCCCGTACCAATCCTCGTAATCCACATCCCGGCGATCGGAATTAAGGATGCCAAACGCTCCGTCAAACTCCCATAGCGCGAAGCCGATGCCGTGCTCGGTCAAGACCGAAAACATGTCCTCCATCCAGGCCAGGGCAACCTGGTGCGGCGTTTCCTTCCACGCGCCGCATTCGCCACAGTGCACGCCCACGCCTTGCTGGACGAGGGCGATCCACGGTTTGAATTGCTCAAGCAGCCACGCCTTATCCTGCACGTGGCCATTTTCCTCGCTAGGCCAGGCCACAGGCGGGAGCTCGTCGGGGCGCTGGAACACCCACGGCGCCTTATAATGCGACACCAACCCGGGCGCATAGCCCCGGCAACTTTGTGCTACGTCCAAATGTCCGATACCGTCAACTACCTGGGTGCCGATGTCGTTGCCATCGGCAATTACCAAATGGCGTGGGTTCGCCATCCGGATGGCGTCAAATCCTTGTTCGATCAGACGTCGGTACAAATCATCGGGAACCGCGCTACGTCGCGAAAACTGATCGTTCATATCCTCACGAAAACAAGGCTCGTTAAGCAAGTCAAAACTGATTTGATCCCTGGTCTTGTGGCGCAGAAGCTTGGCCCAATATCCCCAATGGAACAGGAACGCCTCCATGGCCTCGGGATCCTGCCACAGGTTATACGGTTCCTCAAAGCCCGCATTGACGCAAAAGCCCGGCGCGCGATGCAAGTTCAGGCTCACGTGCAAACCTTGTTGATTTGCCGCATCGACTAGCTCCAAGATGTCATGTACCCGTTCGACGTTAATCCGGACAACCTCCTCGCGCAAGATAGGCCGCGAACGATCGAAATCTACATAATACGGGTAAGCCATGGGAATCCGTACGAAATCAAAGCCCCAATCGGCTATCCACCGCAAATGCTCCTTCGTGGTCCGCTGACGCCGCATGCGGGGATCTGGGTTAAAAAAATCAAGAAGGTTGAAGCCTTTCCATCTCGGCAGGGCGTTGGCCGGTTTTGCCTGGGCAAGCAGCTCCTTTAGCAATGCGGGCGTCCCCGTTGCCAAAAGGCCTGCCGTCTTAATCATGTCTCGTCTGTGCATCCTGATAGCGGCATTTCCCGCGCTCATTTTTATTCGGCGTCGCTAGCTAAAAAACTCCAGTTCTGCCTCGTGTACGCCGTCCGGCGTGGTATAGAAAGGGCGCCCCTCGACCACCGCATGCTTGCGCTGGTCGATACCCAATGCATGGTAGATCGACTGGTGGATCCGTTCAATCCGTATAGGCTTCTCGATGGTCTTACAAGGACGTTCATCGGCCGTCTTACCGTACACGAACCCTTTTTTAACGCCGCCGCCAAACATCAACATGGAGCAGCCATCAGTAAAGTGGCGGTGCATCCCATAGTTTTTTATGTCGTGGATCACGTCGGGCTGGTCGACCTGATGCAGCACTTCGGCGCCGGGTCGGCCCTCCATGACCATGTCACGGCTAAATTCACTTGCCAAGACAATCAAGGTGCGGTCGAGGTGGCCGGATTTTTCCAAATCCTTGATCAATTGCGCGATGGGCGCGTCGATCAGCCGCTTCATATCCCGAGCGCGCACATGCCCGTTCTCGTGCGTATCCCAACCCATGAAGGGTTCATACTCGGTCGTCACGCTGATGAAGCGGGCTCCCTGTTCGGTGAGGCGGCGTGCCATAAGGCAACCCAGCCCAAATTTCCCCGTATTATACTTATCATAGCTTTCTTTCGGCTCGTCGCTCAAATCAAACGCTTTGGCTTCAGGCGATTTCAGAAGCATATAAGACTGCTCCATGGAGCGCTTAAAGGATTCCTTCTGGTAATCGCTTCCGTACTCGCCCAATGGGCTCTGGTTTAGCAGCTCTTCGTAAAATTGGTTGCGTCGTTCGAAGCGACTGAACGACATGCCTGCCGGCGGACGCACCGCATCCAAACCCTGTGACGGATCGGGAATCATGAACGGTCCGTATTCGCTGCCAAGGAACCCAGCCGTGTGAAACGCTTTCAGTTCTTCGGCCTCGCCCACCGTCATCCGCTGTCCGATGTTGATGAACGCCGGAATTACGGGGTTTTTGGGCCCCAGCTCCTGGGCAATCCACGAACCGATATGGGGAGCGGCCACCGTTTGTGGAGGTTCATAGCAGGTATGCCAATGATATTGGTGCCTCGAATGGAGGATGTGGCCTAGGTCGGCCGCCACATACGAACGTATCAACGTGCCTTTGTCCATCAGGGCGCCGATGGATTCCAGCCCTTCCGAAAAAAAGATGCCGTCCAGTGCGGTAGGCACGGATTTGAAGGTGCTCAGCACGCGCTGGGATTCCAAGCCTTTCTCGAAAGGCGTGTATTTTTTAGGGTCAAACGTATCGGTATGTGCCATTCCGCCTGCCATCCAGAGTAGGATGACGGTATCGGCCCGAGGCACGTTCCCGGAGCACGATGCCAAAAACCCTGACAAAGGCGCCCCTGCCGCCAACGCGGCTAGCGTGCCCGCGCTTGCGGTCTTCAAAAAATTCCGTCGACTGATGTGCTGATTCATGATAATTCCCTCCATTTTAGGGCTTACCCCTATTCGATAAACTGAAATTCAGGCAACAATACAATACCCCATAGCAAATCCTGCACGGATTCGGTTGCCACGCTGTCGCCCAGCAACGCTGTCGCTACCTTGCGCTCACCTACCGTGGGCGCTCTTCCCAAGGCCTTGCGATAAACCGCATCCACCAGCTGTTCCCCATTTGAGTGCGTGGATGTCCAGCGGGCGGCTCCCTCGCCTAAAATCTCGTTGAGGAGCGCACCGTTTGTCAGTTCCATAGCCTGCAAAAGCGTCGCATGGCTTTCCCTCACGCTCGTCACGTTTTCGCGCGAGGGACGTCCCAACGCCGTCAAAAAGGGATCGTTCTGGACCAAGGCCGCACGCACGAACGCATGCTGCTGTGCATACTCCTCTCCACTGCCCAGCGGATTATATTTCAGCGCATGGACCGGATACATGGGGTGTACCGCCGTGCTGATGGCATCAGCAAACTGCTCGGCGGTCAGTTTCCGCTTTAGCATCCCCCGAAACACGAAGTCGCCCGCATTGATAGACGCAGGATCGGCCACTGCTACTGACGGCAACTGGTAGGTCTTCGACGAAACAATGAGTCCGATAAGCTTCTTGACGTCGTGCCCCTGCTCTACGAAATATACGGCAAGCCAGTCCAGCAAGTCCTGGCTCCACGGGTCGTTGTCCATCTCGTCTGTCGGCGATATAATTCCCCGCCCCATCAGCTGCGCCCAAACGCGGTTGACCAGCGTACGATACAAACGCCCATTCTCGGGCTTGGTCAGCAAAGCGGCGAGCTCGTTGGATTTCTGTGCGACGGTCGCGTCTTGAGTAATGGTTCCCAGTTCGCTCCAAAGGAAGCGCGTGTCGGCCATCTCCCCGGTAGGTATGTCGCAGCGATTAATTTCCAAGGGCGTTTCCGAAAAAATGTTGGCAAACGCATACGCATCCGTCAGTTTCCAGTCGCTGATAAAGCTATCGTGACACGACGCACATTTGAGGTTGAGCCCCAGCAGGGCTTGGGACACGTTTTGCGCAGCCTGCATGGCCGTGGTTTGGCTGCTATTTACGGCGCCTCGCCATTCTATGCCTCGTATAAATCCCTTGGATCGCTCATCCGGATCAACGAGCTCCCGCACGAACTGGTCATACGGCATGTTGCTTTCCAGTGCCCTAAACAGCCAATCCGAGATATTAGACCGCCCGTTGGTAATATAACCCGTCCCGGTATAATCGTTTCGCAGCAAATCGTTCCAGAAAGACGTCCAATGTGTGGCATAATCCATGTTTTGGGCCAATAATTCGTCCACGATGCGTGCGCGCTTGTCCGGTGCTTCCACCTGCTCAAAGCGTTCGATTTCGTCGGCCGTCGGTGGCAGCCCAATGATGTCGAAATAAGCGCGTCGCAGAAATGTCCGGTCGTCGACCGGTTCGGGCCAGGCGACGCCTTGCTCCTTAAAATAGGCATCCACCCAGCGATCGATCGGGTTTTCCACCCCTTGTACTGGTGCCGGAAGCGCGGGGTTGCGCGGTTGCAAATCGGCCACTTTAAAAATCCCTTGGACGTGGTCGGGCCAAGGCGCCCCCCGGTCTATCCACAATTTAATTAAGTCAATTTCGGTTGGGTCCAATGGCTTTCCTTTGCCGGGCATGGCCTCCTTGTGCCCGGCGGGCAACGTAATCCGCCGCACCAATTCGCTACCGCGGGCATCGCCGGGCCGCACGGATGGACCGGAGTCACCACCTTGGAATACGAATTCCTTTTGATCGAGTCGCAGGCCGCCTTCGGCCTTATCGCTGCTGTGGCACTGGTAGCACCGATGGGCCAAGATAGTTCGGGCGGCAACATTCAGCTCAAGCGCCTGTTGGTCGCTCAGGCTATCGTTGTCGGATGAATAGGACGCCCAGTTAAAATTCTCGAGATTGGTCCCGCCACCAATCTCGTCGGCATAGCGATCCGCGGGCGCCCACGGCGTAACACTCAGCAGGTAATCGCGACCGTGCGTCAGCGAGCCACCATAATGCCCGGTAACGAAAATGCCCAAGCCTGCCAGAAAAAGCGCAGATCGGAACGCCCGCACCCATGCCAGTCGTTTCGTCCGGAGGGCACGATGGAGCGCAAATGCGGCGAATATTCCCAAGAGCATGGTTGCTACGCCCGCATTTTGATGGTTATCTAGCAATTCTCCGCCGTAGTTGCCGCTTTCGGCCAGCAGCCAACCAAACAATGCCGCCAGCAATCCCGCCCCTGCCCCCGCATACACCAGCCAGCTAATCCCCGGACGCAGGAAGCCCTCGAAACGTTTCAGCGTTGTCGCTTCCATAGCCGCGGCAATGACCAGCAGGGCAATGGGGAAATGCACGACGACCGGGTGCATACGTCCTAGGAATTCCCAGCCCCACCATAATTCGGCCGGGGCCATCATCTCGGTATCGGCAAAACTCAGGGATACGCCAAAGCAGAGGACGAGCGCCGCTAGCCTACGGTAAAAGGGCCGATATGATAACCGCGGAGATTGCATTAATTCTTGTCGTTAAACGTGGGAGGTAATGATTCCACAGGCCACATAATTAGGTTAAGCACCAAATATAACAGAAAAGCACCCAATCACCATCATGCGCTTACCTGCCCCTGCGCATCCTGCCTGTGCGATAAAAAAGCTGGCAATCTGCATTTCGCAGCACCGATGCGCAGTCGCCCGTACACCTCACGTCGTGAGGCAACAAGAAAGCAAAACCCGTTGACTTACAAGCGCCGGCACGGTCTTCATCGACGTTTCCATAGCCAGCCTGACGGCTGATGTCCTTGATCGCGAAAAAACTGACCTATCGAAGCCTTACACTGAATTACAAAAACGAAACCCGCCTCCTCACCCTGCCTTAGCGGCCAGGTGTGGGGCGGGTTTATCCGGTTACTAGCGTTCCGTTTGGCTAGTTTGCCGTCTTGGAAACGAAGCGATAGTCGCCCGATCCTATATTTACGACGATATGTCCGTCTTCTTCGGCATAGGCGTAGGTGCTGTTTTCCAGATTGGTTCCGTTCACGGTAACCGCGGCGGCCGTCTGGGCCGGCACGTATACCCGGGCGGTAGTATTCACCGGAATGGTCACGTTTTGCTTGACCTCACCATCCGTACGTTCCCAGGAAGAACGAATCCATCCGTTAATCGACCGGTATGAACCGGCCACTTCGTTCACGCCGGCTTCCAGGATTTCGGGCTTGATTACCAGCTTCCGATACCCTATTCCATCCGAACGGATCCCCGCCATATTGCCAAACATCCATTCGTTTACGGCACCGAAGGCATAATGGCTGAAGGAGTTCATGCTCGCGTTGTGCACGAAACCTTTATCCTGCGTGTAGCTGTCCCAGCGTTCCCAAATGGACGTGGCACCGTTGACCACCTCAAAACCGAGCGAAGGGTATTCCGTACTCAAAATCAACTGGTAAGCCAAGTCGGAATTGCCCGTAGCGGAGAGCGCCGGCAGTAAGGGCCTGAACCCGAGGAAACCCGTGGAGAGCTTGCCGTCATTGGCCTCCACCAAGTCGCGCAGCCATTGACCCGCTTTGCCCTGATGAGCCGCGTCAAGCAACTGCATGTAAATGGCATTCGCGTATGCGGTTTGGGTATGCCCCTCGAAACCAAGCGAGCCATCTACATAGCCTGCGCCGTCGCCATAAACCGCCGCATCGGTCTTGAACTTGCCTCCTTCATCGCTATAGTGCGCAAGGAATGCCTGCATGATGGATTCCACTTCGGCCACGTAGTATCCAGCACGTCCTGGGTCGCCGACAGCCTCCAGCATGTCCGCCATCAGCTGTGCACAGTATGCGTAGTAGAGGGTCGCCAGCAAGTCGGGAGAGGTTTTCTTCCCTACCGACAACCAGTCGCCGAAACCGCCTCTCGGACTAATTTCATTAAAGCTATCTTCCTTAAAGATGCGATCGTCGCCGGCTTTGTTGCGCAAGAAAGCCATGAATTTTTCCATATAGGGCAAAGACTCGCGCACCATTCGGGTATCGCCATACGTACGATACAGCTCGTACACGCAGATGACGCCAGCTTCGGACCATCCCGGCGAATAGGTATCCGACGCACGAATGGCTGCTTTTCCGTCGGCACGCTTAGGCATGGGCGAATACACGGGATACGCGCCATTATCCCATTGCGAATCGTTTAAATCCCGCACCCATTTCGTATGGAACGCGGCAATGTCCGTATTGAACGTAGCCGAATGGATGTAGATCTGGGCATCGGCGGTCCAGCCCTGGCGTTCGTCACGTTGTGGGCAGTCCGTGGGCACATCCAGGTAGTTGGACCGTTGCGTCCAGACGATATTGCTGTACAACTGGTTCAACATGGCATTGTCTGTTTGGAAGCTTCCCACTTCGGGCGTGACCGAGCTCATGGCCAGGCCCACCAGCACATCCTCAGACGGCTGCTCCCGCAATCCTGCAATCTCAACGTATTGGAACCCGTGGAACGTAAATTGGGGTTGCCATTGCTCGCCCTCGGAATCGCCACGCAATACATAGGTATCCGTGGCCCGTGCCATCCGCAGGTTTTCGGTCACCAAGGCCCCGTCCGGGTGCAACATTTCCCCATAACGCAATACGATGGAATCTCCCTCATTACCTTTGACTTGCAGCCGAACGACGCCGGCAAAGTTTTGACCGAAGTCAATGATGTATTTACCGTCTTCGCGCGGCGTGATTGACTTAGGCTTAAACTCTTGGATAACCTGCACGGGATCGCCCGGATAAATCTGGATTTCGCGCCCGGACTGATCGGTATAGACTTGCGCAATGTCCCACGCCGCATCGTCAAAACCGGGCCGGTTCCATCCTTCCTGTGCGAGCCGGGCGTCGTACGTTTCGCCCTGCAGCAAATCCGTTTCGCGTAGCGGTCCTTGGCTTGCGCGCCACGACTCGTCAGTGGCAACCACTTCGCGGCGCCCGTCGGCGTAGGTGATTTCCACTTGCGCGCGCAACAGAGGCACGTCGCCATAGAAACCACGCACCTGCGGCGTGCCGACTAGTAGCGCATAGCCCAAGTATCCGGAATACCATCCGTAAGATAAGGTAGCGGCAAACGCATTCTCGCCGTTACGGAGCTTCTCCGTGACGTCGTAGACGCTATAATACACGCGTTGGTTGTAGTCCGTCCAGCCTGGGGCGAAATAATCATTGCCCACCCGCTCGCCATTGATAAAAAATTCGTAGACACCCAGCGCCGTTACGTACAGACGGGCCGATTCGATACGTTCGCCCAATTCCTGGGTCTTACGCAGGTAGGGAGCGGGAGGCAGGTGATAGACATCGCCCTTTCCGTATTCGTTGAGGTCGTAGCCAATCCATTGGGCCGCCCAATCGTTATCTGACAGCAGGCCGGTTTCCCACCAAGCCACGTCGCTCCATTCGCCCGGCTGGCCATCCTTGTCCCAACTTTGTACTTTCCAGTAAACGCGGGTCTTTGCGGCAATTTCGGCGCCTTCGTACTCAATTTGGTTGGTAGCGTCGGACTCTATTTTCCCTGAATCCCATAAATCTCCCTGCCCTTGCTCGAGCAGTTGGGGCGATGACGCCACGAGCACCCGATAGGCAGTCTGTAATTGTCCGGGGGTATTGGACTCAAGCTCCCAGCTGAGCCGCGGCTTGGCGACGTCCAGATACGGATTGACTTTGTATTCCGTCCGTAGGTAAGTGGGATGTACACCCGGGCGCTCGCCACAGGCAAAGCATACGCATACGATGCTGATAAAAAGCAGTAACTTCCTCATTATTTAACAATCTTCACGCCTTTGGGAGCTTTGATGGTTGATTTGATTTCTCCATTCGCAAGCCGTTCGTGCTTTACCGAAAGCACGCCGTACGGTGTGGGATAGGTACCTTCCGCGAAGTCCAGGTCGCCTAGGTTAGGCTTAACGGCGATGCGTTTGGCTCCTTTCTCCAGTATTTTGATACCCAGCACGTGTTCGGTGAGCCATGCCGTCGGCCCGGATGCCCATCCGTGGCTCAAGCTGTGGCGCAGCCCGACATAGCAGTAGTCGCCGTATTCGCAATGCACGTCTACTTTATCGGCAGGTACCAGCTCGTCAATGCGTCCGGCATTTTCAAGCCACTTGATATCGAAATGTTCCCAGAAGGACGTTGCGCCGAGGTCGAGCATGCCGCCCCAGTATTCGCGAATCACCTCCATGGCCCCTTCGTAATTACCTGCCTTTGCCATGGCCTGCAGCATGTAATATCCGTAGAACGTGGAGAAATTTGCTCCTCCTCCTACGGCAAGCACCTCGTCGTTTGCCTTGTCAGCAGGTATCATGTCACGCAGCGCCAATAGGGCGGCGGCCTGCTTCGAATCGCCTTGTACGGGCGCATATTGTTCCATGCGTGCCAAAGCATCGGTTGCCAATCGCTTGGTTTCGTCGTCACCCAGGATATCGGCCAGCTCGGCAGCGATAGACAGCGACCATTGCGTCATCGCTTGCAATCCCGCGTGAATAGCTACGGGATCTTCGCTCGTGGGCCAGTCCAAAAACCGATTTCCGTCCATCATTTCCTTGCCATCCGGACCAACTTTGCTCGTAATCTGGCGTACCAAGCCCGCAAGATAGGTTTGCTGCTCGCGCAGGTAAGCGAGATCTCCGTGATGCATGTACCAGTCGTGGTGTAAGATGATCCACCACATCGAGTAGGTGCTGATTCCGCTCATCCAGCCGGGCAACGGCGTGACATCGCGCGCCAAATCGAGGCTTTTGGGCACTACCTCGTTATATCCGAATACGGCATTGACGGTAGCTACCTCCGGGTGCAGGTCTCCTACCCACACGAGGCGATCGCGCTTGATTCCATCCCACAGGTAGTCCTGCATGTTTAGGTGGACGGTGTATGCACCTACGCGCCAAATCTCGTTCAGGCGCTCGTCACTGCTGTTGAACGACCCAAGGTAAGGGATATCGCGATAAACGGCCATGGCCCTCACTTCCTTGAGATGAAGCTCGGCATCGGCATCCAATAGGTCGATGCGAACAAAGCGGAAGCCCGTTTCGCCCACTTGGATTTTGCCGAGCCACGGCACGATGATTTCCATATCGCGAATGGCATGGTCATTAGTAGCGCCATTTTCGCCTAGTTCGGCCATGGCCTCGCTGGCGGATTCCCCGAAACGGATGCGCACCTTGCGCGTCGAATTGCCCGGATTCCACATGCCGGTAACGATTTCCAGTCCGCCATGCAGCTCCTTGCCGAAATCGAGCAGCACGCTGCTTTGCGTCTGCCCTTGGTTTTTCAACACGGTAATGCTGGCGTTTGTCAAATCAGCCTGCCCATTGCCGGGCTGTAATAGTTGTTCCTCGTTAGCAATCTCGCCCGACTTCCAAAGAATGCGCGTAGGCGACAGGAATTCGTAAACGAACTCACTCGATTTGCGAGGATTGCCTTCAATAACTTGGCGGGTTTCCGCTTGTACCACTGAGGTCCCGATGCTGGCGACCAACAAAGCGAAAGCACATAATCTAATCATAATGGATGTGATATACGTAATTAGTTCGAACGTGCAAGATAGGCAGTCCCTTGGAAACGGGTATCCTGTACTCACCTGAAAAAAGGGCGGAAAAAGAACGGGGTACTGACTTTACCTGCGACTCCAAGTGGCCAGCACCCCGTTTTGGATTAGACGCTATCCGAGCTATTTCTTTACAAACCTCAGGTCTTTGAGGTTGAAGTTTCTCCTACCTCTCCGAAAAAACGAAGTTAAATCGGCCGCCGGGTGCGGTATCGCCATTCACGTAGAAATCCATGATATTGCCATTTTCCTGCATATTGTCATTCCACTTGAATTCGAAATCTAACTTTTTGCCATCGAGGGAAAATATGCGCCGCGCTACCTCGATCTCGAGGCGGTTGTCTTTGACGGCGTAGGGCGTTTCGGCTACCTTCTCCCACTCCCAGCGGTTGCCCACGTTCTTTTCGACGACGGCCCGACGTGACGACGGAGATACCCGGTTGATGATGTAATCATATCCGTTCCAGCCCGTCGACTTGTCCCTGTCGGCATCGATCAGGAGCATCATCCAGTTCCGGTCCTTGTACGAAGTTAGTGCTTCGGCCGTTTCAACATAGAAATAAACGTTTTGGTCGTCCCTGGCGGTTTTGGCCAGCACGATGTCGTTGCGCCCGGTATTGTTGGTATAGTACGTATTGTTCCGCCCGCGGTGATCGCGGTGGAAGGTGTTGCCGGCGTAGTGGCGGTATTCGGGCATCACTTGCTTCCACTGTTCCGTGGAGCCGCCGATCTTGATCGACTGCGGACCGGATATCGCGTCGGGGGCCGCCATTCCCTTGAACATGCGCACGCGGTCCACAAGTTGCAAGTAATAAACGTCGCCCTTGTCGCCCCAGCCCTTATTGGGCTCGATATCGCGGCTTCGATCCCAATCAAATTGGTCGACGAACGAAAACGGCTCTCCCGTCCAGTTGTGCTCGGGTAGCCATTGTCCGGCAATAAACTCATTCCATCCCGTTACGAATACCAGTTCGGGATCGAGCTCGTAGGCACGTTCCCATTGTTCCGAAAAGTTCCACCCGTAGAGGTATCCTTCCGCGCGCGGATCAAACCCATTTCGGAAAGAAAAGCTGCGCCCTTGTGCGCCGGGGAGATTAAAGGCACTGCAATGGCCGTCCGTTTCGGGCGCGGCGTTTTGGGCCACGCCTACGGTCACCTGCTCAAACACGCCGTTGGCCTGCTTAATGTAGCCGTGCTGGGGGTAGTTCTCCAGCCATCCCCAATGGTCAGGCCGCGAAGGACCATCCACGTAATCAGGCTGGCCTGGCCGAAACGTGAAAAATTCGGCGATTTCCCGGTCCTGTTGGTCATCGGTCAGGTTGTCGGGATAGGCCATAATAGCGGGTTTCCCTTTCCAATAGAACCAAAGATGTTCGTACCGACCAGGTTTATACACATCTCGATAGAGCTGCCTCAGCGAAGTAAGGGAGTTGTCAGAATAGCCAAATGGCAGCATAAACGCAATTTTGGGAACCTTGACACCATCTTTTTGCGCCTGGTCCCACGTACTCATCAAGGCTTCGTATGACTCCTGCCAAGTGAGGCTTCCATTGGTACAGTCGAAGAAAACCACATCCACTTTTGCATCAGCCAGCATTTCGGCGTGCTTGCGCAATACCCAAGGATCCGTCGTTCTGTAATAGCCCAGTAACGGCTCTTCCCAGAAAAAGAAACCGGGTTTCTGCGTCCCCCAAGCCGGATGATCGTAGTCCTTCATGGCCTCGGGATGATTGCGGACAATCTCCGTAATGTTCTTCACCGTGGTAGTGGTATCGTCGTTACCCTGGTGCCAGGTCCAGTAAAACATGGCGACAACCTTGTCGCGCTTGGCAGGCGCATCCGGATACTCCACGACTTTTCTTGCCAATGCATCGGTAGCCGACCATTGGTCACTGTCTACGCTTTGTGCCCAAAGTGTTTGGCATGAAAAAAGCGACAAGGATAGCGTGAATAGCTTAAGTGATTTTCTTTGAAACATACTGATATGGTTTTTGGGCCAGTTAGGTGCCGTCCTTCTTATGATCGATAATCCTCTAAGACAATTGTGCCGACTTTATACCGATGTTTTCCGTCATCATGGGCATAGGGCAACTGATAACGGGGCGTGCCGTCCCGATCCCCTATTGATATGTAAAGATCATACGTGCCGGGTAGGCATGTGCGGGAAAAGACCCCCATATTATCCCGGTGGGCCGGGGCGATGACGAAGGTTGACGACAAGGGCTTTACAGCCTCCTGCCCTGCCGGAGCCACCGGCAAATCCCTGACATCTAACTCCGTATCCACGAGAACGGAGACAATCCCCCCTTGTTCGTCCTTGAGCGTAAAGCAGGGATAGCCTCCGCCGTAGCACGGCGCAACCCCTACATTTGCCCATTTGCTTTGTATAATAAAAGGTTCCCCTTTTCTGATCACATTCGGCCAGCTCACCTCGGGTGCCTGCAACCGGTATCCTATCCGACGGTTGACGCGCGCGATAAGCTCCTTGTTTTTTTCGTAAAACTCGTCTGGCCACCAATGAATGGACAGGAAGGACGCGTGATACTCCTCGATGGCCTGGAGGAGAAGCTCCTCGTCCCAGGCACCGCGTGCCACCGACCCGCCAAAATGCTCATGTTCGAGCACGACAGGCAGCGTGGGCCAAAAAAGCTGGGCCATCTCGCCGTGGTACCAATGATTGGGACTCGGCTGCACCAGGATACTGTCGTCGTGGATGGACACTCCCCGTGAGAATGCATAGTCGGTAATGGGGAATCGGTCTCCTCGTAGGCTGTGGCCCACATAGTCATCGGATATACAAAGCAACGTACTCTTAAAATGCCGGCGATAGATATCGATCATCTGCTTTTGCGTGTCATATCCCCAGGAGTGCCCATGCTTGGGCGTGGTGAGTTCGGTGTGGCCCTCGCCCCACATCCCATAATGACCGATGTACACGTAAGCGATCCGTGGATTATTGTCGTACCGCTCCGCGAGTATCTGCACGAACTTCTCGACTTTTTCGAGGAAAATAGGGTCGTCATAGTTCGGTTCCAAAAAGCCATCTACCTCGTAGTACTCGGCTCCGGCATCAAACACCCAACGGGGTGTACCTGATTCCATCCAGTTTTCCGTGGCCGTGATACAGATTGCTACCTGGCCTCCTTCGTCCACCCACCGCTGGGCGGGTGTGTCGAGTATTTCCCAAACAAACTTGCCTTCTTCCGGTTCGACGAAAGCCCACGGGATCCGGAGGAATACCGTGTTCATGCCCGGAAAATATCGCACGGTGTCAGAAGCGGCGAGCTGCGACCCGTAATTCTGGTACAGATTCGAATAAAAGTAAGTGACCCAGCCCATCCCCGGATTGATCAGTGCCTCGCCATGATCTTGTGGAGTTGCCCGGCTGATCTCAGTTGGGTTTGGATACATGTCGGGGGCGATGGGCGGCTTGCGGCTCCCGCGCGGCGCGGCGCTCGCGTTTACCCCTGCCAACAGATCACCATGTAGGCCAGCGGCCAAACCTGCCGTGGCCAAACCTGCTGTCTTAAAAAACGTTCTCCGGTCGGTACTCATACGTATAGATTTTTATGCTTACGAAACTGTATAAAAAACCCGAAATCCATACGCCTTTGCATTTGGAGGATACTAGAAACGCTATGCGTTGGCGTTTAAGATTTCTCTGATTCACTTCGGGCAGATAGAAAGCCTCCTTTTCATACAGCCTCGTTAGACTCAATGAAACATTAATACTTTGCGAACTCGCTCGCGAGCCAGTTCATGTGATTGATGAAAAACTGACGGTCGACCTCCACCTCTTTATCGTACGACCCCATCGGTATGCCTCCCACACTCACGCGCTCGTCCATGATATCCCAGCGTTTAAAGTTCAGCTCCTGCGATTTCGCAATCAGTTGCGTGGTCTCGTCGTAGTGTTCGAGGATGTCGTCCGTAACGGAAAGGCCGTTCCACATGGCTTTTACGCTCGCCTTGAATCCGGGATCCTGCAGCAAGCGGTCGTAGTAGAAGGCATTGGATTCCCAAACGTAGTAGTCGGCGGGACGCGGCCTCGGCCCGTCGTACCAGCCGATTCCCAAGGACCATTCGAAGTCCCATACTGGCCCCATCTTAAGTTTAGAATCATGCATATCTTCCTTGACCAAATAGACGTTGGTGTCCATATTAGCCAGGATGTTTTGGAAAATAAACCACCTCACAAAACTCGCTTCGTCGATATAGCGGTGGTAGCCCGTGGTGGGATCCGCGAAACCGTCAGAAGCCAACAACTCCTCGAACTCATCCATGTAATTTTTGATGTAGTTCCATTGCGCTTCGGTGAGATCGTCCTCCGCGTCGGGATTTTTAAAGGAGTAGCCGTAGCCCCGCAAAGCGGACACAAAATAATTGGGCTCTTGGTCGTAATATCCGTCGCGTTCGAACACAAAACCGTCCACGGGGATATCAATCCGATGGCTACCCTGCTCGATGGGTTCTGTCAGCTGGTAATTGCCGATGTATTCGCCATTTAACACCACGTCCACAAATCGGTCTGCAGGCGTCCAAGGAAAGCCCATAAGGCGGCTTAGCTTAAAAGCCGTACTGGTCCTCAGAAGGGTCTTGTCGCAATAGTTAGCCAACAGAACCCAATCCCGCGACTCGGCCATGCCCAACATGGAGGTTTTTTCGTCCAGCTTGACCTTATACGGCTTTTTGGGATAGGACCACGTGGCGTTTCCCCTTCCCCGGATACGGAGTGTGTGTTCGGAAAAGGTGTCACCGCCGTTTTTGATGACCATATGGGCCTTGACGTATTCGCTTTTCGAATCAATCGACTGATCGTTTTCGGTATTGATATAGAGGACGGGCAACCCGGTTTCAACCAGCTCGTCGGTAAACGTTATTTCAAAAGACGCCTCGCGCTCGCGCGTCCGCACCTTCACCTCCGACGTCCCTTTCTTAAAGATATTTCCGCTCCATTCCGTCGTATATCGCTCCGTGGGTCTTCGGGTGCTATCCGTATACACCTCCACGACTTCCAGTCCGCTGAAATCCGGCATTTCGCCGAGTTTAAAGACCGTACGGTCCGGCAACTTAGCCACCTCGGCGTCCGTAAAAATCTTGGGTTCCAGCCTCTTGTCTTTCTCGCATGACACGAAAACGGACGATAGGGCAAGCAGCGCCATGAATGTAACGATGGGGTGGCACGCTCCCCTAGACGGGGTACATGCCGACTGCACGTGCGCAGGTCGATCCGGCACGCCCCGACGATGATAGCTGTACATTTTTAGGTTAATAAAAAAGGGAAGGTTCCGGTGTCGGCAACCCTCCCTTCGTTAAAGATTAGTAGGTTGAAATCTCGCCGAAGTAGGTCCAGTCGCCACCCGCCCAAGTCGACAGCACCTCGACTTTGAGATAACGTCCCTGCTGCGGGTCGGTTGTCGGGTAGTCCAGCTCCTTCGTATGGTCGTTGGACATTTCCTCCAGTTCGAGTACCGGCGTCCAATTAACATTGTCTTCACTGACGGAGAAAACAACATGTTTAGGCTCGTTACCATGATCGTCTTGGCGGTTCCATATCAGGAATCCCTTGATGGCTGGCCTGACCTTTTTCATATCAACGACAAACCATTGCGGCATGCCATTTTTACTGGAATCGAACGGCTCGCTGTGCCAAGGGGTCTCCTTGTCGCCGTCGAATATGTTGCTAACGGCCCAGTTATCGCCCCATTGCGATTTGTAGTCGATTACTTCCCATGTGCTCTTTTCCCAATCGTATTCGCCGGTCGGCTTTTGGCCGGACCAGATGGATACGTCGGCTACGTAGGTGTACGGCGCATCCGCCCAGTTTGACAATACCGACACGCGAAGGTACTTCGCCACTACCTTGTGGGGCAGTTCTAATACCTGCAGGGTGCGCGAGGCGGGCAACTCGGGTACGTCGAGCACTTCGGTCCAGCTATCGCCATCCATGCTAGTCTCGAACTTGACATGCTTCGGCAATGCGTGCTGATCTGGGTCTTGACGGTTAATCCAGGAAAAGCCCTCGATAAGCTTGTACCCGTTCATGTCGATGGCAAACCACTGGGGCATACCCGTCAAATCACTATGCCAATACGAATTCCGGTTGCCGTCGAACACTTTCGCCACGTCAAAATCGGGCTTCCACACGGACGAAGCATCATGCACGGCCCATTGGTTCTCGTTAGGCAAGGGGTCTAGGTCACCTTTGAGGATGAGATAGACGGTCTTGAATTCGTCACTGACCGGGATCTTGTCGCCGGAAGCAGACTGGATGACTACGGGCAGGAGGTACTCGTGGGCGAAGTCTACCGATGACGGCTCTACCGTCAGGGTCGCCACATCCGAAATGCGGTTACCATCGGGGATGGTGATTGCCGTCTTGTCCAGCGCCCAAGCCTCGTTGGGCAAGGGCAGGTAACTCGTTCCGTTTTCTTCGTTATAACGCTCTACCAAGGCATTGTCTACAGCCAGATTAGCGGTGATTTCGCCTTGGTTATAGTTGGTTGTACCGGCGTAGGAAACCGAAAGCGGATAGGTAAACGCCTCATCGAGTTTAACCGTCTGCTCTATCGATCCGTCAGCCGAGCCTGACAGGGAAAGGTACATAAACCTTTCCAACTCGATGGAATCTGCGTAGGGGTCGCTGCAAGAATGTAAAAACAGCGCCCCGCATACTATCGTCGTGAATTTTAGAATATGTCTCATCATTACCTTTTGGTTAGATTAATTCCATCCTGGATTCTGCCAGTTCGTGCCGGTATGGCTTTGCATCTTGTTGATTTCCCCTTGAGGAATGGGATAGAGATATAGTTTATCGCGGTACGATGCGCGCTCAAATCCAATCCGCTCGTAGGTAAACGTGTTGTTGCCTGTCGGTGTGATGCGCATGCCCGTGACGTAGCGCTCCACGTCTTCCATGATCTTCCAGCGGCGTACGTCGAAGTAGCGATGGCCTTCATAAGCCAGTTCCACGCGCCGCTCGTTGCGGTAGCGTTTCTCAAACTCTTCTTTCGATAGGCCTGCTGGGAGGTCCGGCATATCTACGCGCCGGCGAATGGCATTTACCGCATCGCGTGCGCTCATCGAGATACCATTGCCTAGGTCGATCACCGCGTCGGGATTGCCGGTTGCCTGGTAGGCCGCTTCGGCAAAGTTGAGGTACATCTCCGCCAGACGGAACATGCGTATTTCGCCGTCTGCGTTATTATCGCGTCCAGATCTCCAGTTGTTGTACTTTCGCAGGTAATATCCGGTATGGGTGGCTCGCCGATCGGTATTCGAAATGGCATCCTTGCCGCCCACGTAGCTTTGTACGGGGTCGGCCGGAACGGTTTCTACGCGAACGTTGATTTCCATATCCTTCACGTACACAATGGCACCTTCGTCAGGCCCTACATCAAACCGTAGCGAGTGGTCTGATGCGCCCCATTTCCACCAGCTCTCTTCTCTATATGGCGTTAAATCCAACTCAAATTCCAACCAATCGTCCGACTTCTGCAATACGACATTCTCCGGTGTGGCCTGTCCGCCCACCGCGCCGGGCGACTGGAAAAAGAACTGAGCGTTCGGGATATGGCGATTGCTCTTGTACTTAAATTTGAGCAATATGGATCCCGCGGACGCATTGATATTGGTGCCCAGTGTGGTGGTGGACACAAAAGGATCCCCACCCAAGGTTTCCAGGCGAAAGCCGCCATCTTCCTCGGTCACCGAGACGTTGTTGCCAGATGATGTCATGCTAAGGGCGTAATGGTCGTCGCGCGCCAAACCGGATGGGCCGCCCAGGTCGCGCTTTGCTCCATTGAAATAAATCGTAGCATAAAAACGAGGGTCTCTCCCTTCATAGGGGGCTTCCGGATCGTAGCCTGAAGCGGGGTTGATGATGGGTTGCAGGTGCTGCGGATCCGAGTAGCCCGTTATGGGCGCCAGCCCCGTGGCCTGCATCTCGTATGCATCAACCAATTCTTGCGTAGGGCTTGCTCCCGCCGAGCTTTGGCCGGGCGTAGACGGCATGCCGTGATTAGCCCAAATATTTACTGTCGGGCCACCATAGATGGTCTCCTTATCGCGGGCGCGTTGTTCGTCGTGCTGGGTGATGAAATACAACTCATACGCATTCTGCGCGATTCCTTCAGCGGGTTGCTCCGTCCAGAGCTCGTATCCATTGGTCAGGAGATTAGACAACGCGCTGCCGGTAATTTCAGCCGCATCACTCCACGAATAGGTTCCGTCAGCAAACAGAGGGCTCGCCGCATACAATGCCGCCTCCGAACGGATGGCTTGAACCACGGCTCTATTCATGATCCAGTTCTCGCCCACGCGGACCGTCCAAGAGAATCCCAGCGACGACTCAGGGGCACTCATGGCCGCGTCACAGTCTGCAAGGATTTGCTCTACCACCGCCGAAACCGGCGAACGCACATCTTGGCTGAAATCATGTCCAATCTCGTACGACTCGGTCAGCAAGGGTACAGCGCCATAGCGTTTGATCAGCTGCAGGTAATACAACGCCCGCAACGTATGCGCTTGCGCTTTCCACGAAGCCAGTTCGTCGTCCAAGGACGCCAACTCTTCTGCCGTGACTCCTTCAATCCGACTCAAGAAAATGTTGCATTTACGGATGGACTGGTAGATTCCACTCCACGGCTGTCCGTCCACGTTCGAGTAGTTTCCGGCCGAAAACGCGTCAGCATACCAAAGGGATGGAAGCGATCCTTGGAAGACCCGCTCCGAACTTTGGGCTTCGTCCGTCAGTGCCGAGCGGTTGATATCCGGGAATATCCGCGAATTGTAACAGGAGTTCAGGTAACCCCGTACCCCATTCTTAGTCGAGAACAATTCGTCCAGTGACGAGCGTCCGTCGTATTCAAGCTCCAGCATGTCGTTGCAGGAAGGAGCAAGCAACGCTACCGCTCCCATCATTAGGAAGACAATATATCTTTTCATCATTATCGATTTAAAATTTAACACTTAATCCCACGTTGTAAAAACGGTATACGGGGATTCCTTCCAAACCTCCGCTGAAGTGTCCCTCTGGTCCGTAGATCTTGTGGTCCAGCTTGTCCCAAGTCAGCAAGTTTTGGCCGCTAAAATATAACCTGACTCCTTGGTATGCGTTAAAGGTGTAACCCACTTCCAGGTTTTTCAGCCGCAGGTAGGATTTGTCTTCTAGGAAAAAGTTGCTAGCCTCATGGTTCGAGTTCTTTTGCGCCGATAGTGCTGGATAGGTGATTTTCTCGCCATTGGCATAGCGCTCAGGCGTCCATGCGGTTTTATGCCATTCGGTGTACATCCCCTCAAAATTGTACTCTACGCGCGATTGCGACATGTCAATCGTCCAATAATCGGCCACACCTTGGAACAAGAAACTCATATCCAGGTTTTTATACTTAAATCCGCCATGGAAAGCATAAAAGAAATTAGGGAGGGCTCCGCGTCCCAGCGGCACCTTGTCCTTGTCGTTTATTTTCCCGTCGGCATTCATGTCGTAATATTTGAGGTATCCTGGCTTAGGCGTACCGATTTCATACACCAAGCCGCTGTTGTCGATCTCCTCCTGGCTATTGAAATAGCCATTGCCATTATGGTCGTCGACCATATAGCCCCACTGCTGGCCGATGGGATATCCCTCTTGGCGGATGCGGTAGGCGAAATCTTCTGCCCGCTCACTCTCGTCCCAAAAGATGATCTTGTTTTTGTTATGGGCAAACCAGCCGCCGACATTGATCGTCAGGTCGCGCGAGATATCCCGCGTATAGTCGAGAGCAATCTCATAGCCTTTGTTTTCATAGACACCTACGTTAGTACGCGGGTAGTTTCCAAGCGCCACACCCTGATATTCAGGCGTCCGGGAGATAGCGCTCGTCACGCCGTTTTTCGTCCGTTCGCCATAGGCATCGAACGACAACGTCAGGTTGTTCATGAGCGACAGATCGACACCGATGTTCCTTTTGGTGATAATTTCGGGGTCAAGGAACGGGTTAGCCACCTGGCCCTCGTTCACGTTATGTCCGCCTAGGAAGCCGAAGCCTCCGCCGGTCAGTGTCACGTTATCCAAGTAAACGTAACGGCCTATGCCCCGGTCGTTTCCGGTTTTTCCCCACGATCCGCGTACCTTTAGGAACGTCAACACGGGATTGTCGGCCAGGAAAGACTCGTTCGTGGGTATCCACGCGGCAGAGACCGCCGGGAAAGCGGTAAATCGGTTTCGCCGAGAATATTGCTCTGAGCCGGAATAACCCAAGTCAAACTTCACGAGGTACCGTCCGTCGTACCCGTACCCGACGCTTCCGCCGGAGTTCAGTCGCTTATACGGCAAGCCGCCGCCCGCCTTATTCAGATGCTGGTAATAGCTGTAAACCATGGCGTTGACATCGTGTCCACCTTGAAACTCACGCTTATAACTCAATACGCCTTTGTAGTTGAGGTTGTAATAGAATTGCGTGCTGCTTCTGTATTGCAAGGGGCTATTGACCTGCGTGCGGATCTTTGCGAATTCAAGTTCCTCGTAATCCCGAGTACGTACCCACTCTTCGTAGGTGCGGTTGACGAACAATCCCTTTACGGCGTTGGTCTGGTAGCCATAGTGTCCGCTTATTGCCAGCCCAGGGGTTATAAAGCTCAGGTCGAGCTTGGGGGCAAACTGTGCATAAATGTTTGTCACCGTGTACTGGTCATAGCCCATTCTGTTGATGATCGCCCACGACGTAATCGGTTCCGTCTCGGTTACGACCACCTCACCGCCAGTGATTTCGCCCGTTTCGGGGTCCTGGACCAACGGCGTGGTAGGCCCGTAGTTATAAGGCGGGAGCGAAAAAAAGCGATACCAGATACGATTTGCAAATCCGTCCCAGTTGCCGCCGTAGGTCAATTCCACGGCGTGGCCGCCCGGTGTCCTCTCGCGCTTGATGTTTCCGCTGAGATTTACGCCTATTGACAAATGCTTCGTCAGATCGACATCGACATTTGACCGGATATTGGCCCAAAGGAAATCATTGTTGGGGTTATACGCGGTGGTAGACGGATCTACTTTCCAGAGGCCACCTTGGTGCAGCACGTTCACGTTGGTGTAGAATACGGCATTGTCGCCTCCCCCTTGCAGGTTAACGTTAACACGGCTCATATGAGCGATGTTGCGGGTATTCATCTTGCGCCAGTTGTTGTCTGGATAATACTCCCGGTTTTCGCCCGAGATGAACCCTTCTTCCGCGGCCTGGCTAAAATAGGAGTATCTGCCGTTTCCGTCATTAAAACCGGCTTGGTTACGCATGCGCACGAAGTCGCCCGACCCGATATGCGGGGGCGTAGTCGAACGCTGCTGGAACGTATGGTTTATGTCCGCGTCGATGCGCAAGGGTTGCTTAATACCCCGTTTGGTAGTAATGACGATGACCCCGTTGCCACCGTGGATACCATACAATGCCTGCCCCGCCGCATCCTTGAGTATATCAATAGACTCCACCTCTTGGGGCGTAATGTATTCGAACAGCTCATTGGCGTTGTAATCGTAAGGGAAGCCGTCGATGACGACGAGCGCCGTCCCGCCATTGGGCGACGAGTTGCCACGCATCCATAGTTCCGTTTTCGTGCGTGCGGGCTCAGAATAGGTTTCACGCGTCATCAGGCCCGGCAGCCTTCCGGCCATTGCCATCGACATGTTACCCACCGGCGATCGGCGCAAGACATCGCCCGACACTGAGCTGGTGGACGCCGTGGAACCTCCCTTGCGCTGCACATAGTTACCGAAATATATCTTCTCGTCCAGGTCGTAGGTTTCGGCCCGTTTTAAGGTTATATCCAGGACTTCGCTAGACACGGGATGAGTTTGGGAAACGTACCCGGCCAATGCGAAAATAAGATGCGTGCTGTTATCGTCGATCCGCATTTCGTAATGACCGTGCTGGTCCGTCGCCGTTGCATTTTTTCCGTTCGCCGAAGTGATGATTACCCCTTGCAGCGACGCACCGTATTCATCGCTGACCGTGCCATTGATCTGTGCGTGGAGCAGCCCGCTCCAAAGAAACAATGACAGCAACGTCAGTACGGCTTTATTTGATAGATTATCCATAAAATCAATCTCGCTTTTGAATTAACAATGTAGTTACCAACCGGGGTTCTGCCAGACCTCCCCGGTCAAGCCGAACATAATGTTCGCCTCTTCCAATGGAATGGGAAACTTCAAGAACTTATTGGAATAACCCATCCGCTCGCGCGATACCGGTCCACGGGCATACGTATACGTTCCATCGCCGTTGCGGGTAATGTGCATGGCAGTAATCCAACGATCCGTTTTCTCGAGGTCACCCTCTGGCGTAGTCCATCGACGGACGTCGAAGTATCGGTGCGCCTCGAATGCAAGTTCAACGCGGCGTTCGTTGTGGATCCGGAGCAACAGCTCCTCTTTGGAAAGACCCTGCGGTAAGTCCGGCATGTTCACCCGCTGGCGAATGGCATTGACTGCGCTATAAGCTTCGTGGATGTGGCCCGCTTCCGCGGCGGCTTCCGCCAGGTTGAGGTAGATCTCTGCCAAGCGTATCACCTTAGGATAGGCCATCGGTACATGCACCACCTCCTGCCCCGTATTGGGGTGCAGGAATTTCCGCAAGAAATACCCCGTCCGCGTAGCTTTACGAATGGTAGGGTGCCGGCCCGTTTGGGGCTCTCCTTCCCAGGTAGCAATCACGCGCGTCCGGTAGCCACGGCCAGCAGGATAGTTCTCGACACTTTCCGAGGTTTCGTCGAATGGCCAGTAGGCCTTGCGTTTGGAGCCGTTATAATAGATAGACGCGTAAAAACGGGGATCCCGGTTTTCGTAGGGATTCTGCTCGTCGTACAACGTGTTATGAGGGTTGAAATTAGGCATCAGGTGTGTCACTTCATCCAAGTATGGCCGAGCCAAGTTCAGGATGGGCTGACCGTCGATCGTTTCAAAACAGTCTACAATTTCCTGCGAGGGGTTCGTGCCTGATTTGTATCCGCCCTGTGCTCCCACGCCTTCCGTTCCGAATCCGTCTTGCCCGACATTCGTCTGGTAAATCGTTTCCTTATCCGTCGGGTTGCTATCGTAAGCCATGCTGTTGGTGAAATACTCGTTAAACAGTTTAGCGGCATCATTTGGCAGGAACACGTCGGGGTTGTCGATCCATGTGGGGAAGTTTATTTTGTTGTAGAGCTCATAGCCGTTAGCTTGGAGGTTGGCCAAGGCTTGTTTACTTACCTGGTATGCTTCTTCCCAGTAGTCGCCCCCTTCATTATACAATGGACTAGCCGCGTATAAGGTCATCCGTGATTTGATGCCTTCCGCGACGGCCTTTGTCAGACGGAATGCTTCAGCGCCCGTGGTAATGCGCCAAGGCAACTCGGGAGTGGCCAAGGCTTTGTCACAGTCCTTGATAATAAACTGCACGACATCATAATATGAGCTGCGCACTGTGGTAGCGAAGTCATCCTCGTAGCCATGGGGGGTTTCCACGATAGGCAGGGACGTTCCGAAATATTTCAGCAGTATCATATAGTAGTATGCGCGCAACAAATGGGCTTCTGCTTTCCACCGCGCCCGGTTGGTTTCGCTTTTCACGTTTGCCTCGTCAATGTTGTCCAAGAAAACGGAGCATTTGCGAATCCCTTCCCACATACGTACCCAATAGTTGCCATTGCCGCCATCGGTCCAACGCACGTTGAAGTGCCTATCCGCAGAAACGTTGCCGCTGTACAATAAGCCTGAGCTAATCCATGGCTCGGCTTCGGCGTCCGCATCCCAGCTCTCGTCACTCCAGTCTACCGGGCCACGCATGTGGAAAAAGTAGGATTTTCCTTCCCCGGGGATGTAAGCATAGCATGAGTTCAAATACGCCGCCGTTTTTTCGTCATCCTTAAACACCTCCTGCAGGGATATTTTCCCGTCAGGCGCTTGGTCTAAGACATCTGAGCATCCTCCGAACAGCATAACAGCAATAATGAGAGCCAGAGTCTTCGTGTTCTTAATAATGTGATTATTCATAGAAATATCGTTTACTCAGTGAAATTGTCAGAACTTGATATTAGCACCAAAACTGAAGATAGACGTTTGTGGATATCCGATTGAGTCGTCGTTTTCCGGGTCAAGGTGTGACGGCCGGAATTTAGGCGACCAAGTAAAGACATTCTGCCCATTCAGAAAAATCCGCATATTGGATATTCCCACCACCCGCAGGGAATTGCTCGGGAGGGTGTAGCCTACTTCGAAGTTCTTAAGCCGGAGCAGGTCGCGGTCAAAAATAAAGAACGAGTTCGGATGGTGGTTTACGCCCTCTTCTGAGCGCAGCGCGGGATAACTGATTTTCTCCCCATTTGCCCAACGTTCTTCGGTCCATGCATTCATATGATAGGGATAGTACGTTCCTTCAAGCGTGGTTTCGTAGGTTCCCTGCGATGAAAATCCGGAGTTAAACTTGGCCAGGCCTTGGAAGAAGACGTAAGCATCAAATGATTTCCACTGTGCAGACAGCGAGAAGCCGTAGCTGTAGCGGGGGATGTGGCCCACTCCGATCGGAGCTTGATCCTTGTCATCCACCACGTTATCGCCGTTTAAGTCCTTATATACGAAATCTCCCGCTCGTGGCGTGCCGAATCCGTACGTTACCCGATCGGGATTAGACAGGGCTTCTTCGGTCCAGTAGCCACCATCCTGATTCCAGTCGATAAGGTAGCCCCAGCTCTGTCCGATGGGATACCCCGTCTCCCTAAACTGATAGGCATAACTTGGGTCGCGCGGCACTTCGTCTACGTTAGCACGTTTGTTCCGGTTGTAGGAAAGTTGGCCGCGAAAATGAAGGGAGAGGTCACGATTAACCTGTTTGTTGTATCCCAATTCGATTTCGTAACCCTGGTTGCGCACCTTGCCCATGTTCACCCTGGGGATATTGCCGAGTGGCATGCCTTGCCATGCAGGGATGCTAGCGCGTTGCAGCAGAATTTGCGAGCGGTCTTCGCGGAAGAAATCAACCTGTCCGGTAACGTCCTTAAAGATCGTAAAGTCAACGCCCAAGTTATATTTGTGAGCGACTTCCCAGGTCAGCATGCGGTTACCGAGCAATCCTTCGTTAACCCGCTTGCCGGCTGCGAGGCTTCCGGAGAACCCTCCACCCCCAACCGTGATATCATCCAGATAAAGGAAGCGTAGCCCGCCCATCTTGTCGTTACCGACCTTTCCGTAGGAGGTCCTGACTTTTAAAAACGAGACATAGGGATTATCCTGGAAAAAAGGCTCTTCGCTTAATACCCAGCCGATCGAGCCGGAGGGGAAAAAGCCGAATCGCTTAGCGGGCGAGAATTGCTCCGAACCATTGTATCCAAAGTTGACCTCCGCAAGGTAGCGGTTGGCATAATCGTAGGTAGCGCGTCCGGCCACTCCGAATACGTTGAAAGGTATGTCCGCACCGCCAGAATCCCAGTAATCGCGGTCTGTACGCAACATACCGCCTACGTTATGGTTTCCGAAGGACCGGTTATATAGTATTTGTGCCTGCGCGTTGATATTATATCGTGCGCCGTGCCCGTACGACAACGAAAAATTGTCCGCTTTCAGCTGGTAAACCGAAAAAGTGAGCTCGTCCGTCTGGGGGTTAATGAACGCCTGATATTCGGTCTGGTTCATATTACCGCGGACTAGGTTATTGCCCACCGCGTCATAGGAGATCATGGTCCGCGCTTTGAGCCCTTGGGTGATGCCCCCCAAATCGAAGTCTAATCCGAAGGATGAATTGAGGTTGGACCGCGTTTGCAAGTCGTAACCCAGCCAGTTCATGATGGAAAGCGGCGAACGGTCAGCGTAGTGCCCGTTAGTCAGGTAGGTGGGGTCCAATGGCAGGTTTGGCGGGACGCCAAATCCGGGAATCGTCATCGGCCCCGGCGTCATGGGCAACACCGCCTGCGCCTGGTACATCATATCCCGCACCATCCAGTTCCGGTCGCCGTTGTGAGCACTGGGGTTGGGCATGTTCACTTTTTCGATATACGTGCCCAGGTTGAGGAAAGCGTTGAGCCATCTGTTGACTTTATAATCCACGTTTGAACGGAAGGAGTAACGGTCCATCTTGAACGAAGGATCATATTTCAGGATATCCTCCGGAAGGGTGTGCATATTACCTCCTTGGTTAAGGTACCCCACGTTTAGGAAATACGAGATTCGATCCGTTCCTCCGCTCATATTTGCGTTTACGTTGGTTTGCGGAGACCAGCGTTTCACCAACATC
>Ga0079224_100000435_pt1 | contig 40489 bp, 36 predicted proteins | sample Stecom2015_FD_80414 | JGI IMG/M metagenome (GOLD analysis project Ga0079224, IMG submission 80414) | Agricultural soil microbial communities from Utah to study Nitrogen management - Steer compost 2015 | ecosystem: Environmental > Terrestrial > Soil > Agricultural land | place: USA: Utah... | reverse complement strand
GGTCCTCCGGGTAGCACCCGGAGGACCATGAAGACTGCTCCTTCGTGCCCGCGCTGTGGGCGCGCCGTCCACGAACCCGATCTGTGGTCGAGCGCGTGGCGGTGCGACGCGCACGGACCGGTGACGCCCCTGCAGGGGGTACGCGAACCCAGCGTGACCTCCCTGGAGATCGTGCTCGACGAAGCGAGGGTGCCCGTCTGGCTGCCCTGGCCGCTGCCGAACGGCTGGGTCATCACCGGTTTCGCCGACGTCGGCGAGGAACGCACCGGCACCCTCGCCGCCGCGGTCGCCCTGTCCGGGCCGGCCCCGCTAGGCGGCGTCGGGGAACTGGTGATCGTCGCCGAGGAGCCGGGGATCGGCCTCGCCGCCCGGATCGCGCGGGTCGACGGCCCCGATCCGGGAGAGGGGTTCGACCGCGACCCGCCGGACGCCAAGGTCCGCAACGACGGCCACGAGATCCCGCTGTGGAGCGTCGACACGGGACCGGAGCGCGCCCTCTACGTCGGGGAGGCGATGGCGCAGTGGCTGTGGTTCGTCTTCAGCCCGGCTGACGCCGGGATGCTCATGTGCGAGATCGACTCCGTCCGCGACCTGCGCGACGCCCGCGACGTCGGCCCCTTTCCCGCCCTTCCCTTCGGGGCGCCGTCCCCGTTCCTGACCGAGGTGCTCAAACCGGTCGGGTGAGGGGCGCTGGCCTATGATCGGGGCGATGCGCATCGATCTGCACTCCCACAGCTCCGTCTCCGACGGCACCGACGCCCCCGCGGCCGTCGTCGAGCACGCCGTCGCCGCCGGAGTCGACGTCCTGGCGCTCACCGACCACGACACGACGGCCGGGATCGCCGAGGCCGCCGCGCACCTGCCGCCCGGTTTCACCCTGGTCCCCGGCATCGAGCTGTCCTGCGCCCACCGGGGCTCCAGCGTGCACCTGCTGGGCTACCTGTTCGACCCGGACAACCCCGAGCTGACCGCCGAGCTGCGGCGTGTCCGGGACGACCGGATCGTGCGCGCCAGGACCATGGTCGAGCGGCTGCGGGACCTGGGGGTGCCGGTCACCTGGGACCGGGTCCGCGCCATCGCCGGGGACGTGGACGGCCGGGACGTGGTCGGACGCCCGCACATCGCCCGAGCCCTCGTCGAGGCCGGGGCGGCCGAGGACGTGCAGGACGCCTTCGACCGGTGGATCGGGTCGGGCAAGCCCGCCCACGTCACCCGCTACGCCCTGGACCCGGTGCGGGCGGTGCGGCTGGTCCGGGCGGCCGGAGGGGTGTGCGTGCTCGCGCACCCGGCCCGCGGCGAGGGCGAGCTGACCAGGGCGGTCCCCGACGAACTGGTGGAGCGCATGGCCGAGGCGGGACTCAACGGGATCGAGGCCGACCACCCCTCGCACGACGACGCGGAGCGGGCCCACTGGCGGCGGCGCGCCGCGGAACTGGGCCTGGTGGTCACGGGCTCCAGCGACGACCACGGCGAGCTGACCGGCCGCCGGCTGGGCTGCTCCACCACGGACCCCGAGGCCTACGCCGCGCTGGTGGCCCAGGCGACCGGGGCCGCTCCGTACACCGGCTGACGCCGCCGGGGACTCTTGAGTACTTTTAACCATTCCATCCGATACTGGCTCCGGACTGGTCGGACACGGGTCGCGACGAGCCCGGACGCCCGCTCGGCACTCCCGCGCGACCTCGGCGGATACCCATGAACGGCGTCCGGCCGCCACAATAGGCCCGCACCAGTTGTGAGCCGTAAGCGAACCGAAGGGGCGGCACGTGTTCTGGAAGCGCAAGGCCAAGAAGAAGGACGAGGCCGAGGCGGACGCCGCTGCGACCACCGTCAAGGAGGCGGACGAGGCCCAGGAGACCGCGGAGGCCGACTCCGACGGCGCGGCCGGCTCGGCCGAGGACGCCGCGGGCGGTGAGCGGGCGGAGGCCGGAAAGGACGGGGACGCCGCCGAGGAGGCGGAGTCCGCGGCCGACGGCGCCGACGGCGACCTTCCCGTCGAACGGATCGAGATGTCCGGGACCCTGGAGGTCGACGGCGAGGAGTACGAGGTCGTCACCAACACCTGGATCGTCCAGATCGACGAGGACGGCGTGGTCGTCGTCAACCCCGGCCAGGACGCCAAGGCCGTCCTGGAGGCGGTGGGCGACCGCGAGATCTACCTCGTGGCCTGCACCAACGGCTACCGGCCGCACATCGCCGGAGCGGTGGAGGTCGCCGAACGGGACGAGGCGCCGATCGCCGTGCACCCCAAGGAGCTGCGCCGCTGGCGCAAGGTCCACGGGGTGGAGCACACCCCCGAGATCGAGGCCGAGGGCGGCGGCAGGCTGACCATCGGCGACGTCGAACTGGAGATCCTGCCCACCCCCGGCACCGCTCCCGGCTCGCTGTCCTACTACTTCCCCCACCTGAAGGTGGTGTGCAGCGGCGACACCCTGCTCGCCGGGAAGCTCGGCACGGTCGGCGACGGCTACATGGACTACACCACCCAGCTCGCCTCCGTCGGCGAGGTCCTGCTGGCGCTGCCCGAGGAGACCCGGGTGCTGCCCTCCACGGGCGAGGAGACCACCATCGGCGCGGAGTCCCAGAACTTCGACGCCTGGGTCGCCGGGGAGTGAGCCCGGACGGCCGTGGCGCCGGCGGTCCCGGAACCGGCCGTGGTCGTCGTCGGCGCCACGGCCGGAGCGGGCCTCACCGGGGTTCCGCGCGGTTCCAGAAGTCGGTGAGGGCGGCCGCGGTGGCCTCGGGGGCCTCCACGTTGGGCGAGTGGGCCGCGGCGGGGATGACCACGCGGCGCGCGCCCAGCCGCTCGGCCATCTCCGACTGGGTCCCGGGCGACCAGGCGTCGTCGTTCTCACCGTAGAGGACCAGTTGGGGAAGGTCGACCGCGGCCAGTTCGGCGGTGCGGTCCGGCGCGGAGGTCACCTCCTGCGCCATGCGGAGCAGCCCCAGCGGGTGGTTGGCGAGCATCCGCTCCCGCAGGAACACGTGGATCTCCTCGGGAAGCCCCCGGGCCTTCTGCGGCTCCTCGAAGTGCGCCCACCAGACCTGGTTGATCAGCTCCCGGGTCGGGGAACCGCCGAGCACGGCCATCAGCCGCCGGGCCTCGGTGCGGCGGGGCCCCTCCACCCCCGAGGGGCCCGAACTCATCAGGGTGTGGGAGAGCAGCGGCGTCTTGCCCGCGAGCACGGTCTCGCGGGTGACCAGGCCGCCGAAGGAGTGTCCGAGCAGGTGGACCGGTCCCTGGCCGACGGCGTCGACGACGTCGGCGACGACCCGGCCCAGCGCCGCGCACGAGTAGGCGTCCGGGTGGTCGCTGCCGGGCGACTGGTACTGGCCCGGCAGGTCGATCGCGTACACCCGGCGTCCCGCCTGGGCCAGCGTCTGCAGCAGCGCGATGAAGTCTTCCTTGCTCCCGGTGAACCCGGGGACCAGGACCGCCGAGTGGAGCTCGCACCCCCCGACGACCGGAGCGGCCGCCAGAGTCGCGATCGGTCCGGACGGAGTGGAGACGTCGACGCGTCGGACCCCGGGCGGGAGGGTCAGGAACCGAGGAGTGCTCACGTGCACTCACCCTAGACGAACACGGTGCGGGCGGTGACGCCCGCGCCACGCCGGGCCGCACCGCCCGGCGGCGGACCCGGCCCGGTGCACCGGCGGTTCCGGTGGCTCAGTTCTTCTGGTCGCCGCCCGTTCCGGCGCCGCCCCGGCTGCGGCGCCGGGTGCGCCTGCGGGGGCGGGCAGGGGCGTCCCCCTCGGCCGCGGCGGTCTGCTCGCCGCCGGTCTCCGCGCTCGACGGAGCGGTGGGAACACCGCGCCGGGTGCGCCTGCGGTTGCGGGACCGCCGCTGCCGGGGGCGCTCACGCCCGCCCCGGTCGCGGGAGGCCCGTCCGGTCTCGCCGATGTCCTCCACTTCCTCGGCCTCCAGGCCGGCGCGTTCCCGCTGCTCCTGGGCGAGCACGCCCTTGGCGTCCGACGGGATGTCCAGCGCCTCGAAGAAGTGGGCGGAGGTGGAGTAGGTCTCCTCCGGGTTGGCGAAGGGCAGCCCCAGCGCCTTGTTGATCAGCTTCCAGCGGGCGACCTCCTGCCAGTCGATGAACGTGACGGCGGTGCCCGACCGGCCGGCCCGGCCGGTGCGGCCGATCCGGTGCGTGTAGGTCTTCTCGTCCTCGGGGCACTCGTAGTTGACCACGTGCGTCACGTCGTCCACGTCGATGCCCCGGGCGGCCACGTCGGTGGCGACCAGCACGTCGACCTTGCCGTTGCGGAACGCCCGCAGCGCCCGCTCGCGCTGGCTCTGCCCGAGGTCGCCGTGGACGGCCGCGGCGGCGAAACCGCGTCCGCGCAGCGCGGTGGAGACCTGGTCGCAGACCCGTTTGGTCTGGCAGAACACCATGGTCAGGCCGCGGTCGCGGGCCTGGAGCAGACGGGCCAGCATCTCCAGCTTGTCCAGCGGGTGGGTGCGGAAGACGTGCTGGGTGACCTGCTCGGAGCCGGACTGCCCGGTGTCGTCCTCGGCCCGCACGTGGGTGGGGCGGCGCAGGTACCTGCGGGACAGGGCCACGATCTCGCTCGGCATCGTCGCCGAGAAGAGCATGGTCTGCCGCTGCTCGGGGGTCTTGGCGAGGATGCGCTCGATGTCGGGCAGGAAGCCCAGGTCGAGCATCTTGTCGGCCTCGTCCAGCACGAGCGCGGCCACGTCGGACAGGTCGAGGTGGCGCTGCTTCTCCAGGTCCAGCAGGCGGCCCGGGGTGCCCACGACGACGTCCACGCCGTCGCGCAGCGCGGTGATCTGCGGCTCGTAGGCGCGGCCGCCGTAGACGGTGACGATCCGGGCGTCGGTGCGCTTGCTCGCGGTGGTCAGGTCCGCGGCCACCTGGATGGCGAGTTCGCGGGTCGGCACGATCACCAGGGCCCGGGGCCGCTTGGCCGAGCCGGGCCGGGCGTGGACCCGCTGGAGCAGGGGGAGGCCGAACGCGAAGGTCTTGCCGGTGCCGGTGCGCGCCTGGCCGATGATGTCGGTCCCGGTCAGCGCCAGGGGCAGGGCCAGGGACTGGATCGGAAAGGGAGTGACGATGCCCTCGGCTTCGAGGGCGTCGGCGATGTCGTCGATGACACCGAGGTCACGGAAGGTGGTCTGTTCTTTACCTGTGGTGTTTTCGGTGGTGGTCAGGGTCCATGCCTCCATCTGGGCGGGCCGCGTACGCGGCGGGTCGGGCGGACGGGGTCGGCGGCGGACACGCCGTGGTCTCGGCGGGTCGGCGCGGTTCGTCGGATCCGGGAGTCCGCGCGGCGCCGCGGTGTTCCTGGGCGGGGCCGTCGGGTGTGGTACGCGACCGGTCCCGGGCCGTCCGCTTGTCGTTGTCTGTCCACGGTGCGCTGGCCGCCCCCGGCGGGAGCGGCGTTCTGTTCCCAGCCGCGGTTCTGTGCGCTCGCACCGGGGCGCAGAGCCGCTGCCGAACGGGTCGGTGGATCACTGCGCGGGCCTCCGTAGCGGGGCGACCGGCTGCGACGGGGCGCCTGGCGTGCGACCGGCGGGCGCCGACCACGGCTACGAGTCTAGCCTGCGTGATCAATGCTGGATAGAACGTGACTTCCGTGCCTTGTCCACCTGTGGAGGAGAACGCGGAAGGAGGCTCGAATAGTCCTGGGGCCGACGGTTCGGAGGGAGGCCGCCGGCGGGGGCGCTAGGCTGAAGGACATGAGTTCCGCAGCCGCTCCCGACCCCAGCCGGGCCGCCGCCCCCGCCGAGCGCGGTGTGATCGATCTGCTGGGACTGCTGGCCTACGCCGAGCTGGTCTCGTTCTTCCGGCTGGCCTCCGACGCCGAACTCGCACCCACCCTGGAGGACAAGGCCGAGCTCGCGGCGTTCGCGGCCACCGAGCAGGCCCACCACCAGCTGCTGCGGCGCAGGCTCGTGGAGCTGGGGGTGGATCCCGAGGACGCGATGCGGCCGTTCGTCGCCCCCCTGGACGCCTGGCACGCCCGCACCACACCGCAGACCTGGGTGGAGAGCCTGGTCAAGGCGTACGTCGGGGACGGGATCGCGGCGGACTTCTACCGCCAGATCGCCGAGCTGACCGACGAGGAGACCCGGGAACTGGTCGCCGGGGTGCTCTCCGAGGAGGGGCGGGCCGAGTTCATCGCGGCCAAGGTCAAGCAGGCGGTGACCGACGACCCCGCGCTGGCCGGCCGGCTCGCGCTGTGGGCGCGCCGCCTGGTCGGCGAGGCCCTCAGCCAGGCGCAGCGGGTCGCCGTCGACCGCCCCCGGCTCGCCGAACTGCTGGCCGAGGGGGAGTCGGGCGAGACGGGGCGCAACGGCGACCTGGCCGCGGTCAGCCGGATCTTCGCGAGGCTCACCGACGCGCACAACTCCCGGCTGCAGGCGATGGGCCTGGCGGGCTGACGGGCTTTCCGGAGCGGCCGGTCGCGCCCCCGCACCGCGGACGGCGCCGGGGACGCCGCCGCGGCACCCGGCCGGCCGACCGGCCGGGAGATTTCGCGGTTCGTGCCGCGAATGTCACCGTGGCGATCTGTGAAGTGGCGACAAAGTCTCCCGCGGTAGGCGTACGCTAAGCCCTGTCGAACACGGCCGCGCCTTCCGACCGGCCCGTGGGAGGGGGAAGGGACGGCGCGGACCAGAGGTGAACTCCGCCGCGACAGGCTGGGACCTCCAGCCCGACGACCGAGAGGCGGCCACGAGCGTGCCGCGAGAAAGGAAAAACGAATGGGGAGCGGTCGGCACGGAGCAGCGCGTCCACCGATCGGAGTCCTGATCCACCGGGATCGCGTCGACTTCTCCATCTACGGTCTGCAGGCGGTGATCGCGTTGGTCATCATGGTCGCCACGGGGCCCGGCAGCCTGGCCTTCTGGCTGTGCTTCCTGCTGCTGTTCGCCGGTGTCGTCCTCTTCTTCCGGCGTATCGACCGCCTGGCCCGCGAGGAACTCGCCGGGGACGACCTGCTCTGACCATCCCGCCCCGCCGGGGTGCGCGGGCCGTGCCCGAAGGCTCCGCCCGGCGCCGTCGCGACGGCGCCGGGCGGAGCGCGTCCCGGCTCAGCGGCGCTCGTGGCGGCGGTGGTACGTACCGGACTCGCTCCGCCGAGGAGGCGCGACCCGCTCGGTCGGCGCCGTCTCCTGCCGCGGGGCGGCCACCGTCTCACCGGCCCCGCCGCGCCGGCCGCCGCCCTGCTCGCGGAAGCGCTGCGTCTCGCTCTCGGCGCGGTCCAGCCAGTCGGCCCAGCGCTGCTGCATCGGACGGACCAGACCGCCGCCGACCCCGACGACGAGGATGCCCACCACCGCGGCCAGCACCGCGATGAGCACCGGCAGGGTCACCGTGGTGGCCACGCCGATCTGGTTCAGTGCGGCGATGACGCCGAGACCGAGGATGAACACACCCGCGGTGTTGGCCAGCAGCCTGCCGTAGCCGAGACCGCCGAGCGCGTCCGCGGCGAGGTCGCGGACCGCCCGCGCGATCAGCGCCGCCACCACCACGATGATCAGCGCCACGGCGAGCCGCGGCAGCCACGCGACCACGTTGTTGAGCAGCTGGGTGATCGGGTTGGTGGGACCGAACGCGCTGAACGCCAGTTGCAGGACGATCAGCACACCCGCGTAGTAGACGAACTTCCCCGCCAGGTCGCTGGCGCTGAACCGGCTGCGCTGGAAGTAGCTGCCCAGCCCGCCGCGTTCCAGGGCCCGGTCGAGGCCGACCCGGGCCAGGCCCTTGGCGACCAGGCGGCCGACGAGTTTGGCGAGCAGCCAGCCCAGGATCAGGACGACGAGGAAGACGGCGAGCCTGGGGATGAAGGACACCACGGTCCCCCAGACATTGCCGACGCCCTGCCCGAGGTCGGTCACGGCCAGTGGTCTGAACATCTCATCTCCTCCCCCGAAGCGGTTCCGCCGGTCGGCGGCAGCCGGGGAGTCTCCCGACGGCGTACCGTCGTGCCCGACCGAACCGGGAGAACGCCTGTACGCCCGGCGGCTACCCGAGAAACAGGCGGTGAACCATCGGGCCGCGGGGAGGAGCGGGGAGCGGGGTCAGCTGCGGGTGAGGTCCCACCCGCTGATGCCGCGCCAGGCCAGGCGGGCGATGAGCTGCTCGGCGGCGTCCTTGGGGATGGAGCCGCTGCTCAGCCAGTAGCGCGCGCTGGTCTCGGCCATGCCGACCAGGCCGATGCTGAGCAGGTGCGCCTCCTCGTCGGAGACGCTGGTGTCCTGCCGGATGACCTCGCCGATGAGTTCCGCGCAGCGGAGCGTGGTCTGCTCGGTCTTCTCCCGCACCGCCGGGAGGTTGCGCAGGTCGGACTCGAAGACCAGGCGGAACGCCTCGCCCTCGCCGGAGACGAAGTCGAAGTACGCCTGGAAGCTCGCGACGACCCGCTGGCGGTTGTCGTCGGTGGACTGCAGCGCGGCCCGCTGCTTTTCGACCAGGGCCTCGGAGTGCTGCTCCAGCAGCGCCAGGTAGAGTTCCAGCTTCCCGGGGAAGTGCTGGTACAGCACGGGTTTGGAGACCCCGGCGCGTTCGGCGATCTCGTCCATCGCCGCGGCGTGGTATCCCCGTTCCACGAAGACCTGCTGGGCCGCGGCGAGCAGTTGCCGTCGCCGGGCCACCCGGGGGAGCCGGGTTCCCCGTGGGCGGGCTTCTGAAGGAGCCGTCACCGCCACACCCTCCGAACTGTTCGCGGCGCCGCGCGCCGCGTCCTGGTCCGGCCGCCGGAGGGCCCGAAGCCCCCGGTAGCCAGATGCGTACCGGGCCATCTTACTCGGCCGTAATGAGCTGGACCGATCCGCCCAGGTCGCGGACGGGGACCCGGCCCACCGCTCAGCGGTAGTAGTCGTCCTCGTCCTCGGGGACCTCCAGCGCCTGTTCGACCGCGTCGGCCTCGGGGACCTCCCAGCCCCTCTCCAGTTCCGGGGCGAGGTCGAAGGACTCCTCCTCGTCGTCGGCGGTCCGCTGGTCCACGACGTCGGCCTCGGGCGCTTCGAGGGGGTGCTCGTCGTCGGGGACGTTCGGTGCGGTGCGGGGACGCTCCGCTTCGTCCGGCATGGGGCCTCCCGTGGGTGGGCGCTGGTCGACATCGCTGCCGCCCCGCCGCCCCGTGGGGCCGACGGGGTACCGCGAATCGGTGTTGACCTGCGGGGAAACAGTCAGGTGGGCAACGCTTCCGTTCCCGTATCCCCACCCGGGAATGATAAACCCCACCCCGCGGGTTGGGATAATGAGCAAGCCCGTAGCGTGCGAGGCGGTGAAGGTCCGCGCCGCCGTGGGCACGCCGCGTCACCGATCGTTTGAGGAGCTGTTGTGTCGCTGCCGCCGCTGGTCGAACCAGCCGACGAGCTGACCGTTGACGAGGTGCAACGGTACTCACGCCACCTGATCATCCCCGACGTCGGCATGGACGGTCAGAAGCGTCTGAAGAACGCCAAGGTCCTGGTCGTGGGGGCGGGCGGGCTCGGCTCCCCCACGCTGCTGTACCTGGCCGCCGCCGGCGTGGGCACCCTGGGCATCATCGACTTCGACGTCGTGGACGAGTCCAACCTGCAGCGCCAGGTCATCCACGGCCAGAGCGACCTCGGCAAGCCCAAGGCCGAGTCCGCCCGGGAGAGCATCGAGGAGATCAACCCCTACGTCAAGGTCGTCCTGCACCAGGAGCGGCTGGACTCCGGCAACGCCCTGGAGATCTTCGCGGGCTACGACCTGATCCTGGACGGGACGGACAACTTCGCCACCCGCTACCTGGTCAACGACGCCGCCGTGCTGCTGAACAAGCCGTACGTGTGGGGGTCGATCTACCGCTTCGACGGCCAGGTCAGCGTGTTCTGGAACGAGTACGGTCCCAACTACCGCGACCTGTACCCCGAGCCGCCGCCGCCCGGAATGGTCCCCTCCTGCGCCGAGGGCGGCGTCCTGGGGGTGCTGTGCGCCGCGATCGGGTCGGTCATGGCCAACGAGGCGATCAAGCTGATCACCGGCATCGGCGATCCTCTGGTCGGCCGCCTGCTGATCTACGACGCCCTGGAGATGACCTGGCGGACCGTCAAGATCCGCAAGGACCCCAATGCCGAGCCGATCACCGAGCTGATCGACTACGAGGCGTTCTGCGGGACGATCCCCGAGGAGGCCCAGCAGGCCGCGCTGGGCTCCACCATCACCGCCAAGGAGCTCAAGGAGAAGATGGACAAGGGCGAGGACTTCTTCCTCGTCGACGTCCGGGAGAAGAACGAGTACGAGATCGTCAACATCCCGGGCGCGGTCCTCATCCCCAAGGGGGAGTTCCTCACCGGTGAGGCGTTCGCCAAGCTGCCCCAGGACAAGCAGATCATCCTGCACTGCAAGTCCGGCGGCCGCTCGGCCGAGGCCCTGGCCGCGGTCAAGAACGCGGGCTTCGCCGACGCCGTGCACGTCGGCGGCGGCGTGCTGTCCTGGATCGAGACCGTCGACCCGAGCCTGCCCCGGTACTGACACCGGACGCACCGTGGGGGCCGCCGCGTACCGCGGCGGCCCCCACGTCTTTTTGTCCGGCGTGAGTTCCGCGCCGATCCGGGTAGCTGCCGTCGACAACGGGAGCACGGCCCGGGAGGTGCACGATGGGCGGACGTTGGAGTGACTGGGCGGCCCTGGCCGCGGGGATCGTGGTGGCCCTCAGCTGGATCTGGCACGGCATGTTCGGACCGGCCATGGTCGCGCTGTTCCTGCTCGGCCTGGCCACGGTGTTCACCGCGACGATCTGCGTCACCCGGCCGGGACTGGTCCTCGGCGAGGCGCTCCTGGCGGCGCTGGGCGTCCTGGTGTTCCTCACGCCCTGGCTGATCGGCTTCGCCGGGAAGCCCGCCGGAGCGTGGACCGCCTGGATCACCGGAGCCGTCATCGCGGTCATGGGAGTGGCGGGGCTGCCGCCGAGCCGCAGGGCCAGGCGCACCCAGGAACCGCACGGCCCCGACGGGTCGTGGACCCGCTCGCCGACGGAGCACCCCCCGGTCGCCCGGGTCTGAGGATTCGGCGCCCGTTGCTGTCGGCGGCCCGCACTACAGTGTGCGGCATGCCACGATCCGACGGCTATCCCAGCGAGTACGCGGAGCGGGTCCTCGAATTCGTCCGGACCATCCCGGCGGGGAAGGTCATGACCTACGGCGACGTCGCCGAGTACCTCGGCGCGGGCAGCGCCCGCTCGGTGGGGGCGGTCATGGCCACCTGGGGAGCGGACGCGCCCTGGTGGCGGGTGGTGTTCGCGGACGGCACCCCGCCCTCCAGCCGCCCCGAGCGGGCGCTGCGGCGCTACGCGGCCGAGGGAACGCCCATGCTCCCCGCCGGCGGGCGTGTCGACATGGTCCGGGCCAGATGGGCCGGTCCCTTCGGGCCCGGGGCGGCCGATCCGGTATAGCCGTTCGGGCGCTCCTTCGCGCATTGTTCCCCACGGCGTGCGCCGACACACTGTCCGTGAGCATCGCGCCGGTCCCGCACAGGGGCACCGTCGCAGCGGGCCAGATCGTCGGAGGGATGCGCGTGGCGGCTTACTCTCTTGTCGACTCGCTCCGTGAGCACGCACTTCGTCAGGGCGACGACGTGGCCCTCGTGGCGTGCGCGGACCCCGTAGACGCCACGGGGGACACCGTCTTCACCTACGCGGAGCTCGACACCGAAGCCCGCCGGGTCGCCGCCGGACTCCAGCGGGAACTCGCTCCCGGAAGCCGGGTCCTGGTGCGGGCCGAGGGCGCGGAGTTCGTGCGCGGCTTCCTGGGCTGCCTCTACGCCGGAATGGTGGCGGTCCCGCTCCCGCCGATCAGCGACAATCGCCGCCACCGCGAGCGTATGGCCGCTGTCGTCGCCGACACCCAGGCGGACGTGGTGCTCGTTTCGGCTGAGGACCGGCAGCGGATCGCCGACCGGACCCGCGACACCGGCCTTGAGGCGGCCAGGCCGCTGGCGCTGACCGAAATGGAACTGCCCGCGGCCGAAGACTGGAAGGACCCTTCGGCGGGAACGAGCGACATCGCGTTCATCCAGTACACGTCCGGAAGCACCAGTCGCCCGAAGGGCGTTCCGGTCTCCCACGGCAACATCCTCGGCAACGCGGCGCACAGCATGCGGATGACGGGCGCCACCCGAGCCGACAGGTGGGGCGGCTGGCTGCCCATGCACCACGACTTCGGTCTGGTCTACCAGTTGCTGACTCCCCTGGTGATGGGCGCCTCCACCGCTCTCATGGACGCGTCGGCGTTCCTGCGCCGCCCGTACTCCTGGCTGCGTCTCATCCACCGGTGCGGCATCACCGTGTCGGGCGGCCCCAACTTCGCCTACGACCTGTGCTGCCGTACGGTCACCGACGAGCAGATGGCGGGCGTGGACCTGTCGTCATGGAGCAGCGCCGTCAACGGCTCGGAGCCGATCAGCGCCGCGGTCATGGCCCGCTTCGCCGAACGCTTCGCGCCTTTCGGGCTGCGGCCCGCAGCGATGACGGCGGGCTACGGGCTGGCAGAGGGGACCGTGTGCGTGACCCTCTCCCCGCCCCGGGTCCCCCCCACGGTCACCCGGGTGGACGCCGTCCGCCTCAGCCGGGACGAGTTCGTCCCGGTGGGCCCCGACGCCGGGGTGGAGGCGCGCATGCTCGTCGGGTGCGGCCCCGCGCACACCGACGAGTTCGACCTCCGCATCGTCGACCCGGCGTCCCTGCGGGTCCGAGCCGACGGCGAGGTGGGCGAGATCTGGCTGCGCGGCCCGAGCGTGGTCCAGGGCTACTGGCAGCGTGAGGAGGAGAGCCGGGAGTCCTTCGACGCGACCACCGCTGAGGGAGAGGGGGGTTTCCTCCGCACCGGGGATCTCGGAGTCGTCCACGAGGGCCAGCTCTACATCACGGGGCGCATCAAGGAGGTCCTGGTGGTCAACGGACGCAACCTCTATCCGCACGACATCGAGGAAGTCGCCCGCGAGTCCCATCCCGCCCTGTCCACCGGTGTGGGGGCCGCCTTCACGGCCTTCTCCCTCGACGGGGCCGAACAGGTGGTGCTGGTCCACGAGTACCAGTCCACCGACCGAGGCGAGACGGCCCTGGCCGAGGCGGTGTCCAGGATCAGAGCGCGCGTCGCGGCCGAGTTCGCCGTCGCACTGCCCGGAGTGATCCTGGTCCGCCGAGGCCAGGTCCGCCGCACCTCCAGCGGGAAGATCCAGCGGGCCGGAACCCGGCAGGCGTGGTTGGAGGGGGCACTGCGCGTCCTCCACCAGGACCTCTCGGAGCCGCTGACGCGACTGCTCGCCCGGCACCGCACGGCGTCCGAGCCGGGAGAGATGACGCGCCGGTGAGCGCTTCCGTCCGGGCCGCCGTCTGACTCCCCCTGTCCGGCCCTGACCGACCGACAGGCCAATGCCCTGGTCCGGACGGCCGAGAGAGCGGCCGCCGACCCCCGTTCCGGTCCCAGCACGACGATCGAGGAAGCCCGATGCCCTCCCAGAACCATTTGCCCTCAAGAGAAGAAGTGTCCGCCTGGCTGGCCGAACGAGTCGCGAGGCACGCGCGGCTGCGGCCCCAGGACGTCGAGGCCGATCGTCCGCTCACCGACTACGGGTTGGACTCCGTCAGCGTCTTCGTCCTGTGCGGTGAATTCGAGGACCGCCACAGGGTCCAGGTGGAGCCCACAAGCGTCTGGGAGCATCCGACCGTCCGAACCCTCACCGACCTTCTGATGGAGTCCGTGGCGGCGCGTGACACCCTGCCCTCCGGAACCTCGGGGGGCGACCTGTGAGCCGGTTCGTCGAAATCGCGGCGCACCTTCCCCCCGTCAGCGTTCCGATCACCGAGATCGGCCGGGAGTTGGGAATGGACTCGGCCCAGCTCCGGGTCTTCCACCGGATCTTCGGGTTCTCCCATGTCCGCCTCGCCCCCGGGGCCAGCCAGGCGGACCTCATGGTCGCGGCCGTCTCGGCGCTTCCCTCGTTCCCCGAGGTGCGCCACCGCGTCAAATACGTCATCCAGGCCCGGACCATGCCGACCGCCTTCCCCTATCCGCTCAACCCGCTGCACGAGGCGTGCGGCAGGCTCGGCCTTGACCACGCGGTCGCCTTCACGGTCACGGAGCACGCCTGCGCCGGCGGCCTGCTGGGCGTCCACCTGTGCGGCGAGATGCTCGCCACGGACGGCGATCCCGACGCGCTCGGCCTCGTACTGACCGGAGAGAAGATCTTCACGCGGGTCGCCAAGCGGGTCCCCGGGTCCAGCATCAACGGCGAGGGTACGGCCGCCGCGCTGGTCTCGGCCGCCGAGCAGGGGAGGGACCGGATCCTGGCCTACGCCAGCCGCGCCTATCCGCAGTTCCACGGGGGCGAGGAGGTGGAACGGGCGACCGCGGAGTTCCAGCAGGTCTACCCGGAAGCGCTCGCCGAGATCCTCACCGAGGTGGCGGCCAAGGCCGGCATGGACCTGGCCGACGTGGACTTCATCCTGCCCCACAACGTGGCCAAGGTCTCCTGGCAGCGGCTGTGCAAGCAACTCGGCTACCCGGCGGACAGGGTCTTCCTCGACAACATCCCGATCACCGGGCACTGCTTCAGCGCCGACGGCTTCGCGGCCTACCGCGCCCTCGTGGACAACGGGCGGCTCAAGCCCGGTCAGCACTACATCATGGCCACCGCCGGACTGGGCGCGACCTTCGCGGCCACCCTGGTCCGGCACTGAGAGCAGGAGGGGACCATGACCCAGACACCCGCGGGGAAGCCGTCGGAGAGCCCCCCGTTCGTCGAACGTCTCAGGCAAGCCGTCGCCGGACCCGCCGGTGGGTTCGTGTTCCTCGGCAACTTCGAGGTCGAGGAGCACTGGGCGGTCGGGAAGACCGGCCTGCCCAAGATCGCGGTCGGGAAGGGGCGCGCGGTCGTCAACCGGATGGAGGAGTTCGCGCTGCTGCTCGCCGGGGAAGGCGACTGCGTCCTGCTGAAGGCGGAGCCCGACGCCGCCTACCTGGCCTATCTCGAACATCTCGGCGTACCGCTGCCGGAACGCCTGGTCGTCGCGGACCAGGACCCCGAGCGGGTGGTCACCGAGGACGCGCTCGCCGACCAGGGGGTCCTCGACCGTCTCCGCGAGCTGGCAGCCAGCGGCTACCGGATCCTGCCGCACGGCGTGTCGGTGTTGGAGGAGGAGCTCGCGGCCCGCTCGGGCATGCCGCTGGCCGCGCCTTCCGCCGAGGTCTGCGAACGGGTCAACAGCAAGGTCTACAGCCGGCTGGCCGCTGAGGCGGCGGGTCTGCGGCAGGCCCGGGGCTGGGCCTGCTCCACCGTCGAGGAGTTCCGCGCCGCCGCGGAGCAGGCGGCGCCCCTGCTGCGCGAAGGCCGGAAGGTCGTGGTCAAGGACGCCTACGGGGTGTCGGGCAAGGGGATGGCCGTCGTCGAGAGCGAGAGCAGGCTCGCCCTGATCACCCGCAAGGTCGCGTCGGCCGCGGCCAAGGCCGGAACCGACCGGGTCGCTCTCGTCGTCGAGGAGTGGGTCGCCAAGGAGACCGACCTCAACTACCAGTTCACCGTCTCCCGGGACGGGTCGGTCCACTTCGACTTCGTCAAGGAGGCGATCACCGAGCAGGGCGTCCACAAGGGCCACCGCATGCCGGCCCGGCTCACCCCGGACCAGGTCGCGGTGCTCCGGGACGCGGCCCGGCTCCTCGGCCGCCGCCTGCACGAGGACGGCTACTGGGGAGTGGTGGGTGTCGACGCCATGGTCGACCCCGACGGAGGCGTCTACCCCGTCGTGGAGATCAACGCGCGCAACAACATGTCCACCTACCAGGTCGGTCTCCAGGAGCGCTATCTCGCCGACGGACAGGTCGCACTGGCCCGCCAGTACCCGCTCGGGCTGCGCCGGCCGCTGTCCTTCGAGGCGCTGGACGACGCGCTCGGACCTCTGCTGCTGCGCGCACCCGGCGAGACCGGACTGCTGGTCAACAACTTCGCCACCGTCAACGCGGAGGCGGACGGCGGCAAGCCCCGGTTCGAGGGGCGGCTCTACGGACTGCTGATCGCCGACTCCGCGGAGAAGGCCGACGTTCTGGACGCCGAGATCACCGACCGCCTCGCGACTCTCACCACGGAGGACACCGATGACTGACAACGGCGCGTCACGGATCCAGGGCCGCTCACTGCGGGAACTGGCCGACGAGTACGGGACCCCCCTCTACGTGTACGACAGCGAGGCCTTCGCCCGGCAGTACCACGGGCTCAGGGAGGAGCTGCACCCCCGGGTCGAGATGTTCTTCTCGCTCAAGTCCAACCCGAACCTCTCGGTCTGCTCCCTGCTGGGCTCCTTCGGTGCCCGAGCCGAGGTCTCCTCCCTGGTGGAGCTGCGCACCGCCCTGAAGGCGGGAATCGGCCCCGAGGACATCATCTTCCTGGGGCCGGGCAAGAGCCGCGCCGAACTGGAGGCGTGCCTCGACGAGGGGATCTACGCGATCGTCTGCGAGTCCTTCGGCGAACTGGAAGTCCTCGACGGACTCGCCGCGGCCCGCGGCCTGGCCGCTCCGGTGGCGCTGCGCGTCAATCCGGCCTTCGCCGTCAAGGGGGCGCGGCTCACGATGGGCGGCAAGCCCCGCCAGTTCGGGATCGACGAGCAGATCCTCTACGACACCCCCGACCTCGCCGCCCGGTTCCCGTCCGTACGCCTCATGGGCGTCCACGCCTACATGGGCACCCGCATCCTGTCCGAGGGGGTGATCGAGGAGAACACCGCCAAGATCCTGGAGATGGCCGAGCGCATCGCGGAACGGCTCGACTTCCCCCTGGAACTCGTCGACATAGGCGGAGGGCTGGGCGTCGCCTACTTCAGCGGTGAGACCGACCTCGACGTCACGGTACTGACCGAGCGGATCAACCCCGTTCTCGACAAGTTCGCCGCGACCCATCCCGACACCCGGATGATCATGGAGCTGGGCCGCTACCTCACCGCTCCGGCCGGTGACTACGTGGTCCGGGTGCGCTACGTCAAGGAGTCGATGGGGGAGAACTTCGCCGTCACCGACGGCGGAACCCACCACCACATGGCCGCGGTCGGCATCGGATCGTTCGTCAAGCGCAACTTTCCGGTGCGCCTCGTGGACGCCGCCCCGGACGCCGAGACCGAGCCGTGGAACGTCACCGGGCCGTTGTGCACCCCCAACGACACCCTGGTCACCAAGGCGCCGCTGCCCGAGTTGCGTCCCGGCGACCTGCTGGCCATCGGCCGTTCCGGAGCCTACGGTCCCACCGCCTCACCCGGCCTGTTCCTCAGCCACGGCTACCCGGCGGAGGTTCTCGTCCACGAGGGCCGGGCGCTCCTCGTCCGCGAGCGCGACACCACTGACGACCTCTTCAGCAAGCAGCGTCTGCACGAGTTCCCGAGGCGCTGACACCAACCGAGAGCCCCCTTCCGGTTCCTGAAGGAGAACACCGAGATGACCAGCACCACGTCCGCGATCCAGTCCGGCTCCGGAGCCGTCCGCGACCAGATCACCGAGCGCATCATCGGCGCGCTCGCCCAGGTCCTCAAGAAGGACGCCGCCACCCTGGCCCCGACCACCCGCCTCTTCGACGACCTGGGACTCGACTCCACCACCGTACTGGAGCTGCTGATGCGGCTCGAGGAGGACCTGGAGGTCGAATTCGACACCGAAGGGCTCGAACAGCAGCACTTCGAGACGGTGCAGACCCTCTCCGAGTACGTCGTCGACCAGTTGGCGGACTGAGGGCCGTGTTCCGCCACAGCCCTTCCCCGCTGGCGGCGGAGCAGCGCTCCTCGCCGCCGTATCCGCTGAGGCCGGCCCTGGTCAGGCACCGCGTGTTCGGGGCCGGAAGCCCGTTCAACAAGGCGAACCTGCCCTACCTGTACGACATGGCCAAGTTCAACAAGGTCACCGTGCGGCCCGACTTCGACCCCGACACAGCCCGGTGCAACAGCCACGCCGACATGGCCCGCGGGCTGGTGGAGCTGCTGCCGCCGCTGGAGCAGGTGGACGCCATCCTCGTCGCCTACGGCATCCCCGAGATGGCGGCAACGGCTCCGGCGTTCGTCATGAACACCCTGCTGCCCTCGGCCACGATGGCGTTCACGGTTTCCGACCAGGGGATCGTCGCACCCCACAGCGCGCTGCGGCTCGCCGGGGAGTTCGCGAAGAGCTCCGGTTTCCGCAGGATCCTGCTGGTCGTGCTGGAGGTGGCCACGCTGCCCTGCGACACCGAACCGCCCCCCGAGACGGTTCCCTCCCGTGATTCCGCGGTCGCGGTGCTGCTGGAGGAGGCCGAAGGGGGAACGGGAACCGCGGTGCGGCAGCGGACGGGGGTGAACAGCCGGACACTTCCCGAAGCCCTCCGCGACGAACTGGAGGTGCTGCTCGACGGCCGCGATCCGGCCGCGGTCGTGTGCGGCGCCACCGTGGCCCCCGAGTCGGTGCCCGACCGGTTTCCGGTGCGTGCGGCCGCGCGGGAGTTCCCCGGTACCGGGACGTGGGCGGCCTTGGGAGCCCTCGAACGCGCCACCCGAGAAGACGATCGCCCAGTGGTCCTGGTCGATTACGAACCGTTGCTGGGTTACCTGTGCCTTGCCAGAATGGAGAGACCCGTGTCCAGTGCTTCCGCGGAGGTGATCCCGTGAGCGCATCACCGCTTTTCGGGACGTCTCCGAACCCTTCCTCCACCGGCGTCGAGATCCGCGACCGCGCCCGTGAACAGGGCGTCCTCGCGGCGCTGGAGCTGCTGAACCGCTCCACGGCGACGGAGTGCCCACGCGGGCCCGGCGGCCACGCCGTCGTTCCCGAGCCCCAGGTCCAGGTGACGGCGGCTGTCGAGGTCGCCCTCGACGGCGGTTCCCTGGTCGCCCTCAGGGCGGCCGACGTCCCGGAATCCGCGGACGAGCCGTCTTCGGAGTGGCAACTCGGACTGGTGTGGCTGCGGCTGGGAATCTCCGAACGCCTGCTGGAGAACTGCCTCGACTACCTGGGGGGCCGTACCGCCGGCGGTACTCCCCTTCTGGTGCAGCAGATGGTGCGCGGCCAGCTCGCGGAGGCACGCGGCGACCAGATCGAGGTCGAACTCATGCTCGCTCAGGGAGCGCTCCCAAGCCTGCTGGCCGACCTGCACGAGAGGATCACCCGCACAGACCGCTCGCTGTGCCGACTGCTCGGCGCGTCCAGCGTCGTGGAGACCGGTCCGGGCCAGGAGGCCTACGCCTCCGAACTGCTCGCCGACGTCTACAGCCCACGGACAGCCCCGGAACCGAAGGAGAGTGCGGCGTGAGCGGGAGCAAGACAGGCCTGGAACGCCTGCGCGAAAAGATCAGGGAGTGGAGCGAGGAGATCGGTCCGATCACTCCTCGGATGGAGCGGGACCCCGGGGCGCTTGAGGAGTTCTGCGACGCCGCCGTGTTCCGGTACCAGGCCCAACTGGCGATCCCCCCGGAGTACCGCGTCTCCGACGACACCGGTATGGCCCCCGTCCCCGGCGAGGGGATGACCGTGCAGCGCGTCGTCATGGCCGAGGAGATCTCCGCGGTCGATCCCGCGATCGTCCTCGCGGCGCCGGGGCCGTCCCTCTCCGGTGGAGCGATCGAGGCGATGGCCGACCCCGACCAGAAGAAGTGGTTCTACTCCCGCCTTCAGGAGCGGCCCACGTGGACCTTCTTCGGGCTGACCGAGCCCAAGCACGGCTCGGACGCGATGGGACTGGAGACCACGCTCACGCCCTCGGGCGACGGCCACCTGGAGTTGAGCGGCACCAAGCGCTACGTCGGCAACGCTGCCCGCGCCGACGTGGGCGTGGTGTTCGCCCGCACCCGCCCCGGCCCGCTGGGGGTGATGGCCGTGATGGTCGACACCGCCGATCCGGGCTTCAAGGCCACGCCGCTGCCGACCCTCGGCATGCGCGGCAACCAGATCTGCGCCATCGAGATGGACCGGGTGCGCATTCCCCCCGAGAACGTGCTGGGACGGCACCTGCCGGCCAGTCGGCGGGGCATCTGGGGCGCGCTCCAGAGTCTCAACGCGTTCCGTCCGGGGATGGCCGGGATGGCGGTGGGCATCGCGCGCGCCGCCCACGACTACCTGCTGCGCCACCGTGGCGAACTGGCCGCCGGCGGCATGGAGCGGGTCCGCGAGATCGGCCGCCGCATCGAAGCGGGCCGTGCGCTGGCGCTGCACGCGGCCAGGGCCGCCGACGCCCGTAGCGAGAGCGCCGGATACCTGGCGTCAGCGGCCAAGTACCGCACCTCCCGGCTCGCTGAGGACGTGACCCGCGAGGCCATCGCCCTGCTCGGACCCGGAGCCCGGCTGGACCACCCGGACCTGGACCGCTACGCACGCGATGCCCGGGCGGTCGAGTTCATGGAGGGCACGCGCAACGTCCACCGGCTCAACCTGTTCCAGGGCATCGTCCAACGCAAACTCAGCGGCTAGCAGGAGGGTGACAATTGTCAGTGTCTGAGGCCGGTACCGAGACCGCGCGGGTCACCCGCCGCGCGGTTCTCCGCCTCGGCGTCCCCGTCATCATCGCCAACCTGGTCAACGTCTTCCTGCCGTTCGTGGTGCTGGCGCTCATGGGGCGGATGAGCGACGAGGCGATCTACCTCCGTTCGCTCTTCCTGCCCATGTCCCAGATCTTCGTCGCGCTCCTTATCGCGGTGGAGATGAGCAACCAGGTCGTGGTGGCGATCGCCCGGGGCTCCGGCCGGGACCGGGAAGTGCTCTCCAACACGGTCAACATGATGCGTCTGGCCGGTGTGGGCGGAGCGGTCCTGGTGGCACTGATGATGCTGAGCGCCCCCCTGTTCGCGGAACTCCTCGGCGTGGAGCCTCATGCGTACGAGGAGTTCCTGTCCTTCGCCCGCTGGACGTCACTGGCGCTCTTCCTCCAGGTCGGTCCAGCGGTGTGCGCGTCGACCCTGCGCGGGGTCGGACGGACCCAGGCCGCGATGGTGGTCGTGGCCACCCTCGCGGCCCTTGAGGCCGGCGGGGTCCTCGTCATCGGCCTGGGCGCCGGGATGGGGCCGATGAGCCTGCCCGTCAGCATCGCCGTCGCCAGTGCCACCGCTCTCGTCGTGGGACTGGCGCTGCTGCGCCGCGAGGGGATGACTCCGGCGTCCTGGCGGCTGCCCCTCAGTGCCGAACCGGTGCGCTGGCTCGGGCGGGTGGGAGTGCCGGTCGCCGGCACGCACCTGCTGCTGTCGGGGTTCACCCTCGCCCAGATGACGATCATCGGTTCCTACGGACCCCTGGTCGTGGCCGGTTTCGCCGCGGCGAGCACCTTCCAGGGGGTACTGCTGCAACCCGCGATCGCGCTGGGCACCGCCACGGCGATCCTGCTCAACCAGCAGTTGGGTGCGGGGAGGAAGGACCAGTACGCCCGCACCCTCCGCCTGGGGGTGGAGACCTCCGCCGTGATCTACGCGCTTCTCGCCGTCGCGGTGTGGTCGGGCGGCGGCCTCATCGGAGCCTTCGCCAGTTCCACCCCCGAGATCGCGGCGGAGACCGCCCGGTTCTTCGCCATCGTCGGCCTCAGCTACCTGTTCATGGGCGTCCTGCTGACCCTGTTCACCATCATGGAGCAGATCGGCATGGGCTTCCTCGCCCTCGCACTGAACATCGTGTTCTTCGCCGCGATCATCGTCGTCGGCTGGTACGCCAGTGGCGAACTGGCCGACCCCGCCGGGCTCTACTGGACCTTCTCCGTGGGCAACGTGACCGGTTCCCTGTGCCTGACCGTCGTCGTTCCCCTCATGATGCGCCGTCTGAAGAGCCGTACCGCGACCGCCAGTTCTCAGACCCCCGTCCCCGAGGCGCCCCCCGCAGCAGCCGACTGATGCGGAAACGGAGCTCGATCACCAGTGACCACCGACACGCGTACCATCCACACCCTTTCCGTCACCGCTCCGGGCCGTCCCGGGCGCGCTCCCCTCACCTGGGGCCAGCGCCAGGTCTACCGGGACATGTTCCGCGCCGCTGACGGCAGACCCTACAACGACGTGGGCGGTGCCCTCCTGCCCCCCGGGCTGGACCTTGACACGGTCTTCGACGTGCTGGTCGAGCTGGTGCGGCGGCACGAGTCACTACGCACCACCTTCGGGCCGGGCCCCTCCGGCGGCGGACCGGTGCAGCGGGTGGCTGCCTCGGGGACGTTGCACGTGGAGGTGGTCGACCTGCCCGACCTCCCCCGGGACGCGCTGTTCTCCCTGGTGATGCGGGAGGACCAGCGGCTCATGGGGACCCGCTTCAACCTCGACTCCGAGCTGCTGCTGCGCCCGGTCGTCTTCCGGCACCGCGGCACGCCCAGCGGGGTCTCCCTGGCTGTTCCCAAAATCGTGGCGGACCTGTCGGGCCTGCGCCTGCTCGTCGCCGACCTGGTCGCCCTGGCCGAAGCGGCCCGGGACGGGCGGGCGGCCCCCGCACCCCCGGTGGGACGCCAACCGTTCGACCAGGCCCTCTTCGAGCAGTCTTCCGAGGGGCGGCGCGTGGGGCGTTCGTCGCTGCGCCGTATCAGGAAGGAACTCGAGGCCTTTCCCGCGGACCTGTTCACCGCATCGGCCGAACCGATGCCCCAGCGCTACTGGCGTGGCGGCATCACCTCCCGGGCGCTGCCGCTGGCGGTCGGCGCCTTGGCGGCACGCCACCGCACCAGTACCACTGTCGTCCTGCTCGCGGCCGCGGTAGCGGTCCTGGGCCACACGGCGGGCCGCCCGGACGTCGGTCTGCAGCTCATCTCCCGCAACCGCCACGACCTCCTGCAACGCGATGTCGTCAGCACCGTGGTGCAGAACGTCCCGGCCACGTTCCGCGTGGGCGGGAGCGGTTTCTCCGAACTGGTGCGGACCACCTGGTCCGCCGCCATGCGGGCCTACCGGGGAGCGCGGTTCGATCTCGCCGACATGGCCGAGGCGGTGCGTGAGGTGGAACGCTCCCGGGGAGAAGCCATCGACCTGGACTGCTACTTCAACGACACCCGGGCCGACCAGGCGCCGCGGCCCGAGGCGGTGCGGGCGTCCGCGGAACGGATTCGGGAGGCGCAGGCCGACACCGAGTTCCAGTGGGAGGAACACGTCGAACACGACGCCCTGAGTGTCTTCGTCGAGGTCTTCGACCAGCCCACGCACCCCGAGCTGATGCGTCTGTGCCTGTACGTGGACACCGCCCGGGTCGCTCCGGGGCTGGCGCGTCGGATGCTGCTGGCCGTGGAGCGGTTGCTCGTCGAGGCGGTGGAGCGTGACCTGTCCCCCGCCGAGGTGGCCGCGCTGGCGGCCGTGGAGCCGCGGGAGGACGACCGCCACGAGGCGGAGTACAGCGGGACCGTGCCGCGGCGCGGCTCCTGGCGCACAGGCGGGACGGAGTGAGTGTCCGGTAGTCCGGTGCACGTGTGGTACGTCCACACGATGGTGGAGCCCGAGGTGGTCGAGGTGCTTTCGGGATGCCTCGACGCGGCCGAGCGGGAGCGTGCCGCGGGGTTCCGTGACGACCGCAGGCGGACGGGCCACATCGTGGCCCACGCCGCCGCGCGCCTGATCCTGTGCCGTTATCTGGGGGGCGGGCCCCGGCGGCTGAGACTGCGGAGGGAGAACGGGGGAAAGCCCTACCTCGACGGAACCTCCGGACTCCGGTTCAACATGACCCATTCCGGCGAGTGGGTGCTGCTCGCCGTGAGCGGGAGACGCGAGGTGGGGGTCGACGTGGAGAAGGTGGAGGAACGGCTCGCCCCTCTGGTGCTGCGCTACTTCACCGCCGCGGAGCGCCGGCTGCTCACCGGAACCGGTCCGCCGCGCGCGGCCGCGGCGGCCCGCCTGTGGACGCGCAAGGAGGCGTGCGTCAAGGCCGCCGGTTCGGGATGTTCGCCGGTCTGGGATTCGAGGTCGCCGACGGTCCGGTCGCCCGAGATCCCGGCGGCGGCGGTGTGTGGCGGATACACGACCTGGCGGCACCGCCGGGGTACGCCGCCGCGCTGGCGGTGAGCGGCGCCGGCGGGGTCCGAGTGCGCTCACGGCGGTGGCGGCTTCCTCACAACGCCCGCGTCCTCACGGACCGGAGGATCCCCTGACACCCTGGTCGGTGCGGGTGCGGGGCCGTGCGGCCGCCGTGCTCCCGCCGACGGGGTGCGACCTCTCCGCGGCGGCACCGTACCGGTCGGCTCGGCGACCGGCCCCGAAGAAGACCGGTTCCGGAGTGCCGCATGTGCGGGCCGGTGACCGAAGGGAAGCACTCGGGACCGGAGGGGGAGCGAGGCCGGCGGGACGGCGGCGGCCCCGGGCGGCGCGGCCGCGCCGCCCGGGGCCGGACCGGCTTTCGCATCCCACCCGGCGGGGACCGCGTGCGGTTCCCGTAGCGGACACCCGGCGTTTCGCGTCCGCCCACGAATCCTTCCGGAGCCTCCCCCGGACCGGCCCCGGAGCTACGCGCGCAGGGGAAGACCGGTCCCGGTGGGAAGGACGTCGATCAGCCCTTCTTTGATCGCGTTGGCCACCGCTGAGGCGCGATTTGTGGAGCCGAGTTTCGACATCACACTGCTCACCAGGCGCTTGGCGCCATTCTCGGAGATCTTCAGCCTGGCCGCGATCTGTCGGTTGGTCAGTCCTTCCGCGAGGAGGCCCAGGGTCTGCATTTCGCGCTCGGTCAGCCGGGATGAGGTTTTCCGCCCCGCCGACCAGGCTTTGTTGGCCTGGGTGATCAGAATATGGGCGAGGCGGGACGGCATGGAGGCCTCTTTGGAGAGAGCCTGCCGCAGAGCTGTTTCGAGACGCTGCACGGTCAGCTCCTCCTGGAGCAGGAAACCGTCGGCCACCGGGAATTCTCGCTGTTCGGCGGCTTCCGTCCCGTTGAGCAGGTGGAGCAGGTAGGGGCGGTTGTCAGGGTCCTGGAGGATGAAGGGGCCGGGGGGTCGTGCCCTGTCGCACGCGATGACCAGGTCGTATGAGCGGTCAGCGATGATCTCGAAGAACTTCCTCCGGCCGTGGTGTTCTTCCACGCGGTTGACGACCGGAAGCTGCTCGAGCATTTTGTGAATCCCGTAGCGTAGTACTTCACTTTTGATGAACAGTGAAACCTTCATCGGGGGTGGTGTTCTCCAGGGGGAAGAGAGTGGGCACCTCGCTGTGGGACTCCCTTTGGGAGCGCTCCCGCGAAGACGGGGCGGCGGGTGAACGGGCGTGCTGCTGAGGTCGACTCACAAGGTTTTGTCATAATTTGATGGATTTGTCTAGCTCTTGAAGATGATCAGTTGTCAGCAGTGTTCCACGGCTGTTTCCGGAGTAGAGGTCGGATGAAACCAATGATGGTCCCGGATGAATTCGCGGACGCGACAGCGGAGCCCCGACAGGAGAGCGGCTTCCGCACCGCTGACTCCCGATGACCCCGCCGTGCCCGCGACCCGCTGTGCGCCCGGAGCACAGCGCTGCCCCGGTCCAGACCCCCTGACGGGTCCACGGCGCGACCGCGTGCGGACACCCGCGGCGCGGGCGCGCACCGCCGGGTGTCGCGCAGCCGAGAGCCTCCGCCCGATCCCGCCGCACCGTGTCCCCGCGAGCGCGACGAGCTTCGGCGGCGCCCCACGGCGGCGGACCCCCGCGGCAGCGGTCCGACAAATTGGCCTGGTCTCCCGGATGTCACCGACGTCTGATGAACTAGATCGAGTGAACACCCCCCCGTACCGCCTCGTACGCCGGGCCCAGCGCGCCGCACCCGCCCCGGACCTCGACGACGGCCAGCGCCGGGTGGTCGCCCACCAGGGCGGTCCGCTGCTCGTGCTCGCCGGACCGGGAACCGGGAAGACCACCACGATCGTCGAGGCGGTCGTCGACCGCGTCGACCGCCGGGGCGTGGACCCCTCGCGCGTGCTCGTGCTCACCTTCAGCCGCAAGGCGGCCCAGGAACTGCGGCAGCGCATCACCGCGCGGCTGCGGCGCACCACCCGCGAACCGCTCGCCCTGACCTTCCACAGCTACGCCTACGCCCTGATCCGCCGCGAGTTCCAGCTCGCGGGCGACCAGCCGCCCCGCCTGCTGTCCGGTCCCGAACAGCTGATGGAGGTCCGCGAACTCCTGCGGGGCGAACTCGCCGACGGCGCCGCCGAGTGGCCCGAACAGCTCCGTCCCATGCTGCACACCCGCGGCTTCGCCGAGGAGCTGCGCGACTTCCTCATGCGCGCCCAGGAGCGCGGACTGGGCGCCGACGACATCCGGGAGCTCGGGCGCCGCCACGCGCGGGCGGACTGGATCGCCGCCGGAGGCTTCCTGGAGCGCTACACCGGACGGTTCGACGTCGCCCCGGTGCCCACCTTCAACTACGCCGAACTGGTGCGCATCGCCGCCAACCTGCTCAACGACCCCGAGGTGCAGGCGCGGGAGCGCGCCGCGCGGCAGATCGTGTTCGTCGACGAGTACCAGGACACCGACCCCGCCCAGGAGGAACTGCTGCGCGCCCTGGCCGGGGACGGGCGCGACCTGGTCGCGGTGGGCGACCCCGACCAGTCCGTCTACGGCTTCCGGGGCGCCGACGTGCGCAACATCCTGGACTTCCCGGACCGGTTCCGCACCGCGGCGGGCGACCCCGCCCCCGTGGTGGCGCTGCGCACCTGCCGCCGCAGCGGCTCCGCACTGCTGGAGGTCTCCCGACGCCTCGCCCAGCGGCTGCCCGCCGTGCCCGGCCCCGGAGGGGAGGGGGTCAACGCCCACCGCCGGCTCGTCCCCGTCGAGGACGCCGCACCGGGCCGGGCCAGGGTGCTGCTCGCCGAGAGCCCTGCCCAGGAGGCCGCCGCCATCGCCGACATTCTGCGCCGCGCCCACCTCATCGACGGTGTGCCGTGGTCGCGCATGGCGGTGCTGGTGCGCTCGGCCACGCGGCAGGTGCCGGTGCTGCGCCGCGCCCTGATCGCCGCCGACGTCCCGGTGGTCGTCAGCGGCGACGAACTGCCGCTGGCCGCCGAACCGCTGGTGCGGTCCATGCTGCTGCTCCTGCGCTGCGCGCTGCACCCCGACAGCCTCGACGAGAACGCCGCCCGCGAACTGCTGACCAGCGCGTTCGGGGAGGCCGACGGCATCAGGCTGCGGCGGCTCGGCCGGGCGCTGCGGCGGCTGGAGCTGGACGCCGGAGGCAACCGCCCCGCCGCGGCCCTGCTCGCCGAGATCCTCCGCGACCCCCGCGACCTGGTGATGGTCGACCCCGAGGTGCGGGCGCCCGCCGACCGTGTCGCCACCCTGCTGCGCCTGGTCCGCGACAGCGCGGCCGAGGGCGCCTCCGCCGAGGAGGTGCTGTGGCGGATGTGGCACCACTCGGGACTGGCCGACCGGCTGCTGCGGGCCAGCCAGGCGGGCGGGCGGCGCGGTGCGGCCGCGGACCGGGAACTGGACTCGGTGGTGGCGCTGTTCGAGAACGCCGCGCGCTACTGCGACCGGCTGCCGCCCGGCACCCCGGAGGGGTTCCTGGAGGACCTGGAGGCCCAGGAGATCCCCGGCGACACGCTCGCCGAGCACGCCCCCCAGGGCGAGGCGGTGCGCATCCTCACCGCGCACCGCGCCAAGGGACTGGAGTGGGACCTGGTCGTGGTGGCCGGGGTGCAGGAGGGCGACTGGCCGGACCTGCGGCTGCGCGGCTCCCTGCTGGGGGTCGAGCACCTGCTGGACACGGTCTCCGGGTTCGCCGAGACCTCCCCGGCCGCGGTGGTGTCCAAGCTGCTGGACGAGGAGCGGCGGCTGTTCTACGTCGCGCTCACCCGGGCCCGGCGGGAACTGGTGGTCACCGCGGTCGGCGGCGAGGACACCGAGGAGCGGCCCTCCCGCTTCCTCGCCGAGCTCGGCCTCGGCGAACCCGAACGGCTGGCGACGGGACGGCGGTGGCTGTCGCTGCCCGCGCTGGTCGCCGACCTGCGCTCGGCCCTGCTCGACCCGCGCAGCGAGGCGCCGGTGCGCCGTGCCGCGGCCGCCCACCTGGCCCGGCTGGCCGACGAGGGGGTGCGGGGGGCCGATCCCGCCGAGTGGTACGCCCTCACCGAACTGTCCGACGACTCCCCGCTGGTGCTCGACGGCGAACAGATCCGCGTCTCCCCGTCCCAGGTGGAGAAGTTCGGCGCCTGCGAGCTGCGGTGGATGCTGGAGACGGCGGCGGGCGCGCAGAAACCGCACACCTCCTCCGGGCTGGGCAGCATCGTGCACGCCCTGACGGTGCTGGCCGCCGAGGACGCCGACCTGCCGGAGATCCTGCGGCGCATGGACCAGATCTGGTCGGACCTGGACTTCGGCGGCCCCTGGTACGCGGAGAAGCAGCGGGAGCGGGCCGAGGAGATGCTGCGGCGGTTCCTGGGCTGGCAGAAGGAGAACCCCCGGGAGCTGGTCGCCACCGAGGAGGGGTTCCGGGTCGAGGTGGACGACATCGAGATCGTGGGCCGGGTGGACCGTCTGGAACGCGACGACCAGGGGCGCGGCGTCGTCGTCGACATCAAGACCGGGACGGCGGTGCCGGACCGGGAGATCGGCCGCCACCCGCAGCTCGGCGTCTACCAGCTGGCGGTGCTGATGTCGGCGTTCGAACACTACGGCCTGACCGATTCGGGCGGCGCGGCCCTGGTGCAGATCGGCGACGGGCGCCGGAGCGCGAAGGAGCAGGCGCAGCCCGCACTGGCCGAGGACCCGGACCCGGACTGGTCGAAGCGGCTGGTCCGCGAGGTGGCCTCCGGCATGGCGGGGGCGCGGTTCCGGGCGACGGCCGGCCCCTCGTGCCGCCACTGCTCGGTCCGCGCCAGCTGCCCGGCGCAGAGCGAGGGCGACCGCGTGGAGTGACGCGGGCACCGAAAGGGCGGTGATCACGGCCCCGGAGCCGGGAACGCCGCCGGTTCCGGGGCCGGGGCCGTGATCACCGCCGACCGGTGCCCGCCGGGGACTGGTCTGCGAGAATGCCCGGGTCAGCACAGCAGACAGGGCAGGACCCCCCATGACCGACCTCTACGGACCCGCGCAGCTCGCGCGGCTGCTCGGGTTGCCCGAACCCACCCCGGAGCAGGCCGCCGTCATCGCCGCACCGCTGCGTCCCGGGCTGGTGGTGGCCGGGGCCGGCTCCGGCAAGAGCGAGACCATGGCCGCCCGGGTGGTGTGGCTGGTCGCCAACGGGCGCGTACGCCCCGAGCACGTGCTCGGCCTCACCTTCACCCGCAAGGCCGCCGCCGAACTCGCCGAACGCGTCCGCAAACGGCTCGACCAGCTGCGCGGCGCGGGCGCGGTGCCCGACGAGGTGCTCGACGGCGAACCCACCGTCGCCACCTACCACTCCTACGCCATCCGCCTGGTCGGCGACCACGCGCTGCGCGAAGCCGTGGAACCGAACACCCGCCTGGTCTCCCCGGCCGTGGCCTGGCAGCTCGCCCACCGCGTGGTCAGCACCTACGACGGGCCGATGGACGCGGTCACCTCCGCCCCCTCCACCGTGGTCCGCGACGTCCTCGCCCTGGCCGGAGAACTCGCCGAACACCTGCGCACCCCCGACGACGTGCGCGAGTTCGGCTCCTGGCTGCGTTCGCGCGCCGCGGGCCTGAAGAAGATCCCCGCCGCCGTCCGCGACCTGCTCGCCACCCAGAACCACCGCGAGCAGCTGCTCCCGCTGCTGGAGCGGTTCGCCCAGCTCAAGGCGGACCGCGAGGTGATGGACTACGACGACCAGATCGCGCTGGCCGCCCGCATCGCGCAGCGCCACCCCGAGGTCGGCCTGATCGAACGCGGCCGCTACCAGGTGGTGCTGCTCGACGAGTACCAGGACACCAGCCACGCCCAGCTCGTGCTGCTGCGGTCGCTGTTCGGAGACGGCCACCCGGTCACCGCGGTCGGCGACCCCTGCCAGTCCATCTACGGCTGGCGCGGCGCCAGCGCGGGCAACCTAGTCAGCTTCCCCACCCACTTCCCGGAGCGGCCCGGCAGGCCCGCGGCGGTCCGCCAGCTGTCCACCAGCTTCCGCAACGGCGAACGGGTGCTGGAGGTCGCCAAGCGCATCGCCGAGCCGCTGCGCGCCGAGGCCGAGGACGTCCCCGTGCTCTACCCGGGGCCGGCGCGCGTCGGCCGGGGCCGGGTCACCTGCGCCCTGCTGCGCACCGAGACCGAGGAGGCCGCCTGGATCGCCGAGCAGATCGACCTGGCGCTGCGGGAGTCGGCGGACCGGCACACCGCGCCCGACGGCCTGCCCTGGCCCGAACAGGAGGCCCGGGGGCCGCTCGGCTACGGCGATGTCGCGGTGCTGTGCCGCAAACGCTCCCAGTTCCCCGTGATCCGCCGCGCACTGGAGGAGCGCGGCATCCCCGTCGAGGTCGTCGGGCTGGGCGGGCTCATCGAGGTGCCCGAGGTGCGCGACATCGTCGCCACCCTGCGGGTGCTGCACGACCCCACCGCCGGGCACGAACTCGCCCGGCTGCTCACCGGGCCGCGCTGGCGGCTGGGGCCGCGCGACCTGGTCGCGCTCAACAAGCGCGCCGTGGAGCTGGCCCGGGAGGCCCGCCGCGACCTGCGCGGCCCGGCCGCGCAGGAGGCCGAGGAGGAGGCCGACCCGCTGCGGCGGACCGTGCTGGACCTGACCGCCGAGACCGGAAGCCTCGTCGACGCGCTCGACGACCTCGGCCCCGCCGAACGCTACTCCGAGGCGGGATACCGGCGGCTGTGCGCCCTCGCCGAGGAGCTGCGGACGCTGCGCGGCCAGGTCGCCCAACCGCTGCCCGACCTGATCACCGAGGTGGAGCGGGTCCTCGGCCTCGACGTGGAGGTGGGCGCGCGGCCCGGCCGGGACCAGGCCGCCGCCCGCGCCGACCTGGACGCGTTCGTGGACGCCGCGGTGCGCTTCTCCGGCTCCACCGACGCGCCCACCCTGCACGCGTTCCTCGCCTACCTGGACTCCGCCGAGGACACCGAGCACGGCCTGGCCCCCGGCGAGCGGATCGGTTCCAGCGACACCGTCAAACTCATGACCGTGCACGCCGCCAAGGGGCTGCAGTGGCCGGTGGTGGTCGTGCCCGGGCTCAGCCAGGGCCAGTTCCCCGGGGTCGCCCGGACCGTGAAGAGCTGGACCGGCAAGGCCGCGGAACTGCCGTTCGCGCTGCGCGGCGACCGGGCGGGCCTGCCCGACCTGCCGGACGTGACCGCCGAGGACCTCAAGCGCTTCACCGCGGCCGAACGCGACCGCGAGCTGATGGAGCAGCGCCGCCTCGCCTACGTGGCGGTGACCCGCGCCGCGTTCGCGCTGCTGTGCACCGGGCACTGGTGGGGGCGGCAGGCCCAGCGCAGACGCGGCCCCTCGGTCTTCCTGGAGGAGGTGCGGGAGGTGTGCGAGGCGGGCGCGGGCCGCGTCGCGCTGTGGACCGACCCGCCCGGCGACGACGAGCACAACCCCGAACTGGTCGAGGACGCCCCCGTGGTCTGGCCGCCGGACGGGGAGACCCGCCGCGACGCCGCCGCACGGGCCGCCGACCTGGTGACGCGCTACCGGAACGGGGCCTGGGAACGGGAGTTGGGCCTGCTGGACCGCGCCGTGCTGCGGCCGGCGGCGCGCCGCCGGATCCGCGACTGGGCGCGCGACGTGGAGCTGCTGCTGCGCCACCGCGCCGCCGAACCGCACGACGGGCGGGCCGTCGAGGTGGAGCTGCCCGCCCACCTGACCGTGTCCGCGCTGGTGTCGCTGGCCCGCGACCCCGCCGCGCTGGCCCGGCAGATCCGCCGTCCGCTGCCGCGGCCGCCGGCGCCGCACACCCGCCGGGGCACCGCCTTCCACACCTGGCTGGAACGGCGCTTCGGCCAGCAGAGCCTGGTCGACCCCGACGAACTGCCCGGCGCCGCCGACGACCCCGTGGACGTCGACACCGACCTGGAGGAGTTGCAGCGCCGGTTCGAGCAGAGCGAGTGGGCCGACCGCACCCCGCTGGAGGTGGAGGTCTCCTTCGAGACCGGCATCGGCGACCGGCTGGTGCGGGGCCGGATGGACGCGGTCTTCCACGACCCGGACAGCGGCGTCTACGACGTGGTGGACTGGAAGACCGGGCAGCCGCCCGCCACGGCCCGGGAGCGCCGCGCGGTGGCCGTGCAGCTGGCCGCCTACCGGGTGGCCTGGGCCCGGATCGCCGACGTGCCCCTGGACCGGGTGCGCGCCGCCTTCCACTACGTCCGCCACGACGAGACGGTCCGCCCCGCGGACCTGTTGGACGCCGCGGGCCTGGCCGCGCTCATCGACGCGGTCCCCGAACCCGGAGCGGAAGCGGCGGACGGGGAGGGGCCGGCGGACGGCTGAGGGACTCCGGTCCCGTCCCGCCGGCCGGGGACGCGGCGGCCCGGTTCCCGAAGCCGGCCGGGCGTCCCCGACGCCGCGCGGGAATCCCGCCGGCAGGACCGGACAAGGAAAGCCCCGCTTTTTTGAGGTGAGCCTTGCCTGACCGGGACGGGGCTTTCCCGAACGGGGTTTCCGGTGCCCCCGGACGCCCCGGAGGAAATGTGTACCCGCGTTGTCCCCGGGTACCGTCCACAAAACGGAAGAAAAAGCGGGGAGGGGCTGCGCGGGACGCCTCCACAGGGGCCTGCGTCCGCCGCCGTGCTCCCGACGGACGCCCGTGAGGACGGCTCTGCCTGCTGTTTTTCGAGGGAGTCGAGAGGCGGGGCGCCGCACGCGGCCGCCGCGGAGAAAGAACTTCGGCCAGGCTTGCCTAACTTTGGTTCGCCTATCCTGAAAACATTTAACAAAGGCTTTCCTCAGTGGCAGGAATCATTATTCGGCCGCTTTTCCCATTTCTTTTTCCATGTTATTTTCGCATTGTGGCCCCGGGGCGGTTCTTCGGTGGTTTCGGGAACCGCCCGGGGAGGCGTCGGGAGCGCGTCGTCCACGCCCGGAGGAGAAGGGAAGCGCAGCGCAGACATGAAGGGGACCGTGCAGCTCACAGAACGTCCGGACACCACCGTGCAGACCGGTGACCACCGCGGGACCCGCACCGGCGGACTCGTGCAGCGGCTCAACGCACTGCGCGCGGGAGTCCTCGGCGCCAACGACGGCATCGTCTCCACCGCGGCCGTCGTCGTCGGCGTGGCCGGAGCCACCACCGAGACGGGGCCGATCCTCACGGCCGGCCTCGCCGCCTCGATCGGCGGCGCCGTGTCCATGGCGCTCGGCGAGTACGTCTCCGTCAGCAGCCAGCGCGACAGCGAACGCCACCTCATCGAGGTGGAGCGCCGGGCCCTGGACGCCGACCCCGAGGGCGAACTGCGCGCCCTGGCCCGCAGCTACGAGGAACGCGGCATCTCGGCGGCCACCGCGCGGCGCGCAGCCGAGGAGCTCTTCGCCCGCAACGCCCTGGAAGCCCAGATGCGCGAGCGGCACAACATCGACCCCGACGAGGTCACCAGCCCCTGGCACGCCGCACTCGCCTCGTTCCTGGCCTTCACGGTCGGCGCGCTGCTGCCGATGCTCGCGATCCTGCTGCCGCCCCCCGAACTGCGGGTGCCGGTGGCGTTCGGCGCGACCCTGCTGGGCCTGGCGCTGACCGGAGCGGTGGCCGCCGGCATCGGCGGCGGCTCGCAACTGCGCGCGGCGGCACGGGTGACCGTCGGCGGCGCGCTGGCCCTGGCCGCCACCTACCTCATCGGGTCGCTGCTCGGCACCGCCGGCGTCGTCTGACCGTCCCGCACGACGCCGGCGGTCGCCCCCGCGCCGCCCCAGGCGCGGGGGCGCGGTCCGCCGCACGCCCCTGCCGGTCGTAGGCTCGGTACGGCACCGGCGCCGTACCGAGAGGAGAGACGACACGATGGACGTGCGAGCCCACATCCAGGCGAACCGGGACGAGTTCGTCGCCACGCTCAGCGAGTGGCTCGCCATCCCGTCGATCTCCGCCGACCCCGCCCACCACGGCGACGTGCGCCGCTCCGCTGAATGGCTGGCCGACCACCTCAGGCGGACCGGCTTCCCCACGGTCGAGATCTGGGAGACCCCCGGACTGCCCGCGGTCTTCGCCGAGTGGCCCGCGGCCGACCCCGACGCCCCCGCCGTCGTCGTCTACGGACACCACGACGTGCAGCCGGTCGACCCCGTCGAGGCGTGGCAGACCGACCCGTTCACCCCCACGGTGCGCGGCGACCAACTGATCGGCCGCGGCGCCTCCGACGACAAGGGGCAGGTCCTCTTCCACACCCTGGGCCTGCGCGCCAACCTGGCCGCCTCCGGGGCCGACGCCCCGCCGGTCACGATCAAACTCCTGGTGGAGGGCGAGGAGGAGTCCGGCTCACCGCACTTCGCGGACCTGCTCACCCGCCACCGCGACCGGCTCGCCTGCGACGTCGTGGTGATCTCCGACACCACCATGTGGGGGGCGGACACCCCGTCGATGTGCGTGGGCATGCGCGGGCTCACAGACTGCCAGATCGACGTCTACGGCCCCCGCACCGACCTGCACAGCGGCTCCTTCGGCGGAGCCGCCCCCAACCCGGCGCGCGCCCTGGCCGTGCTGCTGGCCGGACTGCACGACGCCGACGGCCGGGTCGCCATCCCCGGCTTCTACGACGAGGTCGTCGAGGCCTCCGAGGCCGAACGCGCCAGCATCGCCGCACTCCCCTTCGACGAGTCCGAATGGCTGGCCGACGCCGCCAGCGACGCGGCGGTCGGCGAGAAGGGCTACAGCATCCTGGAACGGGTCTGGCTGCGGCCCACCGCCGAGATCAACGGCGTGTGGGGCGGCTACACCGGGCAGGGCGGCAAGACGATCGTGCCGCGCTCGGCCCACGCCAAGCTCAGCTTCCGCCTCGTCCCCGACCAGGAGCCGGCGCTCATCCAGGAACGGGTCCGCCGCTACGTGCACGACAACCTGCCGCCGGGGGTGCGCGCCGAGGTCCGCTTCCACGGCCCCGGGGTGCGTCCGTGCGCCTCCGACCTGGACTCGGCGGCGGTACGCGCCGCCAGGGAGGCCATGAGCCGGGCGTTCGGCACCGAGGTCCACTACACCCGGGAGGGCGGCAGCGGCCCCGAGGCCGACCTCGCCGACATCCTGGAGGCGCCCCTGGTGTTCGTCGCGGCGGGCCTCAACTCCGACCGCATCCACGCCCCCAACGAGAAGGTGGAGATCCCGCTGCTGCTCAAGGGCGCCGAGACCGTCGCCTACCTGTGGGACTCCTACGCCACCGCGCTGCGCGGCCGGGACGGGGGGAGATGATGGACGAGCAGCTCCTGCTCCCCGCCCTGTCCCGGGGAACGCTGGACAGCGCCGGAAGCCGCCGCAGGGACGACCGGTGGCTGGCCGAGGCCTGGGCCGACGAGCGCACCCGCGTCCTGGTGCTGGAACGCGCCGACCCGGAGCGGCACGGCTGGCGGCGGGCCCTGGAACGCCACGCCCGCTTCCTGGTCACCACCGGCACGCCCCACCCCGAGCTGGTGTTCCGCAGTCCCGCGCAGGCTCCCGAAGGAGAGCGCTACCTGCTGGGGCAGGACGCCGACGGCACCGTCTACTTCGCGGTGCGGGCCGAACCGGGAGCGGAACCGGACATCCCGCCGGGCACCGAACCGGCCTCGCTGCGCCGCGTCGGCGCGCTCCTCAGCGGACGCGACGCGGGACTGGCCACCCACGCCGTGGCGCTCGCCAACTGGCACGCGGAGAACGGCTTCTGCTCCCGGTGCGGATCGCCCACCCGGATCGAGGCCGCCGGGCACGTGCGGATCTGCGACAGGGACGGCGGCGAGCACTTCCCCCGGATGGACCCGGCCGTGATCATGCTGGTCCACCGGGAGGTCGACGGCGTCGAACAGTGCCTGCTCGCCCACAACCCGGCCTGGCCCGAGGGGCGCTACTCGGTCCTCGCCGGATTCGTGGAACCCGGCGAGTCCCTGGAGCAGGCCGTGGCCCGGGAGGTCGCCGAAGAGGTGGGGATCGCGGTCGCCGACCCCGTCTACGCGGGGTCGCAGCCGTGGCCGTTCCCGCGCAGCCTGATGGTCGGCTACTTCGTCCGGGCCGTGGGCAGCACGCCCCGCACCGACCACGAGGAGATCGCCGACATCCGCTGGTTCGCCCGGGAGGAGCTGCGCGACGCGGTCGAGCGCGGCGAGATCCTGCTGCCCGGCCCCGTCTCCATCGCCCACAAGCTCATCGAACGCTGGTACGGGGGGCGGCTCCCGCACAGCGAGTGGACCAGCCGGTAGGGGCCGCCGGGGCGGGACGCGGCGCGGCCCCCGCCTAGCCTGCGCGGCGCGACTGCCGCACCTGAACCGCCGACCCCTCCCTGGCCAACTCCTCGGGAAGGGCGATGAGCGGGTTCCGGGTGCTGTCCACCACCTCCTGGGCCAGCACGGCCACCTTCTTCCCCCGGCAGCGGGCGGCGCGGCGCAGCCGCTCGAAGGCCGTGCGCGGGGAGATCCGGTGCCGTTCGGCGAGCACCCCGATGGCCTGTTCGACCGCCACCCGGGTGCGCAGCGCGTGCTCCAGCTGCAGCACCGTCACCCGCAGCCGCTCCGTCTCGGACAGGCCGGGCGCCGCCTTGGGCGGTGCGGGAGAGCCGGCCGGCCAGGCCCCGTCGGCCAGCAGGTCGGCGAGGACCATGGCGTTGAGCAGATCGGGGAGTTCCTCCTCGGCGCCGTCGACCCGCCAGCCCGTCGACTCCCGACGGATCAGAGCACCCCGGGTCGCGGTCCTGCGGTCATGTCCACGGCGAGCCGATGTGTGTGCTGTCACGCCTTCCCTCCCCGTACCTCTGCGGCGGCGGGGTGCCGCCGCCCGGCGCCGGGCGGCGGCACTCCCCTCACGACTGGGCTGCGAGTTTCTGCTTGACCTCGGCCAGCGACGGGTTGGTCAGCGCCGTGCCGTCGGCGAAGACCAGGGTCGGAACGGTCTGGTTGCCGCCGTTGACCCGCATCACGACCTCCGCCGCCTCGGGGTCGCGCTCGATGTCGACCTCCGTGACGGGGATGCCCTCGCGCGCGAGCTGGCTCTTCAGTCTCTTGCAGAAGCCGCACCAGGGAGTCGTGTACATGGTGATCTGTGCGGTGGTGGGGGTCGCCATAGCGTGTCGGCTCTCCTTTGCTGTCACCTGGTTTCGGCGTTGGACGCCAATTACCCCAACACGAACCACCATGTTCCGCTTCCCCGAGCGGTTCGCATGCCCTGTCTGACGCCGCCGGTCGCGCAGCGGTTCCGACGAATTGCCCGCGGCGACCGCGGTGTCCACAGGCCGTCGAAGCGACACCGGCGCACCGTGGAACACGGGGATACTGGAGGGGTTGGGCGGACGGCCGGGGCGCGGCGGACGAGAGGCCCCGGACCGAACCGGACGGAGGGGAGAGGCGTTCATGGGGGCAGACGGAACGGGTGTGCCACGTCCGGCGGGAGCCTCGGCGGACACGGCCGTCCCGCAGGGAGGGGCACCCTCCGCGGAGGAGATCCTGCGCGGCCTCGACCCCGAACAGCTGGAGGCGGCCCGGTCGGTGCGCGGCCCGGTGTGCATCCTCGCCGGGGCCGGAACCGGTAAGACCCGGGCCATCACCCACCGCATCGCCTACGCCGTGGCCACCGGCGTCGTCCCCGAACAGCAGGTCCTCGCCGTGACCTTCACCACGCGGGCCGCAGGGGAGATGCGGGGGAGGCTGCGGGCACTGGGCGCCCCCCGGGTGCAGGCCCGCACCTTCCACGCCGCCGCGCTGCGCCAGCTCTCCTACTTCTGGGCCGACGCGGTCGGCGGCCCCAAACCCACCCTCATCGACAGCAAGATCAGGACGGTCGCCTCGGCCGCGCGCTCCTGCGGCTTCCAGGTCGACCGCTCCGAACTGCGCGACCTCGCCGCCGAGATCGAATGGGCGAAGGTCACCCAGACGCGCCCCGTCGACTACGAGAACACCGTCGCCAAGGAGGGGCGCACCCCGCCGATGCCGCCGCGCGACGTCGCCCGCGTCTACGAGGCCTACGAGGAGCTGCGCAGCGAGCACAACCTGCTCGACTTCGAGTCGATGCTGGAACTCACCGCGGCGATGATCCACGAGCGGCCGGACATCGCCGAGCGGATCCGCAGCCAGTACCGCTACTTCGTGGTCGACGAGTTCCAGGACGTCAACCCGTTGCAGAAGCTGCTGCTGGACGCCTGGCTGGGGGACCGCGACGACATCTGCGTCGTCGGCGACCCCAGCCAGACCATCTACACCTTCGCCGGGGCCACCCCCGCCTACCTCACCGGCTTCCGGGAGGCCTACCCGCACGCCACGTTCGTCCGGCTGGTGCGCGACTACCGGTCCACGCCGCAGGTGGTCAAGGTCGCCAACACCGTGCTCAGGGCGGCCGGTTCCGGCGCGACCCCCCGCGAGCACCGCATCGAACTCGTCGCCCAGCGCCCCGACGGCCCCGAGCCCTCCTACACCGAGTACGACGACGAGCCCGCCGAGGCCACCTCGGTGGCCGGGAAGATCAGCGCGCTCATCGACTCGGGGGTGCCCGCTCGGGAGATCGCGGTGCTGTTCCGCACCAACGCCCAGTCCGCCGCCTACGAGCAGGCGCTCGGCGACGCCGGAGTGCCCTACACGGTGCGCGGCGCCGCCCAGTTCTTCGACCGTCCCGAGATCCGCGCGGCCCTGCACACGCTGCGCGGCGCGGTCCGGGGCGACGACGGCGCGCCGGTGGTCCCCGCCGTCCGGCACCTGCTGCAGCCGCTCGGCCTGACCGAGCAGCCCCCCGAGGGCCGCCAGGCGCGCGAGAAGTGGGAGTCGCTGGCCGCGCTCGCCCAGCTCGCTGAGGACGTCGCCGCCCAGCGGCCCGGGGCGGGGCTCGCGGACTTCGTCGCCGAGCTCCAGGCCCGCGCGGCCACCGAGCACGCCCCCGGGTTCGAGGGGGTGACCCTCGCCTCGCTGCACGCGGCCAAGGGCCTGGAGTGGGACGCGGTGTTCCTGGTGGGACTCACCGAGGGCATGCTGCCGATCGTCTACGCGGAGACCCCCGAGCAGGTCGAGGAGGAGCGCCGCCTCTTCTACGTCGGCGTCACCCGGGCCCGGGAGCACCTGCACATGTCGTGGTCGCTGGCCCGCTCCCCGGGCGGCCGCCGGACCCGCAAGCCCTCGCGTTTCCTGGACGGGCTGCGGCCCGAGTCGCCGTCCCCGGCCGGTCGGCGCGGCGAACCGCGCAGGAGGAAGGACCGCATGCTGCGGTGCCGGGTGTGCGGCGCGACCCTGCTGGAGGCGGCCGAACGCAAACTGGGGCGCTGCCTGGACTGCCCGTCCAGCTACGACGAGGAGCTGCTGGAACGGCTGCGGCAGTGGCGGCGCGAGGTCTCCGCCGCGCAGAAGGTGCCGGCCTACGTCGTCTTCACCGACGCCACCCTGCAGGCGATCGCCGAGCAGGAGCCGTCCGACACGGCGCAGCTGTCGCGGATATCCGGCGTGGGGGAGGCGAAACTGAAACGCTACGGTGAAGCGATCCTGGCGCTCTGTGCGGGTGGTACGCCCGAGCAGGTCAGCAACGCCGACAGAGAGGAGACGCCGTGAGCGAACCACCGGGGCGGGAGTCCGCACACCCCGCCGAGTCGAACCAAGACCTGCAGGAACTGCTGGACATCCTCGATCTGGAGAAGATCGAGGTGAACATCTTCCGCGGCCGCAGCCCCGCCGAGGGGCCGCAGCGGATCTTCGGCGGACAGGTCGCGGGGCAGGCGCTGGTCGCGGCGGGCCGCACCGTCACCGAGGACCGGTTCGTCCACTCGCTGCACGCCTACTTCATCCGCCCCGGCGACCCCTCCGTCCCGGTGATCTACGAGGTCGACCGGGTCCGGGACGGGCGCTCCTTCACCACCCGCCGGGTCACCGCGATCCAGCACGGCAAGGCGATCTTCACCCTGTCGGCCTCCTTCCACCGGTCCGAACCGGGGCTGTCGCACCAGGTCCCGATGCCGCAGGTGCCCCCGCCCGAGGAGCTGCCCACCATGCGGGAGCGGCTGCTCCAGGTGCTCGGCCGGGTGCCCAAGTCGGCCGACTGGCATCCCATCGAGCGGCGCCCGGTCGGTCCGCTCTCCTACGAGGTGCAGCGTGACCGGAGCCTCATCCGCACCGAGAACCCGGTCTGGCTCAAGGTCAACGGGAAGGTGCCCGACGACCCGCTGCTCCAGGTCTGCCTGATGACCTACGCGTCGGACATGACCCTGCTCGACACGGTCCTGCTGGCGCACGGACGCACCTTCTCCGGCATCTCCATGGCGAGTCTGGACCACGCCATGTGGTTCCACCGCCCGTTCCGCACGGACGAGTGGCTGCTGTACGCCCAGGAGACCCCGGTGGCCAGCGGAGCGCGCGGACTGGCGCGCGGGCTGGTCTACACCCGCTCCGGAGAACTGGTCTGCTCGGTCGTCCAGGAGGGGCTCATCAGGATCGTGGACGACGAGTGACGCCGGTGGCGGCGGGGGTGATTCCGCGGCCGGATCCGGACACTGTCCCAGGTCAAAAATAGGTTGCCGATTTTCGGCGACCCGTTCTAGTCTGAACTCATCGAGTCCGCGCCCGTCACGGGAGAAGATCCCGGTGACCGCACAGCAAAGGAGGTGCTCCGATCAAATG